>Ga0307409_100001620_pt1 | contig 11254 bp, 9 predicted proteins | sample 322Ometagenome_2_FD_203888 | JGI IMG/M metagenome (GOLD analysis project Ga0307409, IMG submission 203888) | Maize rhizosphere microbial communities from greenhouse at UC Davis, California, United States - 322HYB-O-2 | ecosystem: Host-associated > Plants > Roots > Rhizosphere > Soil | place...
GCTCGGCGCGGTGCACGGCAACGAGACCTGCGGTACGCGCGCGATCGAACGGCTGGTCGGCGAGCTCGATGCCGGGACGCTGAGGCTGACCGCCGGCAGCCTGACGCTGGTGCCGATCGCAAACCCGCTCGCGTACGCGAACGGTCTGCGCATCGGCGACCGCAACCTGAACCGCAAGCTGACGCCGACCGATCGACCCGTGCAGTACGAGGACCACGTCGCGAACTGGCTCTGCCCGCTGCTCGCCGCGCACGACGTGCTGCTCGACCTGCACTCGTTCCAGTCGCCCGGCATTCCGTTCGTGCTGATCGGCCCGAAGGACAACGACGGCGCGCTCGAGCCGTTCCGGCAGGCCGCGCGCGAGGAAGCGCTGGCGCGCCGCCTCGGCGTCGCGCGTGCGGTCGACGGCTGGCTCGCGACTTATGCGACCGGCGTCGCGCGGCGCCGCGAGATCGCCGCGACGATGCCGGACGCCGCGCTCGACCTCGATCCGCGCTACGGCATCGGCACCACCGAGTACATGCGCTCGACCGGCGGCTGCGCGTTGACCCTGGAATGCGGTCAGCACGCCGATCCGCACGCCCCCGAGGTCGGTCACCACGCGATCCTCGCGGTGCTGGCGCACCTCGGCCTGACCGATGCGCCCGATCCGGCGCCAGCCGACGACGTCGAATGCCTCAGCCTGTGCGAGGTGGTCGACCGCCATCACGGCGACGACTCGTTCACGCGGAGCTGGAAGAGCTTCGACCCGGTCCGGCGCGGCCAGGCGATCGGAACCCGCCACGACGGCAGCGTGCTGGCGGCGCCGTTCGACGGCTTCGTCGTCTTTCCGAACCCGTTGGCCGAGGTCGGCCACGAATGGTTCTATCTGGCCGCGGCGAGCACGCGGCTGGCCGGCGCCCCATCCTGAGGCCGCGCCGGCAACGGCCGGCAGCGCGCTCTTGACCCTGCTGCGCGAACGGCGCAGAGTCGGTGCCCCGGCGCGATCGACGCCGGCGATCCGGAGGGTGCCATGAAGTCTCGCCTGCTCACGCTCCCGTTCCTGCTGTCGTGCACGCTGTTCGGCACCGCACAGGCCCACGACACCGATTCGCAGGCCGGCCCGCTCGGCAAGGTCTCGTTCCCGTCCAGCTGCGATCCGAAGGTGCAGCCGGCGTTCGAGCGCGCCGTCGCGATGCTGCATTCGTTCTGGTATTCGGCCGGCGAGAAGGCGTTTCGGGACGTGCTGAAGGAAGACCCGCAGTGCGCGATCGCGACCTGGGGCATCGCCTCGATCCTGATGTCGAATCCGCTCGCCGGCCAGGGCGCGTCGCCGAAGGCCGCCGAAACCGCTCAGGCAGCGATCGACGAAGGCCGCAGGATCGGCGCGAAGACCGAGCGCGAGCGCGGCTACATAGAGGCCGTCGCGGCCTATTACGCCGACTTCGCGAACCGCTCGGAGCGCGATCGGCAGGCCGCGCGCGCGAAGGCCTACGAAGCGCTGGCGCAGCGCTTCCCGGACGACGACGAAGCGCAGATCTTCGCGGCGCTCTACATCGCCGGCACGCAGTCGCAGGCCGACCAGACCTATGCGGCCTACCTGAAGGCAGCCGCGACGCTCGAGGACAAGTTCGCGAAGTACCCCGGCCATCCCGGTGTCGCGCACTACCTGATCCACAGCTACGACGCGCCGCCGATCGCCTCGAAGGGCCTGGTCGCGGCGCGCCGCTATGCCGACATCGCGCCGGCGGCGCCGCATGCGCTGCACATGCCGTCGCACATCTTCACGCGGGTCGGTGCCTGGCAGGAGTCGGCGGCGACCAACAAGCGCTCGATGGAAGTCGCGAAGGCCGGCAACGAGCCGGACGAGGCCTATCACGCGATCGACTACATGGTCTACGCGTACCTGCAGATGGGCCGCGACGCCGAGGCGCGCCGCACCATCGACGACGCGATGAAGATCGGCGGCATCAGCCCGCGCTTCGTCGCCTACTACGCGATCGCCGCGATGCCGGCGCGCTACGCGTTCGAGCGCGGCGCGTGGCAGGAAGGCGCGGGCTTGCAGCCGCCCGGCAGCGCCTATCCGTTCGTCGAGGCGATCACCTATTTCTCGCGCAGCATCGGTGCCGCGCGCAGCGGCGATCTCGTGGCGGCCCGCCGCGATGCCGATCAGCTCGAGACGCAGCACAAGGCGCTGCTCGCCGCGAAGAACAACTACTGGGCCACCGAGGTCGAGATCCAGCGCCTCGCCGCGGCCGGATGGATAGCGGCCGGCGATGGCAAGTCCGAAGAGGCGCTGAAGCTGATGCGCGCGGCCGCCGACCTCGAGGACAAGAACGAGAAGCACATCGTCACGCCGGGCCGCGTCGTCCCGGCGCGCGAGCTGCTCGGCGAGATGCTGCTCGAGCTGAAGCAGCCCGACCTCGCGCTGCGCGAGTTCGAAGCCTCGCAGGCGCGCGAGCCGAACCGCTTCCGCAACTACCTCGGCGCCGCCCGCTCGGCCGAGATGGCCGGCGACACGACCAAGGCGGCCGGCTACTACCAGAAGCTCGTCGCGCTCGCGAAGGACGCCGACACGATGCGGCCCGAGCTCGTGAAGGCGAAGACGATCGCCCAGCGGTGAGCGGCGCCGGCGCGCTGCTGCGTGCGCTGCTGGTCGGTGCCGCGCTGGCGGCGGCGGGCAGTGCGGCGCGCACCGAGCCGTACGAGGTCGATCCCGATCTCGCGGCCCGCGACGAGGACTACGCGGCCGGCAAGCGCGCCGTCGACCGCAAGGACTGGGGCGAGGCGGTGCGGCGCTTCAAGCTCGCCGAGCGGCGCCATCCGGAGCAGGCCGACCTGCAGAACATCCTCGGCTTCGCGCACCGCAACCTGAAGCAGTACGACCTCGCCTTCGTCCACTACAAGCGCGCGATCGAGCTCGAGCCGCGCCATCGCGGCGCGCACGAGTACATCGGCGAGACCTACCTGCTGACCGGCGACCTGGCCGGCGCCGAGAAGCACCTCGAGGCATTGCGCCAGATCTGCCTGTTGCCGTGCGACGAGCTGAACGACCTCGAGCGCGCGGTGCAGCGCTATCGCGCCAGCCGGTAGTCAAACACGCGCCAAATCCGGGGAGATGCGGCTCAGGACGTACCGCACCTCGGGCCGGCTTCCGGAGGCCGGCTTCTCGCCTATCACGCCGTCGCCTTCGGCGGCGCTTCGGGCTCCTGTTGATCGACCGGCACGTTGACAGCGGTCTGCCGCGCGGTGGCCGGCGTGGCCGGCGCATCCTGGCGGTCGCGACGCGCGTTCGCGAACATCTCGCCGAGCCATTGGACGAGCAGTGCGGTGTAGACGCGCTGGCTGGTCTCGTCGCCCAAGCCGTGGTCCGCGTCGGCCATGCAGCGGTAGGTCAGCGACCGCGTCTGCACGCAGGCCTCGCGGTAGCTGCGGATCACCTCGGGCGGAACGATGTCGTCGTGCGCCGACTCGACCAGCAGGACATCGCCGCGAAACTCGGCGCAGGCGCGCAGGGCGCGGTTGGTCTGCGCGGCGACGAAGCTGCGCCGGTAGCTGCGCAGGTCCTGCTCCTTGTGCAGCTGCAGCTTCGGCAGCTCCCAGCCGGTGTCGATGTAGAGCGCCGGCACGCGCAACGTCAGCCAGGCGACCGGCCGCAGCGTCGTTAGGATCGTCGCGAGATAGCCGCCGTAGCTGCTGCCGACGACCGCGATCGCGGCCGGGTCGACGTACGGGTGCGCGGCGAGCGTGTCGTAGGCGGCGAGCAGGTCGCGCAGGTTGCTCTCGCGCGAGACCGTCTCGCGCAGCGGCTGGGTGCCGGCATGACCGCCGAGGTCGAAGGTCAGGCAGACGCTGCCGAGCGCGGCGACCTCGCGCGCCCGCGCCAGGTACTGCTGCTGGCTGCCGCCCCAGCCGTGCACGAACAGCACGCCGGGGATCAGAACCCCGGGCATCACGAGCGTGCCGTCGAGCCGGCCATCGCCGACCGCGATCTCGATCTTGCGTTCATGCGCGGGCATCGGCGTGGACCTCCGCGTACTTGACGATCGGTCCGAGGTGCGGATCGGTGCCGGCGTAGTAGACGGTGGCACCGTCGGGCACCGTGACGTCGGCACGATGCAGCTCGGTGGTCGACGTGCGGACCGCGGTCCGCGCCGGATCGCGATGCAGCACCTCGAGTGCCGCGATCTCGGCGCCGCTCGCACCCCCGAGCCGCCACGATTGTTCGAGCACGCCCGAATACGTCGTGCCGGCGGCGTCGCGGCCCTCGGCGACGTCGTAGTTGCAGCGCGACGCGAAGAAGCCTGCGAACGATGCGAGCGCGGCCGCGTGATAGGTCGCCGCCTGTGCAAGCGCACGATGGACGCCGGGGTCGTCGGTCAGCCGCTCGAGGGCGTCGAGACCGCCGCGCGCGACGGTCAGCGATGAGCCGCCGTAGACCTCGGCGCCGTGCCGGTTGGGCGTGGTGCGCTGGGTGCCGAAGTAGCTGGTCTGCAGCCCACCGACCTGCAGCAGGCCGACGCTGTGGGTCCGCAATGCGGCGAGATTGCGCTCGAGCACGACGCCGTGGCGGGCGATCTCGGCGTCGCCGAGCGCGGCGAGTTGGGCCTCGAGCTCGCTCTCGTCCCTCGCGACCGATTGGCCGGCACCGCCGATGCCGCTCGCGAGCTTCACGCGCACGTCGCCTGCCGCCAGCAGCAGACGCCCCGCCTCGCGCGCATCCTCGATCGAGAACGCGCTGAAACCGGGCAGCACGACCTCCCGGACGCGCTCGGCGAAGGCCGGCTGCCAGCCGTCGGGGGCCGCCGCAGCGGGCCCGATGAGCGGGTGCGTGATCGCCTTCGTCGCGACAAACGGGAACGGCACGACGCCGCCGTACAGGTCATGCGCGCTGCGGATGCCGAGCGCGTGCGCCCGCTCGACGGAATCGAGCGTGTCGTTCGGCACCACGTAGCCGAGCGGGCCGCGCAGCGATCCGGTCTCGTCGTGCGCTTCCGCGAACGCGCAGCCGAGCAGAGCGGAGAGCCGCTCGGCGACGTGGCGCTGCGACGCGATCTCGTGCTCGCGGGCGCCCGACCGGCAGGCGAGGAAGGTCACCTGCGTGTGAGGGGCCGACGATGCAGGAGACAAGACCATGTCGAGCGCGAAGTGCAAAAGACGTGCCCGAACCGAACGTTGCCTTGGCGCGATCGTTCGCGAGCCTCGACTTCGATCCTCGCGATGCAGGGCTGGCAGGCTGCTAGAAGCTGCTCTTCGCCTGAACGTTGATCTGCACCTTGCGCATCGAGCCCTCGCGGTCGATCGGGTACGCGACGTCGATGTGGATGACGCTGCCGACCGCGGACCGGCTGTTGCCCAGCCGCAGGCCGACACCGATGTCGCGCAGCACGCCGTTCCGGCGCACGCCGGCCGGGATGGCCGGCACCGGCACGAGGTTGTCGCCCCAGACACGGCCCATGTCGTAGAACACCGCGCCGCCGACGTTGAAAAGGCGGAACGGATACCAGTCGGTGAACCAGCGCTCCTCGGCGGTCAGCAGCCACCGTCCCTGCCCGGTGCGGAAGCGGTACGGGTAGCCGCGCAGCCCGTTGTCGCCGCCGAGCGTGAGCTGCGAGTCGAGGTCCGGGTGCACGCCGCGGTCGGCGCCGAGCGCGAGGTAGGTGCTGCGGCGCGGCGAGTGGCGCCAGTGGTAGCGCGCCGCGGCGCTGATCGTGGTCTCGTCGAGCGCACCGTCTTCGTGGCGGCCGGTCGCACCGATGCTCGCCAGCAGGGTCTGGCGCGCATCCGGCTGGAAGCCCTTCGAAACGCGGGTGTCGAAGACCACGGCATTCCGGTCGGAACCGAGCGCGCGGGTCGACAGGCCGAGCCGCAGGCGCATCCGCCAGCCGAGCTCGAGGTCTTCGGTACGGGCGATCTGGTCCTGGTTGCGGGTCTCGCGGAAATCGTCCTCGATCAGCTCGACGCCGATCCACGGATAGTTCAGCCGTCGATCGCGCGGCAGCGGGCTGCCGGGGGGCGAATCGGGCGCCGGCGTCGCGCGTCGCTCGTCGACGGTGACGCCGGCGGTCCAGCGCGTGACCCAGCCATCGCGCAGACCTTCCGAGGTGCCGAGCTGGAGGCGGCCGAAGCGCTCGCGGGTCGCGAAGCGATCGACCACCCGGCCCTCGTCGTAGACCGAGTCGATGCGCCGTTCGTCGCGCCAGGCGAGGCCGGCGGCCCAGCGCGCGTCGAGCGCATAAAAAGGGCGCTCGACGCTGAACGAGCTGGAGCGGCCATCGCTGGCCCAGCTGTGTTGCGCATCGAGGTGCCAGCGGCTGCCGGCCAGATTCGGATCGCTGTAATAGACCTGCTTCGAATCGCGCTCGACGCCTGACAGCGCGACCACGCCGAAGCGCGCGCCGGTCCCGAACAGGTTGTGCTCCTCGATGCCGAACCCGCTGCTGTTGCGGCCGCCGGAGCGGCCGAACCGCACCTCGGGCTTCAGGGTCCAGGTGTCCTGCGTGATGACTTCGATGTCGACGGTGCCGTCATGGAATGCGACCGGCCGGATGCGCGCTTCCCGCAGGTACGGCTTGTCGCGCAGCAGGCGCTCCGACTCGCGCAGCAGCCGGCTGTCGTAGCGGTCGCCAGCCTTGAACAGCAGCTGGGCGCCGAGGGTCGATTCACGCGTGACGATGTGGATCCGGTTGGCGAGGCGGAACAGCGCGTAGTCCTCTTCGGGGATCGTCGGGTCGAAGACGTTCAGCCGGACATGCTGAACCGCGCCGATCTTCGCGCCGCTCGCTTCGAGCGTCGCGTCATCCGGCACGTCCGGTCCACGCGGGAACAGGCGCTCGTCGGCGCGCGAGCGCACGCTCGGCACGACGCCGCCTTCGGCCCACGCCAGCTGCCAGAGCGCACACAGGATCGTTGCCACCAGCGCCCCACGCGACCCCATCACCGTTCGACTCTCCCGCCTTTGTGCGCTCTGGACCGTGCGCCAGCTCCGCATGATCTCAGCAAAGCCCGACCGGCCGGCCGCGACCCTTCACGCTCGGCGCCTGCGCCGGGCGGTCACTCGATGAGCGACGGGCTCTCGAGGCGCAGGCCGGCGGCTTCGGGCGAGCGCACCGGATCGCGCAGGAAGGCGGCGACCCGATCGACCGACCATGCTCCGCACGCGCAGATCCATGCGGTCCAGAGCGTATGGCTCATGAAGTGCGCGCCGCGCAATTGCTGCGCGCCGCCCAGCACGAAGCCGGCGAGCAGCGACGCGCCCAGCCAGGCACGCGCCAGCACCGGATCGCGGTCGCGAAACACGAAGTAGCCACCGATGAACGCAAATCCCGCGGCCGCGTGGCCGGCCGGAAAGCAGTGGCCGGGCCCGCCGTCTCCGCCGCTGGCAAGCGCCCAGTGCGAGACCCAATCCGCCGCGCCGCCGAACACGCTCAGGTGCCACGGGCAGCTCGTCATGCTGAACCGCTTGAACGCCGACACCGCGGTGACCACCAGCAGCAGCGTCAGCACGAGTTGCACGCGCTGCCGGACATCGAGGCGTCGCAACGGGCCGCTCGGCCACCGGACCCCGACGCAGAGCCAGCCGGCCACCGCCCACGCGAGGGCAAGGCCGCCGGCATGCAGCACCGTCGTCAACAGCCAGGCGTTGCGGAGCGGAAAGCCGTACGGCCCGCCGAACGGCAGCGCCAGCGCCAGATCGAGGCCGCTCACATCCCACAGCAAGATCGCGACGAAGGTCGCTGCGAGCAGCAACGGGATCGAGTACACGGGCCGCTTCATGCGGCGCGGACGTTAGGGCGGCCGGATTAAGCCCGCCTTAAGCGCCGTGGCGCGAGGCGCGCCGTCGTCGCACCACGGCGGCGCCAGACGCCGCCGGATGCCGGCCTACGCGTGCGCCCTGCGCCGCTTCTGCAGATCGTCGACGACGCGCTGCAGCACGCGCATCGTGCCGCTGCGCGCATCGACGAATTCGCAGCCGATCCGCATGCCGGGCGCCGCGGCGGGACGCGGTGCCACGTTCTGCACCTTGAGGTCGACCCGGAACGGGCTGTCGGTGTCGAGGTCGAACTCGACCTGGCGCAGCAGCGTGCCGCGTTGCGGCACCGGGATGTCGTCGGGCAGCAGCAGCGCGCAACCGCCGAGGCTGAGGTCGAGCACGCTCAGCTCGAGCGGCATGCCGGCGATGTCCGGATGGACCAGGCGCGCACTCAGCGCCTCGTTCATCAGCGGGCGCACGCGGTACGAATTGCGGCGCTGGAATCGGAACAGCTCGGTCGGCAACGCACAGGTCAGCACGCTGACCGGATCGCCGCGCTGCAACGCGAGCGCACCGATCGTGAACTGCAGCTTCACGCTGTGCAGGTGGGCGACGACGACGTGCGACGGCCGCGCGAGCTGCTGCTGGGTCTTGGCGTCGGACGCATCGGCCCAGAACGACAGCCGGTTGCGATCGGTGTCCACCGTCCACAACAGGGTCGTCGCGATCGCGCCGTCGGACGCGTTCAGCGCGACCGGGATCTTGTTGTCGGCCAGCTGGGTCAGGTACGCGGCGATCTCGCGCGGCGACGAGACGCGGTACTCGCTCAGATCGACATTGCCGGAGGCGTCGTCGGGCCGCAGCGGCTGCAGGTCGGCCGCTTCGATCATCGCGTCGCGGCCTGGTCGGCCGTCATGAAGGGCGTGCACACGAACGGAAACAGGAGGCGGGTGGAAGGCGATGCGAAAGCGATCCAAGGATATGACAGCGCTCGCCGACGCGGCCAGGAAAAAAGCCGCTGATTCCGGGCTCTCGTGCAGCGACAGCCCCGGCGTCCTTGCGACCGTGTCGTGGATGCGAGCGTCGACCCCCGGGTGTCAATGCGGATGGCGGTGGTGGATGTCGGGGTAGTGGGCATGCGCATGGGTCAGCACCGCATGCCGGTGCGGATGCGCATGCGGCTCGACGCCGTCCCACCGGAAGTCGTGCGCATGCTGGTGATGAGCGTCATGGCGATGCCGGTGCGCATGCTCGGTCGGTTCGTGCGTGTGCGGGTGGACATGGCGCTCGCGCAGGTGCAGCCAGACGCCGACCGCCATCAGCGCGGCCGCGGCCCAGAACGACGGCGGCGGCATTTCGGGCCAGATCGCGAGTGCGGCGACGACGCCGAACAGCGGCGCGATCGCGAAATAGGCGCCGGTGCGCGCCGTGCCCAGCCCGCGCAGCGCGATCACGAAGAGCGCCAGGCTCAACCCGTAGCCGAGGAAGCCGACCGCGAGCGTCGCGGCGAGCGGTCCCCGCGTCGGAAGGTGCGCACCGGCCAGCAGCGCCAGCGTGGCGTTGATCGTGCCGGCGACCAGCCCCTTCAGGCAGGCGATCAGCACGGCGTCGTGGGCCGCCACCTTGCGCGTCAGGTTGTTGTCGACCGCCCAGCACAGGCAGGCCGCGACGATGAGGACCGCGCCCCATGAGAGGCCCGCCGTGCCGGGCTGCCAGCCCAGCAGCACGCCGCCGGCGACGATCGCGAGCATGCCGAGAACGATCGTGCGGTCGGCGTTCTCCTTGAAGACGATCCAGGCGATCAGCGCGGTGAAGACGCCTTCGACGTTCAACAGCAGTGCGGCCGGCGCCGCCGCGGTGCTCGCCAGGCCGGCCATCAGCAGCGCCGGTCCGAGCATGCCGCCGACGACGATCGCGCCGGCCAGCCACTTCAGGTCTTGCCGCGGCATGCGGATCGCTCGCTCGGCCGCGTCGCCGTGCGCAGCGCCGACTCGGCGCAGCAGCAGCATCGCCGCCAGGCCGATCCCGCTGCCGAGGTAGAGCAAGCCGGCCAGCAGCAGCGGCGAGACGGCGCCGCCGAGCCACTTCGCGAGCGGCGTGCTGATGCCGAACAGCAAGGCGGCGGAGAGGGCCGGCCAGGCGGCGCCTGAGGTCATCGGCGAAGACTACGACAGCGTGCGGCGGCCTGCGCCCGGCAGGGCGAGCGGCGCCTCCGCCGCGCCCTAGCCGAGCCAGGACTTCGCAACGCCGATCTGCACGATCATCGCGATGCCGAGTGCGCAACTGAAGAGACCGACCAGCGCGGTCATCGCGCGGTGCGTGCGCGTCAGGTACGCCGACGACAGCCTCAGCGGCACCGCGACGGCGAACGAGAGCAGCGCCATGCCGGCGATCGAGCCGATGCCGAACAGCGCGATGTAGCCGAGGCCGAGCGCCGCTGACGGCATCGACTGCAGCGCCAGCACGACGAGCGCGGCCGAGCCGGCGAGGCCATGCATCACGCCGATCGCGAGCGCGCGGATCGGCCATCGGTCGGCATGCCTGTGGCGGTGCTTCGAGGTCTCGTGCGGACCCTCGCCGCAGTGGCTGTGCGCATGGAAGTGCGCGCTGCCCGCCGCGTGGCGATGCGCATGGAAGTGGACGCGGTCGCGCACCAGGCGGCGCAGCACGTCGGCACCGAGCACGACCAACATCGCGCCGACCGCGGTCTCGAGTGCCTGCTCGAGCGCGGGCGAGATCGCATGGCCGAGCCCGAGCACCGTGCCGCCGAACAGCATCAGGGTCAGCGTGTGGCCGACGCCCCAGGCGACGCCCTGGCGCAAGGTCTGGGTCAGCGAGCCCTGGCGCGTCGCCAGCGTCGCGACCGCGGCCAGATGGTCCGCTTCGGTCGCATGCTTCATGCCGAGCAGGAGGCCGAAGAGCAGGATCGAGAACGTCGTCATGCGGGCGGGTCGAACGCTCCCTTCGGTTCAATCTAGCACGGCGGTCTTGCGGGTGTCGCAAGCGCCTCCTCCGTCGTGTGGCGCGGATCGATCGGAGCGGTTGCTCTGCCTGCATCGCTCCTTCACAATCGATGGCTCCCTGTCATCGCCAAGAACCACCGAGGAGACCCTTGCAATGAAACATGTACGCGCTATTGCGGCACTGACCACGCTCTGCTGCGCCACCCTCGCGGCGTGGGCCCAGCAATCGCCGCCACCGGCCGACGAGCCGGGCTGGGCCAAGGGGCGTCCGAAGAGCGAGACCGCCATGAAGATGGCGCCGGTCCCGGCGTTCCCGATCCCGACCGCGGCCGACCAGCTGCCGACCAAGAAGTTCAAGCTGCCGCCCGGCTTCAAGGTCGAGACCTATGCCTCCGGCATCCTCGACGCTCGCGAGATGCGACAGGGCGACAAAGGCAACATCTTCGTCAGCACCCTGTTCGTCGGCAACAAGGTGTACGCGCTGCCGGAGAAGGCAGGCGCCGACGGCAAGCGCACGCCCAAGGTCGTGATCGACAAGACCGAGCAGGCCACCGGCATC
>Ga0307409_100001621_pt1 | contig 11253 bp, 12 predicted proteins | sample 322Ometagenome_2_FD_203888 | JGI IMG/M metagenome (GOLD analysis project Ga0307409, IMG submission 203888) | Maize rhizosphere microbial communities from greenhouse at UC Davis, California, United States - 322HYB-O-2 | ecosystem: Host-associated > Plants > Roots > Rhizosphere > Soil | place...
CGCAGGCACTGGCCGCGTGAGCTCGCGCGACCCACGCCAGGTTTTCGGGCTCGACCGCCACGCCGTGGCGCGCGCCTTCGATCGCGCCAGCGGCAGCTACGACGCGGCCGCGGCGCTGCAGGACCGGGTGCGCCACGAGTTGCTGGAGCGCCTCGGCGAGCTCGAGGTCGCGCCGCGCGCGGTGCTGGACCTCGGCGCCGGCACCGGTCACGGCACGCGCGCGCTGAAACGGCGATATCCCAAGGCCGCGGTGGTCGCGGTGGACATCGCGCCCGGCATGCTCGAAAAGGCGCGCGCGCAATCACGCTGGCTGCGGCGCTTCGAGCGCGTTCGCGCCGATGCCTACGCGCTGCCGTTCGCGGACGCCGCCTTCGACCTCGTGTTCTCCAACCTGATGCTGCAGTGGTGCGACGACCTGGACGCGGTGTTCGCCGAGATCGCACGCGTGCTGAGGCCCGGCGGGCTGCTGCTGTTCAGCACCTTCGGACCCGGCACGTTGACCGAGCTGCGCGAGGCCTGGGCCGCGAGCGACGCCACCAACCACGTGAACCATTTCTTCGATGCGCACGCGCTGGGCAGCGCGCTCATGCATGCGCGGCTCGGCGAGCCGGTGCTCGACGTGGACCGCATCGTCGCGCAGTACCCGGACGTCATGACCCTGATGCGCGAGCTCAAGGCCATCGGCGCGCACAATGTCACGCAGGGTCGCGCCCGCGGGCTCACCGGGCGCCACCGTCTCGGCGCGATGACCCGCGCCTACGAGGCGCTGCGGCGCGACGGGAAGATTCCGGCCACCTGGGAAATCATCCACGCCAGTGCCTGGGGCAACGAGCGGCACACGCAGGAAATACCGGCATTTCCAGCCGAAACGCTGATTTCGCCGGGCGCGATTCGCAGGCGGCCCAAACCGTGAAGGGTTATTTCGTCACCGGCACCGACACCGGCGTGGGCAAGACCCTGGCCGTCGTGGCGCTGACCCGCGCGCTGGTGGCGCGCGGCCTGCGCGTGGCCGTCATGAAACCCGTGGCCGCCGGCACGGTGAAGACATCCGCAGGCGAGTTCAACGACGACGCGCTGGATTTGTTAGCCGCGAGCAACGTCAAGGCATCGTACGAGGACGTGAATCCCTGGCTGCTGCACACGCCGGCCTCGCCGCACCTGGCTGCGCGTTTCGATGGTGTGTCGATCCGGCACGAACGCATCGTCGGCGCCTACCTGCGCCTCGCGAAGGACGCAGACCTGCTGCTGGCCGAGGGCGCCGGCGGCTGGCTCGCGCCGATTTCCGCGACGGAAACCATGGCCGACGTGGCGGAAAAGCTCGCCTTGCCGGTGATCCTCGTGGTGGGTTTGCGACTGGGATGTCTCAACCACGCCTTGCTGACCCGTGACGGCATTCGCGCGCGCGGCCTGCCCTTCGCCGGCTGGATCGCAAACCGACTGCAGGCGGAGATGCCCTTTGCGAACGCCAATATCGAGACGCTCACGTCCCGCTTCGGCGCGGCGCCGCTGGGCGTCATCCCGGCGGGGACGGACCCTAGGTCTTTGCCCACTCCGCCATGGGCCGACGAGGCCGCGGAAAACCTCGTAAGTCCTTGAGTAAGCCTGCAAATTGACTGGTATAGTCGCGGCCCGTGCTGACCGCCGCGCACCACTTCGACCTGGCCCCGCATTGCTCGCTGAGCGTGCGTGGCGCGACGCTGTTTTTCATCAGCGTCTGTGTCCCGACGTTTGGTGTGGCCGGCGCGGCCACGGTGCTCGGCTACTGGCCCATCCTGCCGTTCGCCGGCGCGGAGATCGCGCTGCTCGGCTGGGCCCTGAAGACGAATATGGCAAGACGTTTCGAACGCGAGCACATCGAGATCACCGAAACCGAGGTGGTGATCGAACAATCGCGTGGAACTCCGCGCCGCATCGTGTTCCAGCGCCACTGGTCTAGGGTTAAAATCCGCCGCCCGAATTCGCCCCCCAGCTCACTCGTCATCGAGTCGCACGGCCGGTGTCACGAAGTAGGCAAGTTTTTGACAGAGGAGGAGCGCCGCCAGCTGGCAGCTGAATTGAAGCTGCTGATCGGCGGCATGAACCAATCGCCGGCACTGCCGGGCTCGGGTTCACCGGATCAGTTTTCTTGAGGTCATCGATGAGCTTTCACATGAAGAATCGTCCCGCGCGCCGTGGACTACAGGCCGCTGCCGTATCGCTTTTCGCCTTGCTGGCATCCGTTGCGCACGCCGACTGGGGCGGACTCAACATGCCCGAGGGCGTGACCATCCTGAGCAAGAAGATCTACGGCCTGCACATGCTCATCCTGTGGGTTTGCGTGGCCATCGCCGTGGTGGTCTTCGGCGTGATGATCTATTCGATGGTCAAGTTCCGGAAGTCGCAGGGCGCGCAGCCGGACAAGACCCTGGTGCACAGCACCCGGGTCGAAATCGTCTGGACCATCGTCCCCATCCTGATCCTGGTCGGCATGGCCGTGCCGATCGCGCGCACGCTCATCGAGATCGAAGACATGGGCAGCGTGGACCTGAACATCAAGGTCACGGGCTACCAGTGGAAGTGGGAATACGAATACCTCGGCCAGAACGTGAGCTTCTTCTCGACGCTCAAGCGTGACAGCGACGCGGCCCGCCAGCTCGGCTCCGGTATCGATCCGCACAGCGTTCCCAACTACCTGCTCGACGTGGACAACCCGCTGGTGGTCCCGGCGGGCACCAAGATCCGCTTCCTGCTCACCGCGCAGGACGTCATCCACGCCTGGTGGGTGCCGGCCTTTGGCATGAAGAAGGACGCCATCCCCGGCTACGTCAACGAAATCTGGGTGCAGGTGGACGCCGACAAGGTCGGCACCTACCGCGGCCAGTGCGCCGAGCTCTGCGGCCGCGATCACGGCTTCATGCCCATCGTGGTGGAAGTGAAGTCACCGGCCGATTTCGACGCGTGGCTGCGTGCCAAGCAGGCCGAGCAGAAGCTCGCCGGTGTCGCGCCGGATGCCCCGGCGGTCACGGCATCCGCCGCTCCCGTGGCCCTGGCCCAGTAAGAGCCGGCCCAGTCAGCAACAGATCCAGACGAGAAGTTAGACATGGCACACGAACACACAGTCGATCACGCACACGGCGAACATGACGATCACGGCCCGGCACACGGCTGGCGCCGCTGGGTCTACGCGACGAACCACAAGGACATCGGCACGATGTACCTGGTCTTCGCCTGCGTGATGTTCTTCATCGGCGGCCTCATGGCGATGATCATCCGCGCCGAGTTGTTCCAGCCGGGCCTGCAGCTGGTCGAGCCGCAGTTCTTCAATTCCATGACCAGCATGCACGCGCTGGTCATGATCTTCGGCGCCGTCATGCCGGCCTGGACGGGGCTCGCGAACTGGATGATCCCGATGCAGGTCGGCGCGCCCGACATGGCGCTGCCACGGCTCAACAACTTCTCGTTCTGGATCCTGCCGTTCGCGTTCACGCTGCTGTTGAGCTCGCTGTTCGTGCCGGGCGGTGGCCCGGCCGGCGGCTGGACGATGTACCCGCCGCTGTCGCTGCAGGCCGGCGACAGCCTGCCGCTGACCATCTTCGCCATCCACCTCATGGGCGCCTCGTCCATCCTCGGCTCGATCAACGTGATCGTCACGATCATGAACATGCGCGCGCCGGGCGTGGGCCTGCTCAACATGTCGCTGTTCTGCTGGACCTGGCTGATCACCGCCTACCTGCTCATCGCCACCATGCCGGTGCTCGCGGGCGCGGTCACGATGCTGCTGACGGACCACTTCTTCGGCACGTCGTTCTTCTCGGCGGCCGGCGGCGGCGACCCGGTGATGTTCCAGCACATCTTCTGGTTCTTCGGTCACCCCGAGGTGTACATCCTGATATTGCCGGCGTTCGGCATCGTCTCGGAGGTCATCCCGACGTTCTCGCGCAAACCGCTGTTCGGCTACGACGCGATGGTGTACGCCACCGCGGCGATTGCCTTTCTTTCGTTCATCGTGTGGGCGCACCACATGTTCACGGTGGGCATGCCGCTCGCGGGACAGCTGTTCTTCACGCTGTCGACGATGATGATCTCCATCCCCACGGGCGTGAAGGTGTTCAACTGGACCGCCACGATGTGGAAGGGATCGCTGACCTTCGAAACGCCGATGTTGTTCGCGATCTCGTTCCTGATCCTGTTCAGCATCGGAGGCTTCTCCGGCCTGATGCTCGCGGTGGTGCCGGCCGACTTCCAGTACCACGACACCTACTTCGTCGTGGCGCACTTCCACTACGTGCTCGTCCCCGGCGCGGTCTTCGCGATCATGGCCGGCGTGTACTACTGGCTGCCGAAGTGGACCGGCAACATGTATGACGAGAAGCTCGGCAAGCTGCACTTCTGGCTGTCGACCATCTTCGTGAACGTGCTGTTCTTCCCGCAGCACTTCCTGGGCCTGGCCGGCATGCCGCGGCGCATCCCGGACTACTCCACGCAGTTCGCCGACTGGAACATGGTGTCGTCGCTCGGCGCCTTCGGTTTCGGCCTCAGCCAGCTGCTGTTCCCGTACATCATCTGGAAGTGCGTCAAGTCCGGTGAGAAGTCCGGCGCGCGCTCCTGGGAAGGCGCGCACGGCCTCGAATGGGAATTGAGCTCGCCGCCGCCGTACCACAGCTGGAGCGATCCGCCGTCACGAGAAGTGATCGCGCGCGGCGCGCAGCATTGAGCGTGGCCACCTCGCCCATGACGCCTGAGCAGGTCAACGAGCGGCGCGTGAAGGCGCGCCGCACCGCCATCCTGCTTGGCCTCGTGGCGCTGTCGTTCTTCGTGGCCTTCATCGTGATGTCGGTGGTACGCAGCTGATGGACGACGGCGTGCAACCCGGGCGCGACACGAACAGGACGCTGACGCTGAAGCTGCTCGGCTTTGCGCTCGGCAGCTTCGCGTTCGGCTTCGCGCTGGTGCCGTTCTACGACGTGCTCTGCGACATCACGGGTTTCGGCAACCAGAGGGCGCTGGCCGAGGCGCGTGTCGCAACCGGGCAGCCCGACGACTCACGCACCATCACCATCGACTTCATCACCGACCTGCCGTCGGTGGGGAATTGGGAATTCCGCCCGACCGTGGCCTCGATGCGGGTCCATCCCGGTCGCCTGTACAAGACCGAGTTCTTCGCGCACAACCTCACCGGCCAGGAAACGACGGCGCAGGCCGTGCCGAACATCGCGCCCGGCAAGGCCGCGGCCTATTTTCGCAAGACCGAGTGCTTCTGCTTCACGCCGCAGCACTTCAACGTGAACGAGCAGCGGCCGATGACCGTGCGCTTCGTGGTGGATCCCGCGATCCCGCGTTCGGTCGACCGCATCACTCTTTCCTACACTTTCTACGACGAGTTCACGCGAGTGGGCTCACTGAACTAGCAACAGGGATCTTCCATGGCAGACGCTCACGCCCAAGCTGGCAAGTACTACGTTCCCCACGAGAGCAAGTGGCCCATCATCGCTTCGGTTTCGTTTTTCACGTTGCTGTTGGGCGCGGTGTGCCTGCTGAACGACTGGACGCCCGGCTGGGCGATGGTTCCGGGCTTCGCACTCGTGGTCTTCATGTTCATCGGCTGGTTCGGTGACGTCATCAAGGAGAACAACGCCGGCATCTACGGCCTGGACGTCGACCGCTCGTTCCGCATGGGAATGATGTGGTTCATCTTCTCGGAAGTGATGTTCTTCGCCGCGTTCTTCGGCGCACTGTTCTACGCCCGGGTGTTGTCGGTGCCGTGGCTGGGCGGCGAGGGCACCAAGGTCATGGGCAACGAGCTGCTGCACCCGCTGTTCGAGAATGCCTGGCCCACCAACGGCCCGGCCAAGCTCGGCCCGCGCGATACCGGCACTTTCGAGATCATCCCGGCCTTCGGCCTGCCGGCGCTCAACACGCTGATCCTGCTGACCTCGGGCGTCACCGTGACCATCGCCCACCACGCGCTGCGTGCCGGCAACCGCGGCGTGCTCAACATCTTCCTGTTCCTGACCTTCGCGCTGGGTTTCCTGTTCGTCGGGCTGCAGGGCATGGAATACGGCCACGCCTACAAGGAACTGGGCCTGACGCTGTCGACCGGCATCTACGGCTCCACGTTCTTCATGCTCACCGGCTTCCACGGGTTCCACGTGACGGTCGGCGCCATCATGCTGTTCTGCATCTGGCTGCGGACCATGAACGGCCACTTCACGCCGCAGCGCCACTTCGCCTTCGAGGCCGTGGCCTGGTACTGGCACTTCGTCGACGTGGTCTGGCTGGGCCTGTTCGTGTTCGTGTACTGGATCTAGCTTCCCGCCACCGGGGGAAGGACGCGGGGCGCTTCGGCGCCCCGTTTTTTTTTCCGGTTCGCCGCCGCGCACGACTCGATCAGGTGGCGCTTTCCCGCAGCGCTTGCCGCAACCAGGTGATCCCGGGGTCCGCTTCGCTGCGCGGGTGATACGCAACCGCCACCTCGAAGCCGCCGACTTCGACCGGTGTATCGAAGCGTCGGACGGCATCCGTTTCGCACACCCGCTCCGCGATCCGCCGGGGCAACGTGATCAACAGGTCGGTATGCGCGACCACCGCGCCGGCGGCGAGATAGTGAGGCAGCGTGAGCGCGACCCGCCGGCGCCGTGACAGGCTGTCGAGCCCGCCATCCACGACGCCGGGCGTACGTCCGCGCCTCGAGATCAACGCATGGTCCTCGCGCAGAAAATCTTCCAGACTCACCGTGGCGCCGAGGCGTGGATGATCCCGGCGCGCGACACTGGTGAAAGTCTCGTGAAGCAACACCTCGCAATGCTGCCAGCCGCGCAGCGTCCAGTGATCCGTCACGGCCAGGTCCCAGTCACGCGTGGCGAGACGCTCCTCGAATTGCTCCTCGAACGGCCAGATCTCGAGGCCGGCGTGTGGTGCCTCGCGCCGCAGATGTGCAACCAGCGGGGCCAGCAGCACCACGGTCGAATAGTCGTCAGCGCCGATGCGGAATACGCGGCGCGTCGTGCGCGGATCGAAGGCGGTCGCCGCGCTCAGGGCCGCACGGAGGTCATCGAGCGCGCGGTGCACGCGCGGCTGGAGCTCCAGGGCGAGTGGCGTCAACCGCATGCCGTTTCCGGCACGAGTCAGCAGCGGGTCGCCCAATGCCTTGCGCAGTCTCGCCAGGGCCGAGCTCACGGCCGGCTGGCTGAGGCCGAGGCGCCGCGCCGCCGCTGACACCTGGCCCTCGTTCAGCAGTGCGTCGAGCACGCGCAACAAATTCAGGTCGAAGCGATCCAGATCCACGGCGACACTCCCACCCACATCCACGTCATGAATACGCGATATCTACCCAACCGGCTAGGCGGTGGCCGCCGCCGCGCCTAACCTGCCGCCATGAACATCGAACGCGTGGCTTTTGACGTGAGCGGCACCACCCTGGTCGGATCCCTGCATTGGCCCGATTCGGAGCCACGCGGGGCGCTGGTCCTGACTGGGCCCTTGACCTCGGTGAAGGAACAGGCCGCCGGCGCATACGCGCGCGCGATGGCGGCACGCGGTTTCGTGGCATTGGCCTTCGACCATCGCACCTTCGGTGAGAGTGGCGGCGAGCCGCGCCAGTTCGAGTCGCCGCCGCGGAAGATCGAGGACATTCGTGCCGCAACCGGATTCCTGGGTGGTCATTCCCGGGCCTCACGTCTCCCTGTCGGCGCCGTCGGGGTCTGCGCCGGCGGCGGCTACATGGCCGGCGCCGTGGCGAGCGAACCCGGACTGCGGGCCTTCGCCGCCGTGGCGGGCGTCTTCCCGGATGCGCAGGCAACCCGGAATGCCATGGGCCCCAGGTTCGAGGCGCTGGTCAGCGCCGGGCGCGCGGCCCGCGAACGCTTCGAGTCCGGGCAGCCGCCCGAGCACATACCGGCAGTCGGAGAGGGTGACGTGGCCATGCCGCTGGCCGAGGCGTTCGAGTTCTATGGTACGCCGCGCGGCGCCGTGCCTAACTACACCAACCGGTTCGCGGTACAGTCGCGCGAAGTCACGCTGCCATTCGATGCGATGGACGCGGCGGACCGCATCCGGGTGCCCACCCTCATGGTGCATTCCGAACGCGCGCTGCTGCCGGCGCTGGCGCGCGCGTTCTTTGCACGCCTCACGGTGCCGAAGGAGCAACTATGGCTGCAGTCGAAGGGGCAGATCGATTTCTACGACGACCCGCTGCTCATCAACGCCGCGGCCGACGCGATCGCAGCGCACTTCCGGTCCGCCCTGCAGTGAGTTGGTGACCAAGGCCCATCGCCTGTAGCTGCATCCTGCGGCAATATGCCGCATGGCTTCCATTCTGCTCGTGGGCCCCGGCGCCATCGGCGCCACTCTCGCGGCCTGGCTCTGCCAGGACGATCGCCACCAGGTCACCGTGGCGGTGCGAACCGCGTTCGATTCGCTCGAGGCGACCACCCCGAGCGGCGTGATCCGCGCCAGGCCGCAGGTCATCACGGACGCGGCGCAGGCCCGGCCCGCGGACTGGATCCTGGTCGCGACCAAGGCCTACGACAGCGAGGCTGCGACCGCGTGGTTTCCCAGGGCCAGCCACGCGCGAACCCGGCTGGCCGTGATCCAGAACGGCGTGGAACACGTCCAGCGCTTCGAGAAGCACTTCGACCGCGGGCGCATCGTGCCGGTGATGATCGACCTGCCGGCGGAGCGCCTCGCGCCCGGTCGTACGGTGCAACGCGGGCCCGCGCACCTGGTCGTGCCGGCCGGCGACTCCGGCGCCGCCTTCCTCGCGCTGTTCGCGCACGCCAACTTCGATGCGAAGCAGACCGACGACTTCACCACCGCGGTTTGGAAAAAGCTGTGCCTGAACAGTGCCGGCGCGGTTCCCGCGGTGGTCGCCAGGCCCAACGGCATCGCGCATCACGGCGGCGTGGCGCAGATCATGCGCGACATCGTGGGCGAGTGCGTGGCGGTCGGCCGTGCCGAGGGCGCGAAGCTCGAGGACGCCATCCCCGACGAGATCGTCGAGCGCACCCGCAAGGCACCGCGCGACTCGGGCAACTCCATGTATGCGGACCGGATGGCCGGCCGGCCCATGGAATACGACGCGCGCAACGGCGTCATCGTCCGGCTGGGACGCAAACACGGCATCGCGGCGCCCATGAACGCACTGATGGTCGCGCTGCTGGAAGCGGTGCAAGACAATTGACGCCGGCAGTTGACGGTGCCGCCCGCATCCGTGGTAGGTTGGCGCCCATGATTCGAATCGAGCACAAGGGCCTCGCCCCCACGCACGGCGCACTCCCGCCGGTGGTGCTCCTTTCGCTGCTGCTTCTTGCGGCCTAGCCGCAACTACACACGCGCCACCCGTCGGCGCTCACAAGACGGGAAACCAAGCCAGCTCCGCGCGAACCGCGGAGAAGTCGCGTCCCGTTCGTGAGAGTTGCAGTCATGTTGAAGGATCCTTCGAAAAAGTATCGTCCGTACCCGGCCATCGACCTGCCCAACCGGCAGTGGCCCTCGCGCAGGCTGGACACGGTGCCCACGTGGTGCAGCACGGACCTTCGCGACGGCAACCAGGCGCTGTTCGAGCCCATGAGCCGCGACACCAAGAAGCGGCTGTTCAAGACCCTCTGCGCCGTGGGCATCAAGGAGATCGAGGTGGGCTTCCCGTCCGCTTCCGACACGGATTTCCAGACCTTCCGGGATCTGATCGAGCAGAAGCTGATCCCCGACGACGTCACCATCATGGCGCTGACGCAGGCGCGCGAGGAGCTGGTCCGGCGCACCGTCGAAAGCCTGCGCGGTGCGCGCCGCGCCATCGTGCACGTGTATTGCGCCACCGCACCGGTGTGGCGACGCGTGGTCTTCGGCATGAGCGTCGCCGAGGTCGTCGAGGTGGTGCGCAAACAGGTCACGCTGGTGAAGCAGCTCACCGACGCCATGCCCGAGACGGAGTGGGTGCTGGAGTACTCGCCCGAGACCTTCAGCATGACCGAACTACCGGTGGCGCTGGAGGCCTGCAACACGGCGATCCGGGCGTGGGATGCCGGCCCCGGCCGGCCCATCATCATCAACCTGCCGACCACGGTGGAGAACGCGACGCCGAACGTCTACGCCGACCAGATCGAGTGGATGTCCACGCATCTCGAGCGGCGCGCACACGTGGCGGTCTCGCTGCACACGCACAACGATCGCGGCACGGGCGTCGCGGCCGCCGAACTGGGACTGCTGGCCGGCGCGGATCGCGTCGAGGGTTGCCTGTTCGGCAACGGCGAACGCTCCGGCAACGTGGATCTCGTGACGCTGGCGCTGAATTTCTACTCGCAGGGCATCCATCCGGGCCTGGATTTCTCGGACATCAACGCGGTGGCGCGCGAGGTGGAACACGCCACGCGCCTGCCCATCCATCCGCGCCATCCCTACGTGGGTGACCTCGTGTTCACCGCGTTCTCGGGCTCGCACCAGGATGCCATCAAGAAGGGGTTCGCCGCGCAGAAGCCGGACGCGTTGTGGGAGGTGCCGTACATCCCCGTGGATCCGGCCGATCTCGGCCGCACCTACGACAGCATCGTGCGCGTCAACAGCCAGTCGGGCAAAGGCGGCATCGCCTATCTTCTCGAGCGCGACTACGGCGTGGTGATGCCGCGGCGCATGCAGGTGGAGTTCAGCGCGCTGGTGCAGCGCGAGATGGACGCCGCCGAGACCGAGATGAGCTCGCAGCAGCTGTGGGCGCTGTTCGAGGCCACCTACCTCGCCACCGATCTCGACATGGCGTACCACGCGCATCACCTGTTCGAAGACGGTGACAAGCAGGGCATCGAGATCGAGATGAGCGTGCTGGGCAACCGCCGCGTGCTGCGCGGCATCGGCTCGGGCCCGATCGCGGCCACGGTGAACGCGCTGGCACTGCCGATCCGCATCGACAACTACGAGGAGCGTGCGTTGCGCGCGGGCGCCGATGCGTCGGCGCTGGCCATCGTCGAAGCCGCGCGGGATGGCGTGACGGGTATCCGCTACGGCGCGGGCCGGCACTCGAACATCGCGACGGCCTCGGTGCTCGCCGTGTTGTCGGCGGCGCGGCGGCTGGGCGTCAGCGCGCGCGACCTGGCGGCGCGCTGAGGCCAGGCGCCACCTGGCGCCGGACATCACTACTTCGTGGCCGGCGCCCTCGAGTCACGCGGGTTCTGACGCAGCCACATCAGGACGATTCCGGCCACGATGCAGGACACCGCGATGATCTGCGCCTGGGTCACCTGCGCGCCGAACAGCGAATACGTGCTGTTCACGCGGATCGGCTCGATG
>Ga0307409_100001622_pt1 | contig 11240 bp, 16 predicted proteins | sample 322Ometagenome_2_FD_203888 | JGI IMG/M metagenome (GOLD analysis project Ga0307409, IMG submission 203888) | Maize rhizosphere microbial communities from greenhouse at UC Davis, California, United States - 322HYB-O-2 | ecosystem: Host-associated > Plants > Roots > Rhizosphere > Soil | place...
CGCGGTGTGGTCGCAAAACCCGTCAAGGGTCATATTCATCGCCGCGATCAGCTTTCTCATTTCTTATTCGGCAGTGTGTATTCGAATTCGTAAAAGTGCTTTTTGCCTTCGATCTTGATCGTGAACTTCCCGCTGATGCCTTTAAGTTCGTCGGCTCCCGAGCCGGGTACGACCGAGATACTCATTACTGCGCCGCGGTTGTCCATCGTCCCGACGTGCTGCAGGAGAAAGCTGCCCTTTTTACCGTCAAGCGTTCCCACGAGCCGCTCCATCGCAACATAACCGCCTTTTCCGGGTTCCGTTTCGCTCTGCGACCCGAGCATTTGCCCTTTGGAAACACCGGTAAACCCTCCTGTAAGTTTCTTTTCCAGCGCGAGGCGCCCGATCATCGGGTCGCCTATGTTCTCATCCGGCGGCTGAGGCAAGACTTTTACTTCAAATTCGCCTTTGGTGATTTGCTCAGCAGTTGTATTCATAGTTGGGATCTTTATCTGTGCCGTAGCGTCGGCGCTGAGGAAAATTAACAAAATCAGTGTCGCGATTATTATCGTTTGCCTGCGCATAAGTTTTGTGTCGAACACCCCATTTGAGTCTAACCGCGTGCTATAAAAGCTCTCGTCGCTCATCACTCCCAATCCTTCTTTAGCAGCAGCTCTTCGATCCTATAAGCATGCAGCATTTCGTGGTTGAGCAAATGCCGGAACATGATGAATACCGAATAATGATCGAACGCCTCGTGCTCGGCCGTTTTCCGCCACTCTGCCGACGATAGCTTCTTCAGTCTTTCGACGAGCGAGGCCCGCTCGCGTACATACCGATTGAGGCTTTCGTCGAGATCTATTTCCAGCATCGCTCCTGCTTCGTCTTCGGGAGAATTTTCTATGGTCTTAATGATCGGTTCCGGTGTGGACAAGATCAGATCAAGCCGCGCCCGAAACGCGACGTCAGACTGCGTCAGGTGACAAGCGTGCTCGTAGGCCGACCATTTTGCGGGACTCGGACGCCGCTTCAGGATCTGCGGCGGCACCTCTCGGATCAGCGGAATGATCACGCCCGGGGCCGTCTCCAATGCGGAGATCAAGATGGCTGTATCGCTCATGATGCAGTACGCTCTTTTAACCGCGGCGGGCGGCTTCGATGGCGGCGATGTCGATCTTTTGCATGGTCATCATCGCATCGAAAGCGCGTTTGGCGGCGGCGGGGTCGGGGTCAGTGATGGCTTCGGTCAGGGCGATAGGCGTGATCTGCCAGTTGAGCCCCCATTTGTCCTTACACCAGCCGCACGCACTCTCCTGGCCTCCGTTGCCGACGATCGCGTTCCAGTATCGATCTGTTTCTTCCTGATCCTCCGTCGCAACCTGGAACGAGAACGCTTCGTTATGTTTGAACTCAGGCCCACCGTTTAGGCCGAGGCAGGGAATTCCCATCACCGTGAACTGGACGGTTATCACATCGCCTTGTTTCCCGGACGGATAGTCCCCAGGAGCGTTGTGTACCGCGTCAACTGATGAATCGGGAAACGTCTCCGCATAAAAGCGCGCCGCTTCCTCAGCGTCGCCATCGTACCAAAGACAGATCGTGTTTTTTGCTTGTTTCATGATGATCCTGCTTGATCTCGGACCTGTATCGCTTTTATCAGACGGTCCGAATCTGAGATCCATCCCAGTAGTACTTCCGTAGACAACAATGTCGCCTCGTGGTTATTTCTGGGAAGTCCATCGCCGATCGGCTCGCTCATGCAGTCTGATAGCAGAACCGGAAGATAATCGCGGAACATTGCATCCCTCACTGTGGAGTCCACGCATATGCTCGTGGTGCAACCTGTAAATAAAAGATGTCTGATGCCGCCCTTTTGCAATCTCGAGTCGAGGTCCGTCTTGTAGAAGCCGCTGAACCGGCTCTTATAAATCACTGTGTCGTGCGGTTGGGGGGCAAGTTCCGGCACGATGTCGGTGTTCCATGTGTCGCGAATCAGGATACGACTGTCCCGGCCGTCAGGGGCCTTTACCGCCTTGCCAACTCCGAGCCTCATATGCCGAGCCCGGTTGACCGAGTCCCGAGCGCCGAGATCTGAGAGGTCCGCTCGGTATCCCATTTTCAAATAGATGATGCCGATACCCGCGTGCCGAGCGGCGGCGATGGCGGCGGCCGTAGGAGCGATGGCTTTCTGTATACCTGTGATATCGATACCGGCACGATGGAACATGCCACCGTTCGAACCGAAATCGTTTTGCATATCCACGACGATCAACGCCGTCCGTGCCGAATCCAACAGAATCGCCTCTGGCTTTGCGTCCAGTTTGATTTCCCGCCCACGCAGGCTATTCGCGTGTTCCCCCTTTGCGAGAACGTCTGTTCCGAGCAACGAGGCCGCGACTAATCCATTTACGATAAAACTCCTCCGTGGGAGATCGATTTTCATATTGCACTCCTTAGGCCCTTATTGAACAACTGTATCCGTCTTTATCTCGCCTGCACGTTCGTAGCTAGCGACGATGACGCCGCTCGGGGCGTTAAGGCTTTCCGTTACGTTAAACGCGGCGGGCACGTAGCCATCCGCGAACAGGCGTTTTCCGGTGCCGAGCATTACCGGAAATATCATAAGCCAAAATGTGTCGACGAGATCATTTTTCATGAGCGTCTGAAGCAGGTTGCCGCTTCCCCATACGTGAATATCCGGCCCTGGCAGATGCTTTATCTCGGCGACTTTTGCGGAGGTATCACCGCTCAAAAACACCGACGGCTGCCATTCGCTGGAGGTTCGGGTGTTCGAGGCGACGTACTTGGTGGCTGTCATCACGCCGGGCCACTCATCGGAATGGAGCGGCCAGAACGCCTCCCAGATATCAAAGGTCTTTCGCCCAAGCAGCAAGTCGCAGGGAGTGTCCAAATGCTTCTTTATAGCGGTGTTGAGAACATCGTCCTGATAGGGAGCCGTCCACCCGCCATACGCGAAGCCATTGCTCGGGTCTTCCTCCGGACCGCCCGGCGCCTGTATGACACCATCCATAGAGATATGTTCGAGCACGACAATTTTTCTCATATGTGCATCATCTGCAAGAGCCCACAATAATAGAGCCTAACGACAATTCCTGACAAGAGCGGTGATCAATATCTGACGATGAACACAAAGATTCGAAGGTAGATGATCGCCAGGAGGATCAGCGTGCCGGCTGCAAAAATCCCGGGTTCCAAGTATCTATTATTCGTGTGCTTGCTTGCGGCAGCGTAGAGCGCCAGTCCCATAACACCGCCGAGCGTATTCGTGATGACATCCGTGATGTCGGCGACACCTATGGCGAGGGCGTACTGAAGAATTTCGACCGCGAGGCTGAACGCGAATATCACGCCGATTTTATACTTGAAGGCAACCTGCTCGAAATTGACACCGAGCATCACGCCGAAAGGGATAAAGGCGATGATGTTCGAGATCATTTCACTCTTGTTGGCTCGTGTAAACGGGATCAGATTGAGACCTCGAGTTTGAAAATCTCTAATGACCGCGAATGGGTCGTAGGAAAATTTGAAAAGCACGACCCACAGCAGGATGAACAGGTATGCGGCGAATAGTGTCCGGGATAGTGCCTTCATAGTTTGATTCTACAATGGCATATGAACCCAGTCGCTATCGCTCCCGGTTCTGACTCGGCTGGGTTTTTGCATCCAGAAAGTCGTTGATCATCGGGATGATCGTCTGCCTGCGGTTCATCAGCGTAACGTGGGTTGTATCGGGCAAAATGGCGAGTCTCGATTCGGGGTGCGGCTGCATGTCGCCATGAATATTGCCACCACCCTTGAGGCGGTACATTTCCGCGATGTGATCGAGCCGCACGCCGTCGGCGTCGCCGTGGATGAAGAACATCGGCGCTTTGGTGGCTTTGAATTTATCGGCGCCGAAGTCGTATGGTTTCAATGCCGTCGCCTTGATGTGATTTACAAAATCGGGGAATTTGTCGGGCGTCGGGCTCAGCCGTTTATACTCGGCTTCCATCGGAGTGCCTTTGAACATTTCCCACGAGAAGTTTGGCCAAAAGTCGTTCGCTTCCTTGACCCACCCGTCCCGCCTCATCGGTGCCGAAATGCTGACAACCTTTCGCACTTTTTCCGGATGGCGGATCGCAAACTGCATCGCGACGCCGCCGCCCAGGCTGTAACCGACAATATCCGCTCTCGGGATCTTCAGATGGTCGAGCAGCCCCGCCACATCGTCGGCGAGGTTTTCGTAAGTGATATCGCGTTTGATGTCGCCCGTGCGCCCGTGACCCTGCATCTCGACCGCGATCACTTTACGCGTTTTAGCGAGCTCGTCGATCCAATCGTTCCAGTCGCCCGGGATCGCCATGAACGCGCCGTGCAGCAACACCACGGGCTCGCCGCTCCCGCTGACCTCGTAATACATTTTGAGCCCGTTAACCGGCGCGTAGCCGGTAGTTGGATTTTGCTGCGCCAATACGATCCCCGACAGGAGTAGGGTCATAAGCATCGAGAGGAGAAAAGCTGTTGTCTTCATATTGAATTCCAAGTTTTCGAGCCGCGTGGCGGCCTACTGAATTTAGTCGTGGACGTCTGTGCGCGGTATGTCTAAACGTCCTCTTCAATCTGAGGCGCGCCGCCGGATCTTACGTCGCCGTCGCGTTCGTAGTTTGCAATGATAACTCCGTTTGGAGTGATCTGGCTCTTGGTCACCTTGAAGGATGCGGGGACGGTGCCGTCTTGGAATAGACGTTTTCCCGGTCCTAGCGTGATCGGAAATATCATAAGGTCGAGGCCATCGACGAGATCATTTTTGAAGAGCGTTTGAAGCATATCAGCGCTTCCCATTACGTGCAGGTCGGGTCCATCGGTTTGTTTCAACTCGCGTACTTTTTGTGCAAGACCTCCGCTCAAAAAGACGGCGGGCTGCCAATCGCTTGAGTCGCGTGTGTTAGAGGCGACGTATTTTGTTGCGGTCATGCAGTTGGGCCAGAAGTTCGAATGGGTCGGCCAATATGCTTCCCACGCGGCGAAGGTTTTGCGCCCGAGCAGAAGATCTACAGGCTTGGCTAGCCGCTCCTGCACCACGGCGCCCGTCGCCTCGTCCGCATAGCCGAAAAACCACCCGCCGTGCTTGAAGCCGTCGCCCTCATCTTCGTTCTGTATGACACCGTCGAGCGTCATAAATTCACATGCAATTATTTTTCTCATTATTTTGATTCCTTAAGGCCAAATCGTATCGCCGCTTCAAGCACATTGGTGTTTATATCCTTCAGCGTTTTGAACCTGATGCAATACCCGGTCACAGCTGCCTTGCCGAGGTCTTTTCCATAAGCCTCGGCCAGGTATTTCTTGTCTTCAATACCGAGGATATAGACGGAGATCCCGGTTTTGTTCGCGCTAAGGCCGATCTGGTAAAACTCTCGGATTACCCCATCGGCGTACTTATGGTCACGAGATCCGTACCCGATATTCGGATTGGACACCACTTTGCCTTCCTCGTTCCTGCCGTCGAGGAACCACAACTTACACGCCGGACTTACCCGTACGACCATGTCATTCAACGCCTGCATCTCGCTGCGTTTTGGTTCCGGGTGGCTGGCAATGTAGTTTTTGATCTGTTCTTGTACGTTCATAAATGCCGGTCGTTTCTAGGTGTTTGGCTCTCGTTTAATGTTCGCCAGCAGATCTTCCAGATTCTTGAACTGCGCGGCCGTTCCTTCCGTGAAGCCCATTTCGATCATCCGCTCTAGCCGCTCGAGTGATTCGTTGTAGATAGAAATATTGACCTTCGTGGTGCCGTTTTGTTCGCTGAAAGTTAAGTTCCAATCGGAACCTGGCAGTTGAGGATTTTCGCTTTCATCCGCAAACGCATTAAAGAACTTGAAATTGGTTTTCGGGGTGATGGACTTGTATTCCTGGATGACCCAACGCTCCAAGCCCTCGGGGCTGACCATGGCGTAGAACCGCCGGCCGCCCTCTCGGAATTCCATCACCTTGGTTCGGGACGACATGGGTTTTGGCGCCCACCATTGGTCGAGAAGTTCGGGTTTGGTATAGGCGTCCCAGACCAGATCACGCGCGGCGTCAAATTCTTTCGTGATCGAAACCGTCTTCGTCTCTTTGTCGACAATAAATTCCATATTCATTCCTCACTTTTCTGCTTTTTCATTACCTCGAGCACAAGCCCAAGCTGCTCGAAACGCGTCTCCCAGATCTTCCTGTATTGCTCTAACCATTCGTCGATCTCTTTCATTTTCTCGATCTCCAGCGAGTAGTAGATCTCTCGCCCCTTTTGCTCCTGACGCACAATTTCGCACTCCGCCAGTATCCGCAGATGCTTCGAAACGGCCTGCCGCGTGGTATCGAAATGCTCCGCGATCGCGTTTGGCGTCATCGCCTGCAACGCGATCAGGGCGATGATCGCTCGCCTAGTCGGATCTGCTATGGCTTGGAAAACGTCTCTTTTCATGATCGCGAATAGATTATGCAACCAAACGGTTGCGGATGCAAGCGCAATCAGCTAATTTCGTGAATCCCAAAACAGGTGCAAGGAAAAACAGGAGTTTGTCGCGGACCTATGCGGTTTCGGAAGGGTTGTGGGACTTTCGGCTGCGCATTCGGTAATGAAGTCGGAGAAATGTCGCGCCGAATAGCTTCAAGACATGATCGGCGCGAAGCTCTTTATTATCAACATAGACATGGATGGTTTCCTTCATGCTTTTCACGTATTTTACCCACGCCGTACTGCTTGTTTTTCGAACTATGAGGTAGAACCCCGCGTCACCGAACCCGTTTCCGGCAGATGCGAGAAACAGGGACCCATCCGGTCCAACTTCTGGTTTCATGACAACCGTTGCGCTTCCATTCGGCAGAGGGAATATTATCTTCATGCATTCGCCTGAGAATTTCGGCACGGTACAGTGTGAATAAATACCTACATAAATTATATCCCCTGTCGAAACAAGCTTTCTTAACCAACCGGTGCCGATTCGCTCACCCTGTTGAGTTGATAGCGGGATGACTTGGCTCGTCATACCCTTACTAGTATCGAGGGGTGAAATTGGCATATTCATCTGCTGTAATCGACGGCTAAAAATAACATTTAGCAACCACCCAAAAGGTTTGAATACACCACACCATTGAGACCATATGTCGAGGTCGTAATGAGAAGTATTTTCGTAAAAGTCGATAATTTCTGAGGAGAGGGATTCAGGTCGGAAGACTTCACTACGAAGCAGACCCAAATCTTCAATCAGGCCAACGTTCCTTTGGTTATTTGCTGGGAAATAATTCTCAAAAAAGCCGTCACCGATCTTGGTTGTATTTCCAATTGGTCCATCAAGCCAGTTTTGCTCTGTAAGATTGACGGAGTGGCCGGTGAATTGAACCCACCGCTGAGTAATCCAATCAGCCAAATGACCACGCTTATAGCCGAGCCATATATCTGGAAACCGGACGGGCATAAATTAGGCCACAATTCTTTCGACGCGGTTATAGACTGTATCCCGTTCCACAGCCTCGAAGCCGGCGCGTTGGATCATTTCGATAATCTCCTGTTTGGTCATTTTTACTTCGCCTTCGTTGGCATAGCTGTGGGTGAGTTCGCCGCCGTCGGTGATGGTGCCGTCGAGGTCGTTGGCGCCGAAGTGGAGGGCTGTTTGGGCGGTGTGTTTGCCGAGCATGACCCAGTAGGCCTTGATGTGGTCAAAGTTGTCGAGCATCAGTCGCGAGACGGCGATGGTCTTGAGGTTGTCGATAGCGTCGGGGCCGGGGAGCGACGAGAGGGCAGTGCCCGGCGGGTAGAACGCGAGCGGGATAAAACACTGGAAGCCGCCGGTCTTGTCCTGCTGTTCGCGGAGGCGGACGAAGTGGTCGATGCGGTCCTCGATCGATTCGATGTGACCGTAGAGCATCGTCGCGTTGGTCTTTAGACCGGCGTTGTGCACCTTGCCCGCAAGCTCCAGCCAACGATCGCCGTCGCATTTGTGGTCGCAGATACGCGAACGGGTCGGCTCGGCGAAGATCTCGGCGCCGCCGCCGGGGCAGGAGTCCATACCGGCAGCCCTTAGCTTTTCGATCACTTCCTCGTCCGACATCTTGTAGAACCGCGCGAAGAAATCGAGCTCGACCATCGTCAGGGCTTTGAGGTGCAGTTTAGGAAATTCTCGCTTGAGCGATGAGAAAAGATCGGTGTAGTACTCGAATGGAAGCTTGCTGTTCAGCCCGCCGACAATATGCAGCTCAGTCGCTCCCTCGGCGACGGCGTTGCGGGCGATCTCAATGCCTTCCTCGATCGAATGCGTGTAAGCGTCTTCCTGCCGGGCACGCCTGTAGAAGCCACAGAATTTACAGTCCGCAACGCAGATGTTTGTGTGGTTGAAATGGCGATTGACGTTGTAATACGTCGTCAGCCCGTGTTTGCGGCGGCGGACCGTATCGGCGAGTTTGCCAAGCGCGTTAAGATCGGCGGTCTTGTAAAGAGCCAGACCCTCGTCGAACGTTAAACGCTCGCCGTCCTCTACCTTAAAGGCGATATCCACTAATTGCGGGTCGAATGAAAACTGCATATTCAATGCGCGGAAAATCAAAAGTTTCCCAACCTTAAATCATAGCAAAGGGAGTTCCGAATGTCGTTTTGCGGAAAAGCGGCAAATTAAGACGGTCTTGATTCGCATTTTGCCAAAGAAGGGAAATATTATCTGCATTTATGCAAAACTACGTGCCGCCGCAAGTTGAGTTCGTCCGCACCGACGAAGGAGATGCGGGATTCCTGGAATTGGTGAAGATCCTGGACGCGGAATTAGCCGTGCGCGATGGAGCTGATCATTCGTTTTACGCTCAGTTCAACAAGCCGGTCGGGCTTGCCGGCGTTATTTTGGCGATGCACGGCGGGATGCCCGTGGGATGCGGTGCATTCAAGAAGTATGAAAATGGCGTGGCCGAGATAAAGCGGATGTTCGTGTTGCCGGAGCAGCGCGGAAAGCGGATCGCGGCTGGTGTACTAAAGGAACTGGAGGACTGGGCGGCCGAAATGGGTCTCCACGAATTCATCCTCGAGACGGGTTACAAACAGCCCGAGGCGATCGCGTTGTACAAGCGTAGCGGTTACGAAGTAATAGATAATTACGGTCAATACATCGGCGTCGAAAACAGTGTCTGCATGCGAAAAGTAATCGTCCCTAGTTAATCGGTGACCTCGAATCCCGTGAACTCCCACAACACGTTCCTAATCGCTGATCCAAAGTAATTTCTCATTTATGATTCAAATCATTTTTCTGCCTCCCTATTGGTAGTAAATTTTCATTATCGAAAAACGTTTTCCGGTAAAGGGTGGTGAGAAAATGAAAGTTACAGAGAATATGAAGGTCAGGGACGTGCTTGCGATTAGCGACCATATGCTCGACGCGTTTGTGTGGCTCGCCCCGCAATTCGAGCGTCTGCGATATCCGAGGCTACGGCGTGCGATGGCAGGGCGGGTAACCGTCGCTCAAGCCGCTCGGATCGCCAGCGTTCCGCTCACAGAAGCTCTTTATTTGCTGAATCTAGCCGCTAAATGCGATCCGGCCGAACTCGAGCGCGAGCTGCGGGCTTACCGGCCCCAGGCTTTCGAATGCGTCGAAACCAATCCGCTGAGAAAGCCCCGCGAGATAGCAAACCTCCACGACGAGGACGAGCGAGTTGTCTTCGTTGATGTAACGGACGATGCGTTCGAACATCGCGACCCGATGCCGAAGATAGCTAAGGCGCTCGTCTCCTTGACCGTGGAGCATGACGTCTTGCTCGTGCGGCACCCGTTCGACCCTATACCGCTCCGTGATCTGTTCGCACGCCGCGGTTACGCAAGCTGGGCGGATGAGCGTCGGGAGAACGATTGGTACATCTACTTTTTCCGGCCGCAAGCGGCGGCCGCCGCGGCAGCCGGCCGTTCAGAGGCTTACAGATACTAGATCATGACCAACATTACCCTTATTAAAGAACTCGAACTCGGAACATTAACACCCAAGGGCCGACCAAAAGAGGTTCAGGAAATATTCAGCGGAGAGCGGCGGCGAATCTTGGAGGTCCAGCTTCGGGATGGTGAAACACTGGCGAAGCACAAGGCTGCCGAGCCTATCACCGTGCTGTGCCTCGGCGGAAACGGCCGGTTTAACGCCGGCGGCGACCTCGAAGACTCCATCCCGCTTACGGCGGGTACGTTCATCACCCTGGAGGCTAACGTCGAACACGCCGTGTACGCTGACCCCGATCTGCATATCCTCGTGACCAAGTTCAAAGCCGAATGATTTTACGTCCGACCCGACTTGCGCTAATATCCCGGCGCCCGTCTGAATAGCAAATCGCTTAAAAGGAACATATGAAAAAACTCTGGATTCTATTGATCTCGGTCTGCGTGATCTCCTTCGCCATTCTTGGTTGGATCGGCGTAGAAATTTTCCGTGAGGCACCGCCTATTCCCCGCGAGGTCGTGACCACCGACGGTCGCGTGCTCATCCCAGAAGAGCAGATAATGGATGGCCAGAATGTATGGCAGGCGATGGGCGGGATGCAGGTAGGATCCATCTGGGGGCATGGGTCGTACGTCGCCCCAGACTGGACGGCGGATTATCTTCACCGCGAGGCCCTTTTTATTTTGAACCACTGGGCCGGTGCGGAATTTGGCGGGACATTGGACACGCTCCACAGTGAACAGAGGGCGGCTTTGCAGCAGAGGCTTCAGGACCTAGTACGCACCAACAGGTATGACCCGGCCACCGGCCGCCTTAGCGTGCACCCGTTGCGTGCACAGGCGTTCGAAGAGAACCTGAAGCACTATTCGCAAATATTCTCGAAGGGCAGCTCGGAATTCGCGATCCAGGCCAACGCGCAGTCGGATCCGGAGAAGTTGAGACAGTTGAATTCCTTCTTTTTCTGGACAGCATGGGCCTCGGTGGCGAACCGGCCGAACAACAACATCTCATATACATCCAATTTTCCGTCCGAACCGCTGGTGGGCAACGTTCCGACTAGCAGCTCCATAATCTGGACGGGTGTGAGCGTGATCCTGCTCATCGCGAGCATTGGGGGCATGGTTTGGTTTTATGCAGGTTGGCACCGTGAAACGGAGGGGCGCGACACGCCCGATTCCGATCCTCTTATCGGTTCGACACTTACGCGATCGCAGCGAGCTACCGTGAAATATTTCCTCGTCGTATCGCTTCTGTTTCTGCTGCAGATAGTGATGGGGATTATAACGGCGCATTACGGCGTGGAGGGCGGCGGATTCT
>Ga0307409_100001625_pt1 | contig 11235 bp, 7 predicted proteins | sample 322Ometagenome_2_FD_203888 | JGI IMG/M metagenome (GOLD analysis project Ga0307409, IMG submission 203888) | Maize rhizosphere microbial communities from greenhouse at UC Davis, California, United States - 322HYB-O-2 | ecosystem: Host-associated > Plants > Roots > Rhizosphere > Soil | place...
TGGCGGTCGTGGGCACCGGCCACAGTGGCAAGGAAGATCTCGCGCAGCTGGTCGCGCGTCTCAACCTGCCGACCGGCGGGCGCCTCTCCGTCGCCGGCGTCCTGTTCAACGACGTACACCAGTCGGTGCCCGGCCGGCGCATTGCCTATGCGGCGCAGAACGCGCACGTATTTTCGGGCACGCTCGCGCACAATCTCTATTACGGCTTGAAGCACGCACCCGTGCTTCCGTTTGCGTACGACGGCGAAGGCGCGAAGCTGCGCGAGCAGCGCGTGCGCGATGCGCTTGCGTCGGGCAACAGCCCCGACGACGTCAGGGCGGACTGGATCGACTACGCCGCAGCCGGCGTCGCCGGCGAGGGCGAGCTCGCGGCGCTCGCGATTCGCGTCCTCGGGCTCGTGGACATGGAGCGCGCCGTAATCGGCTACGGCCTCGCCGGCACCGTCGACCCGCACGCCGACCCGGATTTCGCGGCCAAGGCGGTCGCCGCACGGGCGAAGCTGCGCGAGCGCGCGAAGCTCGATGCGCTGGAAGCCTACGTCGAGTTCTTCGACCGCGACGCTTACTTCGCCAACATGAGCATCGCCGAGAACATCCTGTTCGGCACGCCGCGCAATCCCGACTTTCAGCCGGCGCGGCTCGCGGACAACCCGGAGATCGTCGCGCTGCTGCGCGACGTCGGGCTGCTCGATGACCTGCAGGAGGCGGGGGCCAAGGTCGCGGGGCTGATGGTCGAGATCTTTGCCGATGTCGCGCCGGACAGCGAGCTCTTCGAGCAGTACAGCTTCATCAATGCCGAGGACCTGCCCGAGTTCCGGGCGCTGGTCTCGAAATACAACCAGGGCCGGCTGGCGGCGATTTCCGACCGCGACAAGGCACGCCTGCTCGCGCTCACCTTCCGGCTCGTGAAGTCGCGGCACCGGCTCGGCGTGCTCGACGAATCGATGCCGCGACGCATCGTGCAGGCGCGCAACGAGTTCACGCGCCGCTTCGCGGGCCGCGACGACATCTGCGAGTTCTTTCACCCGGACCGCTACAGCGCAGCGCTGTCGGTGCAGGACAACCTGCTGTTCGGCCGCGTCGCGCTCGACCAGCCCAACGCACAGGCGCGCATCAGCGCGCTCGTGCGCGATGTCGCCTCGGAGGAAGGCCTGAACGACGCACTGGTGCGCCTCGGCCTGCTGTTCGATGTCGGCAGCAACGGCTCGCGGCTCTCCTATTCCGAGCGGCAGCGGCTCGTGATCGCGCGCGGCCTGATGAAGAACCCGGACGTCCTCGTCTTCAACGAGCCGACGTCCGGCCTCGACCCCGCAACCGAGCTGCGCGTGCTGCGCGCAGTGCTCGCATGGGCGAAAGGGCGGACCATCCTCTGGACGCTGTCGCGGGCGGAGCTCGGCCGCGAGTTCGACCGCGTGCTCGTCTTCGCCGACGGCCAGCTCGTCGAGGAAGGCTCGTTCGAGGAGCTGGAGCGGGACGGCAAGGCGCTCGCGAGCCTGGTTGCCTGAAGGTGCGGTCTTCTCCGACCCTGCCTCAGGGGGCGTGGCACGCGCCGTGCTCTTGCAGCCTCGTTACCGACACTTGCCCGGCGCTCGCGCGCGACCGGGTCCTCTGTGATGACGACACAATCATCGAAGACGGCGGCCTTTCGGCTCGGCGCCGCGCTCGCTCTCGTTCTGGGATTGACGGCGACGGGGCAGCCGGCCGAGGCGCAGTCGACCGATTTGGTGTTCTCGGTGACGGAGGGCGTCACATACCAGGCGACGCCGAAAGAGATCCGCGACAAGTTCGAGCCGCTTGCGGAGGTGATCGGCAAGGCGTTGCGGCGGAACGTCAGGATCGTGCTGGTCCCGGCGTACGACGACGCACGCGCCGGGCTCGCCCGCCAGGAGTACGACATCGCGTTCATCCATCCGGCGCACGTCGCCATGGCGGAGATCAAGAAGGAGCGCTACCGCGCGATCGCATGGACGGGCGGGTACACCGAGTACACCGTTTCGCTGCTCGCGAAGCCCGACCGGCCGTTCAAGGACTTGGGCGACGTCAAGGGCCATACGCTGGTGACACCCGACCCGGATTCGATCACCGCGGTGATGGTCCGCGCGATGCTGCGCAGCGATCACATCGGCGGGACCGAGCTCAAGGTGCGCACGACACGCTATCAGGATGCCGTGCCGTTCTACATCGACAACGGTTTCGCCGATTTCGGCGCCACCGCCGCGAACGCCGTCGTCAAGCAATGGACCGACAAGGGCGGCAAGGTGGTGCTGCGCTCGCGCGCCGTTCCCATCAAGCAGTTCATCGCGTCGAACCGGCTTTCGCAGGAAGAGCGGGAAAAGATCCGCGAGACGCTGCTCAACCTCGCGCAGACCGAGCCGGGCCGGCGCGCGCTTGCCGCCAGCGGCTACAAGGGCTTCGTCGCGCCGGACGCCGACGTGGAGAAGACGACGATCGCCTGGCTTGGACTTTGATCGGCGGCCTGGTCACCGGTAGGGATCGGCCGCGTCGCGCAGCCCGTCGCCGAAGAAATTGAAGGCGAGGATCACGACGATCACCGGCGCGACCGGGAGCATCAGCCACGGGTAGAGCGCGACGACGTTGATGTTCTGCGCCTCGTTCAGCAGCACACCCCAGCTCGTGATCGGCGGCCGCAGCCCGATGCCGAGAAACGAGAGCGCCGTCTCGCCGAGGATCATCCCGGGTATCGACAGCGTGGCGGATGCAATCAGATGGCTCATGAAGCCGGGCAGCAGATGCCGGCCGATGATGCGCGAAGGCTTCGCGCCCATGAGCCGCGCCGCCGTCGTGTAGTCCTCCTCGCGCAACGCGAGCAGCTTCGAGCGCACCGCGCGCGCAAGCCCGGTCCAGTCCAGCAGCGCGAGAATGCCGGTGATCCCGAAATAGATGAGGATCGGGCTCCACGTGACCGGCAGCACCGCGGAGAGCGCCATCCACAGCGGCAGCTCCGGGAACGAACGGATGATCTCGATCAGCCGCTGCACGATCGTGTCGACGGCGCCGCCGTAGTAGCCGGCGAGACCGCCGATCACGAGCCCGAGCGCGAAACTGATCGCGATGCCGAGGAGCCCGATCGTCAGCGAAATGCGCGCGCCGTAGAGGACGCGTGACAGCACGTCGCGGCCCAGGCGGTCGGTGCCGAACAGGAACAGCGTCGAACCTTCGGCCGGGCACACGACGTGGAACGACATGTCGATCATGCCCCAGAACCGGTACGGATCGCCCGAGCAGAAGAATCGCAGCCTGTGCGGCACGCCGGGGTCCTCGGGATACTCGCGCCGCAGCGTATCCATGTCGAGGATCTTCTGGCGGTCGTACACGAACGGCCCGATGAAGCTGCCCTGATGGAACAGGTGCACCTTCTGCGGCGACGCGTAGATGAAGTCGGTGTGGCGCGTGTGGAGGTTGTACGGCGCGAGGAACTCGGTGACGAGCGTCGAGCCGTACATGACCAGCAGCACGAGCCCCGAGACGACCGCGACGCGGTGGCGCTTGAACTTCCACCACATCAGCTTCCACTGCGACGCGAGGTAGAGCCGCTCCTGCTCGGGCGAAAGCTGCGCGGCCGAGCCGGGATCGAATGGCTCGGTCGAGACGAAGTGCTCCTTGTCCCGTGTGGCCGTCGGCGGGAGTTCGAGCGTGCTCACCGGCGTGCGCACCGCACCGGACTTGGCGGAAAAGTCGCAATCCTCATACGGTCACCGTGCAACCCCGCCCTGCAGCCGGATCCGCGGATCGAGCGCGACGAGCGCCAGATCGGAGATCAGCACGCCGACCACGATCAGCGTCGCGAGGAACATCAGGAACGAGCCGGCGAGGTACATGTCCTGGCTTTTGAGCGCGTTCAGCAGCATCGGTCCCGTCGTTGGCAGCGACAGTACGACCGCCGTGATCTCCGCACCCGAGATGATGTGCGGCAGCAGGCTGCCGATGTCGGAGATGAAGAAGTTGAGCGCCATCCGCAGCGGATACTTGCGCAGCACCTTGCGCGGCGGAAGACCTTTCGCGCGCGCGGTGACGACGTACTGCTTCTGCAATTCGTCCAGCAGGTTGGCGCGCAGGCGCCGGATCATTCCGGCGGTGCCGCTGGTGCCGATGACCACCACCGGAATCCAGCTGTGCTCGAGCACCGATTTCACCTTGTCCCACGTCCACGGCTTGCCGATGAATTCGGGCGCCATCAGCCCGCCGATGCTCGTGCCGAAGACGACGTTGGCCACGTACATCATCACGAGCGCCAGCATGAAGTTCGGGATCGCGATGCCGAGGAACCCGAGCAGCGACAGCCCGTAGTCGCCCCAGCTGTACTGATGCGTGGCGGAGTAAATCCCGATCGGGAAGGCGACCGCCCACGTGAACAGAATCGTGACGAACGACACGATGATCGTCAGGAACATCCGGTCGCCGACCACTTTCGTCACCGGCATGTTGAATTCGAACGAATAGCCGAAGTCGCCGCGCAGCATGCCGGTCGCCCAGCGCACGTACTGCTCGGGCAGCGGCTTGTCGAGGCCGTAATACTCGCGCAGGAATGCAACCTTCTGCTGATCGACCGATTCGCCCTGCGCCTGCAGCTCGGCGATGTAGCTTTCGAGATAATTGCCCGGCGGCAGCTGGATGATCGTGAACACGATGACGCTGACCGCGATCAGCGTCGGGATCATCAGCAGCACGCGCTTGACGACGTACTGGATCACTTGACGTCGATCCAGAACGTGTCGGGGTGATACATGCCGAAGTAGGCACCCGGATCCCAGCTGTAGACGCCCTCCGCCGGGACGTTGCGCAGGTTGTCGCGGACGACCACCGGCTGCAGCGCGCGGGTGACGATGCCGATCGTGTACACCTGCTCGACGTTGATGGCGAGCATGCGCAGCCAGATGCCCTCGCGCTCTTCGGCCGTCTCGGAGTTGCGCCACGCGTCGAACAGGCGCACCAGCTCCTTCGCCTCGGACGACTCGGGCGCCTCGCCGCCCCTCCGGTTCTGCTCATAGTACTGCCCCCACATCGGCCACTGCAGCTGCTCCTGCGCGGTGGGGGCAAGCTCCGCCGGGCTCATGTCCGGCGTCGGGATGCCGTTCGAAAGTCCCGACCACACCGACATCATCGACTTGCCCGAATAGACGCGCTTGCGGAACACTTCGCGCTGCGAAGGACGGGAGAACAGCGCGATGCCGAGCTTGCGCCAGCTGTCGCGAATCAGCTCGAGCACGTCGGTTTCCTCGGTCGACTCGCCCGCCGTGTCGATGATGAGCTCCATCGGCCGGCCGTCCGGCAACAGCCGCAGCCCCGACGGGTCGCGCGCGGTCAGGCCGATCTGGTCGAGCAGCGCGTTCGCCGCCTTGACGTCGAAGGCCGTCCACGCCGACCGGAACTCGGGCCGGAACAGTGGACTGCGCTGCAGCACGGTGTTGCTCGACTCCTTCCCGAGCCCGAAGTACACGACTTCGTTCACTTCGTGGCGATCGATCCCGAGGGACAGCGCGCGGCGGAATCGAACGTCGCGCATCAGCTTGCGCCACTGCGGATCTTCGGCGTTCAGGTTCGGATACAGCGCGATCTGCGAGCCGAGCGCCTTCTCCCACAACCGCACGTGATAGTGGTTGCGCTTCTCGCCCTGCTTCAGGAACGTGTAGTTGTCGAAGCGCAGGTAGCGCACCTGGATGTCCACGTCGCCGGCGCCCGTCTTCGCCGGGACGAGCTTGTCGTCGGTGACGCCGACGATGATGCGGTCGATGTACGGAAGCTGGCGGCCGGCGGAGTCCACGCGGTGGAAGTACGGATTGCGCACGAGCACGAAGCGCGTCGTCGGCAGCGGCGTCGTGTTGATCCACGGCTCGAGCGTCGGCAGATCCGGATTGTCGAAGCGGAACTGCTCGTCCTTCTTCTGGTGCAGTCCCGCCCAGTTGCGCGAGCCGGCCTCGGTCGCGCGCGCATTGGCCTTCTCGAGGCCGACGTAACGCGCATGGAACTGCCGCAGGTAATGCGCGGGCCGATAGATGTATAGCGGGCTCGGCGCGGCAAGCGCGGGCAGGAACATCGGATTCGGCTCCCGCCACGTGTAGCGGACCGTCGTCTCGTTCACCACCTCGAACTTCGGCGCATGGCCCTCGACGAGCAGCGCCTGCGGCAGCCCGAACGGCGACAGGTCCTTGTTGTTGGCGACATCCTCCCAGTAGTAGCGAAAATCCTCGGCCGTGAACGGCTTGCCATCGGACCACTTGTGACCCGGACGCAAATGCAGCGTGAAAATGCGGCTGTCGACGTTGTCGACGCTTTGCAGGATGTCCGGCGCGAGCTTCAGCGTCTCGTCGTAGCCGACGAGCCGCGAGTACCCGTACACCGCCATCATCCGGATGTCGCGGTCCTTGGCGAGCAGCGTGCGAACTTCGCCGCCGTAGCGGCCGAGCGTCCAGTCCGCGCGCTTCGGCTCATACACGAGCGGGACGCGAGGCAGGCGCTCCGCGACCGGCGGAATCTTGCCGGCCGCGACGTCGGCCGCGAGGATCGGCGGCTCGTCGCCGCGCGCCGGTCCTGCGGCCAGCGTGGCTGCGAGAATCGTGGCGACCCAGAACGCGAACAAGCGGCGGCGGCCGGGACGGGTGCGATCGTCGCCGGAGGACTTCGCAGGTACGGTCCACCGGGGGTTCATGCCGTCATCCTCTCCGGTACGACAGCCGGCTGCATCCGCACGCGATGGCCATTGCCGACGTCGACCAGCTCGCCCGCATTGGCGCCGTTCCATGCAAACGGCGCGCGCCAGTCCTCGGGGCGGCGTGCCGCGCCGTCGAGAACCTTCGCGAGATCGAGCTTGCGGTTCAGATCGGGATACGGAACGGCGGCCAGCAGGCCCAGCGTGTACGGGTGCATCGGCTCGTGGAACAGCACCTCGCGCGGCGCGATCTCGACGATGCGGCCGCGGCACATCACGGCGATCTCGTCGGCGATGTAATCGACGACCGCCAGGTTGTGCGAGATGAACAAATACGTGAGCCCGAGCTCGGCCTGCAGGTCCTTGAGCAGGTTGAGCACCTGCGCCTGGATCGACACGTCGAGCGCCGACACCGGCTCGTCGCAGAGGATCAGGTCGGGCTTGAGCGCCAGCGCGCGCGCGATGCCGATCCGCTGCCGCTGCCCGCCCGAGAAGCTGTGCGGATACCGGCTCAGGAACCGCGGGTCGAGCCCCACGAGCCGCATCAGCTCCTTCGCCATCTGCGCGCGGTAGTCGGAATCGCCGATGCCGTGGATGACGAGCGGCTCGCGCAGGATGTCGAACACGGTCATGCGCGGCGACAGCGACCCGAACGGATCCTGGAAGATGTACTGCACGCGGCGGCGGAAGCGCATCAGCTCCTCGCCCTCGGCGCGCATGACGTTCAGCGTGCGGCCGCGGTCGTTGTACAGAACCTCGCCGGCGTCGCTCGTGAACGCCCGCATGATGATCTTCGACAGCGTCGTCTTGCCGCAGCCGCTCTCGCCGACCAGCCCGAAGCACTGGCCGCGGGTGATCGCGAAGCTCACGTCGTCGACGGCGCGAAACGGCACGCCTTCGCGACGCAACAGGAAGCCGGTGGACCGGGACGCGAACGTTTTCACGACATTGCGTATGTCGAGGTGCACGCGGCCGGCGTCCTCGGGCCACGGCTCGCGATCCTCGACGAGCGGCCCGGTCTGGTGGTCGACCGTGCGCACCGACACGAGCCGCTCGCCGGGCTTCATGTCGAAATGCGGCACGGCGCGCAACAGCGCGCGCAGGTACGGGTGCTGCGGCCGCTCGAACAGCGCTTCGACGGGTCCCTGTTCCATCACGCGCCCGGCGTAGAGCACGACGACGTGCTCGGCCAGGTTGGCGACGACGCCGAGATCGTGCGTGATGATCAGCACGGCCATCGAAAGCTCGGCCTGCAGCTCCTTGACGAGCGCGAGGATCTGCGCCTGGATCGTCACGTCGAGCGCGGTCGTCGGCTCGTCGGCGATCAGCAGCGACGGGCGGCAGACGAGCGCCATCGCGATCATCGCGCGCTGGCGCAGGCCGCCCGACAACTGGAACGGATACGTGCGCAACGCTCGCGCCGGATCCGGGAAGCCGACGCGGCGCAGCATGTCCTGCGTGCGCGCCATGCCCTCCCGATGCGAAACGCGGTGGTGGAGGAACAGCGCCTCGCTCACCTGGTCGCCGATCGTATGGAGCGGCGAGAGCGACACCATCGGCTCCTGGAAGATCATCGAGATGTGGCGGCCGCGGATGCGGCGGATCTTGCGGCCGTCGGGGGCGAGTCGTACGAGGTCGACCGGCGGCTTGTTCGACCCGGGCGGGGAGAAGAGGATCTCGCCGCCGGTGATCGAGGCCGTGCGCGGAAGGATGCGCATGATCGCCTGCGCGGTGACCGACTTGCCGGAGCCCGACTCGCCGACGAGCGCGACCGTGGCGCCCGGTTCGATGCGGAACGACACGCGGTCGAGCGCCGGGACTTTCATCCCGCGGGTGTCGAACTCGATCGAAAGGTCGCGAACGTCGATCAGGCCGGACATGCCGTTCCCGGCGCGGCGCGCGCATGGACGTCGCGCCAGGCTTGCGCGCCGTGGTCGACCCGGTTGATCACGATTCCCTCCTCGCTAGCGGCAACACCGGCCGGGTTCTCGTGAGGCGGTGCGGATGCGCGCCGGCCCGGCTTTTGCGAATTATGCAGGATGCCCCGGAAGCATCCCGGAAGTCGAGTCCCAGCCGACCTGCGTGCGGTCGCCCGGCGCGCCGCATGCAGATCAATTGGTATCGGGCACGTTGCGATAGCCGACGCACGCCTTGCGCAGGCCGAGCTCGTACGGCAGCGTGCGCAGCGCGAGGCTCACGTGCCGCGCGAGGCGCGCCAGCGGCGAGCGCTTGCGCGGCGGCGGCGGCGATGCGCCGATGGCCGTGAGATCGACGTAGAAGGCATTCGTGGCGCCGATGCCGTCCAGGTCGAGCGTGAGCGGCGTCGCCTGCTCGCGCAGCGGGCTGCCGAGGTGCGCATGGACGGGCGCGGTGACGAGCAGGTACTCGGGCAGCGGCACGTCGTTCTTCAGCATCCGGTGCACGACGATCACGTCGACACCGGCGAGCTCCGTCAGTTGCTTGACCTTCTGCATCGCCACGTCCCCGGCGTGGCCGACGAGCTTGATCCGGAGGTTCCCGGCCTGCTGGCAGCCGTCGCACGGGCACAGCGTGTTGACACGAAGGTCCTGCGCGCGAGCGTGGAACGCGCGGTAGATCGCACCGGCATGCGAGGCGAGCAGCGCCGGGTCGATGCGGCCGTCTACTGGAAGCGGCATGTAGAAGAACGCGGCGTCGCCTTCGAGCTTGGCGAGGCGCAGCGCGGGACCGGCGGCGTCGATGACGACCTCGAGCAGCCGGGCGACGATTTCCTGCGCGTGCGCGAGGCTCGCCCGGTGGAACTTCATGAAGCGCGTGTAGCCGGCGATGTCGGCAATCAGCAGCAGCGTGTCCTGCCGATCCGTCATTTGCCGACGTAGGCCGGCGCGGGGTGCGTGAAGAACGCGTGCAGGATGTGATAGACGGCGAGGTAGTTTTTCTGCTGGAAGCTCGCGTGCGAGATGCCCGCCATCACCGAGAACTGCTTGTCCGGATTGGGAAGCCGGCGGAAGAATTCGATCAGGTCGTCGAAGGCGGCGATCCCGTCGTACTGGCCGCGCAGGATCAGCGTCGGCATTGTGATCCGCGCCGGATCGACGATCGGCAGCTTCGAGCACATGTCGACGTACGTCCCGTTCGGCATCGAGTCGTCGAGGGCCAGGATCGCGTCGGCGAATGCCTCGACGACGCGCGGCTCCGCGCAATCGGCATGATCACGCGCGAAGATCGACCGCACGAATGCACGGTCGATCGGCCGCCGGTTGTGCGCGCGGAATTCGGGCAGTTTCTTCCTCCGCTGCTCGAGTGTCGGCGCGCCTTCGCCCGTCCAGACGAACGCGTCGAGCGCGAGCCGCGCCACGCGCTCGGGATGGCGCTGCGCGAACAGCGCGGCGCGCAGCGCACCCGACGATATTCCGTATGCCAGCACGCGCTCGACGCCGCGCCGCTCGCGCAGGTACTGCGTCGCGGCGGCGAGGTCGTCCGCGCCGTTGGCGATGTCGCAGGGGATGTCGCGCGACTTGTCCGAGCGGCCGTAGCCTTCCATGTCGACGCTCACGCATGCGAACCCTCGGCGCGCGAACCAGTCCATCACCGACGAATCGGGGCGGCCCGGCACGTGCAGGTCGAACGTCGGCTGCGACGCCATCGACGATCCGTGCACGAACAGAACGACCGGCTTGCGCTCGGGCGTGCCGACGAATTTCTCCCACAGGAACAGCCGTACCCCGTCCTTCGTCGTCCAATGCTCGATGCCTTGCACTGGCCCCCGCCCGGGTGTCCCGGATCCAGCGTCGGCGCTTCCGCTGTCCGAAGGCGTCCGCGTGGCTTGCTGCGTTTCGTTCACGGCGATCCTCAGTCGACTTTCGCACCCGTCTCGCGGATTACTTTCGCCCACTGCTCCTTCTCGTGGCGATAGAAGCGGCCGAACTCGGCCGGCTGCGAGCCGACGATCTCGATGCCTGCGCCCGACATGTAGCGCCTGACCTCGTCTTCGGCGAGCACGGCGCTCACCTCGCGCTGCAGGCGATCGATGATCGCGGGTGGCGTGCCCTTGGGCGCGAACAGCCCCATCCACACGTAGGCCTCGTAATCGGGCACGCCGGATTCCATGACGGTCGGGACGTCGGGCAATTGCGGCGAGCGCGCCGCGCCAGTCACCGCGAGCGCGCGCAGCTTGCCGGCCTTGATGTGGCCGACCATTCCCGCGGTGCCGGGAATGGCCATGGCCACCACGCCTGCCAGCAGGTCGGTCGTCGCCTGGCCGCTCCCTTTGTACGGAATGTGATTCATCTTCATGCCGGTCTTCGACGCGAGCATCGCCGCGAACAGATGCTGCCCGCTGCCGTTGCCCGACGACGCGAAGTCCACCTGCCCCGGCCGCTCTTTCACGTACGCGATGAATTGCGCGAGTGTCGTGGCCGGAACGGCGGGATTCACGACGACGACACCCGGCTCGCGCCCGATCAGCGTGATCGGCGCGAAGTCCTCGATCGGATCGAACGGAAGCTTCGCGTACAGCGTTGCGCTGATCGCGTTCGTCTGCGATGCGAGCAGCAGCGTATAGCCGTCGGGGGGCGCCTTGGCGACGA
>Ga0307409_100001626_pt1 | contig 11235 bp, 7 predicted proteins | sample 322Ometagenome_2_FD_203888 | JGI IMG/M metagenome (GOLD analysis project Ga0307409, IMG submission 203888) | Maize rhizosphere microbial communities from greenhouse at UC Davis, California, United States - 322HYB-O-2 | ecosystem: Host-associated > Plants > Roots > Rhizosphere > Soil | place...
ATGGCCAAGGCGACCTTGTCGCGCTCGCCGAGCCCGAGCCAGCAGATCCGGGCCGGGAGCCCCTGAAGCGGCACGCGCTCGCGCGCGAGCTCGATCCAGCCGCGCAGGGAGTCGGTGCCGATGACGCCCATGAGCACGTCCTCGCTGCGACGGAGGTCCTCCGGATCGCCGGAGAGACAGATCCAGCGGAAGGGGCCGACGCCGCGCGCGAGGATGGGGCGCACGTACTCGGCGACGAAGCCGGGGATCTCGGTGGCGCCGGCCAGGCCCCGCGCCGCGGCCTGGGCGCGGATCCCGTTTCCGTACTCGAAGACGACCGCGCCGCGCTCCCTGAAGCCGAGCAGCGCGGCCACGTGTGCGAGGAGGGAGTCGTAGACCGCGCGCTGGAAGCCCGGGTCCTCTGCGTCCGCCGCGCGCGCCTCCTCCGCGGAGAACCCGAGCGGCACGTAGCCGCGGAGGGGATCGTGCGCGGCGGTCTGGTCGGTGACGACGTCGAATTCGATGCCGTCGGCGAGTAGGCGCGGGGCGACGTCCGCCGCGTTGCCGACGAGCGCGACCGTGCGCGGTCCCTCAGGATCGAGGTGCGCGGCCAAAGCCTCGTCGTAGCCGGCGACGAGGTCGACCCACCCATCCGCCAGGCGGCGCTCGGCTCGTTCGGGATCGACCTCCACGATGAGCGCCCGACCTCCGTTCAGCCCGACGCCGAACCCTTGCGCGCCGCCCATGCCGCCGAGCCCGGCGGTCAGCACGCGCCGGCCGGAGAGCGAGCCGCCGAAGTGCTGAGCCGCGACCGCGCAAAAGGTCTCGTACGTGAAGCCGAGGATGCCTTGCGTGCCGATGTAGAACCAGCCGGCGGCGGTCATCTGGCCGAACATCGTCAGGCCCGCGTCCTCGAGGCGGCGGAAGGTGTCCTGGTCGGACCACTCGGGGACGACCATCGCGGTCGAGATGAGGACACGTGGCGCGTCCTCGTGGGTCGGAAGCACGGCCACCGCCTTGCCCGACTGGACAATCAGCGTCTCGTCGGGGTTGAGGCGCTCGAGGGCCGAGACGATCCCTGCCAGGTCCTCCTTGGAGCGCGCCGCCTTGCCGCGGCCTCCATAAACCACGAGCGCGTCGGGATCCTCCGCTACGTCCGGGTCGAGGTTGTTGAGGAGACAGCGAAGCGCGCCTTCCTGCTCCCAACCGCGGCAGCGCAGGCCGCTCAAGCGGCGATGCCCGGGAAGAGCACTCGGAAGGACGCACCGCCGCCCGGGTTGTCCTCGACCCAGGCGCGGCCCCCGTGCAGCGCGGCGAACTGCGCCACCAGGGAGAGGCCGACGCCGACTCCGGTCACCTCGACCTCGCTGCCGCGCGTGAAGGCCTCGAAGATCGTCTCCTTCTCGGCGTCGGGCACGCCTGGGCCGTGGTCGTCCACGCGCAGGAGCGCACCGGTTCCGTCGGGCGCAACCCACACCTGGATGGGCGAACCCGCGGGGGTGTGGCGCTCGGCGTTGGCGATGAGGTTCTCTACGATGCGCTCGAACTTGGCCGGGTCGACGCTGGCGTGGACGCTCTCGGCCTGCACGTCGATCTCCCTGCCGTCGGGCCGGCCTGCGACGACGCTGCGGACGAGCTCGGCGAGGTCGGCGTGCTCGAACTCGACACGCAGTCGTCCATGCCGGAGCCGATCCACGTCGAGGAGGTCGGTGAGCAGCCGCTCGAGGCGCGTCGCCTGGCTCGCGACAAGGCCGATCATCTCCTCCCGCCCCTCGTCGGTCAGGGTGGGCCAGCGCTCGCGCAGGGTGATGGCGAAGCCGAGGATGGCGGTGAGCGGCGTGCGCAGCTCGTGGGAGACCGCGGCGAGGATGTTCTCCCGGACCTGCTCGACTCGCTCGCGCTCGGTGATGTCCTGCGACGTCCCGACCATGCGCATCGGACGACCGGCGCGGTCGAGGACCACGCGGCCGCGGCCCTGCACGATCCGCTCGGTTCCGTCTCCGAGGACGGCACGGTGTGTCATCTCGAAGGCGCGCCCGTCCTCGAGTGCCACCGCGATGGTCGAACGCACTCGGTCCCGATCGCCGGGATGGATCCGGGAGAGGTAGGCCTCGTAGTTGAGCTCGCCGCGCTCGGGCTGGAGGTCGTAGATCCGATAGAGCTCGTCCGACCAGGTGACGCGGTCCCCAGCGATGTCCCATTCCCAGCTGCCGATGTGGGCGAGGGCCTGCGCCTCGGCGAGTCCCACCGCGGCCTGGCGGAGGGACCCGGCGGCGGAGTCGCGCTCCGCGATCGAGGCGCCGAGCGCGAGCAGGCTGACGGCGGTGACGGCGAGGAGGCTCTGGAGGATCTCCACTGCGACGGTCTCGTCGCGGCCGCCGAGCGGCACGTTCTCCGTGATCACCCCGGCCACGCCGAACGTGGCCACGGTGACGCTCGCGGTCACCGCTCCGAGCTGCGTGAAGCGGACGGCCGCCCAGAGGAGGAGCGGGAAGAGGAGATAGGGGTAGCGCCAGAGGTCGCCGAGGAAGATGAGCGCGGCGAGGCCGGCCAGCGCCGCGAGCACGACCGCGCCTTCGGCGAGGCGCCTAGCCGGGATGCGGAGCGGAGAACGGGTCGCCCAGACGAGGATCAACGGTGCGACGAGCAGCGCTCCCGTCGCGTCGCCCAGCCACCAGAGGACCCAGCGCGATCCATACGGAGAGGCGGCCGCCGAGTCCGCGAGCACGAGCACGGTGACGCCGTTCGTCGCCGCAACCGCGGCCGCAATGGCTGCCGCGCAGGCGAATCGCACCACGTCCTGGACGCGCTCGAAGGACTTCCGGAACGAGAAACGGCGGAGCAGGTAGACGGCTACGAGCGCCTCGAGCGTGTTCCCGACGGCAATGCCGGCCGCCACCCAGAACGACACGCCGCTCGTCGCGTTGCCGAGGAGTGCCCCGATCGCAACCGCGGGCCAAACCCTCGGGCCGAGCAGGAGGAGCGCGGCGATCGCGATCCCGGTGGGTGGCCAGACGGGCGTGATGACGCCGTGTCCGACCGCGAGATTGAGGCCGAGTTTCGCTCCTCCGAAGTAGACGGCGGAGACGAGGACAATCTGGAGGACGTACGAGCCTGGGCGCTGGCGCACGACGAAAAGATCGTACGTCAGGGGTATCCCCGCGGCATAGACTCGGTCCCGATGGAGAACTGTCCTTCCTGCGGCGCCGAACAAGGGCCCGATGCGCGCTTCTGCGCGAACTGCGGGGCGCTCCAACACGCCCTGCGCGACGAACAGCAGGAGAGGCGCGTCGTCACCGTCCTCTTCTCCGACCTCGCCGGCTCGACGGCACTCGTCGAGCAGATAGACCCCGAGGACGTGCGCCGCGTCCAGGCCGACCTCTTCGGCCTCCTGAACGCAGAGGTTGTGCGCTTCGGTGGGACGACGGAGAAGTTCGTCGGCGACGCGGTCCTTGCCGTCTTCGGCATCCCGCTCGCCCACGAGGACGATCCCGAGCGCGCGGTTCGCGCCGCGCTCGCCGTCCACGAGCGCTTCCCCGCGTTTGCGGCGCTCATCGAAGGCCGCTACGGGATGTCCGTCGGACTACGCACGGGGATAAACACCGGCGAGGTCGTCTCGAGCCGCGAGACGGCGGCGCGCGGAGAGTTGATGGTGAGCGGCGACGCGGTCAACGTAGCCGCCCGGCTCCAGCAGAACGCTCGCCCCGGCGAGGTCTTGGTCGGCGATCGTACGCACGCCGCCACGAGCCGCGTAGTCCTCTACGGCCCGCGCCGGGACGTGGAAGCGAAAGGGAAGACCACGCCGGTCTCCGCCTGGGAGGCTCGCGCCGTTGCCGCGGAGCCGGCCGTGCGGGGATCGGAACGCTCCGCTCCGCTCATCGGGCGCCAGGAGGAGCTGATGCTGCTCGAGGTCGTCGCGGCCCGGAGCGAGCGCGAACAGGTTTCCCAGCTCGTCACGCTCTTCGGGCCGGCCGGTGTCGGGAAATCACGTCTCGTCGGCGAGTTCCTCGCTCGTTTTCCCGAGGCGAGAGTGTTGCAGGGGCGCTGCCTGCCGTACGGGGCGGGGATCACGTACTGGCCGCTCGCCGAGGCCGCAAAGTCTGACGCCGAGATCCTCGACAACGACCCGGTCGACGTCGCGCTCGGGAAGCTCCGCATCGCCGTCGACGCGGTAGTCGAGCAAGGCGCGACGGACGTCTTCGACGCGATCGCGTGGACGATCGGCTTCGCGGACGCGGGCTCTCCCCTGTCCTCGATGGACAGCCAGGCCGTCGGCGAGCTCCTCGCGGACGGCTGGCAGCGCTACGTCGCGGCGCTGGGCCGGAGCGGGCTGACCGTCATCGTTATCGAGGACATCCACTGGGCCTCCGCCGCGCTCCTCGACCTCGTCGAGCAGCTCGCCGACCGCGTCGCGGACGCGTGCGTGCTGCTCGTCTGCACTGCGCGTCCCGAGTTCCTCACCGACCACCCGCTGTGGGGGGCGGGGAAGCAGAACGCGACCTCCCTCTCCCTGACTCCGCTCTCCGCCGACGAGTCGGAGCAGCTCGTCTCGAACCTTCTGGGGGAGGCGCAGGTGCCGGAAGGAGTGCGCCGGCCGCTCCTGACCAGCGCCGAAGGCAATCCCTTCTTCCTGGAGGAGATGCTGCAAATGCTCATCGACGAGGGCGCCCTCGAGATGGAGAACGGCGGTTGGGTGGCCACCGGGCGGCTGGCCGAGCTTCGCATCCCCGACTCGGTGCACGGCGTCATCGCGGCGCGTCTCGACCTGCTCGATCCCGACCCGCGCGAGGCCCTCCGCCGTTGCGCGGTCGTCGGGCGCGTGTTCTGGCCGGCCGCGGTCGACGTGGACGAGGGACTCGTGGCGGGGCTGACCGGAACCGGGCTCGTCTCTCTGCACCCGCTATCCGTCATGGCCGGCTTGCAGGAGTTCAGCTTCAAGCACGCGCTGACCCGCGACGTGGCGTACGGATCGCTTGCCCGCCCGGAGCGCCGCGAGCTCCACCTGAACGTCGCGCAGTGGATCCAGCGCATGGCCCCCGACCGAGGAGCGGAGAGCGCAGAGCTCGCCGCGTACCATTACCGCGAGGCGATCGGCTACGGGGAGGACGATCCCGAGGTTCTGCACCGCGCCTACGCGGTTCTGCTCGAGGCAGGTGAAGCGTCGATCCGCCGCGCGGCGCTCGAGGCCGCCCAGGAGCACCTGGAGGCCGCCTTCGACCTGGCGCGCTCGCCCGACGACAAGGGCGCGGCCATCGTGGCCCTGGCGGAAGCGACGCTCCACGCAGGCCGTTCCGCCGAGACCCTTCGCTGGCTGGACAAGGTGGACGCCATCGAGGGCCTGAACGACCTGCTTCGCTCGGCGACGCTCGGCTGGCGCTCACGCGTCCTCTGGCTCACCGGCCAGTGGGACCAGGCGCTCGAGGCTGCGAATTCCGCCGTGACCGCGCTCGAGGGCCATCCGGAGTCCCCTCAGCTGGCCCGGGCGCTGGCACGTCTCTCGCAGATCGAGATGCTCCGCAACCGGATCGAGGCGTTGGAGCACGCAGAGGAGGCAATCGCTGTCGCCAAACGCGTCGGCGACCCGTTCGCGGAGGTGAACGCGCGCATTAATCTCTTCACGGTTCGCGCCTCGAATCGCGCGGAACCTCCGGACCCGGGCGAGGTGCTCGCGATCGTGGAGCAGGCGGCGGCCGCGGGCGCGGTCGAGGAGGCGGCCAGGGCGGTGGTGAACTGGATCTGGTCGGCGCTCGGCTTCGTGCCCGTGGACGAGATCGAAACGATCGCGCTCGCCGGGCTCGACGGGCGGCCTCCTCCCCCGAGCGTCGCGGGCTACGTAGAGCTGTCGGTCATCGCCAAGCTGCTCGTCCCTGCGGGCCGCTGGGCGGAGGCCGACGTCGGGCTCCGGGGCTTGGACCCGGAGCAGATGGCCGCGACCACCAAGCTCCTCTTTCTGCCGACCCAGGGCTCTCTTGCCCTGCGCCGCGGAGACCTCGAAAGCGCTGACCGGTGGCTCGCCGGCCAGCGCGCTCTTGCCGTGGGGAGCGGCGAGGTGCAGCGGATCGTGCCGATGGCTTGCGCGGTCTTTCCCTGGCTCCATCTCACGGGCCGGGCGGAAGAGCTGCGCGAGGCGGCTGACGAGCTCGTCGAGGTGATCGAGCGCCGATGGCCTGTCGTCCTCACGGCGGATCCAATCGTGCGCTCGCTCGAGGCCGCGGGGGAGATCGAGCGGCTGCGGGCGGTGGCGGAGTCGCTCGCGCGCGCGGAGGCGCCGAGGGTCGGCCGGATCGCGAACAATCTCGCCGTGGCCAAGGGACTCGTCGCCCTCGGGGAGGGACGAGCGGAGGAGGCCGTTGAGCTCCTCGGCGGTGCGGCGGCCCGGGAGCGCGAGCTCGGATTCGCCTTCGATGCCGCCTGCCTTGCGCTCGACCACGCCCGCGCGCTCGACGCCGCCGGCCGCGCGGACGAGGCCGTCCAGGTCCGCACCGGCGCCGAGGAATTTCTCCGGGCCCTGGACTGCGTCAACCCCTTTTAGCCAAGGGGCGCGAGCAGCGTCTTTTTCCCTTCGAAGGCGAAGAAAAGGAGATCCGTCATCCGGAACGTCGTGTTCTTCGGCCCGAGCATCGGCCTGAACGCCGGGTCGCGCACGATCGAGTGCTCGCTCCCTTCCATCGCCCGGTGGAAGGTCTCGGCGACGATGCGCGCGCCGACGCCGGTGAGCTTGCCGCCGTTCAGCTCGGCCTCCCGGAGGATGTAGAACCAGAGCGGCGTGTCGGCGAGGATGCGCTGTCGCCGTGTCTTGGTGAGGCCGCTGAGATCGGCGCCTCCGTCCCCCTCGTGAAGCTGCGCCTTGGTCAGCTTCGTGATCGCGATGCCCTTGCTGCGCAGGAACGCGACCATCTGCTGGCCCGTGGCGAGCCTGACCATGTTCGCCCTCGTGAGGTTGCGGAAAGCGAGGTTCGACTCCAGGCCCGAGAAGCCGGGCAGGAACTGGAGCGGGTTGACGATCCGCGTGTCGATCCGCATCGCCCGGTTGAACTTCGCGGCCGGCACGCCGAGCGTTGCGTGGCCGCCGGCCGGGAAGTCGTAGAGGCGCCGGAAGTCGGCAATCCAGGAGCTGATCAGGCGCGGAAAGCCGCCCAGGTCGCCACTCGTCGACGAAAAAGTGAAGAGAAGGTCGAGCGTTCCGAAGCCGTCGTCGAAGATCTTGTTCCAGTTGTAGGAGCCGCGCACCATCGAGTGTCCGAGGCGGTAGGCGGCCACGGAGAATTCGATCGGCATCGTCGGCACGTCGGTTGGCGCCGCGCCGACCTCGAAGGCCTTGCGCCCATTCGTGAAGACGTCGTTCACGACCGAGGCCTCGCAGATCCTCGGCAGGAAGTCGGTACGGATCATCCACTGGTAGTGCTTCGTCACGCGCTTGCGGGCTCGCTCGAAGCGCGTGCCGACGGGGCCGCCTAGCTTGTCGACGACGCGGTTGTGGAAGCGGATCATCGCCAGGTGGGTCTGCGCGACCGCGAGGTTCTCGTCGTTTCGCGGGTCTGGGATGATCGCCTTGCGCTTCGCCCCAACGGTGGAGCCCGCGCCTCGCGGCAGGTCGAAGCCGGCCTTCGAGGCCAGACCGTCGCCGGAAGCGGTCTTGCCCATCTTCAAGTGGAGCCCGTCGGCCTCGTAGAACTGCTCCGAGCCGGGGTCTCCCGGGCCGGCGCCGTAGAGGGAGTCGAGGTCGAGACTCGGCGAGCGGGCCTGGAGGAGGGCACTCGGAGCCACGTGCTCCCCGAGCATCACGTTTGTCTTGTCGAAGGTCAGGTCGTGGTCGATGAACTGGCCGAGGTATGTGAAGCCGGACGGCACACTGCCCGAGCCGCCTCCCGCGACGGCCATCGCCTCAGCGAGCGCCTTTCTCGTGCCCTCGGGGATCTGCTTGCCGCCGCCCTTCGGGCCCAGGCGTGAGAAGCGAAACGGCGGGGTCTCCGCCTCGGCGGTGCGGGCGAGCGTAGGCTCACGGCCGCCGAGGCTCTCGCCGAGCAGGCCCTCGCCGAGGACGTAGTAGCTCTCGGATCCATGTTCCACGGTCTCTCCTTTCCCGGGGAAACGCGCACGAAAAGCGGCCGTCGGCGGGGTCAGGTTAGCGCGCTCGGCGTCAGTCCGCGAAGTGGTCGTGGTGGCGCTCGGGCGGGACGTAGGCGAGGTCGCGGTAGATGCCCAGATCGTGCCGGATCGTTGCCTCGCGCCTCGTCCCGCTCTCGTCCCGGTAGGTAACCGTCACCTCCAGCTTGGTCGGCTCCTTCCGCGCGAAGTAGGCGGCGCTCGAGTCGACCAGCGTGCGGATTTCCTTGAAGGGCGCCAGGTACTCGACGTTGCGAAAGAGGGGGAGCCGGGAGATCTCCACGGAGCCGCCGAGGCCGTGGAACGCAGGCTCGAAGCGGCATGACACTTTCAGGGCGGGGCGGTCACCGATGTTCGCGACCGTGGCGTAGAGGAGGCCGTCGTCGAAGACGAAGTCGACGATGACGTCCGTCTCGCGCCCCTCGACGGACACCGGCTCAGCTGGCTTCGAGCTCGAGACCTTCGTGAGCGATCTCGAGCGTCTCGATCGCGACCTCGCTCGCCTTCGCGTTCAGCGCTGGCCCTTCCCACTTGGCGGGCCAGCCGCGGACGAAGTTCCAGCGCAGCACCGGCTGGCCGGACTCGTCGAGGAGGATGATCGTCCCGGAACGGCGGTCGGGCTTGCCGTTCACCACGGCCTGCCGCCAGTTCCAGAGGGAGAGGTCGCGGGTGAGGCCGCGCTTGAGGACGATGTTCGCGTACTTGGTGAGCCCCGGCAGCTTGTGCGTGGCGGTCGGCTCAGCGCCCGTGCGGTACTCGATGACCGCCGTCTCCGATTCGAGCCCGCTCGCCGACGAGAAAGCGGCCGCCGCGATTCCGTCGATCTCGACGATGAAGTTGAAGACGGTGTAGGGCTCGGTGCGGCTGGCGGCGGGAATGCGTTCAGCGTAGCGCGTTATGCGACGTCTTCCACCGCGCGTGAAGCGCGGTAGAGAGTCTCGAGCTCGGTCGCCCTGACGGGCCGGCTGAAGTAGAAGCCCTGCCCGAGCTCGCAGCCGTGCTCGAGGAAGAAGGCGCGCTGCTCCTCGGTCTCGATCCCCTCGGCGAGCGGCTCGAGCCCGAGGTTCCGGGAGAGCTGGATGATCGAGGAGACGAGCACCGCGGAGTTGCGGTCCTCCGGAAGGTCGCCCACGAAGGAGCGGTCGATCTTCAAGGTGGAGACGCGCATCTGGTTCAGGCGCGAGAGGGAGGAATGGCCGCTCCCGAAGTCGTCGATAGCGAGGCGAAGGCCCCGCTCGTGCAGCTCATCGATGACCGAATCCATGCTCGTCCGCGGATCGGTCATCATCGCCGACTCGGTGATCTCGATCATGAGCCGGTCGGGATTGAGCCCGAACGACTCGATCGTGGCGAGCACGTGGCGCATCGCCGTCGGCTGCCAGAACGAGGGCGGCAGGTTGATCGAGACGTAGAGGTCGAGTTTGCGGTCGCGCCAGTGCTTCGCCTGGCGGCATGCCTCCGCGATCACCCAGTCCGAGAGGGGCGCCATGAGCCCCGTGCGCTCGGCGAGGGGAAGGAAGTCGGCCGGCGGCACGAGGCGTTCGCCGTCCTGCCAGCGGATGAGCGCCTCGGCGCCGATGATCTCGGCGGAGTCGAGGCGGACGAGCGGCTGGTAATGGAGGACGAGGCCGTCGCCGCGCTCGATCGCGGTACGCAGGCGCCCGGCCATCGAAAGCTGCGTGAGCGCGTCGTCGCGGTCGAGCGCATAGAGGGCATGACAGTCGCGGCCGGCGTCCTTCGCCCGGTACATGGCGGTGTCCGCGTGCTTCAGGAGGGTCTCAGAGTCGGGCGCGTCGTCGGGGAAAAGGCTGACGCCGATCGAGGCGCTGACGAAGATCTCGACGCCGGAGACGACGAACGGAGCGCGCAGCGTGCGGCGGATCTTCCGTGCGACGACCGCAGCGGCCTTGCGGGCGTACTCGGGGTCCTCCTCATTGCCGCTCGGCTCGATGTCCCCGAGGAGGACGAGAAACTCGTCGCCTCCCTGGCGGGCGACTAGGTCGGCGGTTCGCGTCGCGCGCTGAAGGCGTCCCGCGACCGCGCGGAGGAGCTCGTCGCCGGCTGCGTGGCCGAAGCTGTCGTTGATGAGCTTGAAGTTGTCCAGGTCGATGAAGAGGACGGCAGCCGCGCACTTCTTTCCGGGGCAGCGGTCGAGCGCCTCGTCCAGCCGCTCCTGGAAAGAGATCCTGTTCGGCAAGCCGGTGAGCGGGTCGTGGAAGGCGATGTGCTGGAGCTGGCGCCGCGCCTCTTCGAGGGCGTCGGAGGCCTTTCTCCGCTCGGTGATGTCAGCGACGATCCCCTCGACGAGCAGCTGACCGTTTAGTCCCCGCCGCGGGCGCATGCGGTCCCAGACCCAGCGCGTCTTCCCGTCGTAGCCGACCAGGCGGTACTCGATCTCCACCGACTCGCCGGCCTCGAGCCTTGTGGTGACGTCGTAGGTGTCCTGGTCGTCCGGGTGGACGGCTTCCTCCCACGCCTCCTCGGGGGTCTTGTCCTCCGGAAGGGGGCCGAGGAGGCTCTCGAGGCCCTCGCCGATGAAGGTGTTGCAGACGTAGGTCCCGTCCTCCAGATACTCGGACTCGTAGAGGTGGATGGCGACCGTGCCTGCGACGCGGCGAAGCACGTCTGTGGTCGCGAGCGCTTCCGCGAGCGCGTTCGAGCCGTCTTCCGGGATGCGGGGGTCGTCTGCCATGCCGAGGGGAGCCAGCGGGGGTTTTATCGGCATTCGCGGGCGAGATTTGAATCCCCTCTTACGCGGATCTGTGCCGGTTCCCGGGCGGTCACACTCACGCGCGAATCTCAGAGCTATCACCGGCGCATGCCAATCGATGGAAGGAGAAGCATGCGCTCGAAGATTCTCGTCGCGGTCGTGATCGCCGCGGTGGCGCTCGCGGGTGTGGCACTCGCCGCCATCCCTGACAGAAACGGCGTCATCCACGCCTGCCGCAAAGTGCACGGCGGCGCCCTCCGCGTCGTCGCGAAGGCCTCGGCCTGCCACTCCGGAGAGCGCGCGCTCTCCTGGAACCAGCGCGGAGCCCAAGGGCCGACCGGCCCCGCCGGTCCCAGGGGAGCGACCGGTGCTCAGGGGCCGCAAGGGCCTGCGGGCCCCGGGGTCGCCTCGTTCGATGCCCTCGCCGGCCTCGGCTGCAC
>Ga0307409_100001627_pt1 | contig 11235 bp, 11 predicted proteins | sample 322Ometagenome_2_FD_203888 | JGI IMG/M metagenome (GOLD analysis project Ga0307409, IMG submission 203888) | Maize rhizosphere microbial communities from greenhouse at UC Davis, California, United States - 322HYB-O-2 | ecosystem: Host-associated > Plants > Roots > Rhizosphere > Soil | place...
CTCGGTGTCTTCGACGCCGTGCTGCCGGGCCGCGTCCACCGGGTGTTCTACGAGAACATGGTCGAAGACACCGAGGCCGAGGTGCGGCGCCTGCTGGCCTACTGCGGCCTGCCGTTCGAGGAGGGCGTGCTCCGGTTTCACGAAAACCAGCGGGCGGTTCGCACCGCCAGCTCCGAACAGGTGCGTCGGCCGATCTTCCGCGAGGGTCTCGACCAATGGCGCCACTACGAGCCGTGGCTCGACCCGCTCAAGGACGCACTCGGCGATGCATGGGAGCGGTATCCCGCCACGCCGCAGTTTTGATTCTGTAGCGCCTGTCATACACTCCGGTCCATCACAATTCGGGGAGTGTCATGGGAACCCATAATCTCGCTCTCTCGGCCGCAATCAAACGGACTCTGCCCTACGCGGGCGCGGTACTCGCCGGCGCCGGCGTCGCCCAGGCACAACAATCGGAAGAGGCCGGGCTCGAGACGGTGGTCGTCTCCGCGCAGAAGCGCGACGAGAGCCTCCAGGACGTACCCCTCTCCATCCAGGCCATCGGCCAGGAGCAGTTGAGCGAGCTCAAGGTCGACGATTTCGGCGACTACGTGAAATTCCTGCCGAACGTTTCGTACCAGAGCTACGGCCCGGGTTTTTCCCGCCCGTACATGCGCGGCGTGGCGAGCGGCGAGAACGCCAACCACTCCGGCCCGCTGCCCTCGGTGGGCGTGTACCTCGACGAGCAGCCCATCACCACCATCCAGGGTCCGCTCGACGTACAGATCTACGACGTGGCGCGTGTCGAAGTGCTGGCCGGTCCGCAGGGCACGCTGTATGGCGCCAGCTCGCAGGCCGGCACCATCCGCATCATCACCAACAAGCCGCAGGTCGGTGAGTTCGACGCCGGCTACGAGCTCACCGGCAGCACGCTCGAAGGCGATCTGGGTTACGTCGGCCAGGGATTCGTGAACGTGCCGATCGGCGACAAGGCTGCCATCCGGCTGGTCGGCTGGACCAAGCACGAACCGGGCTTCATCGACAACGTACGCTCGACGCGGGTGTTCCCGGTGTCGGGCATCGCGCTCGACAACAGCGCCCGCGTCGAAGACAACTACAACGACTGGACCAAGACCGGCGCGCGCCTCGCGCTCGGCATCAATCTGAACGAATCGTGGACGCTGACGCCGAGCGTGATGGCGCAGAAGACCAGTTCGCACGGCTCATTCGGCTTCGATCCGCTCGAGGGCGATCTCAAGGTGGCGCATGCACTGCCCGAAGGCATCGAGGACAAGTGGGTGCAGGCGGGTCTCACCCTGCAGGGCAAGATCGGCAACTGGGACATGACCTACGCCGGTGCCTGGCTCAAGCGGGACGACGACACCAAGAGCGACTACGCCGACTATTCGTTCTTCTACGACGTGTGCTGCGGCTACGGCGCGTACGCGTACGACAACGACGGCAACCTGATCGACCCGTCGCAGTTCATCAAGGGCAGTGACCGCTACAAGAAGCAGAGCCACGAGTTGCGCTTCAGCTCGCCGGCCGAAAACCGCTGGCGCCTGACCGCCGGCCTGTTCACGCAGCGGCAGGGCCACGGCATCCGCCAGCAATACCAGGTCGCCAACTGGTTCGACGATTTCGAAGTGCCGGGTAACCCCGACACCATCTGGCTGACCGACCAGGAACGCGAAGACGACGACGACGCCGTATTCGGTGAGCTCACCTTCGACCTCACGGACAAGCTGTCGATCACCGGCGGCGTGCGCTTCTTCGAGACCGAGAACTCGCTCAAGGGATTCTTCGGCTACAGCGCCGTGTTCAGCAGCATGACCGGCGAGTCGCAGTGCTTCGACCCGACGGCCTTCCGCACCGCGCCGTGCATCAACCTCGACAAGACGGTCAAGGAAGACGGCAACACGAAGCGGTTGAACATGACGTTCCATGCCACCGACGACGTGATGCTGTACCTGACCTGGTCGGAAGGATTCCGTCCCGGCGGCATCAACCGCAAGGGCACCATTCCGCCGTACAAGTCCGACTTCCTGACCAACTACGAATTCGGATTCAAGACCACGTTCGCCAACAATCGCATACGCATCAACGGCGCGCTCTTCCAGGACGACTGGGAGGACTTCCAGTACTCGTTCCTCGGCGCGAACGGCCTGACCGAGATTCGCAATGCCGGGCAGGCGCGCATCCGCGGCCTCGAAACCGATATCGTCTGGGCGGTCAGCGACGCCTTCACCCTGTCGACTTCGATGTCCTGGCTCGATGCCGTGACCACCGAGGACTATTGCGGCGTGACCTACCTGCAGGGGCCCAGCGAGGGTCAGCCGGTCACGAATTGTGACGATCCCCTGGCACCACCCAACTCCCGCGTCCAGGCGCCGAGCGGCCAGGATCTGCCGGTGCAGCCCAGCTTCAAGGCGAATGCCGTCGGCCGCTACGAGTTCGAGATGGGCAGCCAGAAGGCCCACGTGCAGGGCGCATGGGTCTACCAGAGCAGCGCGTGGTCCGACCTGCGCACCGCCGAGCGCGAACTGATCGGCAAGCAACCGGCGTACAACATCTTCGACCTGGCCGCGGGCATCGACAACGAAAGCTGGGGCCTCGAGCTGTTCGTGAAAAACGTCTTCGATGAGCGCGCGGAGATCGCACGGTATTCCGAGTGCTCCACCTTCCAGCCCGACACCGATCCGCCGGTGCCGCTGTGCGGCCTGCAGCCCTACACGGTGACCAACACGCCGCGCACCATCGGCGTCACCTTCGCCAAGCACTTCTGACGCGCGCCGCATGAACGTCCCCGCGCAAGCACGCCCGCCGTTTCCGCCATTCACGCGCGAAACGGCGGCGCAGAAGGCGCGGGCGGCCGAGGACGCCTGGAACTCGCGTGACCCGGAGCGCGTGTCGCTGGCCTACACGGTAGATAGTGCGTGGCGCAACCGCGCGGAGTTCTTCTCCGGGCGCCCGGCCATCGTCGAGTTCCTGAAGCGCAAGTGGGCGAAGGAGCTCGATTACCGGCTCATCAAGGAAGTCTGGGCCTGCGAGGGCAATCGCATCGCCGTGCGCTTCGCCTACGAGTGGCACGACGACTCGAACCACTGGTTCCGTTCCTACGGCAACGAGAACTGGGAGTTCGACGAGATCGGGTTGATGAGACGCCGCCATGCCAGCATCAACGACCTGGTCATCACGGAGGCCGAGCGCAAGTTCCGCTGGCCGCTGGGGCGCCGGCCGGACGATCACCCGGGATTGAGTGATCTGGGCCTCTGAAAAAATGATGCAGATCGTCGGCGGGAAAAATCCGAGCACGGTCTTCAGGGAAATGTTGGTGGATCGCCCACAGCTGAACAATGACGATCTGGCCTCTGAATTTCACCGCCAGTTCCCGGAGACCGGTCTCGACGCGATCCAGTACATCTGGAAATGGCAGCGGCCGGGCAGGGCAGCAGCTGGTTTAGACGACGAGTGGCTGGACCAGCGGCTGATACATCTGCTGCGTCGAGCTGGATACCTGTTGAACGATTGACATTGCGGGCAATCCGGGAGGCCGTGTCGATATCGGACCGGCTCATTCGGCTACTGAGCAGGCCCAGCCAATTCAAAGGAGATCGTCATGCCCGGAACCGTGAAACTGCACCGCGTGCTCAAGGCGCCGCCGGCGCGCGTCTACAAGGCCTTCACCGATGCCGACGGCCTCGCGAAGTGGCTGCCGCCTGACGGCTTCACCTGCAAGGTGCATCACCTGGATGCGCGCGTCGGGGGTGGCTTCAAGATGACCTTCAACAACTTCTCCGGCGGTGGCGGGCATTCCTTTGGCGGTGAGTATCTCGAGCTCGTGCCCGGCGAAAAGCTGCGCTACACCGACAAGTTCGACGACCCGAACCTCAAGGGCGAGATCGAAGTCACGGTGCTGCTGAAGAAGGTGATGGGCGGCACGGAGATCGACATCACGCAGTCCGGTATCCCGGACGCGATCCCCGTGGAGATGTGTTATCTCGGCTGGCAGGACTCGCTGCGGCAGCTGGCGGCGCTGGTCGAGCCGGAAATCCCCGGCTGACTACAGGATGGCCGACAGCACGTCGGCCACGACCTCGCTGCTGCTCACCCGGCCGCGCTGCTTGACGACGTCCAGCGCGGCTATCCGGTAGGCCTCGGCCATGGTGGGGAAGTTGAAGACATTGTCCACGTAGGCATCGACGTCGAGCTCGGCCGCGAGGCCGAGCTGTCCGATGTGCACCAGCTCGGTGGCGCCGTCACCCGCGATCTGCACGCCCACCACGCGGCGACCGCCCGGGTCGGCGATGAGCTTCAGCAAGCCGCGCTGGCAGCCGTTGATCTGGCCGCGCGCGATTTCCTCGAAGCGCGCGCGACCGACGAGCGCGCCGCCGAAATGCCGGCGCGCGCCGTGTTCGTCCAGGCCCACGGTGGCGATTTCCGGAATCGTGTACACGCCCGAGGGCAGGCGCGATACCGGGTCCGAAGGCACCAGCAGCCCGAGCGCATGGCATGCCGCGCGCCGGCCCTGTTCCATGGACACCGAGGCCAGCGCCGGCGGGCCGATGACGTCGCCGGCCGCATGGATGCCGGGCACCGTGGTTTGCAGGTTGTCGTCGACGCGCACGTGGCCGCGCGCCGTGAGCTCGACACCGATGCCGTCGAGATTCAGCCCGTCGACGTTGGCCAGGCGGCCGAGCGCCACCAGCACCTTGTCGGCGGCGATGACGCGGCCGCCCTTGAACTCGACGCGTACCTGCGAGACGCCGTCGAAGCGCGCCGAAGCCGCCTCGGCGCGCGGGATGTACTCGCCGCCATTGCGGCGCAGCTCGTCCAGGTAGAACGCGGTGAGCTCGGGGTCGAGGAAGGCCAGCGGCTGGTCGAGCTGGTCGGCCTGCGTGACCTTGCAGCCGAGCGCGGCGAACATGGCCGCGTATTCGCTGGCGATGACGCCGCCGCCGATCACCAGCAGGCTGCGCGGCAGGTAGGCCAGCGACAGGATGGAATCGCTGTCGAGCACGTGCTCGTGGTCGACGGCCAGGTGCGCCGGCGGCCGGGGCCGCGAGCCCGAGGCGATGATGATGATGGGCGCGAGCAGGTTCTGCGCCGTGCCGTCGATGCGCTGGATGCGCAGCTCGTGCGCGGCCACGAAGCTCGCGCGGCCGCGCAGCAGCGCGATGTGGTTGCGCTCCAGCTGCGCCGCCATGTAGGCGTCGTGCGCGGCGATGGTCTCGCCGACGCCGTCGAGCAGCGACTGGATGGGCTGCTCCATGAGATCGACACGGCGGATGCGCTGGCGCAGCGCGTGCTCGCGCAGCGACTTGCTCGGAATCGTGCCGGTGTGCACGCAGGAACCGCCGACCTGCCGGTCGCGCTCGATCACGGCGACGCGTCTGCCGGCCTTGGCGGCCTGGATCGCGGCCTTCTGGCCCGCGGGCCCGGAGCCGATCACGATGACGTCGTAGTCGCTCACCGGTAGCTCTCGGCCGTGGCGTAGATGGCCGCGCGTTGCGCCATGATGCTGAACAGCTCGTCCGGGTAGATAGACAGCTCGTCCATCCAGGCGGAAACCGGGCCCAGCATCGAGTCGGGCAGTTCGCCGCCCGCGCCCGGCGTGCGCAGTTCGTCGGAGATCTGCCGCGCCAGCGCGACTTCCATGACCTCGGTGCGCGACTCGTCGGCGGCGCGCGGGTCGCGCCAGAAGGTGATGGCCGCGGACACCGTCGGCGGCAGGTTCCAGGCGATCGCCAGGTGCGTGCCCACGCGGGCTTCGTGGCGCGCCGCCAGCTGCAGCACCTGCGCGGGCTCGGGCGAGATGCCGTGTTTGATCACGGCCGAACCGACGCGGCTCAGGATCACGGCCATGCCGATCCGGTGCAGCAGTCCGCACAGGTAGGCCGACTCGACGTTGCGGCGCTTGAGCCGCGCGATCTCCTGGGCAAACAACCCGGTGATCACCGACTCGCGCCACAACTCGTGCATGGCCTGGTTGAAGTACGCGGAGTTGAACACCTGGCCCTGCACCGCGACCGCGAAGGCGATGTTGCGGATCTCGCGGATGCCCAGCCAGGCGATGGCCTGGGGCAGCGTGACCACCGGCGTGCGGCGGGCGTACAGCGCGGAGTTCGAGACGCGCATGACCTGGCCGGCGAGCGCGACGTCGCGCTGGATCAGCCTGGCGAGGTCGGCCGCGCTGGTATCGCTGGCCTCTCCGGCGACGGCGTCACCACGCGTGAGGCGCATGACCTCGGCGGCAATCTGCGGCGGCGGAGGCAGGTCGAGCGTGCCTTCGGCGACGGCCGCGTTGAGGATGCGTTCTACGTGTTCGTTGGCAGGCTGGAGTGCGGCGTTCATGCGGGCAGGCAACCGGAGTGACCCGCCCCGTTAACGGCCGGAAACCGGCGCGCTTGACCAGCCGCGGCGGCGCGCTGCCGCGAAGCCAACTTACGTCACAGAATCAAGGCTTTAAGTGGTCGCCTACGCCTGCGGCGGCGCACCGCTCATGTACACCAGCTCCCAGGTGTGACCGTCGAGATCCTCGTAGCCGTGAGAGTACATGAAGCCATGGTCCTGGGCCGGGCGCGGCACCGTCGCGCCGGCGGCCCGTGCCGTGGCGACCAACCGGTCGACTTCCTCGCGATTGGCGCACGCCAGGCAGGTGAGCACCTCGGTGGACTTGCTGGTGTCGGTGATGGGCTTGCTGGTGAAGCTGGCGAAGAACTTCTCGACCAGCAGCATCACGAACAGGTTCTCGCCGATGATCATGCAAGTGGCATTTTCGTCGGTGAACTGCGGGTTGAAGGTGTAGCCCAGCCGGGTGAAGAAGGCGACCGAGCGCTTCAGGTCCTTGACCGGCAGGTTGACGAAGATCTGCGCGTGCTGCATCGCGTGCGTCCGGTAGATAGTCAGGGCGCCGCGGCGGCGGCGTAGCGCTCGACTTCGGCCTGGTCGACCACGAGCTCGCGCGTCGGGCGGACTTCGATGCTGCCGTGCCGGGCGGGCGGAATCTTGGCGGCGATCTGGATGGCCTCGTTGAGGTCGCGCGCTTCGATCAGGTAGAAGCCCGCGAGCGCTTCCTTGGTCTCGGCGAAGGGACCGTCGGTGATGGTGGCCTGCCCATTGCGCACGCGCACCGTCGTCGCGGTGTGTACCGGATGCAGCGGTTTGCCGTCGATGAGCTTGCCGCTTTCCTGGAGGTGGTCCGCATAGGCGGCGCAGGCCGAGTCGGAGCAGGCATTCCAGTTCTCGGCGGACAGGTACACCAGGCAGAGGTATTTCATGGGCGTGTCCTTCTGGGCAGTTGATAGGTAGTCGAATCGAACCGGCCCGATTCGACACACCTTCACGATTTCTTGCGGTCAGCCTAAGTCGTTGATTTCAAGATGGCAGCGCAGCCAGCCGCTTCTCCAGGAAGCGGCGCGCCGGCCCCTGCGCGGTGAGTTCGATGGCGCGGGCGTAGGCCTCGCGGGCCTCGGCAGCCCGTCCCAGCCGGCGGCAGAAGTCCGCGCGGGCGGCGTGCGCGAGCTGGTACTTGTCGAGCTCCCCGTCGGCCAGCAGGGCGTCCAGCGCCTCCAGGCCGACCTCGGGCCCATCGCGCATGGCCACGGCCACGGTGCGATTCAGCGCCACGATGGGCGAGGGCGTAAAACGCAGCAGGAGGTCGTACAGGCCGACGATCTCGTGCCAGTCGGTGTCCGCGGGCGTCGGCGCCTCGGCGTGCACGGCGGCGATGGCGGCCTGGATGGAGTACGCCCCGGCGCGCGGCGAGGACAGCGCCTCGCGCACCAGCGATTCGCCTTCCTGGATGTAGGCGCGGTTCCAGCGCGAGCGGTCCTGCTCGTCCAGCAGGATGAGCTCGCCGGCCTCGTCGGCACGTGCCTCGCGCCGCGACTCGTGCAGCAGCATCAGCGCCAGCAGGCCGCGGACTTCGGGCTCGGGCAGCAGCTCCAGCACCAGCCGGCCCAGGCGGATGGCCTCGCCGGAAAGATCGGCGCGCGTGGCGGTTTCGCCGCTGCTGGCGAGATAACCCTCGTTGAACACCAGGTAGATGACGCGCAGCACGCTGTCGAGCCGCGCCGGCAGGTCCTCCTTGGCCGGCACTTCGTAGGGGATGTTGGCGTCGCGGATCTTGTTCTTGGCGCGCACGATGCGCTGCGCCAGCGTGGGCGCGGGCGTCAGGAACGCGGCGGCGATCTCCTCGGTGGACAGGCCGCAGACTTCGCGCAGGGTCAGCGCGACCTGCGCGTCCGAGGCCAAGGCGGGGTGGCAGCAGGTGAATACCAGGCGCAGGCGATCGTCCTCGAGCAATTCCTGCGCGTCGGGCGCGGTGGATTGGTCGGCCAGTGACTCGCTGATGTCGGGCCGGTCTTCGAGATGCTCGAAGCGCGCGTCGCGGCGCTGCTTGTCGATGGACTTGAAGCGGCCGGCGGATACCAGCCAGGCCGTGGGGTTCTGCGGAATGCCCTCCGCCGGCCACTTTTCCATGGCGGCGCGGAAGGCGTCGCTCAGCGCCTCCTCGGCGCGCTCGAAGTCGCCGAGCAGGCGGATCAGCGTGGCGAGGACGCGGCGGGAATCCTTGCGGTACAGCGCGTCGATCTCCGCGCGCACGCGGGCGATGTCAGGGGCCGGCATCCGCGGAGTTTAAATGGGGACATTCCTCGTTTCCTAGCAAACGGGGTCAGACCTCCCGGTGCCCGGGGACGGCGTCCCCCCGACCAGCACGATTTCGCCGGTCAGCATCGCGAATACGTGCATCAGGAGCGCGAGGATGAACGCGCCGCCGAGAGGACCCCCCACATCGTCGCCACCCCAGGGCTGGATATCGAGCCAGACGCGACTCACGACATAGAGCAGGAAGACCCCGATCGCCGCCGGAATCGTGACCAACGCGGCGACCACCGGCCGCTCGCGCAAATGCGCGTCCGGTACCAGTTCCCGGACCCGCGCCAGGCGAATCGCAGCCCTGGCGGCGGGCACGAGGTAGGCGAGCAGAAACCCGATGACGACGAGGTCCTCGACGCTCAGCTGGCGGTTCCCGGGTCGCAGGAATGCAGACAGATATTCCCGGAACGCCCAGCCGCCAACCGCCAATGTGCTCACCACCATCAGCAGGTAGATGGACCGCACGGTGACGGCATAGACGCGGAACATGCGGCGAATCTGCGCCGCGGCGCGCGAGCGCGTCAAGCGACGGCAGGCCTGTCCCCGTTTGCTAGGAAACGAGGAATGTCCCCATTAAAACAAGCCGACGATCTTGCCGGTCTCGTCGACGTCGATGCTGTTCGCGGCCGGGACTTTGGGCAGCCCGGGCATGGTCATGATGTCGCCGCAGATCATCACGATGAACTCGGCGCCGGCCGCGAGGCGCACCTCGCGGACATTGACCACGTGCCCGGACGGCGCGCCGCGCAGCTTGGGATCGGTGGAGAACGAGTACTGCGTCTTCGCCACGCACACCGGGTAGTGGCCATAGCCCGCTTCCTGCAGCGCCTTGACCTGCCCGCGGATCTTGCTGTCCGCGACGATGTCGAGCGCGCCATAGATCTGCGTGGCGATGGTCTTCATCTTGTCCCAGAGCGTCTGCTCGGACTCGTACACGTAGCGGAAGTTGTTGGGCAACTCGCACAGCCGCACGACTTCCTTCGCCACCTCGACCGCGCCCTTGCCGCCCTCGGCGAAATGTCTGGCCACGATGATCTTCACGTCCAGGTGCGACAGGCGTTCCTGCAGCACCCGGATCTCGGCATCGGTGTCCTCGGCGCGGTGGTTGATCGCCACCACGCTCTCGAGGCCGTACTGGTTGCGCACGTTGTGGATGTGGCGCTCGAGGTTGACCAGGCCCTTCTCGAGCGCGGCCAGGTTTTCCTTGCCCACGTCCGCGACGTCCACGCCGCCGTGGTACTTGAGCGCCCGGATCGTGGCAACGATGACCGCGCACGAAGGGGTGAGCCCCGCCTTGCGGCACTTGATGTCGACGAACTTCTCCGCGCCGAGATCGGCGCCGAAGCCGGCCTCGGTGACCACGTAGTCGGCCAGCTTGAGCGCGGCCTGCGTGGCCATCACCGAGTTGCAGCCATGCGCGATGTTGGCGAACGGGCCGCCATGGATGAACGCCGGATTGTTCTCCAGCGTCTGCACCAGGTTCGGCGCCAGCGCGTCGCGCAGCAGCGCGGTCATGGCGCCATGCGCCTGGATGTCGCGCGCCAGGATGGGCTTCTGGTCGCGACTGTAGCCGACGACAATTTTGCCGAGGCGGTCCTTCAGATCCTTGATGCTGGTCGCCAGGCAGAAGATGGCCATGACTTCGGACGCCACGACGATGTCGAAGCCGTCTTGTCTCGGGTACCCATTGGCGGTCCCCCCGAGCGCGATGGTGATGTCGCGCAGGCTGCGGTCGTTGACGTCGACCACGCGCCGCCAGGTCACGCGCCGCACGTCGAAGCCGGCCTCGTTGCCCTGGTGGATGTGGTTGTCGATCAGCGCCGCCAGCAGGTTGTTGGCCAGCGCGATCGCGGCGAAGTCGCCGGTGAAGTGAAGGTTGATGTCTTCCATCGGCACGACCTGCGCGTAGCCACCTCCCGCGGCGCCACCCTTCATGCCGAACACCGGACCGAGCGCCGGCTCGCGCAGGCAGATCAGCGCCTTCTTGCCGATGAGATTCAGCGCGTCGCCGAGCCCCACGGTCGTCGTGGTCTTGCCTTCGCCCGCGGGGGTGGGCGAGATCGCGGTGACCAGTACCAGCTTGCCGTTCTTGCGGCCATTCATCTTCGACAGGTAGTCGAGCGAGATCTTCGCCTTGTACCGGCCATAACTGGCGAGTGCGTCCTCGGGAATGCCCAGGCGCTCCTGCGCGACGTCGGTGATACGCCGCATCTTCGCGGCCTGTGCGATATCTATGTTGCTGAGTTTGCTGGTCATGGCGGCATCTTAACGAGGCACGCCTGTCGTTCGACCGTCGTTGAGCGCAATGCGGTGCGTTTTCGAATCCCGCCCGACTGCGCTGGTGGTTGAAAGGAGGGTAGGATCGGCCGCATCGATACCAGCCATCCCGCCATGGCACCCATGAGATTGCCATTCTCGTCGCCGCCGGGGTCGTCTCGGTGCGCCCGCACTCGACACGGCGCTCGCGCCGGCCGCGCACCGCCGTGGGCTCGACGCCGTCGATCCCGCCCCGGCCAAAGTAGTTAGACAGGCGCGCGTCGCGGGCGGCCGATTTCCGGTACCATAACTAAACTATATTTCATTAATCAACACGCT
>Ga0307409_100001628_pt1 | contig 11234 bp, 4 predicted proteins | sample 322Ometagenome_2_FD_203888 | JGI IMG/M metagenome (GOLD analysis project Ga0307409, IMG submission 203888) | Maize rhizosphere microbial communities from greenhouse at UC Davis, California, United States - 322HYB-O-2 | ecosystem: Host-associated > Plants > Roots > Rhizosphere > Soil | place...
ACTCCATTCGCCCATCGGCGCTCGCGGTCCACACTATCTGCGGCATGGCGTTCGCCAGCTCGCGCAGACGGGCCTCGCTTTCCCGAAGCGTGAACTCCTCCTGCCGAATCTTCTCGACCAGCTTCCGCTCCGTGATATCGACGATGGCGGCCACGAGGCGCAGCGGAACTCCGTCGGTACCACAAATGACCTCTCCCCTGCTGAGAACCCAACGAACACTGCCGTCCGGTGACACCGGACGGAACTCGCATTCGAAACCGAAACCCTGCTCTACCGAGAGGCGCAGCCTGTCGGAAAGCATCCCCCGGTCCTCAGGGATCACCACTCCTAGAAAATCGTTGAGCGTCAGAACTTCCGCCGAGTCAGTCAGACCCAGGATCTGTCGCACCTGGGACGACATGGACCACCGGTCCGCGGCGATCCACCACTCCCAGGTGCCGGTTTGCGAAGCGCACAACGTGAGGTCCAGGCGATCCTGACTCTCCCGAGCGGTGTCTATCGCATGCTCCCGCTCCCGCGTCACCGCTGCCAGGGTGAGCAATGGGATTGAGAAGACCGACAGGAAGAGCTGGATGGAAAGCGCATTCTCGGCGGGCTCCCTAGCGACGAATGGCCCATGGCCTGTCACTGCTCCCCAGATTGCCAGGAGTGTTACCAGGAGAAGGCACGAGCTGGTGCCTCGCGGACCAAACCTGATCGCCGCCCACGCCAGGAACGGCAAGGGAGCATAGAGCCATTCCGGATTGGTGGCAGTCCCGCGGCTGCCGAAGACCAGGACGCACACCGCGAGAAGTCCGCCACCCAGGACAGCCGCCTCGATGTAGCGCCTCAGGGAAGCGGTCCGGAGCGCGGCCTTGCCACCGTTCGCCCAGGTGACGATCACCGGCACCAGGGTCAGCGAGGCCAGCACATTGGAAGCGGTCCGGCTGACCCATACATCCCAGTAGCCGCTCTGGCCCAAGCCTAACAGGCTGACAAACCCGGCATCCAGGAAAGAGGATAAAGCCGTGCCAACCAGGACGGCGCCGACCACGAAGATCCCGGCCTCTCGAAAGGTCTCGAAGTGAAGCGGACCCTTGATGTAGCGACGTATGATGCCGGCGCCAATGAGACCTTCGGCGCAGTTGCTCACAAACCAGGCCACCACCATGACGGGTGGGATGCCGCTTTGCAGCTGCACGGTTACGTGGGCCAGAAAGGCACCACTGAGGATTGCCCACCAGGAGCTGACGGGTGTGAGCAGGAAGGCGGCGAGCAGGATCGAATTGGGCGGCCAGAGAGTGGAGACCGGGCTGGGCTTCAGAGTGAGCGCAAACCCGATCCGGGCGCCCAAGTAATAGGCCAGGCCAACGATGAGGGCCGTTCGCAGAGGCCGCATCGCTCGAGCTACCTGATAGGCCGATTGGCGGGACCAGAATGGACGTTCGTCCAGGTCGACGCTGATATGGGTCATTTTGGCTATAGACTCCCCCGAATCCCTCCAACATGCCCTAGCAAGCCCGGATACGCCAGCCACTTGGGGCTCGAATCCCTGATCCAAGGTCTAATACCGCGCTCTCCCGCGCCGGTCTAGGCTCAATTGTTCCGGCTCAACTCCCAGCCGTTCCGGCCAGCACCTTAGGGCGCATCCGTGAAACGAAAGGCTCGCCGTGCCTTGCTCGCCCTGGTCGGGGGCGTCGTTTTTCTTCCACTCGGCGCTCTCCTGGCGCTCCACGCCGGGGCAGACACCTGGACAGTCAACTCTCTGCTCCGGAATGTCATCCCGGGAGCTACCGCGTCGGTTGCCGACGTCGCCGGCAACTATTTTTCGGGGGTCGAGCTCCGAGATGTTCGGATCGCCCGAGATGACGGGAGCGTGCCGCTTCGCTGCGACACGGTCCGGGTCGGCTATAGTCTGCGGTTGCTGCTGCAGGGAAACGTGGCCCTTCGTCGGATTCAGCTGATTGGTCCACGAGTTACCCTGCAGCAGTCGGCCGGTTCGTGGAACCTCTTTCCTTCATCACCTCCAAAGCAACCTAGGTCGTCGCGCAAGCAGCTCGCAATCTCGATCGGACAATTCTCGGTCGTTGGCGGGGCCATTGATATTCGCCCGCTGGATCAGCGCAACCAGCTCGCCGTTCGCCTCGACGGCGAGGGTTCGCTCACAGAGCAGCTTTTCAGTCTGAACCGGCTGAAGCTGCAATCGGACTCCAGCACAGTGATCCTCAGCGGTGCCGTCCGACTCCCGCCCTCCGGGGAGCGTCTGAAGCTTAGTGGGCTGAACGCTGACCTCCATGCAGAGCGGCTGGCCTTACGCGATGCGAGCAGCTTTCTCCCTTTGCTCAATACCAATGGCTCGGTTCGGCTCAAGGGTCGGATCCGAGGGGACAGCTCCAATGTCGCGGTCGGCCTCGATGCTGAGGTCCGGAGTTTGGATTTCGGTTTTCTGCTGGGGGGCCGATCTCCGGTCCGGTCGGTAAACGGGCACCTTTCGGCTGACCTCTCTGGACGGCAACTCACCGAGCTGAACGGAAGCGCCCGGGTGGAGCTTTCGAATCACCGCCAAAATCTCGCCGCGAAAGCCGAATTCGCCCAGGGCCGGGCGCAGTTGGATCTCAGCACTGATCTCGGAGCAGCTGTCGCCCGAGTTACCGGGTGGGTTCGACCGTTCGACTCCTTGCTTGCCTACGATCTTGGCCTGCAGTGGAGGCCGGTCGAAAGAGAAACGCCGCGACGGACCGACCGCTGGCTGAATCCCTGGCATCGCAGCATTGCCATCAGGGCGGCGGCGCGCGGCCTGCCTCCGCACCAGGCGGTCGGCCGGGCCACCGTTCACATCGGCCCAGTCCAGCACGGAGTGGCGGTGGTCGACTCCGGATCGGTGAACCTCCAGGTCCATCGCCAATCTGCCCGCCTGGCGGTCCGGGCCGGCGTAGGCGGAGGTCTCGTCAGTTTGAGCGGGCAGGGTGCCTGGGGCTCCGGGCTTGACCTCCGGATTGATCGCGGCAGCGTAGCCGCGGTGAATTTGGCCTCGATCCTGGGCGACTCGAGCTGGAGCAGCCTGAGCGGTGACCTTTCCTTGAAGCTCTCCACTCGGCCTGGTGGGCTGCAGCTCACCGCTCGCACGCAGTTGAATGACGCACGCCTGAAGCTTGCCGCTAGTCGTATCTCCTCCGGCCGCCAACCTACCCTGGCAGTCCGGCACTTCAACTTTCAGCACCTGGATCTTTCCCGCTTCCAGCGTGGGAGACCTCACACCGACCTGAATGGCACCGTCGAGTTGCATGCGGCCGGACGGGATCTCGAGCATGGAGTCATCACTGCTTCCGTGCGCCTGAACGGGAGCCGCCTGAGGAATCTGGAGCTGCAGCGAGTCCAGGTGGATGCCAAGCTCGAGAATGGTGCGGTACGGGCCAAGGGAGAGGTGGCTGCCCCGGCAGGGATGCTCAGCTTTGCGGGCACTGCGCGGCCGTTTGATAGCACTCCAAGCTACCAGGCTCGGCAGATCAGCTTCCGGGATCTCGACCTGGGCCGCCTGCTCCGCAAGCAGGATCTGACGACGCGCCTCACCGGCTCGCTCAGCTCGGAAGGCAAAGGCCGCGGACCCAAAGATGCGGAGGTTTCGGGGACACTCGAGCTGCAGCATTCCAGCGTCCAGCATGTCGCTATTACGGGCGCTCACGTCAACGCCACTCTGAGCGACGGAGACCTCGAGCTGCTCGGAACCGTGCGGGGGCGCTATGATAGCGTCCTCATTGGTACGGCGATCTCTCCGTTCGATAATCGGCCGAAAGTCAAATTGATGGCTCGCGTCCCTCTCGCCGAGCTCGCGGCGTTTGTCCGGCCCGATAGTCTACCTAAGGCGGAGGGTGCAGCGTATCTGGCACTCTCCGGCGAGCTAGGGCAGCCCGATAGCATGCGGCTTCAGGCAGAGCTCCAGGCCCAGGGAATGTGGCCTGGCGTCGTCTTGGACTCGCTGGGCGTAGAGGTGCAACTCGCCAAGGGAGTTGTCCGTCTCGACACCCTGAGATTCCGCAGCAACGTCGCCACCGCTGCAGGCTCGGGGCTGATCGGAGTATTCGGCAGCGCGAGATCCGGTCCAGCCCGGCTCCGCTTCGGCGCTCGGCTCGGAGATCTTGCTCCGTTAGCACCCTACCTCGGGGGGGCCGGCTTGGCCCTGGACTCGGGAATCGTCACTGCCACGGCTGATGGCACCGGAGATCGTCTCCAGCTCGCGTTGAGCCTTCAAGGCGGCGGCCTGACGAACGGCAAGCAGCGGGTGGACCAGATCGCGGCCTCCGGCCGTGCCGAGCTGGTGAACAGGGAGCTCTCCGTCGGCCGCGGTGAGATTTCGGCCCGTGGAATCCGAACCAAGAAAAGATCGTTCCAATGGCTGGTGGCTCATGGCAGTCTCCGGGACCGCAAGATCGGATTCAGGGGAGAAGCCCGGATCGATGCGCGGCACCATGCAGTGCTCGCGGCGCGGCTTGCGCCGGAAGCGCGGGAAGACCAGCTGCATCTCGACACGCTGAACCTTCGGGTGGATGAGCGCCGCTGGGCGCTGAGCCATCCTGTTGCGATCACGTACGGCAGCAGGCTCCGGGTTAACGACCTCGTGCTATCGGCCGGACCCCACCGCGTTGCCGTGGACGGGGTCATCAACCCCCGCGGCGACCAGAAGTTCAGCGTGAATATCGATTCCCTTCCGCTCGAGGAATTTTCTCAGCTGGCCGGGCTGGGTGAGCTGGATGGCTGGCTCAATGCCTCTGCCGACCTCGCCGGTCCGGCCGCCCAGCCAAAACTCACGGCGAAGTGGGACATCGCAGCCCGCGCCAGGCGGCGCGCGGTGGGCCGGGCTCGTGGCAACGTGGACTGGACCAGTCAGGGCTTGAACCTGGTCAATACTCTCCGCACTCCCGAGGGTGACAGCCTCAAACTGAGCGGGCAGATCCCGCTGGCGCTGTCGCTCTCAGCATCCGATTCGGGCGGCCGCGTGACCCGCATTCCTGACGGCGAGCTGGCGTTCGATGCGGTGGGGCAGAACATCGATCTCAGCAAGTTCCAATCCCTCATCAATCCGGAAAAGATTCGAGACCTCGAAGGTCGGCTCTCGCTCGACGTCCATGCTCGCGGCACCAACGAAGCGCCCCTCCTGTCGGGACATATAGCGGTTCGGGAAGCGCAGATTCGGATCGGTCCGATGGCCAAATACCACCATGGGGCACTGGATCTGCGACTGGAAGGACAGGACGCGCGGGTGGTCCAGGGCCGCTTCCGCTCGGGTGAGGGCCAGATCGACCTCGGCGGCAAGGTTGGCCTGAAGGCTTTTCCTTCGCTGGCGCTCGCTGTGAGTGGAAAGCTGAAGGAGTTCACTGCCATCTCGGACGATCAGCTTCGCGCCACGGTCACTGGAGACGTGCACCTCGGCGGCCACATCGAGAACCCCCGGGTCGACGGCACGCTTCGGCTGCACAATACCGATTTCTATCTCCAAGCCAAGAATCTTCAGAGCTCCGCGGAGCCGGTCGAGCTTTCGCCGGTTGACCTGCGGATCCTGGAACGGCGCTTCGGACCCGAAGTCGCCAGCCGATCCAAGCGGGTACGAGGCTTTCTGCCGCCTTGGGAGCTCAACGGCAAGATCACGCTGGGTAAAAACGTCTGGCTCCGGCGCCGGAGCGATCCGGTGATGGCGGTCGAGCTAACCGGCAAGTTGCAGGTCAAAAAGAAGCCGAATCAGGAGCTCGAGGTGTTTGGGGAGATCCAGCCGCTGGTGGGGCGGAGCTTCGTTCAGCTGATGAGCCGCCGGTTCGATCTCAAGTCAGGCAACGTGGCCCTGAGCGGCCCGCTCAAGGAGGCACGCCTCGGCCTCGACGCGGAGTACCGGACCACCGAGGCCGGCGGCTCCACGCCGGTAATGATCCTAGCCACGGTGAAGTCGGATTCCGGGAGCCTGGACGTGAGTCTCGACTCCAGGCCGGTCATGCGAGAGGCCGATATCATTTCCTATCTCACTACCGGCCGGCCGGCCGGCACCGACCCAACACTGGAATCGGATGAGCAGGGAGTGCTGAACGCCGGTGCATCGCTGGCGGTGGGCGCCGCGCTGGGCAGCGTGGCGGGCAAGGCGGGACAGCGGCTGGGACTCGACGTCGTTCAAGTGCTGCAGGACCGGAAAGGGGGGCAGACTGTGGTCGCCGGCAAATATGTCTCCGCGCCGCTCTACGTCGGCTTTCGCCAGCCGATCGTGCCTGCGTCCACCACTAATCGCTCCACCAGTACCCAGCAAAACGCAGTAGAGCTCGAGATGGAATACGCCGCGCTCCGCGACATGCTGGTGAACCTCCAGGCCGGCGGCCGCGAGATGCGGGTCTTCCTGAAGCTGCGGCGGTGAGCCGGTGGCAGCACGACGGACAGTTCTCGCTTGCTTCCTTCTGTGCTCGATCCTTCCGGTCGGCGGCATCCGGGCCCAGGCTGCGCTGATCGACATCCGCTCATCGGCGGAGGTCGGCTCCATCAACTTCCGCTTCACTGGCACCGAGAGCTTTTCCTCGGTTGACCTCGCGGGCGTCCTCGCCCTCAAAGGCCCTGGATCGTTCTTCCGAGTACGACGGGTCGTCGGCGTGCTTCCATTGATCGGTTCCCCCGCCAGAGCTCGCTTCGACCCGGTCGAGCTGCAGAAGGACGTCGTCCGGCTCACCCGCTTTTATCAGCGGTCCGGTTTTCTGCGCCCCGCTGTTGATTACGAGTTCCTCGCCAACGAGGAAGGAACCCTGGTGGACGTGACGTTCGTGATCGACGAAGGGCCGACGGTGACCCTCCGCGAGCTATGGATCGCGACAAAGGCGGGAGATTCCACTGGTCCGCTACCGGATTCCTTGAAGGGCGAGTGGAAGAAGCTCGAAACGGAACTCGCCGGAGGTCGCGGCCAGCGCTTCGGCGATGGCGAGGCAGCAGTGTTTGAGGCCACGGCCCGAGCCTGGCTTCAGGATCACGGCTATCCGCTCGCCAAGGTACAGGTTGCCCGTCAGGTGGACTCCAACCTGGTGGACGTCACCCTTCAGGTACACCCGGGTCGACGTCAGCGGCTGACGCACGTCACCGTGGAAGGGCAGCGATCGGTCAGTGACGGAGTGATTCTGCGCGAGCTTCCCTTCCGTGCGGGGGACTGGTACTCCGCCAGCCGGTTGGTGGAAGGCAGACTGCGCCTCCAGCAGGTCGATCTGTTTCGGCAGGCACAGGTGAATGTCGATGTGAAAGGCCCGCCCGACAGCACGGTCGGCGTGAGAGTCGAAGTGTTCGAAGCTACTCCTCGACTGTCCCTGGCAGAGCTGGGATACATATCGGATGGCCCGGGCATATCGGGCCGCGTCCAGTGGACCCATCCGAACTTTACCGGAGGTGCCCGGAGCCTGACGGCTTCGCTGGAAGCGCAGACCGGGGTGGCCTCGGTCGCGACTCAGGAAGAAAAACTGCTTCGTGGCTCGCTTACCCTGACCCAGCCGTACGTCCATGTTGCCGAACTGTCGCTGGGCGTCGGACCCTTCAGCGAGTACCGCGACGACTCGCAGGATCGCTCGGTAAGCGTGGGGGTCTCCGCGGTCTTCCTGTATCGTCTCGCCAGCCTGTCCACGATTGCGCTGGAATACCGCTACGAAGCCACCCACATCTACGAGTACCGGCTCGGCAACTCGAGTGACGGCACCACCAGCCTGGCGCGGCTGCTCGCACTGCGTTTCCCGGCGTTGCAGGACTCGCTGGGCCGCAACATCGACAAAAGCTCGCTGGCCCTGACTGGCTCCTTCGGAAAAGCGGACGACCTGGCCAACCCCCGGAAAGGCTGGGCCATCCGGCCTCGAGCGGAGATTACCGTTCCCTCGGCATTCACCACGGTACAGTTCGGCCGGTTGGACCTGACGGTTTCAGGATACCATCCACTCAGCCGGAAGACGACGCTCGCCGCCCGAATGTCAGTGGGCCGGCTCTTTCCGTTCGGCAAGAGTGTGCCGTTCGCGGGGGATAGTCCTGCGTTCTCCCTGATCCGGCTGAGCGACGAGACGATGACCGCCGGCGGCACCGACGATGTCCGAGGATGGGGGAGTCGCCTCCTGGGGCCAAAGTTCCCCGCTGTGGAGGCACGGATAGAAGGAAGCGATACAGTGCTGTCCGCCGACAGCTACGCGCCCGCTGGAATGTTGGCCCGTTTAGCGGGCACGGTCGAGCTTCGATTCCCCTTCCCCGGCCTTGCCAGTGTTTGGGGAACCCAGCTCTTCTTCGACATGGGCAAAGTGTGGACGCCGGACCAGCGCTTCAAGCTGCCGGTGCTGGAGGGAGATACCGACCTGCGCTACTCGCTCGGAGGTGGACTCAGTTACCAGACTCCGGTTGGGGCCATTCGGTTGGGCCTGGGATACAAGTTGAATCCGTCGGACCTGGACGTCCGAGACCCCGGCCTGGTGCTAGCAGCGGTGGAACAGGGTCAGCCGGCCACCAGCGTCGAGTCAGACTGGATTCGGCGGCTGCATCTGCATCTGTCATTCGGGATGGCGCTCTAGTCGGCTGCGCTAGAGCGTGCGGCGATACGCATCGATGGTAGCTTGCGCAGCCCGGGCCCATTCGAATTGCCTCACCCGTTCCCGCCCCAGCACCTGTAGCCGGTCCATCTCGTCATTATTCATCGCCCGCTCCAGTCCGTCCTCGATGCTCTTCACATCAAAGGGATCCACCAGAATCGCCGCCCCCCCTGCGATCTCGGGAGCTGCCCCCGTCCGGGAGGTCACCACCGCCGTGCCGGAAGCCATGGCCTCGATGATGGGAAGCCCGAAACCTTCGTAAATGCCCGGATAAAGAAAGACGGAAGCATTGGCGTAGAGGCCCGGCAGCTCCGCCTTGTCGACATAGCCCAGCAGCGACACGCCATCCGGCAACTTCGCGCCGTTTTCGGTGAACTCCCGGTCGATGGACGTGCCGGTGATCAGGAGCCGGTACGCCGCGCGGGGACCGCCCCGGGAGCGCCACTCAGTGAATGCCGCAATCAGCCTGCGGGTATTCTTGCGCGGAGAGACGCCTCCGACTGCCAGCACGTACGGTGCTCCAGCGGCTGCCGGATGCGGCTGCTGCTGAGTGGGTGCAGCAAAAACCGGGTCGAGCCCGTGATACACCACGTCGATCTTCGAGACGGGGATACCGGCCCGGCGCACGAGATCGTCCGCCGTATAGCGGGAAACGGCAATGAACCGGTCGGCTCGGCGCCGCACCCAGGGAAAGAGCCCGCCGTACATCAGCCGCAAACGCTTGTCGTACAGCTCCGGATGCACCTGCCAGCCCAGATCATGGATGGTCACGATGCTACGATCACGCGAGCGGAGGGAGTACGGCAGGAACCCGTCCATACCGTGCACCAGCAGGCTGCTTTTGTCGGCCACTGCCCGGAGGGAATACCACTGATCGAACCAGAGCTTCCATGCGGTTGCTCGGAGGCCGCCCAGCTCAGGACGGCGAGCCGGCACCACCTCACGGACCCGGGGAAGGCCGAGGTTGAGGGGAGCCCAGCTCAGGGCCGTAATCTCGACTTCCCCACTGCGAGAGAGGGCGGCCAGGAGCTGCTCCATGTACACCTCGATCCCGGTGCGAGGCCCGGTGAGGTGGCGGGCGTTGACGACGACCTGCATCACGCGTGCGGTGCGGCGGCCGGTCGCTCTGCGGCGCTACGGTGGTGGACCGGTTGCCCCGACAACGCAACCCGCTCCAGGACCTGCAGCGTTTCCGCGGCGCAGCGGCGCCACTGGAATCCTGCGCTGCGGGTCTTTCCTGCGGCGATCAGCTCGGCTCGCAACGTGGTGTCATCCAGCACCCGGCGAATTCCCTGGGCGATACTCTCGACCGACTTAGGATCAACCAGGATTGCTGCCCCCTCAGCCAGCTCCTTGGTTCCATGGCGGTCGGTCGTCACCACCGGACACCCCGCCGCCATGGCTTCCAGAACTGGGAGACCGCAGGATTCGAACAGCGAGGGGAGCAGGAGCGCATCAGCCATTACATAGAATGCTGCCAGCTCCTGCTGGTCGACCCAGCCGGGCCATCGTACCCATTCCGCAATCCCCAGCACCTCGGGCTCCTTCAGCTCCTGATCGGAGAGAAAGCGATTCTCACCTCCAGCCACGACCAGCGGGATCCCCCTGGCCGGCCCCACTGATGCGTAGGCGTGAATCAGCCGGGTAAAGTTCTTGGGTGGGTAAATGGCTCCGGCATAGAGAAGGAAACGATCGGGGAGGGCGTATTTCGCCCGGACTTCTGCTAGGCGTTTTTCGTCGGGCGGCTGCCGGAACACATCGTCGACACCCGCATAGACCGTGATCACGCGATCCGGACCGACGTGCAAGTACTCCATCACGTGCTGCCGAGTCACTTCAGAGACAGCGATGATGGCTGCTGCCTTCGACGCGTATCGGGGAACCAGGAACTGATGGCTGAGGCGATCGATTCGGCGGGAGGCCCAGGGCATCACGTACCAGTCCAGCCCGTGACACACCCACACCGAGGGACAACCAGCCGCCAATGGTATGGAATACTTGGGATTGTAGAGCAAGTCGATTTCCTGCCGGCGTACAGCGGCCGGAACCGCGATCTGGTCCCAGGTGAGGACCGACCGGGCCGGGAGGGCGAGCTCCTGCACGGCCGGCTCGTCGCCATAAGTGCCCACCAGCGACGGGTTCCGATACAGGAATACAAACTCGTGCCCGCTCTTGAGGTCCAGCAGCGCCCGGAGGAGCCGCTGGGTGTATATCTTGACCCCGCCACCGTGCTGGTCGTAGTGCCGCAGCATAATGCCGATGCGCACGACTACGCTCCCGTGAAAGTCGACAGGGTAACCTACATCCCTCGGAGGCGCAGGGTAGCGAGCGGCCGAGGAGCCTCCCTGCTACTCACATGAGGGGGCCGAATCGAGCTCGACCTGCACCGACTGGCTGTCGGACACCAGTGGGTCGCCCTCGCGCGGAGCCGATTCGGTATCGATGAACACCTGGACCCTGCCGTCCAGGCAGCGCAGAATCAGCTGGGGGACATCCTCATTCAGCAGCCCGCCGATGTCCCGGACGTTGGGAAGCTGAAGCGACACCGTCGTAACCTCTCCGGTGCTTGATGTGTCTTCGGCAACGGTCCACTCGGCAGGAATGAGCTCCCGGCCGGCACTAGTCTCGAACCGCGCTTCGGCGAGCGGGCCGGCAAATTCGTCGAGGGGCATCAGGCGAGTATCG
>Ga0307409_100001629_pt1 | contig 11233 bp, 8 predicted proteins | sample 322Ometagenome_2_FD_203888 | JGI IMG/M metagenome (GOLD analysis project Ga0307409, IMG submission 203888) | Maize rhizosphere microbial communities from greenhouse at UC Davis, California, United States - 322HYB-O-2 | ecosystem: Host-associated > Plants > Roots > Rhizosphere > Soil | place...
CGGCCACGGCCAGGCCGATGGGACCGGCCCCGGCCACGGCGGCCTCCTCGCCGATGGCCAGGCCGGAGCGGCGCACGGCCCGCACGGCCACGGCCAGCGGCTCGGCGAAGGCGAGCCGGCGCAGGTCGGCGCCGTCGGGCACCGGGAGCACCCGGTCGGCGGCCACGGCGACCTGCTCGGCGGCCCCGCCGGGGACGTCGATGCCGAGCAGGCGCAGGTTGGCGCAGGTGTGGGGGCGGCCGCCGCGGCACGGCCGGCAGGTGCCGCAGGGCAGCAGCGGGTCGACCACCACCTTGGTGCCGGCAGCCAACTCGCCGGTGCCGGTGTGCAGCCGGCCGGAGAGCTCGTGGCCGAGCACGATCCCTGGCCTGGCCCGGGGGTGCTCGCCGGCGCAGATGTGCAGGTCGGTCCCGCACAGCCCGCAGTAGGCGACGTCGACCAGCACCTGGCCGTCGCCGGCCTGGGGCCGGGGGCGCTCCTCGACGGTGACCGCGGTGCCGCCGGCCCAGACCAGCGCCCGCATCGGCCCGCTCACGGCAGCTCGCTCGTGCGCGGCGGGGCCGTGGCGTAGCGGCCCAGGGTCGTCCGGTCGAGCCGGATGCCGAGCCCGGGTCGGTCGGGCACGGCCACCACCGCGCCCGGGTCGGGCTCGATCGGCTCGGTGAGCAGCTCGGTCCGCAGGGCGTTGGGGTTCTGGTCGAACTCGAGCAGGTAGCAGTTGGGCACCGACGCCAGGAAGTGCAGGTTGGCGGCGATGCTGACCGCCGTGGAGTAGACATGGGGGACGCACGGCAGCCCGGCGGCGTAGGCCAGGGCGGCGATCCGGCGGCAGCCGGTGATGCCGCCGGCCCAGATCACGTCCGGCTGGACGACGTCGACGGCTCCGGCGGCGATCAGGTCGCGGAACCCCGACAGCTGGCTCTCGGTCTCGTACCCGGCCACGGGCACGTCCAGGGCGGCGGCCAGGCGGGCGCTGCCGGCCCGGTCGTCGGTGGCGACCGGCTCCTCGAACCAGTGGACCCCCAGCCGCTCGTACTCGCGCCCGGCGGTCAGGGCGGTGGCGACGTTCCAGGCGTTGTTGGCGTCGACCATCAGCTGGAAGCCGTCGCCGACGGCCTCGCGTACCGCCCGGACCCGCTCCAGGTCCTCGGCCAGCGACACCGTCGCGAACCCGGGCTCGACCATGTGGACCAGCGGGTTCATGGGCGTCTCGGGGGTGCGGCCGATCTTCATCTTGCCGTGGCCGTAGCCGCGGGCCACGTACCCCTTGAACTCCTCGGCCAGGGCGGCGGCGTCCTTGCCGTCGAAGTAGAAGCCGCCGCTGGCATACGCCCGGACCCGGTCGCTGTGGCCGCCGAGCAGGCGGTACAGGGGCAGCCCGGCCCGCTGGCCGAGCAGGTCCCAGACGGCGATGTCGAGACCGGCGATGGCCATGGGCAGGGCCCCGCCGGTGCCGAGCTGGTGGGACGGCCACAGCATCCGCTGCCACAGCAGCTCGGGGCGGGTCGGGTCGGCGCCGAGGACGCGGGGGGCGAGCACGTCGTGGATCAGGGCCTCGGTGGCCGTCGCCGACCCGCCGTAGATGGCCGACTCGCCGGTCCCGACGTTGCCGTCGTCGCAGGCCACCTCGACCAGCAGCGCCGCCCGGGCCGGGATGTAGTGGACCGCGTCGGCCATCGGCGCCGCCAGCGGGTCGCTGACGCCATAGGTCGTGACCGAGGTGATCCGGGGGGCCGTCGGGGAGGTCTCCGTCATCGTTGGCAGCTCCCATCCGCGCGGTCGTCTTCTGAGCTACCCAGCTTCCCGGGAACGCTACCCTCGCGCCGGTCAGCGGACCTTGCCCCGGCCGGCGATGGGGAGCTCGCGCTCCACCCGCTCGCCGCGGACGCCGTAGGCCAGGTCGAACAGGTTCACGCAGGTGCAGGCGTGGCTGGGCAGGAGCTGGAGGCGGTCGCCGATGCGCGGGTCGTCGGCGTCCGAGCGGTGGCCGACCCCGTGCTCCTCGCTGAGGAAGTCCATGTGCAGGCCGGGCCGGCCGGCCACCAGCAGCCAGTCGGGGACGCTGCCCATGCCGTCGGTGGTGAAGCACTTGCTGCCGGCGTCGACCACGAACCGCTCATGGGTCGGCCTCGCGACCACCGTGGCCAGGATCCGCACGGCCACCCGGTCCTCGGTGGCCACACCCAGGCGGACCATGGTGGCGTCGTTGAGGGCGTAGGTGCCCGGCCGGATCTCGGTGACGCCCTCGACCAAGGCGCCGATCCGGGCCGTCGGAGTCGACCCGACGCTGATCTCGCGGAGCTCGACCCCGTCGCGCCGGCACAGCTTGGCCGTCTCGACCAGGTCGAGGACCTCCCGTTCGGCGAGGCGGCGCAGCTCGCCGGGGTCGCGGGCCCGGTAGGCGTGGCCGGCGTGGGTGAGCAGCCCCACGACCTCGACCCCGGGGACGCGGGCGAGGTGCCCGACCAGCTCGGCCGTGGGCGCGCCGGGCGGCCGCCCCAGCCGGTGCAGGCCGGTGTCGACCTCGACCAGGACCTCGACGTCCCGGCCACGCCGGGCCCCGACCCGGCCCAGGCCCTCGGCGACCTCGACCGAGTCCAGGCTCACCCGCACCCGGGCCCGCTCCAGCAGCTCGCCCAGGCGGCGCAGCTTGTCCTCCCCGACCAAGGGGAAGGCGATCAGCAGGTCGTCCAGGCCGGCGTCGGCCATGACCTCGGCCTCGCCCAACTTGGCGCAGGTGATCCCGGCCGCCCCGGCCGCCACCTGCATGCGGGCGATCTCGGGGGACTTGTGGGTCTTGGTGTGGGGCCGCAGGCCCACCCCGGCCCGGGCGGCCACCGCGGCCATCTCGGTCAGGTTGGCCTCCAGGGCGTCCAGATCGATCAGCAGGGCCGGCGTCTCCAGCTCGTCCAGGGCCGCCCCGGCCACGCTCAACTGGAGGCCGCCCCCTGCCGGTGGCGGGTGCGGATGACCTGGCCGGTGTCGCGGTCGAAGAAGTGGAAGCGCTCGGGGTTGACCGACAGCCGCACCCGGGCGCCGCTCCGGGCGGCCGTGCGGGCGTCCACGGCGGCGGTGAACACGCTGGTCCCCTCGGCCGCGACCAGCGGGATCGGCGCCCCCCCGGCCTCGGGGTCCTCGTCGACCCCCTCGACCAGGATCGGCGGCGCCTCGACGGTGAACAGCACGTGGGCCTCGGAGCCGAGGTCCTCGACCACGTCGGCGGTGACCTCGATGACCGGCAGCCGCTCGTCACGCCAGACGTCGGCGTCCTCGAAGTCGGAGGGGCGGATGCCAAGGATCACCGTGCGGCCCGACCAGGCGTCCAGGTCGGCCCCGGCCGGGACGGGCAGGCGGTGGCCGCCGGCCTCGAGCTTGTCGCCGGCCACGGCCGCCTCGACCAGGTTCATGGTCGGCGAGCCGATGAACCCGGCCACGAACAGGTTGGCCGGGTTGTGGAACAGCATCTGGGGCGTGTCGACCTGCTGGAGGACGCCGTCGCGGACCACCGCCACCCGGGTCCCCAGGGTCATGGCCTCGACCTGGTCGTGGGTGACATACACGATGGTGGTGCCGAGCTGCTTGTGGAGGCGGGCCAGCTCGGTCCGCATCTGCACCCGGAGCTTGGCGTCCAGGTTGGAGAGGGGCTCGTCCATCAGGAAGGCCTTGGGCTCGCGGACCATGGCCCGGCCGATGGCCACCCGCTGGCGCTGGCCGCCGGACAGCTCGGCCGGCTTGCGGGCCAGGTGGTCGAGCAGAGCCAGCACCTGGGCGGCGTCGTCGACCCGCTGCCTGACCAGCGACTTGGGGGTGCGGCGCAGCCGCATGCCGAAGCCGATGTTCTGCTCGACGGTCATGTGCGGGTACAGGGCGTAGTTCTGGAAGACCATGGCGATGTCGCGGTCCTTGGGCTTGTCGTCGGTGACCACCCGGTCGCCGATGGTGATCTCGCCGTTGGTCACGTCGTCCAGGCCGGCGATCATCCGGAGCATCGTCGTCTTGCCGCAGCCCGACGGCCCGACCAGGACCATGAACTCGCCGTTCTCGATCTCCAGGGACACGTCCCGCACGGCCTGGACCCCGCCGGGGAACTCCTTGCTCACGTGCTCGAGGACGATCCTGCCCATTGCTCCTCCTCAGCTGGTCGAGGCCCCGACGGGTCGTAGTGCGCCGAGCCGCTCGGCGGTGAGCGTGGCACGAAGCCGCTCGGCCGCTCCAGGGGCCGCGCCGAGCCGGTCCAGGCCGAGCAGGGCCGCCCCGAGGACCGGCGGGGCGGTCACCCTCCGCAGGCGGGCCCTGGGGGCGAGCTGACGGACCCCGGTCCCGATCCGCTCGAAGAAGGCCGGGCCGGCGCCCGCGAACAGGCCGCCCCCGCAGGCCACCTCGACGTCGGTGCCGGCCAGGCCGAGCCGGTCGATGGCCGCGGCGGCCATGGCCACCACCTCGGCCACCTGCCGCTCCACGATGGTCGCGGCGGCCGGGTCGCCCGCCCCGGCCTCGGCGAACACCAGCGGGACCAGCTCAAGGACCCGCCGCCGGTCGAGCTGCCCGCAGAAGAGGGCCTCGACCACGGCCAGGGCCGATCCCAGGCCGAAGTGGCCGGCCACCACCCGGGTCAGGGAGGTCCGCGGCCCGCGGCCGTCCTCGCCCCGCAGGGCGGCTCCGACCGCGGCCATGCCGACGTCGCGGCCGCCGCCCCAGTCGCCCGACAGCTCGCCGAGGGCCGGGAAGCGGACCTCGCGGCCGTCGGGGGCGACCCCGACGCAGTTGATGCCCGCCCCCAGCACCACCCCGATCCCCCAGGCACGTTCGCTGCCGGCCCGGAGCACGGCGAAGACGTCGTTGTGGAGCAGCACCTGGCCGGCCAGGCGGCGTCCGGCCACGGCCGGGCCGAGGGCCCGGTCGTCGGCCGGCAGGTCGAGGCCGGCCAGGCACCACACCCCGACCTCGGCCAGGGGCCGCCCGACGGCCTCCAGGCCGGCGTCGTCGCAGGCGGCGGCGACCAGCTGCTCCAGGAGGTCCACGGCCGCGGTCACGCCGATGTGGTGGTGGGAGCTCCCGGGCCCGCGGGCGGCCCCGAGCAGGTCGCCGGCCGCGCCGACCAGGGCCACGTCGGTCTTGGAGTTGCCGCCGTCGACAGCCAGCACCGCCGGCGATGTAGGGTAAGAAAACTTTCCTAACCTACTCATGGTCGCTGCACAATAGCAGCCGCCAGGGACTCCGAGGAAGGGGGCGGCCCGTGGGCCTGAAGATCGCCGTGGTCGGGGGCGGCAGCACCTACACCCCGGAGCTGGTCGAGGGGCTGGCGACCCGGGAAGACCGGCTCCCGGTGGACGAGCTGGTGCTGTTCGACGTCGACCCCGAGCGCCTGGACGTGGTGGGCGGCCTGGCCGGGCGGATGCTGGCCCGGGCCGGCTGGGGCGGCCGCCTGGTCCGCACCGGGCGGCGCGAGGAGGCCGTGGACGGGGCCGACTTCGTGGTCGTGCAGCTGCGGGTTGGCGGTCAGGCCATGCGCCTGGTCGACGAGACCCTGCCGCTCGAGTTCGGCTGCGTCGGCCAGGAGACGACCGGGCCGGGCGGGTTCGCCAAGGCCCTGCGGACGGTCCCGGTGGTGCTGGACCTCGCCGAGGAGACGGCCCGGCGGGGCGCCCCCGGGGCCTGGTTCGTGGACTTCACCAACCCGGTTGGGATCGTCACCCAGGCCCTGCTCGACCGGGGCCACCGGGCGGTCGGGCTGTGCAACTCGGCCATCGGCTTCCAGCGCCGCTTCGCCGCCCTGCTCGGGGTGGCCCCCGACCGGGTCGAGCTCGAGCACGTCGGCCTCAACCACCTCACCTGGGAGCGGGCGGTCCGGGTCGACGGCACCGACCGCCTTGGTGAGCTGCTGGCCGAGCACGGCCAGGCCCTGGCCGCCGACCTCGGCCTGCCCCCGGCCCTGCTGCGCGACCTGGAGGTCGTCCCCTCCAGCTACCTGCGCTACTACTACGCGACCGGCGAGGTGCTGGACGAGCAGCGGCGCCGCCCGTCGCGGGCCGAGCAGGTGGCCGAGATCGAGCGGGGGCTGCTGGAGCTGTACCGCGACCCGGCCCTCGACACCAAGCCAGAGCTGCTGGAGCGGCGCGGCGGGGCGTTCTACTCGGAGGCCGCGGCCGCCCTGATCGCCTCCCTGCACGCCGGGACCGGCGACATCCAGATCGTCGACACCCGCAACGACGGGGCTCTGCCCGATCTGCCCGACGACGCCGTGGTCGAGGTCCCGGCCCGGGTCGACGCCGACGGCGCCCATCCGCTCCCCCAGGCCCCCCTCGCCCCCGAGCTGCTCGGCCTGGTCCAGCAGGCCAAGGCCTACGAGCGCCTGGCCGTGGAGGCGGCCGTCACCGGCGACCGGTCCGTGGCCCGCAAGGCCCTGCTGGCCAACCCCCTGGTCGGCGACTACCGGGTCGCCGTCCCCCTCCTGGAGGCCCTGCTGGAGGCGAGCCGCCCCTACCTGCCCAGGTTCTTCCCCGCCTGAGCCAGCTCGGCGGCGTGGCGCTGGACCTTGGCCAGGGCGGTGACGGCGTCCTCGACGCCCTGGCGGCCGGCCCGGAAGACGTTCTCGTCCAGGTACACGGTGCGGCGCAGGGCGGCGTCCTCGGCCACCGGGAACGACATCCGGGCGGGGTCCAGGCGGTCGGCGTGCTCGACCGCCACCGGCAGGCGCGACAGGGCCGGCTGGAACAGGTCGTAGCGGCTCATCGGCTGGTAGCCCTCCCAGGCACCGACCCCCTCGGCCTCCAGAGCCTCGCACACGGCCAGGTTGCCCGCCCCGGCGAACGCCTCGGGGTCGATGAGCACGATGTAGCGGTAGAAGCTCCAGCGGGTGATGCGCTCGTCGGGCGGGAGCAGCCGCACCCCCGGGACCTGTGCGGCCAGCTCCTGGAACCACCCGGCCGCCTCGGCCCGCTGAGCCTGCTGGGCCGGCAGGCGCTCAAGGGCCCGCAGGAGCAGGGCCGCCTGGAGCTCGCCGAGGCGGTAGTTGGCCCCGAAGGTGAACTCCTTCTCGTCGGGGTCCTTGGCCCGCCCGCAGTCGATCAGCGAGTGGGCCAGGCGGGCCAGCCGCTCGTCGGAGGTGAGCAGGCTGCCGCCCTCCCCGGCGGTCAGCAGCTTGGTCGACTGGTGGCTGAAGGAGCCGAACTCGCCGAAGCAGCCGGCCCCCCGGTCGCGCCAGCGCTGCCCGTGGGCATGGGCGCAGTCCTCGACCAGGGCCAGGGAGTGGCGCCGGGCGATCTCGGTCAGCCGGTCCATGTCGGCCATCTGGTGGCCGAGGTGGACGGGCATGATGGCCCGGGTCCGGCCGGTGACGGCCGCCTCGACGGCGTCCGGGTCGAGCGTCAGGGTGCCGGGCAGGACGTCGCAGAACACCGGCAGGGCCCCGGCGGCCATGGCCGCGTACGGGGTGGCGGCGAAGGTGAGGGCGGGGACGATCACCTCGTCCCCCCAGCCGATGCCCAGCGCCTTGAGGGCCACCTCCATGGTCACGGTGCCATTCGCCATGACCACCCCGTGGCGGGCCCCCTGGTAGGCGGCGAACCGCTCGGCGAAGCCGGCGGCCAGCGGGCCCGGCTCGGGGAACCCGCCCCAGCGGCCGCCCCGCACCACCTCGGCCACGGCCCGGGCGTCGTCCTCGTCGTGGACCGGCCATTCCGGGTAGCCCTGGGGCCGGACCGGCGACCCTCCGCGCAGCGCGAGCTCGGCCATGTCATCCTCCCGGGCGCCGGGGTTGACTTCCTGGTGGCGCCGTCGATAATGGCGGGCGTGAGGAAGGTTTCCTAACTATAACAGGGAGACGCCTTGGCGGAGCGGCCGCCCACGGTGGGGACGCCCAGCCTGCTGCGGGCGATCAACGCCCGCACCATCCTCGAGCAGATCCAGCGCACCGGGCCCGTGTCCCGGGCGCAGGTGGCCCGGGAGACCGGCCTGTCCAAGCCGACCGTCTCCCTCGGCCTCACCGCCCTGCTGGAGGCCGGCCTGGTCCGCGAGGTCGGCCGCTCCAGCGGCCGCCCCGGCCCCACCGCCGTGCTGTACGAGCTCAACCCGGCCGCCGGCCGGGTGATCGGCATCGACGTCGGCCGCCGCCGGGTCCGGGCCGCCCTGGCCGACATCACCGGGGCCGTGGTCGCCCGCCGCGACGAGCACGCCCGCGCCACCAGCGCCCGCACCCTGATCGGCCAGCTCGGCGCCATCGCCCACGGCCTGGCCGCCGAGGCCGGCATCGGCTGGGACCAGGTCGAGCACGTCACCGTGGGCAGCCCCGGGGTGTTCGAGCCGACCCGGGGCGCCGTCATCCTGGCCCCCAACCTGCCCGGCTGGGGCCGCCAGGGGCTGCTGTCGCGGCTGCGCGAGGTCCTCGGGGACCGGATCGGGGTCGAGAACGACGTCAACCTGGCCGCCGAGGGCGAGCGCTGGCGCGGCCTGGCCACCGACGTGGCCAACTTCGGCTTCCTGTCGGTCGGCACCGGGGTCGGCATGGGCCTGGTCCTGGACGGCCAGCTCTACCGGGGGGCCTCCGGCGCCGCCGGCGAGGTCGGCTACCTGCCCATCGGCGCCGACCCCTACGACCCCCAGGTCCGCCGCCGGGGCGCCTTCGAGCAGGCGGTCAACGGCGCCGCCGTGGTCCGCGGGGCCGCCGAGGCCGGCCTGGCCTCCTCGCGCACCGCCAAGAAGGTGTTCGCCCAGGCCCGCAAGGGCGACCCGCTGGCCCGGCGGGTGGTCGAGGCCGAGGCGGCCCGGATCGCCCTCGGCCTGGCCGTGGTCCTGGCCGTGGTCGACCTGGAGCTGGTCATCCTCGGCGGCGGTGTCGGCGGCAACGCCGACCTGCTGCTCGCCCCCGTGGAGCGCGAGCTGCGGGCCCTCTCCCCCATCCGGCCCCGGCTGGCCGTCTCCGCCCTCGGCGAGGACGCCGTGCTCCAGGGGGCCCTGGCCACCGCCCTGGCCGTCGCCCGCCAGCGGCTGTTCGATCCCGCGACCATGCTCGAGCGGAAGGAGCTCGTGGTCTGACCCCGGCCAATCCCCACGCGTCCGCCCTCCGGGAAGGAGTGCTCCACATGCGACGACGGCTCATCGGTCTCCTGGCGCTGGCGCTGCTCGCCGCCGCCTGCACCGCCGGAGGCGGCGGCAGCGACAAGCCCGCGGCCACCATCGACCCCAACGCCCAGCACGACCCGATGACCCTGACCGTCTGGAGCAACTTCTCGGCCCGCGAGTACGACATCAGCACCGCGGTGCTCAAGTCGATCACGCAGAAGTACCCGTGGATGACGATCAAGCACGTCGGCGGCAAGGACGACGCCGCCATCCTGCGGGCCATCAACGGCGGCACCCCGCCGGACATGGCGATCTCGTTCACCCCGGCCAACTCGGCCCGCTACTGCAAGACCGGGGCCATGCAGGACCTCAACCCGTACCTGGCCAACGACAAGATCGACAAGGCCGCGATGTGGCCGCCGGCGATCTTCAGCTACACCCAGTTCGACAACGTCCAGTGCGTGCTGCCGATGCTGACCGACGCCTACGGCCTCTACTACAACAAGGACCTGCTGTCGGCCAAGGGCATCACCGAGCCGCCCAAGACCCTCAGCGAGCTCACCGAGGCGGCCAAGAAGCTGACCGAGTTCAACCCCGACGGCAGCATCAAGGTCGCCGGCTATATGCCCCTGCTCGGCTTCTACAGCGGCAACACGGTCAACATCTACGGCCGCGCCTATGGCAGCAAGTGGTACGACGACTCGGGCAAGCCGTCGCTGGCCACCGACCCGACCTGGGCCAAGATGCTGGAGTGGCAGAAGGCGTTCGTCGACGCCATCGGCTACGACAAGCTGCAGAAGTTCGCGGCCAAGCTGGGCGGGGGCGACTCGGAGTGGTCGTCGGCGCACGGCTTCGAGACCGGCAAGATCGCCATGATGATCGACGGCGAGTGGCGCACCGCGTTCATCAAGGCCGACAAGTCCAAGGTCGACTACGCCACCGCCCCGACCCCGGCCGCCGACGACCACCCCGAGCTGTACGGGTCCGGGCAGGTCGGCGGGACCATCATCGGCATCCCCAAGGGGGTCAAGCACCCGGCCGAGTCGTGGCTGCTGGTCAAGTACATGTCGACCGACTCGGGGGCCCTGACCAAGCTGGCCAGCGGGCTCCGCAACGTGCCGTCGACCAACGACGCCCTGGCCAGCTCCGAGCTGGCCCAGGACCCGCAGTTCAAGACCTTCATGGACATCTTCAAGAACCCCAACTCGACCTACAAGACGCTGACCCCGATCGGCCAGACCGACGAGGACCTGTTCGGCACCTTCGGGGAGAAGTGGCAGGCCGGCAAGGTCCCCGACCTCCAGCAGGGCCTGGAGCAGGTCGACAGCCAGATCGCCAAGCAGCTCCAGCTCGGATAGGAGCGGGCCATGGCCACCGTGGCCGAGCGGCCCCAGCCCGCTCCCGTCCCGGCCCGCCAGGCCGAGCGCCGTCAGCGGCGGCGGCGCTCGGCCTGGCGCCGCCAGCTGGTCGCCCTGGCCTTCATGTCACCGTGGATCGTCGGGTTCAGCCTGTTCTACGTGTACCCGATGGCGGCCAGCCTGTACTTCTCGTTCACCCACTACGACATCCTCAGCGAGCCGACCTGGGTCGGCCTGGACAACTACCGGTTCATGTTCACCGCCGACGGCCAGTTCTGGGCGTCGGTCCGCAACACCATGTGGATCATCGCCTTCCTGGTGCCGCTGCAGGTGCTGTTCGCCGTCGGCTCGGCGATGGTGCTCACCCGGGTCCGGCGAGGCCTGTCCATCTACCGGACGATCTTCTTCCTGCCGACCATGGTCCCGCTGGTGGCCGCCGCCGTGGCCTGGGTGTTCCTGCTCAACCCGGCCGGGCCGGTGAACCGCATCCTCGGGTTCCTGCACCTGCCCGAGCCGCTCTGGTTCTACGACCCGGCCTGGACCAAGCCGGGGCTACTGCTGCTCGGGCTGTGGATGGTCGGCCAGACCATGATCCTGTTCCTGGCCGCCCTGCTGGACGTGCCCCGCCAGCTGTACGAGGCGGCCGACCTGGAGGGCGCCGGGCCCTGGCAGCGGTTCCGGCACGTGACCCTGCCGATGATCTCCCCGGTGATCTTCTTCTCGGTGGTCATCGGGGTCATCCACGGCTTCCAGTACTTCACCGAGGCGTTCGTGGTGTCCTCCTCGGGCGACGCCACCGGCCTCGACCACCCCGT
>Ga0307409_100001630_pt1 | contig 11229 bp, 8 predicted proteins | sample 322Ometagenome_2_FD_203888 | JGI IMG/M metagenome (GOLD analysis project Ga0307409, IMG submission 203888) | Maize rhizosphere microbial communities from greenhouse at UC Davis, California, United States - 322HYB-O-2 | ecosystem: Host-associated > Plants > Roots > Rhizosphere > Soil | place...
CGAACGAGTAGGCGGCGGCCCGGCCGACCATGGCGCCGGTGGCGCCCGTCCCGAGCAGCACGATCACGATCGAGCCGGTCGCCTCCAAGGCGCTCTCGGCCACCACCACGCGCAGGTAGACCGAGATACGCCCGAGCGCCTCGAAGATCGTCGCCCACATGACCATCACGCTCTGGCCGAAGCCGGCGATGGCCAGGATCCGCAGCGGCCACGCGAGATCGGGCGTGTCGTACGCGTTCGCGATCGGCCCAGCGACCGCGATCAGCGCGAGCGACGCGGCGCCCGTAACGAAGATCTTGAGCCTGATCGCGTCGGCCACGAATGTGGCCATGGCGTCGGGGTCCCCGCGCCGCTCTGCGATGAAGCGCGCGACGCTGACCGAGATCCCGAGGTCGGCCGGGACCGTCATCAGGCCCCCGACGCCCATCGCGAGCGCGAACACGCCCCATTCCTCCGGCCCGAGGTAGCGGACCAGGAAAATCGTCAGCACGGCCGTGAACGCGGCACCCGAGACCTTCGAGGCGCCCGCGAAGATCGCGTTGCGGACGATGCCGTCGGCCGCCTGATCGGGGCGGTTCACCGCGGCAACCCCCGCTCCGGGTTGTCCATGACCGTGACCTTAAACGCGGAAGCGAACGCGCTTCGAGCGGACGGTTCGATCACGGGCCGTGTCGTGCACCTGGACCCAGGCACGGTACGACCCCGGCCGCAGGCGCGGTTTCACGAGTACGCGCCGCTTCGCGCGCACGCGCAGCGTCCGCAAGCGCCCCTGGCCATGGCGCCGGATGATCACACGGGCCGTGCCGGCCCGGACGCCGCGCAGCCGGAATTCGAGGCGCACGCGATGGGCCGAGACCCGCGGCCGGCGCGCGACGATGCGGAGTGGGGCGCGGAAGGACTTTCGCACCGGTTGCGCGCCGAACCGCCGGGCGAGCGTGTCGTAGCCGACCGTGCGGACGCACTGACTGCCGGGGGCGAGCCGATAGTCGCGGGCGGCGCGGCTCGCGAAGAGCGGCGTGGCGACGCGGTTCCCGACGGCCGTAAAGCCCCACTCACGGGAGATGTCGTCGTCGCGCGAGCCCCAGACGCAGTTGTCGCGCGCGACGTTGCCGGTCCCGACCGGGCCCTCCCAGTAGGAGGTGATGGCAGCGGTCGCGGCGTACACGATCACGTTCTGCTCGACGACGTTGTCACCCGAGGCAAAGCGATTGTCTCCGCCGAACACGATGCCGCCGCGCACCGACGGCCCGGAGCCGTCGACGACGTTGTGGGCGAATCGGGTCCGCTGCGCGTTGGGGTAGAGCTGGATCGTGTAGGCGGCCGAGTTGTAGAAGAGGTTGTCGACGATTTCGCCATCCAGCACGTTCGCGGCATAGACACCGTGATCTTGGTTGCCGTTGTTGGGGTTCCCGCACTCGTGGAACGTGTTTCCGCGGATGATCGGTGCCACGGCCTGCCCGCCGCCCTCGTTGTTTCCCAGGATCAAGCAGCTGCGCCCGCGCCAGGCGTTCGTGATGTCCGACTCCTCGACCACGACCCCGCGCGAGTAGATCTTGATCGTGTTGGCGCCGTCTTCTGCGGTGCCCTCGATGTCGAGCCCGGACAGCGTGATGTAGTCGGAGCCGTGGCGGATGTCGATGATGCCGACCAGTCGGGCCCGCTCGCCGGGGTAGCTGCGGAGCGTGAGCGGCGCGCCCGGTTCGCCACCGCGGCGCGGATACAGCACGTTGTCCCAGGAGGAGCCGTAGGTGCCCCCGTGGAGGCAGCCGGTCTCGCCGGGTTGGAGCGAGTCCAGGAGCTGCTGAGCCGTGCCCGAGCCCGGAGAGGCCACGCGGTCGCACTGGTCCGCCGCGAGCGCGGACGCGGGGAGGGCGGACAACGCGGCGAGCCCAGCGGTCATCGCGAGGAGGGCCTTCACTCTCCATGGATCGACCTGGGCGGACCCGCACTCGAAGCACCCGCGGAGGGGTCGAATATCCGTCCAGGGCCATACTGTCCTGCGGTGGAGCTACGCGAGCGCTACTTCTCCGCGGCAGAGGCCGAGTGGCCCGTGCGCAGGACCGGCAATCTGCGCTTCTATCTCGACTACCTCTTCGAAGGGGTCGACCTGCACGGCGCGCGCGTCCTCGACATCGGGGCCGGCGGGGGTCGATACAGCTTCTACGCCGCCGCCGCCGGCGCGGCGCACGTCGTCGCGCTCGAGCCGGAGGAGGCCGGCTCGGACGCGGGAGTCACCACCCAGTTCGAGCGCGTCCGCGGCCGGCTTGGCGTCGACTCGGTCGAGCTCCGCCACGAGACTCTGCAGCAGTTCGACCCGGGCGACGAGCTCTTCGACGTGTTCTTCATGCACGCGTCGATCAACCACTTGGACGAGCCGGCAACAATGCGGCTCCACAGCGACGAGGCCGCGCGGCAGACCTACAGGGAGCTGTTTGCCAAGCTCGCCGGGATGGGCGCGGACGGGGCGAAGCTGGTGGCGAGCGACGTGTCCAGGCACAACCTGTTTGCGAGGCTGCCGGTCCGGAATCCGCTGCAGCCGACGATCGAGTGGGAAAAGCACCAGCCGCCGGAGACCTGGATCGAGCTGCTCGAAGAGGTCGGCTTCGCCGAGCCGCGGGTGCGTTGGTCGACGGCGAACTCGCTGCGGCGTCCGGGCCGGGTGCTCCTGGGAAACCGGATGGCGGCCTGGTTCACCGAGGGCGCGTTCTGCCTGACGATGACGCTGCGCCGCTAGCGCGGGCCCACGCGCAGCTTCGCGCCGCCGACGTCCGCGAGGACCGCGCCGCAGTTCGATCCGGGCTGCAGGCGGTAGTCGCCGGCTCCGCGGTCGACGTAGACCGGATCCGTCGCGACGACGTTGTCCGACTGCTCGAACCCGTTCACGAACCCGAGCCCGGAGGGGGTTCCCGGCCCGGCGCTGTAGAGGCAGTTTCGCTGGGCGAGGTTCCCGTTGCCCTGCGGACCGCCGCTCCAGGACCCTTCGATGTTCCAGCGTGGGGCGGAGTTGGTGATCACGTTCTCGCGGACGACGTTCCCGTCCGAGGTGTTGCCGCTGCCGTCGCCGGCGAAGATCACGCCGCCCTTGTTCGCGTCGATCACGTTGCCCTCGACCAATGTCCCGTCCGCGTCGGGGAAGAGGTGCACGGCCCAGCCGCCGTGGTTGCCGAGGAGGAGGTTGTTGCGGATGATCGCGCCCTGGCTGCGCGTCACGTAGAGGAGGTGCGCGAGCTTGCCCGTGCGTCCGCAGCGGCGGATGCGGTTGAGCTCGACCAGGGTGTGGGAGACCTTGCGACCCGAGCCGATCAGCACGCAGCTGATGTTCCGCGCCGCTGTGATGTCGTTTCCGACGAGCGAGACGTCGTCCGCCTGGATCTTGAGGGGAATCGAGTAGACGGGATCGTGAGAGGTCAGCGTGAGCCCCGTGATCCGCGCGCCCCTCGCTCCCGAAAGCACCCAGAGCGCCCCGTCGATCGTGACGTGGGCTTTTCCGAGCGGTCGGAGGGTGGTCCCGGCGCGGCGCATCGCGACGACGCCGCGGTGGTGGTAGCGCCCGGCCATGAGACAGCCCACCTGCCCGCGCCGCAGCCCGCGGACGAGGCGGCCGAGGGAGCCGTACGGGTGGGCCCTGGTGCCCCTGCCACGCCGAGAGCCGTTCGGCGCCGCGTAGCGGTCACACGGGCCGGCCGCGTGCGCCCGCGGAGCCGGCCGGCCAGCGGCCGCCGGTTCCCCCTCATCGCTGTCGCCGCCGGCGCAGCCCGCGACGAGGGCGAGGAGGGTCAGTATGCAGAGCACGCGAGCTGTCGATCGGAGTGGCGTGACTCCCTAGTTGTACGCCCTCTCGAGGGGGGCGGTTCGGTGCTCTAGTCGCGGCCGGCTCGGTCGCGCAGGTCCGCCTGGCTGTACTTGTCGACCGTCTGGGGGGTGACCTTGCCGTAGTGGCGGAGGTCGTACAGGGCATGGGCGGCCACCTCGTGATCGCGTGGCGCCAGCCGGTTTGCCTGCTCGACGAGCCTCAGGGCCTCCTGCTTGCGACCCTCGGCCGAGGCGATCGCTCCGAGGAACAGGTAGGGAGCCGAGTCGCCCGGATCGCGTTCGAGAGCTCGTTGCAACTCGCGCGTCGCGGCCCGGTAGTCGCGCCGGCGGACCTCGACGATCCCGGCAGCCTTGTACGGCACCGGTGTGAGGGGGTTCCAGTCCGCGGCACGCTCGAAGTGCCGGACGGCGGCCGCGGGGTCGCCCGCCGCCACCTCGATCCCTCGCTGCTGCTCACGTTCGGCGAACCACGGCGGTACGAGCGACACGGCCAGCACCACGGCACCCAGGAGCCCGAGGGCCAGGGCAGGCCGCGCGGCAAGGACCGGACGCCGGGCCTCCGCGGAGGTCGCCTCATCGGTCTGTAGCCCGCGGTTCACGGCTGCTGCGATGCCGAGGGTGGCCAGCGCGGCGCCCGCGATGCCAGGGAACTCCCATAGCCAGTCGACCGAGCTGTGCAGGAACCAGTAGGCGAACACGAGGACGCCTGCCCCTGCGGCCACCCCCGCGAGATCGGCGCGCCGCGGGCCGCGCAGCGCGGCGAGCAGGCCGGTGATGAACGCGCCGCCCAGGAGCAGCGCGCCGATCAGGCCGGTCTCGGCGAGCGCGACCATCTCGGTGCTGTGGGGATAGCGCGGGGTCTGGCGGCTGTTGCCCTTGTCGCGGTAGGCGCGTCCGAAGTTGTCCGCCCCGGCTCCCGCCAGTGGCGCTCGCTTGAACTCGCCCCAGGCGACGACCCAGTAGTCCCAGCGGTAGGTCGAGAAGCCGGCGCTCAGCCTGCTCGATCTCCCCTGCGGACTGTTGCCGCCCTGCTTGAACTCGCTCCAGGCGTCCGAGGCGGCCGAGAAGGGGCTGCGCTCGACGACCGCGAACCCCGCCACGGCGACGACGAGCGCGGCGGCCAGCGCGACGACCGTGGCGCCGCTGATCCTGCGGGCGCCCCGCTCCGAGAGCTGCACGCGCCGCTCGACGACCGCCGCGAGCATGCCCACCACGACCAGCGCCGCGCCGGCAAGCAGGATCGCCCTGAGCGCCGTGTCGTAGTCCTCTCCCGGCGGACGGAACGGCTCCCAGTCGCTGTAGACGTCGAGCACGGGATGCAGGATGGCGAGCAGCGCGAGGCCGACGGCAGCGAATGCGGCGATCGTGCGGCCGCGCCCGGGCACCACCAAAAGAGCGACGAGGGCGGCGAGCGGAAGCACGAACAGCCAGCCGCGGCTCTGACCGAGGAGCGCGGCTCCGCCCAGGATCCCGGCGCCGCCGAGCAGGAGCCCCCTGATCGGCGCGGGTACCTCGCGACGTCCGGCCAGAATCGCGCAGGGCAGCAGCCCGGACATCCACAGGGCGACGTTCGCATTGGCGTACCCGACGGGCTCGGCGAGCCTGCCCTCCTCGAAGAACTGGATCGCGTGGTCCGCGCCTGCAACGCGAATCAGCTCGATCAGGGCGATTGCCGCGATCGCCAACCCGTAGCCGCCGAGGAGGACCGCCCCGGAGCGGCCGCGCAGCGGCCACAGGGAGCAGAGCGCGAGAACGATCGCATACAGCAGCGTGCGGTTCCCGGCATCCCAAGCGAGCTCCTCCTGGCCAGCCCACAGCATCGACAGCAGGCAGAAGCCCCCGTAGGCGACCAGCAGCAACACCGCCGCGAGCGCGAGGCGCGACGGGCGCGGGCGCGGCAGGATCGCGAGACAGACGAGCAGGACGCCCGCCAGCAGCAAGGTGGCCGGCATCCAGGTGACCTTGCGGAAGCCGCCCTCGTCGGCGGCGAACCAGACGAGCACCGCGAGGGCTACGGTGCAGGGAACGACACCGGGGCTTCCGTGTGGCAGCCCGGCGACTCGGGTCCGGGCCGAGGCCTCGGAGGTCGCGCTCATCGCTCAGCCGCCGATCCCCGACGATCCGCGCCAATTACGCACGCTTGCTCTCCGTGGCCCAAGGCAGTCATTCTCACTCCCTACTCGGTCACGAGGCGGGTTCACCATGAATCCTGGCGCAACGAGCCCTTGGAACGAACCAACCTAATCGGTACCAACACCTAGACCATGTGTCGCAGGGATCGCCGTGCTGTGGCAGGATCGACGGCATGCGATTCAGACGGTCCGGTGCGTTGGTAGCTGCCGACCCCGATGACCGCAACGATCAGCCGGCTTCGAAGGCACTCGTCACCGGCGGCGCCGGGTTCATCGGGTCCAACCTGGTCCGCGCTCTCTTGGCCCGCGGTGACGAGGTTCGCGTGCTCGACAACTTCTCGACCGGCTACCGCCGGAATCTCGAGCCACTCGACGTCGAGCTGGTGGAGGGCGACCTCAGGTCGTACGAGCGAGTGGCGACCGCGGTGAACGGGGTCGAGGTGGTCTTCCACCAAGGGGCGCTGCCCTCGGTGCCCAGGTCCATCCAGGACCCGCTCAGCTCGAGCGCGGTCAACGTCGAGGGCACGCTCAACGTTCTGCTGGCCGCCCGCGACGCGGGCGTGCGGCGGGTCGTCTTCGCGTCCTCGAGCTCCGTGTACGGCGACGCTCCCGGGATGCCGAGGCGGGAATCCCAACCCCTCGCGCCGCTGGCCCCCTACGCGGTCTCCAAGCTCGCGGCCGAGCAGTACTGCATGGTCGCCAACCGCGTGTTCGGCCTGGAGACCGTGGCCCTTCGGTACTTCAACGTGTTCGGGGAGTACCAGGATCCCCTGTCTGGCTACGCCGCCGTCATACCGAAGTTCATCCGGATCATGCTCGATGGCGAGCGGCCGACGATCTTCGGCGACGGCGAGACATCGCGCGACTTCACGCATGTCGAGAACATCGTCGAGGCGAACCTCGCGGCGGCGGCGGCGCCGGCGGCTGCCGGGCGGGTGATGAACGTCGCGATCGGAAGCTCGCACACCCTGAACGACCTCGTGCGAACGCTTGGCCGGCTGCTCGACGCGGATCTCGAGCCCGACTACGCCCCGCCCCGCCCCGGCGACGTGTCCGAGAGCCTCGCTGACGTCTCGCTCGCCCGCGAGCTGATCGGCTACGAGCCAAGCGTCGCGTTCGAAGAGGGCCTCGAGAGGACGATCGCCTGGATCGTGGAGCAGAGGGTGCCGGATGAGGCGCGGTCGCTCTAGGCGCGGGCGCCGGGCGCACGACGTCGCTGTCTACGCTCCCTCGGGATCGCTCTACTACGGGCCGAAGCGCGACTACATGGGCGGTGCGGAGGTGCAGGCCACGAAGCTGGCACACGCCCTCAAGGCGAAAGGGCTGCGCGTAGCGCACGTCGTCTACCCGGTCCCGGAGCCGCGCCGCATCGACGCTTCCAGCCCCACGCTCGTCGAGCGCTCCGAATGGCAGGGGGACCGCCGGCTGGGCCAGCTCGCCGAGACCGGGGCGATCTGGCGCGGCCTCGAGCGCGCCGACGCGGAGGCGTACATCGTGCGCGGTTCGGGCGGCCACGTGATCGCCGCCAGCGCGTTCTGCCGCGCGCGCGGCAGGCGGTTCGTCTTCTCGAGTTCGAGCGAGCTCGACTTCGACTTCGCGCGCTCAGACCGCGTTTCCCGGATGCTTCAGATCTACAAGGCCAGCCTCCGCCTCGCCGCCCGGCTCGCGCTCCAGACCGAGGCGCAGCGGGAGCTGGCCCTGCGCGCCCTCCCGGACAGCGATCCCGTCGTGATCCCGAGCTTCGCCGAGCCGGCCCCGAGCACGAACGGCGCCGGCGAGTACTTCCTCTGGGTGGACCGGCTCGTCGAGTACAAGCTCCCCGACCGCTACGTGGAGCTGGCCGAGGCGCTTCCGGACGCGCGCTTTCGGATGGTCGCCTGCCCGATGAGCGAGACGCCCCCTGGCATGGCCGAGCGGATCGAGGCGGCAGCCGAGCGTCTTCCCAACCTCGAGCTGCTCGAGCCCCGCCCCCGCAGTGAGCTGCTCGAGGAGATGCGGGACGCCGTGGCGCTCGTCAAGACGTCGCGGATCGAGGGCATGCCCAACGGGTTCCTCGAGGCCTGGGCCCGCGGCGTGCCCGTGCTGTCGCTGAACGTCGACCCCGACGCGAAGATCGCGAACAACGACATCGGCGTGGCGGCCGACGGGTCGATGGAGCGCCTGATCGAGGCGGCGGCGAGCCTGTGGCGCGACCCTGAGCTGCGGACCGCGACGGGCGAGCGTGCCCGCCGATTCGTCCAGGCCGTCCACTCACCCGACGCGGTGGCGGACCGCTGGGTCGCGCTGCTCGAGGAGCTGATCTAGATGCGGGTCGGCGTCGTGCTCGACGAGCGCGACATTCGCCGCTGGCACGAGACCGCCATTGACCAGATCGAGCGGCTCGGCTTCTGCGAGGTGATCGTGCTGACCCGCGAGCCGGGTGGCGATAGGCCGAGAGGGCTGCGGCACGCCCTCTACAGCGCGTACGAGGTCCTGGACCGACGCGTGTTCGGGAGCGACGGAGACCCCCTCGCACGAGTGCCCTTTCGCGGGCCGTCGGTGCCGCTCGCCGAGATCGACTCCCAGGACCTGGACGTCGTCCTCTGCCTGGCGCCCGGCGCATCCCCCGCTGAGCTCGCCGGTCACGCGCGTCGCGGCGCGTGGTCGCTGCACGGCGAGGCGCAGCTGTTTTCGAAGATGTACGACGCCGAGTTCGTCGCGCCTATCACGCTTCGCGCCACCACGGCCACGGATGGCGAGCGCGCGATCTACCGGTCGGTCGTGCAGTGCGATCACGTCTCCCTTCACCGCAGCCGGTGTCGGGCGGCAAGGAGGGCGGCTCATCTTCCCGCGCGCGGACTGCGAGCCCTTCATGAGCCGGTAGAGGTCGAGGAGGCCGTCGATCGACCGCTTCCGACCAACGCCATGATGGTTCGGCTGCTGTGGCGCGTCGCCAGCGGGGTCCTGCGCAGGCGTGCGAACGGTTGGCTGCGCGAGAAGCAATGGTTCATCGCGTATCGGCGAGGCGCCGCGCCGCCCACGCCGATCATGCCTCCGCCCGGCCGGTTCTACGCGGACCCGTTCCTCTTCCAGCACCACGGCCAGCGCTACGTCTTCTTCGAGGACTACGACGGGGCCTCCGGGCGTGCCGTGATCTGCTATCTCGAGATCGACGAGCGTGGACGACACTGCTCGCCGCAGGTCGCCCTCCGGCAGGACTGCCACCTCTCGTATCCCTTCGTGTTCGCGGAGGGAGACGAGGTGTACATGCTGCCCGAGACCGCGGGGCACCAGACGGTCGAGCTCTACCGAGCAGCGCGGTTCCCGGGCGAATGGACGCTCGAGCGGGTCCTCCTGAAGGACGTCACGGCGACGGACGCCACGCTGTTGCGCCACGAGGGCCGGTGGTGGCTCTTCGTTGCGCTCGCCGTCGACGGCGGCCGCCCGGTCGACGAGCTCTGCCTGTTCTCCTCCGACTCCCTGCACGGCGAGTGGGAGCCACACGCCCTGAATCCGGTCGTCTCGGATGTCCGCTCGGCGCGTCCAGCCGGGCGGATCTTCTCGCGGAACGGTCAGCTGATCAGGCCCGCGCAGGACTGCTCCGAGGCGTACGGTGGGCGGCTCGTGTTCAACCGCATCGACGTGCTCAGCCCGACCGAGTACCGCGAGGCGCCCATCGGCGCGATCGAGCCGGCAGTCGACACCGGGAATCTCAGGACGCACTCGTACGACTCGGACGGCACCTACGAGGTCCTGGACGGCTTTCGGATGCGCCCCAAGCGAGCGCTGGCCGGGATCTCGCGGGCAGCGCCGAGCCCGCGCTGGCACCGAGTCGATCTCGAGGCGTGAGCGCCCGCTACTCCATCGTCCCCGGCGACCCCCACGCGGACAGGCAGGAGATGCTGGACCTCGCGACCCGGAACCGACCGGGGCCCCGGTCGAGGCTCGAGGCCAAGTACGTGAAGTATTACGAGAACAACCCGCTGGGGGCGCCCTCGGTCTTCCTCGCGCGCGACAACGAGTCCGGGAGCCTGGTCGGGATGACGGCGCTGTTCCCGACGAGCCTCTGGATCGCCGGCGAGCGGGTTCCCGCGGGCATCGGCGGCGATTTCGCGGTCGACGAGGGGCACCGCGGCTTCGGTCCCGCCCTCGCCCTGCAGAGGGCCACCATCCCAGCCCTCTCGGAACGCGGGCTGATGTGCGCGTACGGATCGCCGAATAGGTTCTCCGAGCCGATCATCGCCCGCGTCGGGTACGCGGACGCGGGGAGGCTGACCCGGTTCGTCAAGCTGCTCAGCGCACGCCCGCTCGTCGACCGCTACGTCAGCAGGCCACGGCTCGCGTCCCTGGCGTCGGGCGTCGCCAGCCCGTTGGTGTCGATCCTCTCCCGCGAGCGGCTCCACAGGCGCTCGCGGAGCTTCTCGGTCGAGGAGCCCGAGCGCTTCGACGATCGCTTCAGGAGCCTGTGGGAGCTGGCCCGCGGGCAGCTCGGGGTGACGAGCGAACGAAACGCCGAGCTGCTCAACTGGCGCTACGAGAAGACCGGTGCGGGCGGAGAGCCGGGCAACTACCCGATCTTCGCCCTCCTCGAAGGCAACGAGGTCGCGGGCTACCTCGTCTACCGCATGGGCGACGGCTCCCGCTTCGTCTACGACGTCATGTGCCGTCCGGAGCGGCCGGTGGTGGACGCCCTCCTCTCCGAGTTCATCCGCGACGCCCGCAGGAGGAAGGCCAGCGCAATCGACCTCGGTTACCTCGGACCCCCGAACCCGCTGACCGGACGGCTGCGCGCCTTCGGATTCCTGCAGAGGACCGCGCAGAACGGGCTGCTGGTCTGCGTGGACGGCGAGGCGCCGTTCGGCCTGGACCTCGGGAAGGCCGAGAGCTGGTACTTCACGAACGGCGACACGGACTTCTAGACGTCAAGCCGGGCACCTGGTTTGGGGCGGGGGTCGCCGGGCACCAGGGAGCGGGAGCATGGAGCCCCACTGCCTGCCACCACCTGTTGGCAGGGAAGACACGGACCGTCACGCCCTGGCGCAACCTGGATTCCTTCAGCAGCACAGACCCAAACCCCACCGAAGGAGTCCAATCTCATGGCAACCCACAGCGCCACCGGCGCGGACACTCGGCGTTCCGGCGGAACCCTCAGCAGGGCCACACGCCGTCTCGCGACGGAGACCAAGCAGGCGTTCAAGACAACCGAGTTCTGGGCGATGGTGGCCCTGGTCGTCGCGGTCCTGATCGCCGGCAACTCGATCGAGTCCGCCGAGGGCGGCCCCGACGTCTTCGCCGCCGACAAGGT
>Ga0307409_100001631_pt1 | contig 11226 bp, 14 predicted proteins | sample 322Ometagenome_2_FD_203888 | JGI IMG/M metagenome (GOLD analysis project Ga0307409, IMG submission 203888) | Maize rhizosphere microbial communities from greenhouse at UC Davis, California, United States - 322HYB-O-2 | ecosystem: Host-associated > Plants > Roots > Rhizosphere > Soil | place...
CGTCCACACGATCAGCGCGAGGACGATCACCCAGCTCCAGTTCACGCCGAAGCTGATGCCGGCGATGCGGCCCAGCGTCAGGCTGTCACGCATGCGGTTACCGGTCCTTGCGGACCTGGCGTGCAATCTCGGCTGCGCGTCTCGCCACGATGGGGCCGTGCTTGCGAGCCTGCTCTGCCGCGTTCTCAATGATCTGCCGGCGTTGCTCCGGTGGGATGCGCTTCCAGCCCCGTTGGGCCTTCAACGCGAGCGCGACGAACTTCCACGTGGCCATCCACGGCATGTTCCCACAACGAAGGAGCGAGCCGTCGGGTTTCGGGCCGCCGCGCCTAGATGATCCAGACCCGGGTCAACCCGGATCAAGCGGAACAGCAATTCAGCATCACGCCTCTTCATCCGTATGCAGCCGTGGGAGATCGAGTAACCCAGGGAGGCGGGATTGGGAGTGCCGTGGATGCTCACCCCCGCGACGGAGAGACCATCCAACGGGTTCCGAGTTCCGACCATGGGGTGTGGGCGTCCACGTCCCTCCGGTTGCAACCGTGAAGACGCGAAGAGGTCGAGCGCCCCTGTAGAAGATGTGACCGGCTCGGGAATGCCGTCTACGGTCAGCCGGTGCCTGTGTTGGAAGACGCGCACGGCGGCGATGGTGCGAGGGCCGATGATCCCGTCGATGGAGCCCGAGTAGAGCCCGCGACTCTTCAGCGCGACCTGCAGAGCGGCGACACTGAGCGAGTTCCGCCGGAGCTCGTAGGGGCGAATACGAGAGCCGCGGTCGCTGCGAGTCCGAGCATGCTCGCGCGGGCGGTGTGTCGCCGGCGGCGCCTCGTCGTCGGGGTGGTCACGGTTCGACCGACAGGGCTCTGACGATCGACTGCTTGAGCTGGCGCTTCTCTTCGGGCGAGAGATCGGTAGCGGTGAAGTACCGCTGAACGTCATCGGCGACGGCGGGCGCGAGAAACCCCTTGCCGGCGTCTCTCTCGAGCGCCCGCCTAAGGCTCGCGAGTCCGTCGGCGAACTCGACCTTCGCGCGCGCAAGCCCGCGGGTGCCCAGAGCAGCGTGAGTCTGGCGGTCGCTGGCCGAAAGGAGCTCTCCCGCCGCGTTGCGCAATGCGGCGCTCGCCGACTCGGACCGGTCGGCCCGGTCCTTCTGCTGCTCGTAGTAGGTCTGCAACCGGTCGCGTTGAGCGCGCAGAACCTCGACGAGCTCCTCGAGCTCGTCGGTCCTCTCCTCTGCCAGAGCCACGCGACGATCGAGCATTTGGGAGCTCGTGTGCGCGATGGCGGTCTCGCGCTCGAGTTCCTCGACCCGGACCCTCTGCTCGCTCGCGACGCGTGCGTAGTCCTGGCCGATATGCGTTTGCCTCTGCACCTCGGCGGTCAGCCCCGAGTTCGTCGTCCGCAGCCGGTCGAGCTCTGCGAGGACATCCCAGTCGGATCCATCCTGCTTGAGCGTTGCCCTACCCTTGTCCAGCTGAACTTCAGCGTGCGGCTGCAGCAATAGCAGTCGTCGCAGTTGCATGGTGGAACCCCCGTTTCGGCGAGTGGGCTTCGTTATGAATTCCAGCCCGCGCAGTGGAGGGGCGGGGGCTGCCTGCCGCATTGCCGCAGGAGACGCCTACGACGAGCGCGGGACGCGTCCTTCGCGGCCTGAGGACTTCTTACCGATCGCTTACACCTTTTGGCGCTGCGCCGATCGCTTACACCTTTTGGCGCTGCGCCGATCGCTTACACCTTTTGGCGCTGCCCGACCGCGTTGCGAAGCTGTTACCGACGCGGCCCGCCCGGGTTACGCGTCGCTCGGACAATCCCACGCATGACCAAAGCACTCGCCTTCGTCATCGTCTTCGCCGCGTTTCTCGCTGGATGCGACAACGGGCCCAAGGAAGCAGGTCCGGTTCCCGGGAAGACCTCGGCGTCCTCCTCCTCGACATCGACCGGCCAGGGCGGCGGATCCACGACGATCACCACGACCGCCACACCTCTCTGCAAGGACAAGGCTGCGGCCGTCAAGGCCGAATTCCGGAACGGAGCGGCCGGCACGATCATGACCACCTGGCGTGTGACGAACACGTCCTCGGACGCGTGCCGCTCGTTCGGCTATCCCGGCATGGACTTCCACGCCGCGAACGGATGGCTGGATGTCCAGGTGCACCGCGGAGGAATCGACATGATCAACCAACCGCCCGCCCCGGTCGTCCTCGAGCCCGGCAAATCGCTCTACTTCGTGAGCTTCTGGGGCGACGTGGACACGGAGGCCGGGCCGTGCAAGCAGTTCGACCGCGTCAAGGTGACGCTGCCCGACAACTTCACGTCCGCGCGGGTCGACTCCTCGGGCTGCGTCGATCCCGGTCTCGTGGAAGTCGGACCGGTCACGGACGCCCCTCCTTCCTAGGACCGCGGTCAGCCATCTTCAACTTGTCGGTCGGGGCCTGCGCTGCCTCGACTTCGGCAACCCGAACGACAAGCGCTTTCATCGCCGAGTCGAGCCAAGTACGTTTTTCGGGTGTAAGCGTGCGCTCTGGCACGGCAACCTTCCGACCCTCATGAGGATCGTTGACCGCCGATAGGCGCCCGATGAGATCCAGAACATTCGAGCTGACGTTGAGGCGCGAGGCTACCCCCGCTCGCCCGCCGATATTCCTTTTCCAGCCGCGTGAGGCACCAGTACGCGGCGACGAGCAAGCGTTCACGCCGGTGGCGGACATCTCTCACCCGTTCGCGGAGTGCGCGAACTAGTGCGGTCTCAGCCATCTCGATGGCCGGAGGGGCGGATAGGAGCCAAGGCCAACTGTGATACTGCGCTCACCGTCGCTGTGGCGGTCACCACGCTTTCGAGCGCGACCTCGCGGCTCCCCGGGCTTGGCCGTCGGTCGACGACTTCTGCGCTTTGGAACCGGACTCCACCATATTCCTCGGTTCATCTCCAAGTGGGTCTCCCATGCCCGCAAAGCCGGCTCAAACGCTCCGCGCCCGCTCGCCGTGTCAACGAAGTCGAATCCGGCTCCGGGCCGCGCGAGAAGTGATCGATCGGCCAGCCGACAATCAAATCCCGCGAGCTGTTTTTCCCACGGCTCCGTCTTCCGGAGGTCATAGGAACCCTTCGAGGGTGACGAACTCATAGGTCAGCGACTCGAGTCGCGGGTCGTTCATGCCAGGCGAGGTTAGCTTTCGCTCACTCATCGTGCGCGGCAAACCTTGCGCGACATTCGCGCGACAGTTAGCTGTCGCGCAGAGCGGGTTCAGGCGGGCTTGGGCGGATGGACGGGCCACGGCGAAGATGCGGCCGAACGCTTTCGCCATGCGGCATCTCATATGAAATGGCCGATGGCCCCGGGAGGAGTCGAACCTCCGCACGCGGATTCGAAGTCCGCTGCTCTATCCGCTGAGCTACGGGGCCCGAAGGAGGAGTGTAGCCAGGGGCCGCGCTAGGCCTTGGACGGCGCCTGGATCTCCCGCTCGGCGGGAATTCCTTGCCGCAGCTCGCGGCTTCGTTCCGCCTCGGCGTTGATCTCGGCGCCCAGGAGAAGTGCAATACCGGTGACCCAGAGCCAGGTCAGCATGACGATCACGGCCGCGAGGGAACCCCACGCCTTGTTGTAGCTCGAGAACATTGACGTGTAGACGGCGAAGAGACCGGATGCCAAAAGCCAGACGACAATCGCGAACACCGCTCCAGGGGTGACGAACTGCCAGCGCGGGTGGTCGACGTTCGGCCCCAGGTAGAGCACGGTGGCGAAGACAGCGAGCAGGCCGACGAGCAGGACCGGCCACTGCACCACCCACCAAAGCCAACCCATGACGCTCTCGATGTTGAGCGCGCTGCCGATCCAGTCCGACATCACCGGACCGAGGACGAGAAGACCGAAGATGAGCAGGAAAGCGACGCTCATTGCGACCACCATCTGCACCGCGACAAAGCGCTGGCGCACGAACCCGCGGCTCTCGTCGCGGTCGTACGCCCGGTTGACGGCCCGCATGAAGGCCGTCATCGCCCCTGTCGTCGTCCATAGGGCGAGCGCGAAGCCGACGATGACCATGACCAGGCTGCCGCTCTTGTTCTCGTTCATGCGGCGGAGGCTGTCTTCGAGCAGCTGCGTCGTTTGCGAGGGAGCGACGGTGCCGAGCTTGTCGATGAGGGTCGTGATCGCGTCTGGGCTCGCGAACAGCGAGAAGAGACCGACCGCTACTAACATCACCGCTGGGATGGCGAGGAAGGAGTAGTAGGCGAGCGCGGCGGCGAGGTCGGTGATGCCGTGGGCGAGGGCCTGCTTGCCGGCGCGGACGACGACGGCCTTATAGTCGCTGCGGCTCAGGTCGCTCAGGCCCGGATCAGGAAGTCGGCGTTCCCGCTGCTCGGGCTGGGGGGTGGGCGCCTCGTCGCGCTCGCTCGACAAGTCGGCCTCGTCGAGCGTCCGGTCATCATCGACCGGCCTTTGAGTACGAGGCTCCGGATTCGCATCTTTCCTCAGAAGTCGCATGTGGCTTCGCTATACCCAGCCGATATCGTTCCTCAACGCGGGCGTGGCGGAACTGGAAGACGCGGCGGGTTTAGGTCCCGCTGGGCTTCGGCCCTTGGAGGTTCGAGTCCTCTCGCCCGCACTAGACAGAAACCCCCTGCTAAGAGGCGCTTCGACCGAACCCGGGATGAGCGGCCGGTGTCCAATCAGCGTCCAAACGCCTCGGGATGCTTGCGGAAGCGCGGCCGGGAGTTACCGTGAGGGGATGCGCCTCGGGTTGACGCTGGCGGTCATTGGGACGGCGATCGGCATCGCCGGCGGCATTCTCTTCGGCGTGTTCTGGCTTGTCGCTGTACCCGACTTCCTCACCCCGAACAGCGTCGAGGACTTTCTAGGCGTCTATGGCCCGCTTACGTTTTCTCTCATCGTCCTGATCACGGCTTTGCTTTGGCGATCCGAGTTCCCACGGACGAGTCGAGTGATCATCGCCATCAGCGCTGTCTGCCTTGTGCTTTCAGGTTTATGGATCGCGTATCTGTACTACTGGGATTCCTTTCCGGACTAAGTAGACCTCTGTGAAGCTCTTGCGACCCTTCGCTCGTCGCCTGCGTCCATGAGGGAGCGGACGTACTCGTCGGAGTCAGGAACGAGGTGCCCGTAGGTCTGGTCGAGCTGGGCAATAGACGTGCCCATGACCCGCGAGAGGTAAAAGAGGCTTACGCCGTCGCGGATGGCCCACGAGGCAAACGTGTGCCGCATGGCGTAGATACGCCGGTGCTCGATTCCGGCGGCCTTGAGGGCGGGAGTCCAATGCCTGTAGCGGAACTTCGCGAGGTCGAGGTAGCCGCCGCGGGCGGCCGGGAAGAGGAGGGGGGAGCCCCCTAGGGTGGGGCGGGTTTGGGGCTATGTTCGCGGTGGACTAGATCAGCAGCGCTAAGAAGCGTTCTGGGTGGGGGTGACGAGGGTGCGCGTTCGGGGACGGCCATAGGCCGCTGCGGAAGGATTAGGTAAGCGTCGAGCGCAACGAGGACTCGACCCAGAGCGGGTAGTGGTTGGAGATGAGTGTGCGAACATGTGTTCGTGACATCTCAGGGCTCGGCTTACATGCGCTTCCGCCGAGCCCTCGACCGCGGCAACGCGACGGAGGCCCTCTCGGCCGCTTCCGAGCTCCAGTTCGTCAGCCTCGCCGAAGCTCTAGAGCTGACGCTGCTTCTGGCGGACAAGCAGCCGGACAGGTACGAGCGAGCCGCGTTTCGCTGGCACGTTCGCTTCGTGTCCGAAGTGCCGAACCTCGAGCTGTGCGAGAGCCAGGCGGTGCTCGCCCTGTTGATGGCGGTCGAGTGAACCGCCTCGCTGCGGCGGCGCTCGCTGAGCTCCTTAGTCGCCGGCGCTCATGCGAGCGGATCGCCGAGGCTCTTGTTCGTTGGGCGAGAGAGGCGTAGAACTCGCGTCCTCAGCCCAACGGAGGAGAAGTCATGCCAATGGTTTTTGTCTCGCCGCCTCAGTTCACGCGTGAGCAGTACGAGGAGTCGGTGCGGCGGCTACGTCCAGGCAGCGAGGTACTCGCTTCGCCTTCGGACTGGCCCGTCGAAGGTCTACTCGTCCACGTCGCAGGTGAAGGCCCAGACGGCTTTCGTGTCGTCGACGTCTGGGAGTCCGACGTTGCGCTTCGTCGTTTCGGCGACATCCTGATGCCGATCCTGCGTGAACTTGGCGTCGAAGGCGAGCCGGAGATCTACCAAACGCATACGTTCGTCTCCGCCGAACGTTGGTCACTCGAGTGAGACTCGTTTGCTCGCATCGCTCGACCGCCGCTGTGGGGAAGCCGCTCCGCGCCGTCGTCGCTCGGCTGCTCGGGCGAAAGCCGTAGACAGTCCGGGAGATAGCGCCCTAAGCGGTTTTCGCCGAACCATCCGGGGTACGGAAAGCCAACTCGAAGTCCGAGGAGGGGAATCCGATGAAGGTCTTAGCAACGCTTGGTGTGATGGGAATCGTCGCAGTCGGCTCGCTCGTCATGAGCGTCTCTGCGAGCGCGGCGCCTCATTGCCGTGGGTTCGTCGCGACGATGACCGGTACCTCAGGGTCAGATGAGATCATCGGCACGAACCATCGAGACGTCATCGTCGCCCGCGCCGGAAAAGACCTTGTGCGAGGCAGGGGCGGGAAGGACGTCATCTGCGCAGGCCGTGGCGATGACGGGGTCGGTGGGGGCGAACGTCGCGACCGCATATATGGCGGGCGAGGCAATGACGATCTTCGCGGATTCAAAGGCGCAGATCGTGTCTTCGGCCAGCGAGGAGGGGACCGACTTTTGGGCGGGGTCGGAAACGACTTCCTCAGCGGTGGATCTGGCACCGACGAGGGATTCGGTGGTTCCGGTACCGACACGTGCCGATCGGTCGAGTTCGCGCAGGGCTGCCGACACGTGTAATCACTCACAAGTTTCTTGCCCTCGCCGGCATGTCACCGACCGTCGGCAGGCTGAGCGCGTAGCTCGCCGGCGCGCTCGGGCTCGTCGCGGTTCCAGTTCTCGACGAAGGGGCGAACCAAGCCATCGTTGAAGGATCCGATTGACGGTCACGTTCCGCTTGAGCTCGCCCTAGACAGGGCGTCCCGCCGAGACACTTGTCGCTTTGGCGCGCCTGGCGTAGACCTAGGCCCTTGCCAACACACCTAGACAACGGCCGACGCAGCCCTAAGAGGCTCTTACGCTCCGTTGTCGCTCGGCTCCTCGGCGGGAAGGCAACGTGATGCATGCCCCGGGCACTGCCATGGAAGGGCCGCTTTACGACTACGCCTGAGCAGCCGAGCGACGACTGGGGGCAGAGAAGCGTCTCGATAGAGCGCCAAAAAGCGAGCGGAGTGCGGCCGTTGACTTCCGCCTCGCTCGGGCGGATCATGGCCGCGGACGCGTCTTCCGAGGACCACGAAAGAAAGGTGGGTCGTTGACATGGCGCTCAAGACTTTCGTCCTGACCCTGCTAGTGGTTGTTCCGCTCGCGTTTTCGGCGACCGCGGCAGGCCAGGTCACGAGGGACACGTTTTCCTTCGATACGACGATCACTGACTGCGGAAACACGATCCACGTGAGCGGAAACGTGGTCGCGACATTCCAATTCGTCGAGAAGCCGTCGGGCGGGTTCCTCTCCACCGCCCACTTCGTGCCGAGCCAAGTGAGAGGTACCGACGAGCTGGGACGCCGCTATATCGCCAACGGGTTATCGCGGGACACGTCCATTGCCACTCCGCACGGCGGCTTCGTCTTCACGGCCATCAACCGCTTTCACATCGTCGGAACGCGCGGTGCGCCGACCTTCTATGTGAAAGAGACGTTTCACGTGACCGTTACCGCCGCGGGCAAGTTGACGGCGGAGGTCGACAAGTTCAGCGTGGAGTGCATGTAGGGAGCCGGGCGTGCATCGCTCACTCAGAGCGGAAAAACCACCCTCTCCAGGCCCGAATCCAGGCGATGGCCGAGGAGATCCAGCGTGCCGAGGAAGCAGATCGCCTTGCGCTGGTCGACGTCGTCCTCGACGAAAGCAAACCCCGCCCGGAACCGACCGCGCCGAAAGTCGTGCAGGAGCGAGAGGCGCTCCACGTAGGAGGCGCGAGTGACGAGTCTCTCTTCCGCCTCATTCTCGCCGCGGCGATCCACGTCACGGCCGTCGCGAGGGCCACCGAGACGCCGAGGACGAGCGCGAAGATCCAGCCGAACGCCACGGCTATAAGGACGTACACGCCCACGAGCGCGGCCAGCTCGAATACATATGCAACCCATCGAGCTCGCATGCAGCCACGGCACCTAGAAGCCCGTCCCGCAGATCCCCGGTCAAGACGTGGCCGTTTGGCGACGTTGCGCGGTCGTTACGTCGGCGCGGCGTCGTGGTTACCGGGCGTTCGCAGAATGTGGCCCATGACCAAAGCACTCCCCCTTCTCCTCATGATCTCTGCGCTCCTGGCCGGGTGTGGCTCCGGCGCGAGGGAGGCTGGCCCTGTGCCGACCGCGACCCCTGCCGTCGAGCCGGCCGAATCTGAGCCGGCTGCGAGCACGAGCGAGGAGGGGGAGACCAGTTCCGAGGAGTCCGGCGGATCTTCGACCGAGACCGAGGCCCAGCCTGCGCCGGCGCCGGTGGTCTGCGAGCCGCAAAGCGGCGGCGAGGACGGCGTCTTCATGAACCTCACGGATGTGAGAGTCGGCGCGCACGACGGCTACGACCGCATCGTGTTCGAGTTCACGGAGCCGAAGCCGAACCCCGTGGGGAACGGCGGCGTCCCGTACTACGAGATCCGCGCGGCGAAGCCCCCGTTCACCCAGGATCCGAGCGACATGCCGCTCGAGGTCTTCGGCGATTCCTTCGTCCAGCTCATCGTCCAGGGTGCAACCGGCTACGACTTCGACGGCAACCCGACCTACGGCGGCTCCCGTGTTCTCACTCCCGGGTTCGGCACCCTCGCCCAGGCTGCACAGGCCGGCGACTTCGAGGCGACGCTCTCCTGGATCATGGGCCTCAGCCGCCCCACGTGCTGGCAGGTCCAGGAGTTGCACAACCCGGATCGCCTCGTCATCGACTTCCACCACGTCTAGCCGAATCCTCGGGCCGACCGCCCTGTCGGGCTGAGGCCTTCTGACACAATGGCCTTCGTGAAGACGAAGGTCGAAGAGCTGCCGGAAAGCCGCGTCCGCCTCGACGTCGAGGTGCCCGAGGAGGACGTCGCGCACGCGTTCGAGCACGCCGCCACGGACATGGCCGATTCGCTCCGCCTGCCCGGCTTTCGCAAGGGCAAGGCTCCTGTCCCGGTCGTCGTCGCCCGCGTGGGGCGCGAAGCCGTATGGCAGGAGGCGCTACGGGGGCATCTCGATTCCTGGTTTTGGAGCGCCGCTGAGACCTCCGGCATCCGCCCTGTTGCGAGCCCCGAAGTCGAGTTCGACGGGCTGCCCGACGACGGCGGCACGTTCAAGTTCAGCGCCACCGTCGCCGTGATGCCGAAGCCCGAGGTCGCCGACTGGACGACCCTTGAAGTCCCGTTCGCGGAGGCCGAAGTGCCGTCCGAAATCGTGGACGCGGAGCTCGACCGGCTGCGCGAGACCGTCGCCGAGCTCGCTCCCGTCGAAGACCGCGAGGTGCAGGAGGGGGACACGGTCGTGCTCGACATCCTGGGTGAAGGCGTGCCTCCGCAGCGCGACTACGTCACCGAGGTCGGCGCCGACCGTCTCGTCAACGAGATCGACGACGCGCTTCCCGGCATGAAGCGCGGCGAGACGAAGAGCGTCGAGATCCAGGGCGACGAGGGTCAGCTCACCGTCGAGGTCAACGTAAAGGAGATCAAGGAGAAGGTGCTGCCCGAGGCCGACGACGAGCTCGCCCGCTCGGCAAGCGAGTTCGAGACGCTCCAAGAGCTTCGCGCCGAGATCGAATCGCGGCTGCTGGAGCAGCTGACCGAGGAGCTCGAGATCCGCTTCCGCGAGGCGGCCGTCGACGCGCTCGTGAACGCCTCGGAGGTCGAGACCGTCGAGCCGCTCGTAGAGCGCCGCACCGCCGAGCTCTGGAGTGGAATCGCCCGCTCCTTGCAGATGCGCGGCATCTCGACAGAGACCTACCTGACCATGACCGGCCAGTCGGCCGACGAGGTCGTCGCCCGGCTCCGCGCGGAAGCCGAGCAGTCGCTCGCACGCGAGCTCGTGCTCGACGCGGCGGCCTCGAAGCTCGACGTCGAGGTTCCAGACGAGGAGATCGACGAGCTCATCGAAAGCCAGAGCGAAGAGGGCGACGACGTTGCCGAGTCGAAGCGGCTCCTCCAGGAAAACGGTGGCTACGAGCGCATTCGCGCCGATCTGCGCCTGAAGAAAGCGCTCGACGAAATCGTCGCGGGAGTCAAGCGGATCCCCGTCGAGCTCGCGGCCGCCCGCGACAAACTTTGGACACCCGAGAAGGAGAAGGAAGGTACGAAGATGAACATTTGGACCCCAGGCAGCGAGGAGGCACGATGAGTCCGTTGATTCCGATGGTGGTCGAGCAGACGTCGAGAGGCGAGCGAGCCTTCGATATCTACTCGCGCCTGCTCAACGAGCGCATCATCTTCCTCGGTACTCCCGTCGACGATCAGATCGCCAACCTGATCGTCGCCCAGCTGATCCACCTCGAGTCCGAGGACCCGGACAAGGACATCTCGATCTACATCAACTCGCCCGGCGGCTCGGTGTATGCAGGCATGGCCATCTACGACACGATGCAATTCATCAAGCCCGACGTGTCGACGATCTGCGTCGGCATCGCGATGTCCATGGGGGCCCTGCTCCTCGCAGGCGGAACAGACGGCAAGCGCATGGCGCTGCCGCACTCGAAGATCCTCATCCACCAGGTCTCGGCCGGGTTCCAGGGCCAGGCCACCGACATCGAGATTCAGGCCCGCGAGACGCTGAACATGAAGCGCCTCCTCGAGGAGATCATCGCGGGGCACACGAAGCAGCCTCTGGAGAAGGTCGCCAAGGACATGGAAAGGGACTACTTCATGACCGCGGACGAGGCCAAGGAATACGGAATCATCGACAACGTCATCGCCCACCGCGGCAAGCCCCTGACCAAAGCGGCCTAGCCGAGCCGGCGAAAAGGAGCTAAAAGGTAAAAGATGGCCCGCGCGACCGACGGTAACGAACAGCTGCTCTGCAGCTTCTGCGGCAAAAGCCAGCGCCAGGTGAAGAAGCTCATCGCCGGGCCGGGCGTCTACATCTGCGACGAGTGCATCGATCTCTGCAACGAGATCATCGA
>Ga0307409_100001632_pt1 | contig 11223 bp, 9 predicted proteins | sample 322Ometagenome_2_FD_203888 | JGI IMG/M metagenome (GOLD analysis project Ga0307409, IMG submission 203888) | Maize rhizosphere microbial communities from greenhouse at UC Davis, California, United States - 322HYB-O-2 | ecosystem: Host-associated > Plants > Roots > Rhizosphere > Soil | place...
ATGAACGCCCACGACACACCCAGCGGCACCAAGATGATGTGAAAACCGAGAGTAAACGCCATCTGCGCCCGCGCCCACGGCACCGGGTTCACCAAGACGATTGCCGTGAGTGCGCTAAGTGTCGCAGTCACGATGACAGGAATCCTTCGGTTGGGACGTCAAGAGCACTTCACGTCGACGCCTACTGATCTGTGACATTCCCAGCCTCTTGGATGTGCTGGTCCTAGGCATCACCCGATCAGGATGAAGTCCCGACTGTGCCGCAGCCACCCGCGGCCTTTCACGGCCCGAAGGTGCTGAGGGCGCCGAGACTCGGCTGGCTCGTGTGATCACTCCTCGGCGCGAGATGACACGCCGAGTTTGCGATAGACGGACAGTGCTTGGGTCTTCACTGTGTTCCGGACATGTGCAGTCGCTTTTCCGATTTCATAAATGAGAGCTGGTTCTGGACTACGGGAAGAACTCGGTGTTCGGCCGCCGTGAGCGATGATGCTTCGACCGCATCCAGCTGAGCCTCCTCCCTGACCGCAGATTTTCTGTGACGCACGGGCTAGGGATTCGAGTTTCCTTGGCTCCCACGCATTCCCTTGCAGAGATAGATCCCACTTGCAGAGATAGATCCCAGCAGCTGTGGAGCGGCTTGCTGGAACTAGACAACGGCGTAACAGCGATGACGCTCCGATTGGTCTGCCTTTGGCCAGTGCTGCCCTTCTCGGTCTTGTGGATTTCGATCGCGACCATATGGGTGAGCTGCCCCAGAACTTCGGGCTAAATACCAATCGCGCTGACGGGGTGGGTAGTGCTCAGCGCGCGACACGGGCGGGTGGTTTTAGAGGGGATGCACTGGGCGACGGTCGTTGTCTCGGCGTAGCCTCGGCAGATGGAGGCGCCGGACACCTCGCCTGGGGCGGACTTCCCCGATTCGACACACCTCTTTGCGATTCCCGCCGAGGTTGGGGCGGCCGGCTACCGCGTCCCTGTGGCGCGCGAGCGGTTGGTGGCTCGGACCGCCCTCATAGACCGCCTCATGAGCTCCAACGAGCCAGTGATCACCGTCGTCGCGCCGCCGGGCTATGGCAAGACCACTTTCCTTGCGCAGTGGGCACGGCAACTCGGGCGGGTGGCATGGGTATCGTGCGAGCGGTCCGATAACGACCCGGTAGCACTCTGGTCCCACGTGCTCGCCGCCCTCGTCCGGATCGAGCCCGTCAGCGCACAGGCGGCCGCACTGCTGGCCGCATCCGGTGGTGAGGTCGATATCGTTCCCAGTCTGGTCGCCTACATGAGCGCCATGCGGCAGCCGGTGGCGGTCGTGCTCGATCACTTCGAGCTGGTTACCAGCCCGCAATGCACCACCTCGATCGCCGAGTTCGCGCTTCGAGTGCCCGAAGACTGGCGGCTCGTGCTCGCCTCACGCGATACGGTTCCGATCCCAGTGTCCCGACTACGGGTCGCCCGCCAGATCGTGGAGATCGGGATGGACCACCTCGCCATGTCCACCAACGAGGCTGCCGCCCTCCTGGGCGGGGCTGGCGCCACGGTGTCCGCCGCCGAGACTGAAGAGCTTGTCAGGCGCACGGAGGGGTGGCCAGCTGGCCTTTATTTGGCTGCGCTCGCGATGAAGTCGGGTGCGCCGGCCACCGGGTTCAGCTTCACGGGCGACGACCGCCTTATCGACGACTATCTCCGCTCCGAGCTGCTGGCACGGCTCTCGCCCTCGCAGACGAGATTTCTCGTGCGCACGGCGATCCTCGACCAGATGAACGGACCGCTGTGCGATGCCGTGCTAGGCAGCAAGGGATCGGCGCGGATGCTCGAGGAGCTTGAGCGACGCAACCTATTGGTGGTTCCGCTCGATCGTCGCGGCGAGGGATACCGCTACCACTACCTCCTGCGCGGGCTGCTCCTCGCCGAGCTCAGACGCGATGACCCGGAAATTGTCAGCGAGCTGCATTCGCGGGCGGCCACCTGGTTCGAAGAGAACGGCATGGCCGAGTTCGCCGTCGAGCACGCTGACGCAGCAGGTGACACCAACCGGGTTGCCCGGCTCGTCTTCCAGCTGATGCAGCCGGTCTGGGCAAGCGGGCGGGTCGAGACGGTCCGCGGCTGGATGGAGCTGCTCGACAAGAGGCCGCGAGTGCCGTACTGCGCGGCCATCGCCGCACATGGCGCGCTGATCTTCGCGCTGCTTGGCCGGGCGCGGGAGGCGGAGCGCTGGGTCGGCGTCGCCGAGAGTTTTCCAGCCTTCGGGAGCCTCCCCGATGGCAGCACGGTCGCGAGCACGCTTGCCTATATGCGAGCCATCCTGTGCCGCGAAGGCCCCGCGGTGATGCATGATGACGCTGCGCTCGCGCTCAAGGGCCTCAGTCCTGCCAGCCCGTACCGAGCGACCATGCTGCACTCAGAGGCGATGTCGTGGCTTCTCGAGGGAGACCTCGACCGGTCGGATGCTCTCCTCAACCATGCCTATGACCTAGCGGCCGGATTCGGCATCGAGCCGATGGCTGCCATGGTCCTCGCTGAGCGGTCCTTGGTTGCTGCCCAGCGCAAGGAGTGGGCAGCAGTCGACTCGATGCTCAAACGGGCCGTCCAGATCGTCGACGCTGGCCACTTCGACGCGTACTGGACCAGCGCGCTCGTCTACGCTGCGGCTAGCCACTCTGCCGCCCGCCGCGGCGACATGCGCGAGGCGCGCCAGGTCGCGCGACGCGCTGCTCGCCTGCGGCCGCTCCTGACGTATGCCTTGCCGGTGGTATCTCTCCAGGCCTTGCTCGAGCTCGCACAGACCTATCTAGCCGTGGTCGACCCTGCCGGAGCCCAAGCTGTCCTCGAACAGGCGCACGAGATCCTGCGGCGGCGTCCTGACCTCGGGACGCTTGCCACCGCGGTGGAGCGGTTGCAGGCCCGTGTCGAGCAGATCACCCCTGCAGCTGCCGTCGGCGCCTCCTCCCTGACGACAGCCGAGCTTCGGCTGCTGCCGCTGCTGCCGACTCACTTATCGTTCCCGGAGATCGCAGAGCGGCTATTCGTCTCTCGCCACACCGTGAAGTCGCAAGTGCAGTCGGTCTATCGCAAGCTTGGCGTCTCATCGCGGAAAGCGGCCGTCGAGGTGATGGCTGAGCTGAGTATGCGTGTGTAGGTAGTCAGCTCAGCTTCCGCCGGGCAGTGGGCAACGCACGGCCGGTGAACCGTGGCCCGAGATGATCATTGGAGCTGGTCCCAGAGCGGCGGACCAGGGTGACCCGGCAATGACGTCGTAATGGCCGTCAGCACGTGCGGCAGGAACACGGCGCCGTATTTGCCGTGCCGCTCAGGTCATACCCGCTCGGGTCGGTGAAGATCGAGCTGGCCGCAGGAAAGGTGGCCAGGGTAATCCCCTGGACCAGTCCGGCCGTGTTGACGACCCTGTTCTCGGCTCTGGACACCATGTCGGTCCGTCAAGGTCTTTTTGACGCGGTTAGCCGAGCCGTGCCACCAAGTGATCCCCAACGCGAAGCGCATTGGCCATGGCGGTGAGCGCCGGGTTCACTGCTCCGATGCTAGGGAAGAAACTGGTGTCGACGACGTAAAGGTTGTCTAGCTCGTGCGCCTTGCAATCAGTGTCGAGGACCGACGTCGCTGGGTCGGTCCCGAAGCGCACCGTACCGGCCTGGTGAGCGCAACCAGCGACTGGGATGTCGTTTTTCATGTAGACATCGCGTGGGATCAGATGATGCGGGTGCATGCCAAGATGGCTCAGGTGCTTCTTGACCCGGTGGTAGAGCTGTTCAAGCGGCTCGCGGTTGTTCGGCGTATAGCGCAGGACGACGTTGCCGTTCCCGTCCAGAGAAACTCGGTTATCAGGGTCGGGTAGATCCTCGACCGACAGCCAGAAGTCGATGGCGCGCTCGGCAACCTCGTTGAGCGCGAACGTCGGGGCGAGCCTGGTCTCGATGGGCTTCTCACCGCGGTACATCGGCGCTGAAGACTTGCCGACCATCTGAACGTTTCCCATCGGATACTCGAACTCGTCGTCGCCGAAGTAGTAGTCGTTTAGGCCGAGAGTCTTCTGGAACCTAGTGTCGTTTTTCTCCATCGACACAGCCAGGAAGGCACGGCTGTTGTGGAAGACGTAGTTCCGGCCGACCTGGTCCGAGCCGTTGGCCAACCCGTTCAGGTGCTTGTCGTTTGCGCTGGCCAGTAGCACTTTGGCCGAGTTGGCCGCGCCCGCGGACAACACGACGACCGACCCGGCGAAGCGCTGCTCACCACCATCGACGTCCGCGATCACGGCGGTGACGGTCCGCCCAGATGAATCGGTTTCCAGCCTCCGTACCGTGGCGTTGCGCATGAGGGTGACGTTGTCGTAGCGAAGGGCGGGACGTACCGCGATCACGTCGGCGTCGGACTTGGCATGCACCAGGCATGGGAAGCCGTCGCAGGTTGCACATCGGATGCATGTGCTGAATTCCGGGTTGGCTTCATCGAGCATGATCCCGCAAGGGGCGTGGAAGGGGTGCAGCCCAACCCGAGCCATGTCGTCGAACAGCCTCTGGATTCGAGGTTCGTGAGACACCGGTGGGAACGGGTACGGTGCCTGTGCCGGCGGATCGGTCGGATCCTCGCCGCGGGCGCCGTGCACCTGGTAGAGCTCCTCAGCTTGGGTGTAGTACGGCTCGAGCACGTCGTAGTCGATCGGCCATGCAGGCGAGATCCCGTCGTGGTGTTTGAGTTCGCCGAAGTCCCGCTCCCGCAGCCGGTAGAGCGCGGCGCCGTAAAACTTGGTTGCTCCGCCTACGAAGTAGTGAATCTGGGGTTGGAAGGCCTTGCCGTCCTGGTCGTACCAGGTGTCCTTGGAGACATATCGATTGTCGACGAAGACGGCCGTCGCGTCCCAGTTCTCGATCTCGCGGGGCAGCCAGTCGCCTCGCTCCAAGATCAAGACCCGCTTACCGGAAGGAGCCAGACGGTGTGCCAGGGTGCCGCCGCCGGCACCCGATCCCACGATGATTACGTCGTACTCGTCGGCCATGGTTGCCCTCCTCAGGGGGTTGCGGGGCTGGTGCTGGTAGGTCCGGTCTTGTCCAGTGAGATGTGCGGTACGTCGTGCTCGTCCTCGCTCCAGGCGATGCGATGTGGCATCGAGGAGGCTTCGACCGTCGCGGCATGGTCGCGGTCGAAGTAATCCCAGGCCCAGCTGAGAAACGCATCGGTCTTGCTGTGTGCTCCGCTCAAGAGCATGGCGTGCACGCCCAGCCAGGCAGCGAAGGCGACTGGGCCCTCGACCTGATGCCGGTGCTTTCCGACTTCTGCAACGGCGGCATTGCGACCGATCATCGCCATCATGCCCTTGTCCTTGTACGCGAACGGCTTCGCTGGCTCGCCTCGACGCTCACGCAAGATGTTCTCGGCCGCCCAGCGGCCCGACTGCTGCGCCACCGACCCGAGCTGGGGCAGGGCCGGCCCACCCTCATCATCGGAGGGGATGTTCGCGACGTCACCGACCGCGTATACCCGAGGGAAGCCCTCCACTGTCAGATCGGGGAGGACATCCAAACGGCCGCCACGGCCGGGAACTGATCCGGTGTTCTGCGCGATGGCCGAACCCGACTCGCCACCTCCCCACACAACGGTCCGTGCCGGGGCCGTGCTTCCGTCGCTGAACTCGACGTGGTCGGGATGAACTGCGGCAACGCCGGCCTCAAGCTTGACTACCGCGCCAGCTGCAGTCAGCTTTTTGAGGGAGTAGGCGTGGGCCTTCTTAGAGAATGGCGCGAGGAGGGCCGACCCGCGGTCGACGATGGTGATTTGGCCGGGCTCGGCGAGCCGCCCGGTGCTCGATAACGCATGCATCAACTCGGCCAGTGCACCCGTGGTCTCCACCCCGGTCGGGCCACCGCCTACCACCACCACATCGAGCATCCCGGGCTCCGGTTGGCCCTTTGCAGACATTGCATCCTCCAGCAGTTGCTGCAGGTGCCGACGCAGCCGCTCGGCGTCGGCCACCGAGTACAGCGGGAATGCATACTGCTCCGCACCTGGCACCCCAAAGAAGTTCGGACGGGCACCCGCCGCCATCACCAGATACGACCCGGTCAGGGTCCGCCCATCGGACAGCACCAGGCTGCGTTCGGCCAAGTTTGCCGCCGCGACATTCACAGTCACGATGGTCACCGAGGGGTAGTCCTTGAAGATCGTCCGATGCGGCCTGGCGATGTCCTCAGCAGGCAGCTGCGAACTGGCCACCTGATACAACAATGGCTGGAACTGGTGATAGTTGTTGCGGTCCACTAGCGTCACGTCCACGCCCTCATCGCCCAGCTTGTGAGCGCAGGCGACACCAGCCAGACCACCGCCCAAGATCAGGACACTGTCGGCCATGGCACACCTTTCCAAAACTCAACTTGCCGTTGTCCGAGGGCTTCCATAGGCTGTGCCCCCCCGCCTGCGTTATTTAGAGTGATAGCTCCTCGCGGAAGTCGGCGATGATGATCCGGCCAGCCGCCTCGATGAGAGCGAGGTGGGAGAAGGCCTGTGGGAAGTTGCCGAGGTGCCGGGACCGGTCGACCTCGAACTCCTCGGCGTAGAGGCCGAGCGGAGACGCGACGCCCAGCAGCCGTTCCATGAGGTCCCTGGCTCGCTTCATCTCACCGACGATGGCGAGGGCAGATACCAACCAGAAAGAGCAGATCAGGAAGGTGCCCTCTTTGCCAGACAGCCCGTCGTCCGTCTCGCCGGTGACATAGCGCAATACGAAGCCGTTCTCGGTTAGCTCTGTTGAGATCGCGTCGACGGTGTTCTTCATCCGCTCATCGCTGCCCGGTAAGAAACCGAACCCCGCGGCGAGAAGTGTCGAGGCGTCCAGCGCGTCCGTCCCGTAGTGCTGCCTGAGGACACCGCGCTCGCTGACACCGTGCTCAAGGATGTCAGCCCGGATTTCCTCGGCGGTCTCAGACCACGCGCGCTCCAGCTTCGGGTCGTCGCGAATGGAGGCTAGCTTGGCGGCGCGGTCCAATGCGACCCACCCCATCAGCTTCGATGAGACGTAGTGCTGGGGATCGCCGCGAGCTTCCCAAATCCCTTGGTCTGGTTCCCGCCAGGTGGCAATGGCGCATTCAGCCTGCGACTGCACCAACGGCCACAGGCGACGGGGCAAGTGCCTGCTGCGGCGGGTGTGTAACAGGATCGAATCGAGCACAGCTCCGTAGACGTCGTTCTGGCGCTGGTCGAAGGCGCCATTGCCGATCCGTACTGGTCGGGCGCCCTCATAGCCCGACAGCTCATCGCGGGTCGACTCGGTGAGGTCGCGGCGGCCGTCGATGCCGTACATGATCTGCAGGCCGCCGTCCTTGTTCGGCTCGACGTCGGCGACGAACTGCATGAACTCGTCGGCTTCCCAATCCAGATTGAGGTAGTGCAGCGCCTGCAGTGTGAAGGTGCTGTCGCGCACCCACGTGTACCGGTAGTCCCAGTTGCGTTCACCACCGGGTGTCTCCGGCAGCGACGTGGTCAATGCGGCCACGGTGGCACCCGTGGGCATGTAGGTCAGACCCTTGATCGCGAGCGCGGACCGCTCCAGCGGGTGCCGCAGCGAGTGGTCGGGGATGCGGGCTCGTGCCAGCCAGCTGCGCCAGAATTGGATAGTGACGTCGATACGCCGGGCGGCGTCGTCAGCGTCACGGGGCCCGCAAGGCCGTCAGCCCACGAAAGCGCGCAGAAGGCTCGCTCCCCTTTCAACAGCACATGCCGGCCCCGAGCTGAGCCACCTTCGATGCCGATCAACAGGTCGGTGCTCAGCCGGAACGTTTGCCCGCCTCCGGCGGCATCGGCGGCGTGGCCATCGTTGTCGACCAGCGTCCATTTCGCGGGTTCGTCGCCGTAGTCAAAGGCCGGCTCGCAGACCATCTCGATCTCGACGGAGCCCTCCAGGCATTCGACGGTACGTACCAACACGTGCTCGGCGTCATCGTCGGCCGGTGGCCTGGTGTGCGGCGTTACCAGATCCGGCCCTTGCCGCGGGCCCATGGTCAATGCGTCGTGGACGAGCAGCCAACCACCCGGCGTATGCCAGGTCGTGGTCATCACGTTCGTGCCAGGCACATAGGTGCGTGCCGTGGGCTCGTTGATGCCGTACGGGCCGAACCGGAATGAGCCTGCGCCGCGGTCAAGGAGGTTTCCGAACACGCTCGGCGAGTCGAACGCAGGCAGACACAGCCAATCCACCGAACCGTCCGGAGCGATGAGCGCTCCGGTATGGCAGTTCGACAAAAAGGCGTAGTCCGCGATCGCCGGGAAAGGCGACATTGAAAGGCTCACATCTCTACTCCTTCACAATCGCTGCGGATCACAGATCAACAATGAACCTGCTTCGCCCCCACTGCATCATCCCGAAGAGATGAAAAATGGTGTGGACGTTCGTCGGGTGTGATGGACATTGGCTGATGCTGTTCTCGTTCCCGCCGTGGGCCATCATGATCATCTTCATTGACTTTTGTGGATTGTCCATGCGCTGTTCGTGCATCGATGGCTGCCGACTGACGTGCGAGAAGTCATCCGATCGGGGTGAAGACAGGCCCCGGCTTGCGCCCTAGCGTGGTTCCAAGGGACCACGGATAACTCAGGGTTCTGAACATGGGGATGTGCTCATTGCGCAGAGGTTTGGGAGGCGAGCAATGGTGGGACGTCGCGGTTCAGGCGGATCTGGACAACAGCAGGCCGATGTATTCGTGATCTTCGGCATCACAGGTGACTTGGCGAAGGTGATGACGTTCCGCTCGTTGTACCGGCTCGAGGCGCGCGGCTTACTGGATTGTCCGATCGTCGGTGTGGCGGTCGACGATTGGGGCGTCGACCAGCTGGTCCAGCGCGCGCGGGAGTCGATCCAAGGCACCGGCGAACAGCTTGATCTTGAGGTCTTCGATCGATTCGCTGCGCGCCTTTCATATGTGAGTGGCGACTTCACTGACTCTGCCACCTACCAGCGGGTCGGCGATGCGATCAAGGGTGCCGAGTATCCGGTCTTCTACTTGGAGATTCCGCCATTCCTGTTTGGGACGGTCGTGAAGGAGTTGGCCGAGGCGGGCTTGACAAAGACAGCTCGTGTAGTGGTTGAGAAGCCGTTCGGCCACGACGGCGCATCGGCGAACGCGCTTGCCGCTGAGCTGCACCGATACATCGACGAGGACCAGCTGTATCGGATCGATCACTACCTCGGAAAGATGGGACTTGAGGAGATTCTGTATCTCCGGTTCGCCAATACGATCTTCGAACCGATCTGGAACCGCAATTACGTGGAATCTGTCCAGATCACCATGGCCGAGAGCTTCGGCGTTGAGGACCGTGGCCACTTTTACGATCCGGTTGGTGCGCTGCGAGATGTCGTGGTCAATCACCTCATGCAGGTCGTTGCAGCCGCCGCAATGGAAGCGCCCGCACGCGGGGATCCGACAACGATTAAGGAGGCGAAGGTTGCGCTATTCCGATCGGTGGTCGAAGCCAACCCGGCCCACTACGTGCGTGGCCAATACGACGGCTACCTCGATATTGACGGTGTCGCGGCGGACTCCACGACCGAGACATACGCGGCGCTACGCCTAGAGATCGAGAATTGGCGCTGGTCTGGCGTGCCGTTCTTCATCCGCACGGGCAAGCGTCTACCGGCGACCTGGACCGAGCTCCGGCTCGTCTTCAAGCATTCACCATGGCTGGGCTTCACGCTGCCTGGGCACCGCCCCGCGCCCAACGAGGTCGTTGTCAGGCTCGATCCGACGACCGGTGTCAGAGTTGTCGTCGACGCGCACCGGGCGGACATCGCGGTCGCCGCTCCTATCGAGCTCGACATGGAGTTCGCGGCCGAAGGGGGGGAGGGGCCGACTCCCTACGAGGTGCTGCTGCACGCCGCCATGATCGGCAACAGCACACGCTTCGCCCGACAAGACGGGATCGAAGAAACCTGGCGGGTTATGCAGCCGCTGCTGGACTCGCGCCCGGCGGTCCAGGGCTACGCGCCAGGATCCTGGGGCCCGACGGCCGGAGCCAACCTGACCGCCGGATACGCCTCCTGGCGGGCACCGCTGGCTCAAGACATGAGCACCAGCGGATAGGAGGGCAATGACCCACGACGTCAGCGTGCGGGGAACCGGAGGAGCAATCTTCGCCGGAATACTGCTCATCATCGGCGGCGCCCTCTGGATCGTGGAAGGCCTCGCCGGCATCATCAGGGGAAGCTCCTACATCAACAGCGCGAACACCTTGATCACGACGAGCGCCGGTACCTGGGGCTGGATCCATTTGATCGGCGGCATCATCGGTATGGCGGCCGGTTTCGGTATCTTTTCCGGAGCGGCCTGGGCGCGCTTGCTCGGGATCCTCATAGCCACTTTATCGATAGTGGTGAACTTCACGTTTATCCCGTTACAACCCTGGTGGGCATTAACAATCATCTTCATCGACCTGTGGGTGATCCACGCGCTGTTCGTACATCGACGACTACGCGACCAAGCCTGATCATGTCTCGCAAGCCGACAGCTCCGCTGAGAACCGATTGTGACCGCAGCTGCTCTCCGTACGTCTTGTTTCCCAGTCTCTGTCCCAAGACGGGCAGAGCCGTTCCCGGCCCGCAGCTTGCCCAATGTTGGAGTGCGAGGAGGTGAGCAACATTTGGCAGCGTTGAACGGCAGAAGCCTCGACGAACCCGTGTCCGCTGCACAGCCAGCACGTGCGGGCCTAGTGCTGATCTCCCTTATCGCGGTCGCCGCGGTTGCCAACTTGAATCTGTCGGTCGCGAATGTCGCGCTGCCCTCGATCGGCCGGGCGTTCGACTCCTCACAGACAACTCTTGACCTGATCGCGGTCGGTTACTCGCTCGGGTTGGCTGCATCGGTCCTTTATCTTGGCGCGCTGGGCGACCGCTACGGGCGCAAGCTGATGCTCATTCTCGGCATGGCGCTGTCCGTCCCGGCTTGCCTACTTGCCGCCTATGCCCCATCCGACATCGTGCTGTTCACCGCTCGGGTACTCGGCGGTATCTCCGCAGGCATGGCATATCCGACAACATTGGCCCTGATTGCAGCGCTGTGGTCGGGACCAGGGCGCACCAGATCGATTGCACTATGGTCGGCTATCGGCGGTGGGATTGCCGCGCTCGGACCTCTTGTGGCCGGCGCGCTACTCGAGAAGTTTTGGTGGGGGTCGGTCTTCCTGATCACGCTCCCGCTTGCGGGCATTGCCTTAGTGATGGCGCTC
>Ga0307409_100001633_pt1 | contig 11222 bp, 12 predicted proteins | sample 322Ometagenome_2_FD_203888 | JGI IMG/M metagenome (GOLD analysis project Ga0307409, IMG submission 203888) | Maize rhizosphere microbial communities from greenhouse at UC Davis, California, United States - 322HYB-O-2 | ecosystem: Host-associated > Plants > Roots > Rhizosphere > Soil | place...
ACACGATCACCCCGGCCAAGGTGCTGTCGCAGATCGGCAGCCCCTTCGCGCTCGACCAGCAGCCCCCTGTCGGGGAGGAACTCAACCATGCAGCATGAACCCCCAGGAAGCATTTAGGCCCTGGACATCCTGGGCTGCTACGCCGAGTCGTCTCCCTCGACCCCAGCTCGCTCGACGACGTCTTGGACGGCGCGCTGCAGGCCGGCAAGGCCGCCAGGGTCCAGGAGCAGGCCGACGAGGTCGTCACCGGCCTGCGGGAGCGACTCGCCAGCTTCCGAGCCACCGTGGACGGGCTGGAGCGGCGCCGGGTGTTCGCGCTGGAGTGGGGCGATCCGCCGTTCAACGGCGGCCACTGGATACCGGAGATGCTGCAGGTCGCCGGGGCCGAACCCGTCCTCGCCTGTCCGGGCGCGCCGTCGGTGCGGGTGAGCTGGGCTCAGATCGAGGCGGCGGCGCCGCAGGTGGTGGTGTTCATGCCCTGCGGCTACGACCTCCGGGCGGCCGTCGACGAGGGAGCCGGACCTTGCTGGCGCGTCCCGAGCTGGCCGGCGCCGAGGCGATCATTGCCGTCGACGCCAGCGCCTTCTTCTCCCGTCTGGGTCCGCGGCTGGTGGATGGCGTGGAGATCCTCGCCGCGGCGCTCCACCCAGGACGGCTGCCCCTACCACCACCGGAAACCGCCCTGCGACTCGGGCGATAGGCTGGACCAGCCAGGCCCTGGTGCTCGTGGACCATGAATCGCGGCGTTGACCCAACCAGAGTGCTCGCCCTGCTGGGTCGCGGGCCGCACTGGACACTGGCTCGGTTGCCAGCCCACGGGCTGGCCCGGCACCCTCATCACCAACGGGAACATTCACTGGATCGCTGCCGGAGCAGAATTGTCAATTTGCTAACCGGTGACCTGCACAAATGATCTAAGCAGCGGTCCTGCCGGCATCACCGTCGACGCTCTCCTCGTGTTGCCTGCGCCGGCCTCCCGGCGTGCCTTGACCCTTGGCTTGGATGTCGCGACGGCCCCCGCGCCTGGCAGTTGGCGGGGCCAGCTGGAGCCCGTGACTGCCTCCTATACCAGGCTGGGTAGGCCAACTCGGGCCGGCGGGCAGGCCGAGCAGCGGACGCAGCATCCATCGGCGGCCGGCGACCAGATTTCGACCTCGGCCGGCACGAAGGAACGCCGGCCAGGGAACCGGATGGCACCAGCCCGCTAGGGTGAGTACTGAACGCGAACCTCACATCAGCCCTCACACAACCCACAGGGCGGATCCTCACAGCTCAGTCCCCCACCCTTGCCCGGCCTCCCACCGGTCATGGCTGGTCGTCTCCGGCGGTACGGCCAGCTACAGCACGCTCGCATCCACGGCGTATAGCCCACACCACGCCAGCGAGTTGCACCTGCGGCCTGGCTCAGGCGTCGGCGGCTTCCGGCAGGGCTTCGGAGTCGGGCCGGCGCTCCGGCTCCAGCGGCGGCCGCTCGATGGTGCGCGCTCGAACCAGCCACAGGACCAGCACTGCGCCTGCGAAGCTGAGTAGCGCGGCCAGGGTCAGCACGACGTTGAGGCCGGTGAGAAACCCCTCGGCGGCGGCGTTGGCGACGAGCTGCCGGGTCGGCGGGGCAACCGCGGCCAGGGCCTGGTCCAGGTTGCCCGAGGAGGCGGCCTCCAGGAGCTCGCGGGGGCGCTCGCCGCTGGCGGCCGGAGTCCCCGCCAGCAGCTCGGCGACCTTGTCGGCGCCGCGGCCGACCAGGATCGCCCCCCAGACCGCGATGCCCACGGCGATGCCGACCTGCCGGAAGGTGTCGTTGATGCCGGCCGCCATGCCGCTGTGCTGGTTGGGGACCACGCTCACGGCTACGGCCGCGATCACCGGATTGAGTAGGCCGACCCCAGCGCCCGCGACCAGGAAGCCACCGAGCAGGGTCGTCCACCCGGATCCGGCCTGGATCCCCGACATCAACAGCAGCCCGACCCCGGTGATGCCAAGGCCCACACCAAGCAGCAGCCGCGCGGGCACCCGCGACAGCAGGGCGCCGGCGATCGGGCCGAACAGGAACGCCAGCAGCGTGATCGGCAGATACCGCAGCCCCGCCGCCAGCGGCGCGTAGCCGAGGTAGTTCTGCAAGTACAGGGTGAGGTACAGGAACATCGCCAACAGCGACCCCGACACCGCGAACGCCGCCAGCTGCACCCCGGTGAACGACGGTCGCCTGAACAGTCCCAGCGGCAGCATCGGCTGGCTGACCCGGCGTTCGATCGCGATGAACGCCGCCAACAGGACGGTGGAGCCTGCCAGCAGCGCCACGATCAGGCGGCTGCCCCAGCCCTCGGCGTTGCCGCGCACCAGCGCCAGCACCAGCATCAACAGCGCGCCGCTGAAGCTGGCCACGCCGGCCCAGTCGACGCCGGTGGCGTTGGGGTCGCGGCTCTCGCGCAGCTTCCGGTAGGTGACCGCCAGCGCCGCCACCCCGACCGGGACGTTGAGGAAGAAGATCGAGCGCCATCCCAGCCCGTCGGTGAGCGCCCCACCCACCAGCGGACCGATCGCCACCGCCATGCCGATGGTGGCGCCGTACAGCCCCATCGCCATGCCGCGCTGGGGCCCGGCGGGGAACTCCTGGGCGACCAGGGCCAGAGAGACGGCGAACAGCACCGCCCCACCCACCCCTTGGAGCGCGCGGGCCAGGCTGAGCAGGGTCGGATCCGGCGCCAGCGCGCACAGCAGCGAAGCGACCGAGAAGATCACCAGCCCGACGGCGAACAGCCGGCGGCGCCCCAGCCGGTCGGCGAGCGAGCCGGCCGTCAGCACCAGCGTGGCCAGCGTCAACGCGTAGGCGTCGACCACCCACTGCAGGTCGGTGAAGCTGGCGCCCAGGTCCTCGCGGATCGACGGCAGGGCCACATTCACGACCGTGATGTCCAACAGCAGCATGAAGGTCGCCACCGAGACGGCGAGCAGGGTCCACCACTTGCGCTCCATGGAAAGCCGATCTCCTTGTCATCTGGGCTGGGCCTGGCTCAGCCAGACCTCCTACCAGAAGGACGATCGGCGACCCGCCCGGTACGACAACCTCACCAGGACATCACGCGAGGGCGTGGATGCGATGCTCGACCGGTTGGGGGCGGGGCGGCCAAACACCCAGCAAAGACCACAGCACGACCGAAGACGCGACATCGGCCGTCGCATGACAGGGTCAACGCCGGGCTAGGTCCAGGCGATGCGCTGCTGGAGCACGGCCTGTTCGGCGGGGTTGGCGGTCAGCTCGAGGGCGAGGCGGTCGGCGGCGCGGGCCTGGTCGGGGTGGCCGAGCTCGCGCAGCAGCTCGGCGCGGGTGGCGTGGTAGAGGTGGTAGCGGTCCAGTGTTCCGGTGAGGGCGTCCAGCTCGGCCATGGCGGCCCGCGGGCCCGCGGTGTAGCGCAGGGCGATGGCGCGGTGCAGGCGGGTGACCGGGGACGGCGCGAGCGCCAGCAGCATGTCGTAGAGCAGCACGATCTGCTCCCAGTCGGTGTCCTCCCAGCGTTCGGCCTCGGCGTGGCAGGCGACGATGGCGGCCTGGAGCTGGTAGGGGCCGGGGCGCCGCTGTTTGGCGGCGCGGGCCAGCAGCCGGGTCGCCTCGGCGATCGCCTCCCGGTCCCACCGGGACCGCTCCTGGTGTTCCAGCAGCACCAGGCCACCGTCGCGGTCGAAGCGGGCCGCTGCGCGGGCGCGGTGCAGCCGGATCAGCGCCAGCAGGCCCGCCACCTCCGGTTCGGTCGGCATCAGCTGGTGCAGCAGCGAGGCCAGCCACTCGGCGTCCTCGACCAGATCACGGGAGTGCGCCTGCTCGGCGGTGGCCAGGTAGCCCTCGTTGAACAGCAGGTAGATCACCGCCAGGACTTCGGTCAGGCGCGCGCCGAGCTCGTCGTCGGCAGGGATCCGGTAGGGAATCCCGGCGTCGGTGATCTTCCGCTTGGCGCGGGTGATCCGTTGCGCCACGGTTGTCTCGGGCACGAGGAACGCTCGGGCGATCTGGGCGGTGGTCAGGCCGCACACGACCCGCAGGGTGAGCGCGATCTGGGCCTGCCGGGGCAGCGCCGGGTGGCAGCAGGTGAAGATCAGCCGCAGCCGCTCGTCGGGGTCGGGCTGGACCGGCCACTGCAGCTGGACCAGCTTGGCGCGGTAGTTGCCTTCGCGCCGCAGGGCGTCCAGGCCGCGGCGGCGGGCGACGGTGAACAGCCATGCGTCCGGTCGCTGGGGGATCCCTTCGGCCGGCCAGTGCTGCAGGGCGGCCACCACCGCGTCCTGGACCAGGTCCTCGGCGGTGGCGAAGTCGCCGGTCACCCGGACCAGGGAGGCGGCCAGCTGGCCCGTGTGTTGGCGGACCACGCGGGCCAGCTGGGCATGCGACACATCAGTCTCAGGGGTCATGACTCCAGGGGGCGGATCTCCACGACCGGGCAGCCCGGCCAGGTCTTGACCATGCGCAGTGCCTCGTCGAGGTCGGTGACCTCGATCTCGGCGTAGCCGCTGACCACTTCCTTGCCCTCCACGAACGGGCCGTCGGTGATGACGGGCTCGGCGCCGTCCAGCCGCACCGTGGTCGCGGTCTCCGGTGTCTGCAGCTTGCTCCCGCCCCGGAGCTTGCCGGCGTGGTCGGCGAACCACTTGTCGGCTTGCTGGTAGGCCCGTTCGCGCTCGGCCTGGCTCATGGCCTGCAGGTCGTTGGCGAACTGCTCGGTGTCCACAAACAACAGCACATACTTCACGTGCCACACGCTCCTCGCTTCAACGCATTGCCGTCCGGCAGGCTAGGCCTGGCCGTACAGCTCGGCCATCCGGCGGGCCATCTCCTCCGGCGCCACATCCTCCACGTGGGTGGCGATGGTCCATCCGTGCCCGAACGGGTCCACGATGTGCCCGTCCCGGTCGCCGTAGAACTGGTCCTGGGGGGGACGCTGCAGGGTCGCGCCCAGCTCCACCGCTCGCCTGACGACCGCGTCGACGTCCTCGACGTAGATGAACAGCGAGGTCGGAGAGCCGGCAACCCCGCCGGGCGGCGGCGCCTTGGTGCCCCGCTCCGGGACCTCGTCCTCGACGATCACCACCGAGTCCCCGATCTGGATCTCGGCGTGGGCGAGGGTGCCGTCGGGGCCCGGGAAGCGCATGCGCTCGGTCGCCCCAAACACCTCGGCGTAGAACTCGAGGGCTATGACGCCGCCCTGCACCACCAGGCAGGGCGTAACGCGGCGGTAGGCGTCCGGGATCGGCTTCGGCTTGGTCGTCGGTGCCATCTGACCTCCTTGCTGGAGATGTGCCTCATCAAGAAGACGATCGGCAGACCGCCTCATACGACAACCTCTCAAGGCCGGTCAGGCGTGTTGCTGGCGATCGCCGCGCGAGCCTTCTCGATGCGGACGCGGGTGAACATGTAGGCGATGGCGACGGCGCCAATGGTGGCGACGAGCCGGTTGACGTCGACCGCCGGGCGCCACCACACCCTGCCGTCCTTGATGACATAGGCGCCAGCTGGCCGAGCGATCACCCCAAAGCCGCCGCCCTCGCCTTCCTGGCCGCGCTCGTCGTGGCCCCCGCCACCACCCGCGCCGCCCGCCACGATGGCGGCAGCGATGACGGTGACGCCGTCCTGCTCGTAGGGCTCGGCGAACACCCTGCTAACGGTGATCGCATCGCGGACCGTGGTGACTAGCTCGGCAACCTTCATGGAACCTCCTGCCTCGTCAGGTCCGAGTGCTCGAGCATCCTAGGCTCCACGCATGCCCGAGCACTGAAAGTGGGCAATGTGAGGCCCCAGCGACCGGGGTTCTGGAACTCACTCTCGATCTGCAGGTGGAGCTCCTCGGCGTCCACCATCGACCGCAGCTGCCCTTGCAGGGCGGTGAGGTACTCGAGGGTCATGAGCCGACGCCACCGCACGGACTAGCTCGGCGGTGATGCTGCGCACCAGGGACGTCAACCACCAGCCGAGCAGCGAGCTCGCCGGTTGGTGCGGGCAGCGGTCGCCCATGTCGGGTGGGAGCAGTGTTCGCCATTCACCTTCTCCGTGAGGCCTCCCAGGCATCGAGGCGGTCCAGGCCCACGGCACAGCCCCGCCTCGGTGCGGCCTCCCCTTCTCGGCCACCGAGGAGCCAGGGGAGCGCGCCAAGCTCGCACCCGGGGCTGCGGGTGACGATGGCGACGGGGAACGAGACGGCCAGGGCGCCCCAGGCCAGCAGGTCGCCAGCGTAGGCCCACCCTGCCAGCACTGGGTTCCACACCCCGCCGCCGGCAAGGTAGCCGATCAGGCCGATCGCTGCGCCTCCGGCCAGGAACGCCACGGCCGGCCACAGCCCCCAGCGTCGTCGGAAGGTGAGGGCGAACACCTCGGGGAGCCACCAGATGGTGAACAGCGTGTACAGCCGCCCCGACTCAAGGGGATCGCGCTCCAGGAACCCGTTCCATTTGGTGAACAGCGCGGCGAACCAGTACAGGATGACAGCCCCGAGGAGTACCCGGATCCCCAGGCCGATCGGTCCCGGCCTGACCAGCTGTGGGCCCTTGGGCTTGGTTGTCTGCATTGTTTCCTCCCTTCCTTGCGCGTCTTGCTAGGACCCGCGCTCCGCCACACCGAGGACGTGCGGGCGGGCCAGCGGCGGCATGGCCTTGAGGCCGAAGCGGTCCAGCTGGATGACCTGTAGCCCGGCGGCGGCAATGGCGGCCACGGTGTCCCGGTTGGGGTGGCAGCCGCCGACCAGCCACCCCCAGGGGCGCTCCAGCCGGTCCTGCCAGCGGGCCAGCCGCGGGTCGGTGGCCCGCACGTGCTCGTAGAAGCGCAACCTCCCGCCCGGGCGCAGCACCCGACGGGTCTCGGCCAGGGCCTGATCGGGGTCGGTGACTGTGCACAGGACCAGACTGGCCACCACCGCCTCGACGCCGGCGTCGGGGGCGGGTAGGGCTTCGGCGGTGCCATCGGTCACCCGGATCGGGACCGGCGCCTGCTGGGCCGCGGCCAGGGCCAGGCGGCGCAGGTACGGTTCTGGCTCGATGGCCAGGACCTCGGTGACGGTGGCCGGGTAGTGGGGGAAGTTGAGGCCGTTGCCGGCGCCGACCTCCAGGACCCGACCCGCCAGGCCGGCCAGCAGGCGCTGGCGGTGGTCGCCGATCTCGGCGTCCATGAGGTGGCCGACCCGCGCATAGCAGCAGGCGAACAGGGGATGGTGGACCGCTCGTTGCTGACGAAGCGTGCGCATGGGCATCCTTCCGAGCCTGCGAGGTGATGGGTACTACCGGACGGTGCGGCGGTAGGCACGCACGGACACGGGGACGAAGACCGCAGTGATGGCGACCGCCCACAGCAAGGCGAGGGCGACCTGGCCGGCGACGGTCCGCCCGGGTGGGAGGGCGCCCGGGCCGAGGACCAGGCCGCGGAGGGCGTTGGTGGCCACGGTGACGGGCTGGTTGGCGGCGAACGGCTGCAGCCAACTAGGCATGGTCTGGGTGGGGACGAAGACCGAGCTGGTGAAGGCGAGGGGGAACACGACCAGGTAGGTGGCCGCCTGCACCGCTTCGGCGCTGCGGACCAGCAGCCCCACCAGGGCCATCACCCACGACCAGGCGTAGCCGAATAGCAGGCCGACCGCCGCGGCCCCGAGCAGACCGGGCAGGCCGGTCTGGGGGCGGAAGCCGATGCCGTAGCCGACGGCGAGCATCAGCGTCAGGGTGAGTGCCAGGCGGACCAGGTCGGACAGGGTCCGGCCGGCCAGCACCGCCGCACCGGCCATCGGGAGCGAGCGGAACCGGTCGATAGCGCCCTTGGCGAGGTCCTCGGCGAGCCCAGACGCGGTGGCCGCCCCGCCGAACAGGGCGAACTGGGCCAGCAGGCCGGGGAGCAGCCAGTTGACGTAGCGGCCGGCGGCGGCCGGCGGGAGGGCGTTCTGGATGGCGCCGCCGAACACGTAGGTGAACATCAAGATGAAGATCACCGGCATGATGCTCGACAGCACCAGCACCTGGGGCAGCCGGACGGTGAAGAGGTTGCGTCGAGTGATGACCGCCACGTCGCTGACCGCGCGGGCCAGCCAGCCGTGCACGGCGGGGGTGGTTGCGGTGGCGGTCATCGGGTCGCCCTTTCGTGTTGGTGCTGGCCGCGGCGATCGCCGCCGCCATGGGGGTCGTGGCCGTTGCCGCTGGGCGTGGTGGCGAGCTGTCCGGTCAGGGCGAGGAACACGTCGTCGAGGGTCGGCTTGTGCAAGGCCACGTCCTCGGGGGTGACGCCGGCGGCATGCAGCCGGCGCAGCGCCTCGGCCAGGGTGGCCGCGCCATGTGGCGCCGGGACCACGATCCTGCCGGGGTGCCGGTCGTCGGCCCCGCCGTCGGTCCGCAGGGTCCGCAGCGCCTGTAGCGTCTGGGCTCGGTCGGCCTCGGGCACGGTCAGCTCCAGCACCGTACCGCCCACGCGGTCCTTGAGCTGGTCGCCAGTTCCGTCGCTGACGACGCGTCCGTGGTGGATGACCGCGATCCGGTCGGCAAGCTGGTCGGCCTCCTCCAAGTACTGGGTGGTGAGCAGGACCGTGGTGCCGCCCTCGACCAGGTCGCTGACCAGGGCCCACAGCTCGCGGCGGCTGGCGGGATCGAGCCCGGCGGTCGGCTCGTCCATGAACAGCACCTGGGGGCGGCCGACCAGGGAGGCGGCCAGGTCGAGCCGCCGTCGCATCCCACCCGAGTAGGTCCTCACCGGCCGGCCGGCGACCTGGGTCAAGCCGATGCGCTCCAGCACTTCGACAGCCTGCCGGCGTGCCTGGCGGCGAGGCAGCCCGTACAGGCGGCCGACCATCTCGACGTTCTCCCGGCCGGTGAGGTGGTCGTCGACCGCCGCGTACTGCCCCGCCAGCCCGATGCGGGCCCGCACCTGCTCGGGATGATGGCGGACGTCGATCCCGGCCACGCGCACCCTGCCCCGGTCGGGCTCCAGCAGAGTCGCCAGCACCCGGATGAGGGTGGTCTTGCCGGCCCCGTTCGGGCCGAGCAGCCCGTAGACGCCGCCGCGCTCCACGGTCAGGTCGAGGCCATCCAGCGCACGGACCGGGACCTTGCCGCCGAACACCTTGACCAGGTCCTGGACCTGGATGATCGCGTTATCCATCGGTGCAGCTCCGTCTGTGTACTCCAAGTTGTATATTTCAGAGTTAACCATAGGTGTTGTACACTCCCGTGTCAACAAGACGAGCAGCGGGACGGAGACATGCCGACCAAGCGAGAACGCATCGACCAACCTGCGGCCACGGCCACCGCGCCGCCCCCGGTGCGGCGGCTGCGCCGGGCCGAGCGGCGCGAGCAGCTCCTGGCCGCCGCCACTCAGGCCTTCGCCCGCACCGGGTTCGCCGCCACCAGCCTGGACGACATCGCCGAGCAGGCCGGCATCAGCCGGGTCCTGCTGTATCGGCACTTCGAGTCCAAGACCGACCTGTACCACGCCGTGCTGGACCGTGCGGTCGCTCGGCTGACCGCTGCCGTCGGTGTCCGCGACTACACCTATGCCAGCATCGACGCGCTGCTGAGGGCGGCCGCCGAGGACCCGGACGGGTTTCGGCTGCTGTTCCACCACGCCGCCCGAGAGCCCGAGTTCCGCCAGCAGATGGACCGGTTCCAGCGGGGCATGGTCGCCACCGCCCGCCGTGAGCTCGTCAAGCTCATCCCTGACCGGGTCTGGACGCAGTGGGCCGCCCGGCTGGCCCCGGTGGTCGCCATCGAGGCGGTGATGGCCTGGCTGGACGCCGGCCAACCCGACCCCGACCAGGCCGCCGACCGGATCCGCCAAGCCCTGGCCGGCGTCATCAGCGCCGCCCAGTGACCCAGAGGTTGCTAGGCCCGACGCTGGCCCCAGACCTGCACCAGTGTGAAGTCGAGTCCCCAGCGGCCCGGGTCCTGGAGCTCGCGCTCGGCCTCCGCGCGAAGCCGTTCCAGCTCCTCGGGGTCGACCAGCGACCGCAGCAGCCCATCCAGCGCGCTGAGGTACTGCAGCGGCTCCTGCAGGGCAGGATCGCCGGGAGACAGCGCCCGGATCTCGGCACGGACGTTGGCCTCGATGCCGGCGCTGCGGAACAGCTCCAGCTGGGTGGCCGCGGCCTCGGGGTCACCGCCGGCTGTGCGGAACGCCTCGATGACCAGCGGCTTGAGCCGATCGAAGGCAGGCGCGGGTGGGAGGTGGTGCAGGGAGGCGGAGTCGACCTCCTCCAGCACGATCGTGCCGCCGGGACGGACCAGCCGCAGGTGGGTGGCCATCTGCTCGGGCCCGCGGCCGAGGGGAAAAATCAGGGCCCGGGCATGCACCAAGTCGAAGGAGGCGGGCTCGAGCTGGCTGGCGAACAGGTCGTCGTGGACCAGGGTCACGTTGCCCAGCCCCTCGGTGGTCACCAACTGTTGGGCGGCGGCCAGCATGTCGTCTTGGATGTCGATCCCGATGACCTGCCCGTCGGGCCCGACCCATTCGCTGAGCAGCCGCAGCCAGCCAAGCGCGCCGCAGCCGACGTCCAAGGCCCGTGCTCCCTGCCCATCGCCGATCTCAGCGAGCAGGCGCCGGCCGGCTGGTTCCAACATTCGCGACCCTCGCTGCAGCCGCTCCAATTCCTTATCCTTGCCGGCCAGCAGGTACGAATCCGTGCTCATGGCGTCCCCTATCCCTCGTCTGGCGCTGTCCGAGCGATCGTGGGGGCCGCTGATCGCAGTCTGGTCGCAGCCCGATCGACGGCAGGTGGGTGGCTGCGATCAAGCTGCGATCGCGAAGGGACATGCTCGAGGCCGACGTAGAGGTCACCAGGTAAGGTCGAGCCGGAGTCGGGAGGGGCGGTGGAGTTCCGGGTCCTGGGACCGCTTGAGGTGGTGGCCGGCGGCCAGCCGCTGGACCTTGGGACCCCCCGCCAGCGGGCCTTGCTTGGACTACTGCTGGTCCACGCCGGCGAGGTCGTTTCCTACGACCGGCTGCTCGATGACCTGTGGGACGGCGACCCCCCGGCCACCGCCCGCCATACCCTGCAGGGCTACGTCCACCGGCTCCGCCGCACGCTTGGCGCGGACGCGTGGCGGCTGACCACCCGCCCGCCCGGCTACCAGCTCAAGGTGTCGACCGGTGAGCTGGACGCCCAACGGTTCCAGGACCTGGCCACTGCGGGCCGCCGGGCCCTGGTCCGAGACGACCCTCAAGCGGCCGCCGACCAGCTTGCTGTGGGGCTGGGCCTGTGGCGGGGACCGCTGCT
>Ga0307409_100001635_pt1 | contig 11219 bp, 9 predicted proteins | sample 322Ometagenome_2_FD_203888 | JGI IMG/M metagenome (GOLD analysis project Ga0307409, IMG submission 203888) | Maize rhizosphere microbial communities from greenhouse at UC Davis, California, United States - 322HYB-O-2 | ecosystem: Host-associated > Plants > Roots > Rhizosphere > Soil | place...
GACGGCAATGGCCGGCCGATCGAACGCCTCCGGACGCCGCGAGCGAGCATGGCCGAATGGCGATCGCGAGGCCGCAGCACGAGACGCGCGGCCGCCGCGGGCGCGATTCGCATCGGCCGCACCCTCGGCGCGGCGATCACCAAGCGCCGGGAGGTGGGTGCCGCCGAAGCCTACAACCTGTTCTGGAGCTCGCTGATCTTCCTGGCCCTCGGCCTGCTGTGGCTCAAGTGGCCGAAGTCGATCGCCGTGCCGATGGGCGTACTGGCGGTGTGGTTTGCCGTCTCGGGGCTGTTCCAGGCCTGGCGGCTGTACCGCCGCGAAACTGCTGAGCCCACTGAAGATAAGAAGGATCTGACGCAGCCGGGCGCCCACCGCCCTGCGTGAACGATGGTATGATTGGTGTTTCGCTCAGCCGGTAAGTGGGTTCACCTGTTGGCCCCGGATCCGGCATTAAGGACATCGATCGTGAAACCGAATATCCATCCGGAATACAATGAGATTACCGTCCATTGCGCCTGCGGCGCCAAGTGGCAGACCCGCACGACCAGCAAGGAAATGCATCTCGACATCTGCTCCAACTGCCATCCGTTCTTCACCGGCCGCCAGAAGCTGATCGACACCGAAGGCCGCGTTGACCGCTTCACCAAGAAGTTCGGCGCGCAGACGGTCGAACAGCGCAAGACCGCGGCAAAGGCGGTCAAGGACGCCAAGGCGAAGACCGCGAAAAAGAAGACTGCTTAATCCCGACGACAACGTCCTTCCCGACGGGAGGTCCGTCCCGACGGGAAACGATTCCCGGCGGGATTTATAACGGGTACGGCAGCGTTGCCCCGAGCAGCGTCACCAGCAGTATCACGACCGGAAACAGCACGAGCGCGACGATGAAGGTGTAGCCCATCACGTCGCGCGCGCGCAATCCGAACATGCCCAGCGTCGGCAGCATCCAGAACGGTTGCAGCAGGTTGGCAATCGCCTCGCCGAGATCGTACGACGCCACCACCCAGCCGAGATGCACCTTCAGCTCGTGCGCCGCCTGCATCACGTAGGGCGCCTCGATCACCCATTTCGATCCGCCCGACGGCACGAACACCCCGAGCACCGCTGAATACATCGCCACCACCGCGGGAAACGACAACGGCGACGAAATGCCGACAAACGCATTGGCCAGCCGCTCGTTGAGGTGCGTGGTGGTGATGATTGCCGCAATGCCGGCGTAGAACGGGAACTGCAGGATCACGCCCCACACCGCCGGCGTGGCCGCCGCCACCGCGCGCATCAACCGCGCCGGCGTCTGGTGCAGCAGGACGCCGATCATCAGGAACGCGAAGTTGATGATGTTGACGCTCAGCGCGTTGAGCGGCTCCGCGGCGCGCCCGAAGTAGCGGATCAGGTACGACGCGGCCATCGCGACGACCAGGACATTCAGGATCGATGAGTGCTCGAGCCCTTCGACTCGGCTGCCGGCGCGCCGCGCGCCGCCAGCCTCGCTCAGGACTGGCTCTGTTAGGTCGTCGCTGAGGCCAAGATCGATTCCCAGCGCACGCGCGGTCTTGGCCTGGCTCGCTGGAGGAGTAGCCAGCCACATCACGGCGACGACGATGATGATCTCGACGATCACCGACGTGAAGCTTTGCCAGAGAAAAATCGTGTGGCGGAACGGGATCATGCCGCCGGGCACCAGCCCGTTCGCGGCGACGATGTCGCGAATCTGCGGCGGCAGCGCACCGGGCGTCGCCATTTGCAGCGCCGCAGATCCGCTCAAGCCCTGCGCCCAGATGCTGCCGAGCCCGAGCATGCTGGCCGCCGCCAGCGCGCGGTAGTCGACGCCCTCGACGCGCCGCGCCACTTCGCGCGCCAGCACGGCGCTGAAAATCAGGCTGAAGCCCCAGTTGAACCACGACGTCAAGAGCGCGAAGAAGGTAACGAGCGCCACCGCCCCGCGCGGCGTGCGCGCCACGCCCGCGATGCCGCGAATCGCCGCTCGCATCGGGCCTGACGTCGCGAGGACGTGGCCGGTGATGATGATCAACGCCATTTGCAGCGTGAACGGGATCAGGTCCCAGAACCCGCCGCCCCACGCGTCGACAATGTGCCCCGGTGTCGACGGCGTCCAGATCAGCGCCGCGGCAAACACCACCACCGTCGCGAGCAGCGCGAAGACGAAGGCGTCGGGAATCCAGCGCTCGGTCCACGTGGTCAGGCGCAGCGCAGCCCTGGCCACCAGGCCAGGGCGGTCCCCCGCAGCCTTGGCGAAGGGGGACGGTTGCTCCACGCGCGAATCTTAGTTCAACGGCAGGCGCGCTTCGGAAGATCTCGCCAGCTTGCGTTCGAGGCGATCGAGACGATGCTGGACGCGCGCCGGATTGACGGCGCCTTCGGTGAGCAGATCGATGGCGTGCTGGCGCGCCGAGCGCAGGTCCTTCAAGCGGTGCTCGTGATGAATCGCCAGCGCTTCCTTGGCTTCGCGGCGAAGCGCCGCCGCGCACCGCGGCAGCACCGCGAGCTCGTTCCACGCTTCGGCGGCGTCATGCGGCCGGCGATCCCGGCGGCGGATCCACGCCAGGCGGCGCAGCGCTTCACCGTGCACTTCCGGTTCGGCGCCGACGCGCTTCGCGAACTCGATGGTGCGGACCAGCGCGGCTTCAGCGTTTTCATACTCGCCGCCGCGCTCGTAGACGCGCGCCAGCCCGTACGCTTCCTGGGCCGTCGTCGCCGCGGCCGGCCCCCGCGTGATGAGGACAATGGCGCGCGCCAGCACCGCGGCCAGCGACAGCAGGTCGAGCCGGTTGTGCTCCATCACCGCCTCGAGCGGCCGCGCGTCGCCGGTGCGCACGAACGTGAAGAATCGCGACGGGATTTCATAGCCGGGCACGTCGCCAACCCGATGCAGGCCGGCGATCTGTTTCTCGAGCACGGCGAGGGAGCAGCTGGAATCGTCGGGATCGGGCGTGCCGCTCGCGAGCGGCCGCTGCCGCCACATGCGGCGCGCCGGGTGCAGCATGTCGAGATGCGGCACGCCATCGAGCGGACATGGCACGCGGTGGAACATGAACCGCGTTTCGATCAGCGGAACGTCGAAGGTGCGGCCGTTGTAGGTGCACAGCGCGCCGTGCCGCTTCATCCAGTCCTGCATGGCGTTGAGCAGCGCCTTCTCATGCTCGAAACCGGGCAGCACGAACTGCCGGACGCGAATCGATGTGCCGTCAATGGCGGCGCAGCCGATCAGGAAGGCCTGCGTGCCGGCGCCGCTGAACAGTCCTGTGGTTTCGAGATCGAGGAACAGCAGGCGGGTCTGAACACCTCCCTCTACGACACCACTTGCGGAAGGCCAGGCCTTGCCCATCAATTGCAGCGCGCCGGCGCCGTCGTTGATCGTCGACACGATCTCTCCAACCGGCGTGCGGCCGTGCAGCATGTCCGCGCGGTACTCGCGATCGACGACGATCACCGCGCCGTCGGAATGCTCGACGAACGCGCCGCCGAGCTCCAGTGCGGCGCGGGTGTAATCCGCCCGGTCCGAAAATGCCGCCAGCGCAGGCGGGTCTAAAGACCCGCCTCTACTCTCGGTCGTCAGCAGCTCTGGAGCGACGCTCGGAACCGATGCGCGATGCGTCCTGACGATGTCGCGAAGCCGATCGAGCGTGGCCATGGCTAGAACGGCACCTCTTCTTCGCGCACCGCAATGGCCTGCGCGCCCGCGAGGAGGTGTTCGAGCATCCGCAGCGCCACGGTCTTCGCCAGCGGACCAGTCTCGCCGATCGGGCCGACGCACATCGGGCAGCCGTTGTCGCACGCGCAGCTCGCAATCAACGCGCTCGTCTTCGACAGCAGCTCGGCCTGCATGCCCCACAACGGCGCGCTGAAGCCGATGCCGCCGGGATACGCGTCGTACAGGAAAATGCGCGGCGTATCGTCCGCCGCCGCTGCTTCGGAGCCATGGCGGGAGAGGTCGCCCGGCGAATCGCCGGCGTTCACCGACAAGCCGATGTCGCGCGCGTCGCACATCAGCAACAGCTGCGCGACCTGCTTCATCGCGAACGCCAGGCCGATCACGCCGTCGCGGCGATCGTCGGTCGCATACGGCAGCGCGTTGACGATGGCGAGCGGAATCTCCAGCCAGTAGGCGGTCGTGTGCATCTGCTGCTCGGGCAGATCGAGCTCGCCTGAGCCGACGTTCTCGTTGGTCTGGAAGCGGATTTTCTTGAAGCCGACGACCCGCGACACGACATGCACTTCGCCGTGCACGGCAACCTTCGGCGCGTCCTCGGCGAAGCGATCAAGAATCGTGACCCTGGTGTAGGTGATCGCCGTCGTGTAGTAATCGCAATCGACCTCGCGCACGTGCGCCTTGCGCCCGACGAAGTCGAGCTCCTCGACCTGGTAGATTTTCCCCTCGACCATGTAGATGGCCTTGGGATGCAGCATCGACAGCGCGCTGGTAAAGTCCGTCTCGGCGATCACTTTCGCGCCGTTGGTGTGATCGGTGACCACGAAGTTGTCGGACGAGATCGATCGCAGGCTGACCGCGTTCGCCGGATACGACTCGCTGGTCCAGTGCCACTGCCCGGCCGCATCCTCGCTGCCCGAGCGGTGGACCAGGCCCGACTCCTGCAGCACCGCCAGCACGTCCTGCACGTTGACCTGCCCGTACGTCTCTTCGGTGGTGAACGGCAGCTCGAACGCGGCGCACTTCACGTGATCGACGAGGATGTGCAGGTTGTCGGGATTGACCAGCGCGTGCTCCGGCGAGGCATCGAAGAAGAACGACGGATGCCGCGCCACGAACTGATCGATCGGCGAGCTCGACGCCACCATCACCGCGGCCGACTGGCCGCTGCGGCGGCCGGCCCGCCCGGCGCGCTGCCACGTCGATGCAATGGTGCCCGGATACCCCGCCATCACGCACACGTCGAGCGCGCCGATGTCGATGCCGAGCTCGAGCGCGTTGGTCGAGATCACGCCGCGCACCTGTCCGGCGCGCAGGCCCTTTTCGATTTCGCGGCGGCGCAGCGGCAGGTAGCCGCCGCGGTAACCGCGAATGCGCTCGGGCATGCCCGGCACGTCCTCGAAATCCTCCTTGAGGTAGGTGGTCAGGATTTCCGTGGACAACCGGCTCTGCGCGAACACGATCACCTGCAGGTTGCGGCGCAGGAACTCGCCGGCGACGCGCCGCGATTCCGCGATGTACGAGCGCCGGATGCCGAGCTCGCGATTGACGACCGGCGGATTGACGAACACGAAAAACTTCTCGCCGCGCGGCGCGCCGCTCTGCTCGACCAGCGAGAACGGCTTTTCCGCGAGGCGCTCGGCAAGCTCCGCGGGATTGGCGATGGTCGCCGACGAGCAGATGAATTGCGGATTCGATCCGTAGTGCCGGCAGATGCGCTGCAGCCGCCGCAGCACGTTGGTCAGGTGGCTGCCGAACACGCCGCGATACGCGTGCAATTCGTCGATGACGACGAAGTCGAGATTCTCGAACAGCTTCGCCCAGCGCGGATGATGCGGAAGGATCCCCGTGTGCACCATGTCCGGGTTGCTGAGGACAATGTGCGCCCGCGTGCGAATCGTTCGCCGCGCATCCTGCGGCGTGTCGCCGTCGTAGGTGTGAACGCCGATCGCTTCGCCGCCGACTTCACCGCTTATTTTTCCTAATAAGGTGGTGAGCTCGTGGAGCTCCGCCATCTGATCCTGCGCGAGCGCCTTGGTGGGAAACAAATACAGCGCGCGCGCCGACGGCTTCTTCAGGATCCGATCGAGGATCGGCAGGTTGTAGCAAAGCGTTTTGCCCGATGCGGTCGGTGTGGTGACGACGACCTGCCGGCCGGCGGCAACGTGCCCGAACGCCTCGGCCTGGTGCGTGTAGAGCTGCGACACGCCGCGCGCTTCAAACGCGGCGCGCAGCCGCGGATCGATCTCCGGCGGAAACGGCGCGTAGGCTGCCTCGACTGCGGGCAGGCGGCGCACCGCCGTCACGACCTCGTCGGGCGTGTCGGGCCGGTCGAGTGCCTCGCCGGAATTCAGCACCCGCAGCGCGGACTGCAGCGCGACCTGCTTGTGTTCTGTGGGTCGCAACGCAGGTAAAGCCATAGGTAATCGTGTGAAATGCTACACGATCATCGGGTGAAAGCGAAGATACATCAAAGGTCCGTCTAAAGCATGTAGTATTCGCTCAGCAATGGCCACACTCGTTCGAAGGCTCGGCCTGTGGAGTTCCATCGGCCTCGTAATCGGCATCACGATCGGCGGCGGCATTTTCCGGACCCCGGCGGGCATCGCCACACGCGTTCCCGAGCCGTGGATGATGATGGGCGTCTGGGTGCTCGGCGGGTTGATCGTTCTCTGCGGCGCGCTCGCGTTCGCCGAGCTTTCGGCCTCGATGCCGGAAACCGGCGGCATGTATGTCTATCTTCGCGAGGGATGGGGCCGTCCGTTCGGTTTTCTGTACGGGTGGGCGCAGCTGGTCCTGATCCGCGCCGCCGCGCTCGGCGGCATTTCGTCGGTCTTCGGCGAATATTTCCTGCGCGTCGTCGGCATCGATCCCGCTGCGCATCCGGACTGGGCGGATTACCTGGCGGCCGGTGCAATCGTGCTCGCCAGCGTCACCAACATCGTCGGCGTGCAGATGGGCGCGCTGTTCGCGGGCATCTCGACGATTGCGAAGTTCGGCGCGCTGGCGCTGCTGGTGCTCGCGTCGTTTGCGATGGGCGGCAGCGTCGGCGGCTCGTTCGAGAATTTCGCCTCGACGGGAGCCGCTGTCGACGCCGGCGTCTTCGGCCTCGCGCTGATCTCGGTAATGTGGGCCTACGACGGCTTCGCGGACCTGACGTTTGCCAGCGGCGAGGTGAAGGATCCACAGCGCAACCTGCCGCGCGCCATCATCATCGGCACGGTGCTGATCATTCTGATCTACGTGACCGCCAACGCCGCGTATCTCTACATCAATCCGATCGGCGTGATGGCGACGTCGCGGCTGATTTCGGCGGACACGATGGGCGCGTTGTTCGGGCAGATCGGCGTGTCGTTCGTGTCGGTGATCGTGATGATCTCGACGTTCGGATCGCTGATGGGCAGCATGCTGGCGTCGCCGCGCATTTTCTTTGCGATGGCCGACGACAAGCTGCTGTTCGAACCGATCGCGCGCGTGCATCCGAAGTGGAAGACGCCGTACATCGCGATCAGCCTTGCGATGGTGCTCGGCGTCGCCATGGTGATGACGCAGACCTTCGAGCAGCTCACTGATACGTTCGTGCTGGCGATGTGGCCGTTCTACGCGCTCAGCGTCGCGGCGATCTACACGCTGCGCAAGTCACAGCCGAACCTGAGCCGCCCCTACAAGGTGGTGGGATATCCGGTGGTGCCGGCGGTGTTCATCATCGCCGCGATCTACCTGGTGGTGAACGCGCTCATCACCGATCCGAAGTGGACCTCGATCACCTTCGGCGTGGTGCTGCTGGGACTGCCGGTCTACTACCTGTTCTTCAAAACATCCGCGACTGACAGCCGTACACAACCACTGTAGTGCCGCTGATCCAGCTGGCTTGCGGCGACGCGAGAAAGGCGATCGCCGAACCAACTTCTTCGGGCCGGCCAAAACGCCCGAACGGCAGCTCCTGTTTCACGAACTTCGCAATGCCGTCTGGGTCGGACTGCTGCCGCTTCCACCACGATCCGCCTTCGAACAGGATCGATCCGGGCGCCACCGACACGACGCGGATCTGGTCCCTGGCGAGCTCCTGCGCGAGCGACTTGGTCAGGCTGATCTCGGCGGCCTTCACGGCGTTGTAGGTCATGCGGCCGCCGGCCTCGCGTCCGAAGATCGACGACACGATCACGATCGCGCCGCCGCCGCGCTTGCGCATGTGCGGCACGGCCAGGCGCGACATGCGAATCGCCGGGAACAGCGTGTGGTCGAAGGCTTCCTGCCACTCGGCGTCGGTCGTGGTTTCGAGGCCGGCGCCCTTGGCGACGCCGACGTTGTTGACGAGCACGTCGATGCCCCCGAATTCGCGGAGCGCCGCGTCGACAACGGTCTTCACTCCGGATTCGGTTGAGACGTCCGCCGCGACGTGCGCGGCTGCCGCTGCCGGCGCCGATTTCTGCAACGCCTGTGACGCGGATCGCAAGGCGTCCTCACCGCGCGCGCAGATCATCACGTTCGCGCCCTCGGCGATCAACGCCTGCGCCGCCGCAAGACCGAGACCGCGACTGCCGCCGGTAACCACCGCGACCTTGCCCGCCAACCCCAAATCCAACCGTTGAACTCCTTGAACCCTTGAACCGTTGAACCGTTGACGCGGCTAGCGCCCCGTCAAGTCGTTCAGCTTCCAGTCGAAATCGTGAAACGTCATGCGGAACGTGTTCTTGCGCACGAACTCGGCCTCGTTGGGAACGAGCAGCGGATCGATCAACGCCATCACGCTGCGCTCGATCGGGCTGCGGCTCGCATACACCGCCGGGGCGCGCCCGGCGAGCGACCGTGTGAACAGCGGCTCGCGCCACGAGAAAATCGGATTCACCGACACGCGATCGTTGGCGCTGTCGACAAACACCAGCTCGCGGTTGTCGACCAGCTCGCTGACCATTTTCTCGAGCTGCGCGTCGAGCCGCGCCGCCGTGTAGGCCTCGCTCTTCAATCGCGGGCCGCCGACCGCGCCGCGCCCAAGCGCCAGCAGCGCGCGCGCGTCGTTGAACTCGCCGATCACGTCTTTTTCGATCGCGTCGAGCGTCAGCATCCGCCCGGCAGCGCGAAACTGCCGCCGCTCGAACGCGCCGGGGATTTGGCGGATGCTGCTCGACGGGTATTCCGGCGCCTTGCCGCGGATCGGATAGCCGTCGATGACGGTACGCAGCACGAACGCGTTGTAGGCGTTGATCCAGTAGGCCAGCTGGCGATCGGGCGGCCAGCTCTTGAGCGTGTCCGCGGACACCTCGCCGAGCGCGGCCACGTAGCGATCGAACTTGCCGCGCTCGACCTTCAGCGCGTGGTAATAGACCAGGCCGTCACGCACGTAGAGATCGAGAATCTCGTCGTAGGGGCGATGCAACGCCTCAACGTCCGCCGGCGTCGGCGACGATTGCTGCGCGAGCGTGCCGCTCGCGGCGAGCGCGGCCAGGAAAATCGGGACACAGACTTTCATGAATTACAGCGCGGCCAGGAATTCGTTCAGCGCGGTGTTGAATGCTTCGGGCTGCTCGAGATTGGCAAGATGACCGGCGCCCGGAATGATGACTAGCCTGGCACCGCGAATCCCACTGGCGATCCGCCGCGACTCCTCCACCGGAATCATCTCATCTTCCGCGCCCGTGATCACCAGCGTCGGCACCGACACTCCAGCTAGCAGCGGCGTCGAGTCCGCGCGATGCATCATGCGCTGAATGGCGGCGCGGATCCCGTCCGGCGACTGCTGCTTGATCAACCGGCGAACGTTCGCCTCCGCATCGGGCCTGGCTTCGTGCGTGGTCTTGCCGAGCAGTTTGGGCATCATGTCGCGGGCGACCCCCGACGGCCCTTCGCGATCGACCACCGCCAGCATGTTGCGCCGATTGGCGCGCGATTCCGGTGAATCGGCGCCGGCACGGGTGTTCGCGAGCACCAGGCCGTCGAAAATTTCGGGCCGCGCTTGATAGAGCGCGAGCGCCGCATAGCCGCCCATCGAGCAGCCGCCAACCACCGCGCGCGTCACGCCGAGCTCCTCGAGCAGGTCGACCACGTCTTCGGCGTAATCGGCCATCGACGGCGAGGCCGGGGAATCGACTTCGGTGCTGCCGCCAAAGCCGCGCAGATCGGGTGTGATCAGCCGCCAGCCCTCGGGAATGCTCTTGATTTGCGGCTCCCAGAGGTTCGCGCCGATGGGGAACGCGTGCAGCAGCACCAGCGCGCGCAGATCGGTTTGGCCCGGAGCCGAATCGAGATACGCGATTGTGCGGGAACCGATATGCGAGTACTGACGCATGCAGGGCTGAAAGGATTGTAGTTTAAAGTTTCAAGTTTCAAGTTCAAAGTTGAGTTTAAATTGCCAGTTCAAAATTGAGTTTCAAGTGTCCGGCAAAACTCGAACTTGAAACTGAAAACTCAACTTGAAACTTGAAACTTGAAACTTTTAACTACTCTGATCTTCATATCTCGATGGCGCCGCCGAAGGTCTTCAAATGATCCCGGAACGTGTAGTTCGGATCGGCGTTGCGCTTCGCCACGTATGAATCGAGATCGAACTGCGTCCTCAACAGTTCGCCGTTCAGCAACCGGACCGCCTGCGCACCCTCGCGCGCCGCAATGTCGCGTGCCGTGTCGACAACGCGGGGAAGATCGGCGCTCGCCACCACGACCACACCGTCATCGTCCGCGAAAATGTGATCTTCCTGCGTGACCGTGATCTTGCCGAGGTTGGCGGCTTCGAGGGCGGTCGCCACGCGCCGCCGCAGCTCGAGCGGACCGTTCGCGCAGGTGCCAAGCGACCACACGCGCGCGCCGATCGCGTGAATCGCCGCGGTATCGCGATGCGTGCCCCAGCAGATCGTGGCGGCGATGCCGCTCATGAAAGCTTCGCCAACCACCAGGTCGCCAATGCAGCCTTCGTCCTCGCGGCCGCCGTTGTCGATCACCAGCACGTCGCCCCTGTTCGCCGCCGCGATCGCTTCCAGGAACACATCGGTGCTCCCGGCGTGCCGGGCCGGACGCACCGGCCCGCTCACCTTGCTGCCGGGGAAATTACAGCGCATCCGCGGCGGCCCGACCCGCACCGGCAGCGACAGCTGCACGCACGCATCGGCAATGAACGGAGTGGTCCAGTCGAATCCGGCAAGCAGGTCGGCCATCCGTCAATCATGTCTGAGCGCGGTGAGCGGATCAATCCGCGCCGCGCGGCGTGCGGGAATCCAGCTGGCGACGAGGGCGACGATGAGCAGCCCGGCGCCGACCATCAGATACGTGAACGGATCGCTCGGCGCGATCTCGAACAGTTGCGAGCGAAGCGCGCGGCTGGCGACGAGCGCCGTGCCAAGCCCGATGCCGATACCGGCAACGGCGAGCTTGCCCGCCTGCGCCATTACCATCCGAAGCACCTCGCCGCGTCCGGCGCCAAGCGCCAGGCGAATGCCGATCTCGCGCGTCCGCTGACCGACCGCGTAGGCCAGGACGCCGTACAGACCGATCGCGGCAAGCAGCATCGCGGTGCCGGCAAACGACGCGATCAACACCAGGTACAAGCGCGGCTGCGCCA
>Ga0307409_100001636_pt1 | contig 11217 bp, 10 predicted proteins | sample 322Ometagenome_2_FD_203888 | JGI IMG/M metagenome (GOLD analysis project Ga0307409, IMG submission 203888) | Maize rhizosphere microbial communities from greenhouse at UC Davis, California, United States - 322HYB-O-2 | ecosystem: Host-associated > Plants > Roots > Rhizosphere > Soil | place...
TTCCGTATTTAAGGCTTCCAAGACCTTCTCGCCTCTGGGCGACAGTCGGTATCCTGGCCGCAGGCTCTCAGTCAGTCCAAGGGCTTTGAGTTTGCGGACCCAGGGTTTGAAGGTTGGGATGTCGAGGCCGATGGATTCGGCGAGGATCTGGGCGTGGGTGTTAGGGCGGTCGTGGATCATCTGCAGATACAGTTGCGTCCACTCGCCGCGTTTACTGCCGGCGTCGAGTTGTTTGAGTTTGGCGATAATTTCGGCGAGTTCGGTCTTGTTCAGGTTGGTGTTATTGCGAAGCGATTTACGAGGGTCGTCCCCCGCGAAGTGCACGCGGATCTTGTAGATGTCCTCGTCGCGGTCGTAGAGGTCGGCGACCAGATCGTCTTTTGAGGCGAAGCCTGCCTCGCGGGCGTCAAGGTCGGTGATATCGTCTAGCGTGACCACGTCGACTGCGTCGATGCCGATAACGCCGCGTTGCGTCATCTGCGTCCCGCCAGCTTTAACGCCCGCCTTTCTCCAGCGTCGAAAGATCAGCGTCACCCGGCCCTCTTTTATCTCATCGATCAATTTGTTTTTGAGAAGCATGAAAGTCAGTACCATCCGCGGTAGCGGGTGGCTCAACGTTGTTAGTGATCTCGACAGCGTCGGCATCTGAACTTCAACCGCGCGCTATCGCAGGTGGTGCTGACACTCGTCCCGGACCCTACCCGCCGCTGATGGCGTTGAAGATGTACAGTTCGCTGCCGGGGACGATCTGCGTCTGCAGGCCGTGCTGGGAGCGGATGTCGTTGCCGTGATAGTAGATGTTTACGTGCGGGCGTATCTCGCCCTGCTCGGTCAGGACGCGGTCGCGAAGGCTCAGGTGCTCACGCCAGAGCGTGGCGAGGATATCACCGACAGTTTTGTGATTGCCCCCGACGCCGATCTCGGTCTGGCCGTTGGAAAATTCTTTAAGGTGCCCGCTTAGGTAGACCTTGTAATTCATTACGTTTCCTTCGCCGAACGTATGTTCAAAAAAAGGCTCGGCCTACACGGAGTACGCCTTGACGCACAAAATCTCCGGCAGTGCGTTTTGAATAAGCTCCCACGAATCGCCGTTGTCTGACGACCCGTAAAGCTTGCCGTTGCGCGTGCCGAAGTAAACGCCGCCCGCGTCGCTCGTGTCCGAGCAAAGCGCGTCACGCAGGATGACCTCGTAAGCGTTCTCCTGCGGCAGGCCGTTGGTGAGCGGCTCCCAGCTTTCGCCCTCGTCACGGGTGCGGTAGACGCGGAGCTTTCCTTCGCAGGTGAACCGCACGGCGTCGGCTTCGAGCGGGACGATGAAAACGTCTCCGCGTTTCGTCGCCGTGATACCGAACCCGAAGTTCGACGGCAATCCGCTCTCGATCTCCTGCCACGTCTGACCGTCGTCGCGGCTGCGGTACACGCCATGGTGGTTCTGCAAAAAGAGCGTTTCTTTTTTATCGGGGTGGCGAGCGATCTTGTGCACGCACTGGCCGAACTCGGGATATTGATCCGGCAAAAAGTAAGCCTTGATGCCGGTATTCGTCGACGTCCAGCTTTCGCCGCCGTCCTCGGTCTGGTAGGTTCCGGCACTCGAAACGGCGATGAGCATTCGTTTCGGGTTTTCGTCGTCGGTGATTATCGTGTGCAGGCAAAGCCCGCCGAAACCGGGCGCCCATTTTTCGCGATGCGGGTGATTCCACAGGCCGCGATTGAGCGACCATTTTTCGCCGCCGTCCGTAGACTCGAAAAGCGCCGCGGGTGCGACCCCGCAGTAAAGAGATCTGTCGTCAGGGCCGGGCGCGATCTGCCAGATGTTTTCGAGGGCCGCACCCGTGTCTTCGGGAAATTTGATCCGCATCGCTTCGGGCGTGTCCCAAGTCGCGCCGCGATCGTCGCTGCGGACGAGTTCCGCGCCCCAGTGCATGCTTTGCGCTGCCGCCCACATGCGTTCCCGCCCCCCGCGCGTGTCGAGCATCATCGAGTAGACCGAACGCCCTGGAAAGTGCGGGCCGCTCATTTCCCAACCGCCGCTGCCGTTCCGATTCAGAACAAATGCACCTTTGCCGGTGCCCACCAACAATAAAGTGTTTGCCATAAATTTTATGAGTTGATAACGCCCCGGATTTTGTCGTTCTTGTTGCGGAGGTCGATGCCCCCCTCGAGAAAGGATTTCAGATTTGCGAGGTAGAACGTCCAGCCCTCGCCGCAGCCGATAAAGATGTGCAGATTTTCGTCCGGGCCGATCTGTTTTTGAGTCAGCTGAACGACCTTCTGACCGTCCTCGGAAAGTATCTGCACCTCCACGATGCTCTCGTCGGCGAAAGTAAAACTGAGAAAATCGTGCCCGTTCGCCTCGAGAACTTGCCCGCGTTCGGGCGAGCCGTTCGCATAGCCGTGCCACTCCCATCGGTATGTGTCGCCGGCGGCGAAGCGTTCAGTTTTGTCCCGCGCGAGGTTGCCGGGACCCGCGAATTCGGCTTTGGACAAAAACCAACGCTCGATCTCGGACTGCATGCTCCACGCGTTGTAGATCGCGCGCATCGTCGCATCCACAGTTATCCGCTTGGTAAATCTGCTCCAGTCCGCCATCCGATTTTCGACCCGTGAACACGGTACGTAATTCCGCTTAGAACCAACTGCTCTTTTTCTTCGAACCCCCGCCGAAGATGCCGCCGAGAACCCCGCGAACGATCTGTGTTCCGATCTGCCGGCCTATACTGCTGCTGGCCGACCGGGCGACGCTCTTCCCGATCGACTCGAAGATCGTGTCGGGGGCACGTGCGGCCTGGCGTGCGGCTTTTTCTTCCGCGGCCTGCTGCTTCGTCGCGGCCACCGCGGCATCCGCCTCGGCCTTCTGCTGCATTCGCTCTTCCGCCTTTTTCTGCAGGATCTCGAACGCCGACTCGCGGTCGACCGCCTGCTCGTACTGGCCGGCTACGAGCGACGAACTGATGAGCTGTGCACGCTGTTCCGGGGTGATCGGTCCGAGTTGGCCGACCGGCGGTACGACAAATGCTCGGTCGACCATCGACGGAATTCCCTTTTCGTCGAGCATCGAGATCAACACCTCGCCGACGCCGAGTTCGGTGATCACCTTTTCCGTTTTGATCTTCGGGTTTTCGCGGAAAGAGCCTGCGGCGGCTCTCACGCCTTTTTGCTCCTGCGGAGTGTAAGCCCGCAGCGCATGCTGCACGCGGTTGCCGAGCTGCGCCAGAACCTTTTCCGGAATGTCCGCCGGGTTTTGCGTGACGAAATAAACACCGACGCCTTTCGAACGGATCAGACGGACGACCTGTTCCACCTTTTCGACAAGAACGGGCGGAGCGTCGCTGAATAAAAGGTGAGCTTCGTCAAAAAAGAAAACAAGTTTCGGTTTGTCGAGATCGCCTGCCTCGGGCAGCGTTTCGAACAGTTCGGAAAGTATCCAAAGCAGGAAGGTCGAATACAGCTTTGGCGAATTTATCAGGTCGTCCGCCGCGAGCAGATTGAGCACGCCTCTGCCGCCGATGGTCTGTATAAAATCGTCGAGCTTCACCGCCGGCTCGCCGAAAAACAGCTCGCCGTTCTGCTGCTCGATCTGCAGCAGCCCGCGTTGTATCGCACCGACACTCGCCTTCGAAACGTTCCCGTATTTGAGCGTGAACTCCTCGGCGTTCTCGCCGACAAACTGCAAAAGTGACTGCAGATCTTTGAGGTCGAGCAGCATCAGACCGCTCTCGTCCGCGATCTTGAACGCCAGCGAAAGGACGCCTTCCTGCGTGTCGTTGAGCTGCAGCATTCGCGAGATCAGCAGTGGGCCCATTTCCGATACCGTCGAACGCAGCGGATGTCCCTGTTTGCCGAAGACGTCCCACAGGGTCACGGGGCTTCCTTCGAACCGGACGTTTTCGATGCCGAGCTCTTTGTTCCGGTCGTCGATCTTCGCGTTGCCGCCGCCCGGCTGGCTGACCCCGGTGAGGTCGCCTTTGATGTCGGCCATAAAGACCGGCACGCCCCGCTGGCTGAAACCCTCGGCGATGCGCTGCAAAGTTACCGTCTTTCCGGTGCCGGTGGCGCCCGTTATCACGCCGTGGCGGTTGGCCATCTGCGGCAAAAGTAAGAATTCGGCCGCATCATTTTTTGCGACCAGGATCGGTTCGGTCATATTAAAACGTTTCCTCTTTTCGTGGATCTATCGTGCGGTGTCCGGCTTATCGTATATGAATCCTTGGGACCGGTATTAGCAATTCTCGTATTTCCAATTGCGGCGTTTGCCTTCGGACAGCCACTCCAGCGTGGTTGCCAATCGTTTCTCGCGCGTCGCGTCGGTCTTCGCCTCGGCTATCCATTCTACATATTCCTTTTTGCAGCTGTAAGGAAAATTCTCAAACGTTTCCCGAGCCGTTTTGTTCTTTTTCAAAGCAGCATTCAAGTAGTCAGGAACGACCAGGTCCTTTTTCACCGACGGTTTCTTTTCGACCTTGACGCCCTTTTCGTTCAATTCGGCTGCCTGACGGACGAGGCCGACGATCACATCGTCCGGCGGAAGGTCGCTGATCGAAGTGATCCGTCCGAAACTGCCCATTGCCGTCTTTTGAGCCGGGAATGCGTCGTTTTCCAGTAGGGATTGTTTCCAGAATCCTAAGGTACAGTGCTGCTTGAACGAAGCCATGCCGCAAAGCATTCCTTTGTGGTCGAAATGGGGCATGCTCCATTTCATGGTCTCGACTGCTTCGGGACACGCCTTGTGCACCAACTTTCTGATGTGAACAAGAATGGGTTTGGCGAACTCGGCCGATTTCTCGATGTATGCGTCAACTCTAGAGTCAATTGTAGGCATATTTCTCCTCGATGGATATGTAACGGTGGAGTGTCAGAACCGGACGATTATAAACGATTTTCCTTCCGAATAACTAATTTTAATCCCGACCATTTTTCGTCGACCGCACACACTTTAACGTCGACGAGCCCGAGCGGAAATGCGGCCTCGCGGACGGTGTCCTCGGTTATCTCAGTCGGCAGTTTTGCGGCCCTTTTGTACCACGAGATCCAGATCGCACCGTTCGGCTTTATCAGTTTCGAACACCGTGCGAGCTGCCGGAACAGCTCATCGCGGCTGTTCGAAAACAGATGAATAAGATCGACGTCGACCCGCGGCGCAGAACTCACCTTCGCACCATCAGGAATAGGAGCGAGAAGCTCTGCGTAATGGTCCGGCGCACCGATCGTGTAAACGGTGCTGCCGTCCTTGATCCCGAGTTTTTTCGCGAGCGGTGTTCCCGAATATCCAGCCGTCATTTTGTTCAGCGAAGAGTGATCAGCACCTCACGGTCGCGCGGCCCGTCGAACTCGCACAGGTAGATTCCCTGCCAGCGCCCGAGCATCAATTTCCCCGCCGCGAACGGCACCGTGACGCTCGTGCCGACCAGCGAAGTCTTGATGTGAGCGTCGGAATTATGCTCAAAATGTCGGAAATCTTCGAAATATTGCGGTATCAGCTTCCGCAGGAAACCGAGCATGTCCGCCTGCACGTCCGGGTCCGCGTTCTCGTTCACGGTCAGTCCGCACGTGGTGTGCTGCGTGAAAAGCACGCAGATTCCCTCGTCGACGCCTGCCGCCGTGACGTGCTTTTGCACCCGCGCGGTTATATCGATCATTTCCTCGCGGGCCGTTGACGCGACTTTGAGCGTATCCATTCTCATTAATATATACCAAATGCGCGGCTTTGCGACGCTGTCTGCTTGGGGCCGATTCTTGCTAAACTAGGAACAGACCAGCCACACCACGGGAATCAGAAAATATGAAAATATCGCGTTCTGCACTTTTATCTACAATTTTGCTCACAGCTGCGTTCGCGTCCGGGGCGCTCGCACAGAAACAGTTCGAGGGATATTCGCTGGAACTTGACGCCAACCTCGGCGGCTCGTGCCCGATCACGTATCTTCCCTCGGCGGGCGGCGCGAACAATATCGAGGTTTTTATCGCGGGAACCGATCGGCAGACTCCGGCGGGAACGCTCAAGGCCTGCGAAGGCGGCTCGGTGCAGGGCAACCGTGTCTCGCCGAACGGTCACGGCAAATGGTGTTTCACGGGCGGCGAGGATGTATACGAGGTACGGCTGACGAACGGCAAGAGTTATCTCTGGCCGGCGATCAACCGGGAAAGCGGCTTCCACAATGTCAAGGATTTTCGCCCCGTCAAATATTCCCCGCAAGGCTCAAGCAAATACCAATATTCGGAGCCGGCGGACTATACGCAAACGATCCGCAACGCTCTCGTTTACATCGCGGCCCGCCAGGGCGGAACGCTCTATTTCCCGGACGGTGATTACGTCGTCGGGACGCTCGACGGCAACCGCCGCGATCCCGCGTACGAAGCCCTGACGCTGCCGTCGGGCATCGTTGTGCAGGGCACGAGTTCCAACCCTTCCGCGATCAAATCGGATCTTCCGATCAAGGCGAGCGCGTCGCGCATTCGTCTGCGAAATGAAAAACAAACGATCTTTCGTATTGGCGGCTGCACCACAAACATTACGGTCCGTGATATCGAGCTTATCGGCAACGCCGACCTCGCACGTGAGGCGAAACGAAGCTCGGTCGGCACCTACGGCATCGAAGGCGTCGGGAAATGGGCTATTGACCCGCGAACCGGCGGCGAGACGCCGAACTCCAGCCAGATAATGAAATTTGAAGGCCTGACGCTTCAGAACTTCGAAAAGGCGATCTTCGTTCACAACGCCAACGACGAACGCTGCGACCCGAAAACGCAGCGGTGCGGGATGTGGCAGTTCGACTACGTGAAAGTGGACAACGTGTTCTTTTCCAACAACGGCACGGGCATCTGGGTCGATTCTTTCAATTCCGACTGGAAGGTAACGAACACTTTTTTTAATTACTCTGCCCTCTCTAACGCGCCGGGCGACGGCATCAGGCTTCAAAAGGCCGCCTCGATGCTGATCGAACAGACGTTCGGCGGTGGTACGAACTATGGAGCGAACATCGGCGGTACTTTTTTGAATATCGACTACGTCGGCGGGGTCACTCTGATCAGCTCGGGTTCGGAAAGCGGCCAGCGGAGCATATACACAAACCCGGCCGGTGCGATCAGCTCATTGATGATCACGGTTATCAGTTCGGCATTCGGAGATAAGATGGAGCTCAACGGCCGGCTCAATTATGTGTCGACGGGCAGCTCTTATAATCCAACCACGATTCAGGCCGGGCCGGGCGTGCACATTGTTTCGAACGGCGACCGTTTTTGTTCAGACCCCGCGGTGCTCGCTCAGGGGTGCGTCGACGCGGCAGGCAAATTTGCCGGTAATCCCCGGTTCAACGGCGGTAAGATCATCTTCCAGACGGGCCGCGGAGCCGAAGGAGCCGGAGCGAACATGATCGGGGCGCGTCCGACGTTCTTCGGCCATCAGGTGGAGATGGCGGACGATGACGGCGCCAACAATGCACCGGTGCTGTTCGCACGCTCGTCGAACTTTCAGAAGCCGCTCCTACGGGTCGGGCAGTCGAATTTCTTTTACGACTTTCAGCGGCGCGAGTACAACGGGTTCCTCGCGATCACCGGCAACCAGGACAAACCGTACCGAGGGCTGATAGTGAATGGGCCGGTACAGTTCGACCCGAACATCACGTTCCAGGACATTCAGCGATACGCCGAATCGATCCTGATGGGCCAGCCCACCATCTCCGACGGAGCCCTCGTTTACTGCAAGGACTGCCGTAAAAATCCGACCGGCGTCTGCACTCAAGGCACGGCAGGCGTCGACGGGGCATTTGCGAAGCGGGTCAACAAACAATGGCGCTGCGATTAAGCAACCGAACATTCCATTTATAGAAGCCCACGGAAGGCTTTCGTTCTGAGATTTTGCCCCGCGTAATTGATTAAATATCGCAAGTAATTGATAATCAGTAGTTTTGATACTTACTAGAATTCCTCTAGGTCCGCACCCCAAACAAACTCAGTAATACCTATTTAGTTAGGTATCACTGTGCGGACAGGCGGAAGTGAAAAATTTAACAATATGAACGATTACGTAATTTATTTAGCGCCCGCTTTGGGGATCTTAGGACTGCTGGTAATGGCATTTAAGTCTATCTGGGTCGGCAAACAGGATGCCGGTGACCCGAAAATGCAGGAACTGGCAGGCTATATCGCCGACGGCGCGATGGCGTTTTTGAAGGCCGAGTGGAAGGTTCTTAGCATATTCGTTTTATTCACCGCGGCGTTGTTGGCCTATTCGGGGACGATCCACGAGGTCGGCGGCCGGCAGATCCATTCCAGTTGGGTGATCGCTATCGCATTTATCATTGGTGCGGTGTTTTCCGCCACAGCGGGCTACATCGGGATGAAGGTCGCGACCAAGGCGAACGTGCGAACCACGCAAGCAGCACGCACAAGCTTGAAGCAGGCGCTGAGAGTGTCGTTCACCGGGGGAACCGTTATGGGTCTCGGTGTGGCCGGTCTGGCCGTTTTGGGGCTGGGCGGCCTGTTCATTGTCTTTCTGGCAATATTCGCAGATCTCGGTGTGAACCAGGTAAGAACGTCGATCGAAGTATTAACAGGCTTCTCGTTGGGAGCCGAATCGATCGCATTGTTCTCACGCGTGGGCGGCGGTATCTACACGAAAGCGGCCGACGTCGGAGCCGACCTGGTCGGTAAAGTGGAAGCAGGAATTCCTGAAGACGATGTCCGGAACCCCGCCACGATCGCCGATAACGTCGGCGACAACGTTGGCGACGTCGCCGGCATGGGAGCCGACCTTTTCGGTTCCTACGTCGCAACAATCCTGGCCACAATGGTTCTGGGCCAGGAGATAAAGGTAAACGATGCATTCGGTGGCATGTCCCCGATCCTTTTGCCCATGGTGATCTGCGGGTTGGGAATCGTCTTTTCCATTATCGGTACCTTGTTCGTAACGATAAAAGATGACCATTCGAGCGTCCAGCGTGCGTTGAACATCGGCAACTGGGCCTCGATGATATTGACCGTAATTGCAGCCTACTTTGTCGTGATGTGGCTGCTTCCTGACGGCCCGATCACCTCACGCACGACGACTTTTAACAAAACGGGCGTTTTCATGGCGATCGTCGTCGGAACTATCGTCGGCGGGATCATGAGCGTGGTAACGGAATATTTCACGGCTATGGGCAAAAAGCCGGTGCTTTCGATCGTTCAGCAATCGTCGACCGGCCACGCCACCAACATCATCGGCGGTTTGGCCGTGGGAATGAAATCGACCGTCATCCCGATACTGACGCTGGCCGGCGGCATCATGGCTTCTTATTATTTTGCTGGGTTGTACGGTGTCGCGATCGCCGCGGCGGGTATGATGGCGACGACAGCGATGCAGCTGGCGATAGACGCATTCGGGCCGATCGCGGACAATGCGGGCGGTATTGCAGAGATGAGCCAGCTTCCTCCCGAGGTACGCGAACGAACCGATAACCTCGACGCGGTCGGCAACACCACCGCGGCGACAGGAAAGGGTTTCGCTATCGCATCGGCAGCGCTGACAGCTCTCGCGCTGTTCGCCGCCTTCGTGGGGATGGCCGGAATCGACAGGATCGATATTTACAAAGCCAATGTCTTGGCCGGTTTATTCGTCGGGGCGATGATCCCGTTCATCTTCTCGGCTCTGTGCATACAGGCGGTCGGTAAAGCCGCGATGGACATGGTGCAGGAAGTCAGGCGCCAGTTTCGTGAAATTCCCGGCATCATGGAATACAAATCAAAGCCGGAATACGAGAAATGCGTCGCTATCTCGACCAAAGCATCGATCCGCGAAATGATGCTGCCCGGCGCCATCGCGCTAGTCACTCCCGTGATCGTCGGCTTCACGTTCGGACCGGAAGTTTTGGGCGGTCTATTGGCGGGCGTCACCGTGTCCGGCGTATTGATGGGAATCTTCCAGTCAAACGCTGGCGGTGCGTGGGACAATGCAAAGAAATCCTTCGAAAAAGGCGTGCTGATCAACGGCGAGATGGTCTACAAAGGATCGGAACCCCACAAAGCATCTGTAACAGGTGACACCGTCGGCGATCCGTTCAAAGACACTTCGGGCCCGTCTATGAACATCCTCATCAAACTGATGTCGATCGTATCGCTCGTGATCGCACCGTATATTTTCGGCATCGGCCAGTAGCCGCAAAACGCATGTCCGTATGAGTAGGGGCTCATGCAAATGAAGACGCAACGTTGTTGAATCCTACAACGTTGCGTCTTCTCAATTTCCGCCTCAGAAAGCGTTCGGTATTCAGTGTCCACCGCCGGCACGTAATTAACGGAGCAACATGCTCAGCGATCACCTCAATCAAACTTCGCGGGTTCCTCGCTCGACGAATTAAAGCAGCATTCGCACGACGGCGATGAGCCCGACGATTGCGAGAATCGGGATAACAATCAGGACCGCGATGATTGTATAAATGAAAACTGTATCGCCCCAACTTTCCTCGACTTCCTTGACCGGAAGCTCTTCTGCCAGTTCAAAGGTGTCGAAATAGACCGTCGATTGATCGTCCAGCAGATAATGCAAATCTACGTCTACGTCCGCGGTGGGTGATTCATAGAAAGTTGCGGGAGTGATTCCCGCCTTCAGCAGCTCGATCCCGAATCGAAGGTACCCGTTTCGCGTAGCAACCATATACGATTCGTCATCGTTGCCACCATATTGATACAGGCCCACTCTCGCGTTCTCTTTAGAAACACGATTATCGAGCTCCTCAACGACTTTTCGGATATCGTCCAACTCCACCTCACGTTGGCTTATCGGTTTCCGGGCCGCCCATTAGCTGAATGAATCGCTCGAACAAATACTCAGAGTCATGCGGTCCGGGAGCGGATTCCGGGTGATACTGGACCGAGAACACCGGTAGCGTTTTGTGGCGGAGGCCGGCCACGGTGTTGTCGTTGAGGTTAACGTGGGTTACTTCTATGTCGGCGGGCAGCGATTTGCGTTCGACGGCAAAGCCGTGATTATGGGATGCGATCTCGATCTTGCCGGTGGTTAGATCTTTGATCGGCTGGTTTCCGCCGCGGTGCCCGAACTTCATTTTGTAGGTCTCGCCGCCGAACGCCGACCCGATAAGTTGATGTCCGAGGCAGATCCCGAACATCGGGATACGGCTTTCGGTCAGCTCTTTTATCTCGGAGATGACCGCCGCCATCGACGCCGGGTCGCCGGGGCCGTTGGAAAGAAAGATGCCGTCAGGTTTAAGCGCCAGAACTTCA
>Ga0307409_100001637_pt1 | contig 11216 bp, 6 predicted proteins | sample 322Ometagenome_2_FD_203888 | JGI IMG/M metagenome (GOLD analysis project Ga0307409, IMG submission 203888) | Maize rhizosphere microbial communities from greenhouse at UC Davis, California, United States - 322HYB-O-2 | ecosystem: Host-associated > Plants > Roots > Rhizosphere > Soil | place...
ATGGGCCAGCTCATGGTTGATCAGCGTGAAGAAGCGTTCGCCCGGAGAGAAAGTCTCCAGCCGCTGCGATAGCGGGGCGACGTCGAGCATGACGCCGTTATTGGGAGAAGAGCGAGCCGCGGCGTTGCCATAGTCGCTGAAGTCCTTGATCAGGACGGTTGTCCGGTCCCACGGCTCCCACTGGAAGCGCTTCCTGTGCCATTCGATCGAGTTTTCGAAGGCGCGCGCAACATAGGGTATCAAATAGGTCTGGGTCGGATCGAAATAGAGCAGCAGCTGATTGTCGGTTTCCAGCGTCGTGAGGGGGATGCCCGAGACGCTTTCCCGAACCCGCTCGGGCTGTTCGGTCTCGGGCTCCTCCGGCGTCGGTTCCACCACCGGCGGCTGCGTTCCGGTCGCCGGCGCGGGAACCTCTTGCACCGTGGTGGTGTCGGGCTGTGGCGGGAGAGGCTCCGGCTGGACCTGCGCCCAGGCGCCGCTGGCGACGCTGCCCAGCCACAGCGCCGCGATCCGAGTTGCCCAGCGCCGACCATGGCGCGCGCTTCCCCCGCTCATCACCCCCCTTTCGGGCCACCACGCGGCCCGGTGTCGCGCTATTGGTTCGACAGGCTAGTCGCGAAACTGGCGTTCTGCATCGCCGCGCCAAATGACGGATTGGCCATCAATGCCTGGAAATGTACCGATCCCCTTAGCGCGCTAAGCGAATTGGCGTTGGCGGCCAGAGATCGAAGCGCGTTGGCGTTGTTGGCGATCGCAGTGAATGCCTGGGGATTTGCCGACATCGACGCAAATGCAACCGGGTTGGCCGACATCATCTGAGCCGCCCGGGCATTGAGCTGGCCACTGGCAGCCAGGTTCGCCGCCGCGGCAGCGGCATTGTAGGCTTGGGCCGCCTGCGCCGCGGCAGCGAGCGAATTGGCGTTGGCCGACACCGCATTGAACGCCTTGGCATTGTTCGCCACCGCGGTCAGCGCCTTGGCGTCCATTGCCACTGCGAACGCCTTCGGATTGGCGGCCAGCGACTGGAACGATGCGGCATTGGCCGCGATTGCGCTCAGCGCCTTGGTGTCCGCTTGCAGAGCATGCATCGCCTTGGCGTCATTGCCGAGCGCTTCGAACGCCTTGGCATTGTTCTGCATCGACGCGACCGCCGATGGGTTGGCCAGCGCCGCCTTGAAGCCGCCGAAATTATTGGCGTAGTTCGCAAAGGCGTTGGGATTGGAGGCAATCGCGTGCAACGCCCGCGGATGGCCAGATAAGGCCAGGAAGGCATTGGGATGCTGCGAAACCGCAAGCAATGCCCGAGGCTGCAGCGACAGCGAATAGAGCGCATTGGCATTCTGGGCCATCACCGCCGCGACCTGGCCATTGGCCTGGCCAAGATTGGCATGATAGGCGCTGGCAGCTTTTGCCGCGACGTTGAGCGAAGCCGCGTTGGCCGAGATCGCCTTGAACGAGTTGGCGTTGGCGAGAATGGCGCTGACCGCCTTGGCGTCAGCCGACAGGCTCTGCATTGCCTTTGCGTCGTTGCCGAGCGCCTCGAAAGCCTTGGCATTGTTGGCCATCGACGCCACCGCCGACGGGTTGGCCAGCGCGGCCTTGAAGCCGGCGAAGTTGTTCGCATAGGCGGTGAAAGCATTCGGATCGGACGCGATCGCGTGAACCGCCTGCGGATGGCGGGCGAGCGATTCAAAGGCAACTGCGTGCTGTGCCATCACCGCGAATGCCTGCGCACTGGCAGCGTTGACGCTGCCGCTATTCGCCGAAACCGCCTTGGCGGCGTTCAGCGTGGCCAGGAAGGCCTGCGGATTTGCCGCCAGTTGCGAGAATTCCTTCGGATTGGCCGCGATCATCGACATCGCCTGGCTGTTGGACGCCAGCGAAGCGAAGTTCGGGTCGGCCGCCAAAGCCCGGAAGCTGGGATTTTTCGACATCACCTCAAAGGCGTCGGTCTGCATCAGCTGCGGAATCGTCGTATCGCCGAGCGTCACGTCGCCCGAGCCGATCTGCGGATTCACATGGCGTTGAGCCGGGGCGATGGTCCCCTCGACCGGCCCGAGCGGCGGATAGATTCGGCCCAGTCCATAAGCGCCGATGGCCACGGCCAATATGGCCGCGCCGGTCACGATATATTTGCGATTGCTTGATTGGCTTGATTCGATCGTTGTCACGTCGCACCCCCTCGCGGTGAAACCAATACGCACACCGGTTCACCGCCCCACGCGATGAAACCGAGCTGTCATGATTAACTTTAGCTTAACCAGAGTCAATGAAGGACTGGCTAAGTCGTTGTAAAATCGAGGCTGAGAGCCCCACTTTGAGGGTGTAGTCGGCCCGATAACGCCTCGACTCACCGCTTCCTAATGAACGCGCCTCTTTCGGTTCTGGCGCCACAATGCACCGATGATGAGAAGGAAGGCGGCCAGTCTGACAAGGTAAAGCGAGCTGCGCTCTTCAAGCGGCACGTTGCTGAGTGACAACATTGCATGATTGACGCTTAGCAGCAGGAAGCTGCCCGCGAAGGCCAGGAACAAGCCTTCCCGCGTGCGACGCCAGAATTTCAGGAACATCAGGGCGGCCACTGCGAAGCCCATTGCCACCGCGCCGGCCAGGAAGTCATCGATCATGGCTTAATCATCCTGATCCCAAATGAATCCAAACAACAAGATGGCGACCGCCGCCAGCGACAGCCACAGGCGGACCGGTCGAAGGTCGACCGATGGGAATATCAGCAGGTCGAACACGACGAACAGGTTGGCAAGGGCCAGGAAGCCGAAACAAAGCGAACTCCACAGCAGCATGCGGGTTCGGGTCCGAACATAGCTTTTGCCTAGGAGCAGAGCGCAGGTCAGGCTCGTCACAAAGCAGAGCAGATAGACCAGGGTTGGTACGAGCGCGGCCATGGCTAGTCCTTGCGAAGGCGAAAGGCGTCGGCGAACGCCGTAAGCCCTGGTGAAGCGGCAGAAATGATCAGACGGCGAACCTTGTCCGGGCTTTTGACATAGAGCCGGATGGCGGACTCGATCAGCTCCTTCGACCGGTCGTCGGCAATGTGCAGCGTGATCCGATCGCGATCGACCAGGATCAGGCCAGCGGCAGCCAGGGAAGCGATACTCTGGGAGATGACCGACTCGCTTGCACGCAATGCAGCGATCAATTCCTCATGGGAGTAAGAGCGGCCCGGCTCCGCATTGAGGAAATGGACAAGATCGAGCGACCAGATCGAGCGGAAACTGCTGCCAATAAAGCTTTCGATTTCGAATTGGCTCGGCATCCCCGACGTTTGGCTGCTTTCCATTGAAGAGAGCAGCAATTGATATTGTGATTTGGCCGCCAGGCAACCCCAATGTGCCTTCAAGATCATTAACCATCAAAATGTAAACCGAAGTGGAACCGAACGGCCAAATGCGAATTAGCCCCGATGGGGCGGGGTTTGAGCCGCGCCCCTGCGTATCGGCGGAGGGTGCATGAACAGACAGAGCCAGCGCTCGGAGTTCGGAGTTACACGCCGGCAGTTGATTCACGCTCTGCGGCGCCTCCGCCGCGGCGATTTCAGCGTCCGCCTGCCCGAGGATGGACCCGACGAGGACGGAGAGATCGCGGCCCTGTTCAACGAGGTGGTCGGACTCAATCAGCAGATCATGGAAGAGTTCGAACGGCTGTCGAAGGTCGTCGGCAAGGAAGGCAAGATCGGGCACCGCGCAAAGGTGCGCGGCGCGACGGGCGGCTGGGACACGAAACTGCGGGCCATCAACGAGCTGATCGACGACATGGTCCAGCCGACGACCGAGGTGGCACGCGTGATCGGCGCGGTCGCCAAGGGCGACTTGTCGCAAACGATGGCGGTGGAGATCGACGGCCGGCAGCTGCGCGGCGAATTCCTGCGCATCGGCAAGGTCGTCAACACGATGGTCGAGCAGCTGGCGTCCTTCGCCTCGGAGGTGACCCGCGTGGCCCGCGAGGTGGGCACCGAAGGCAAGCTGGGAGGCCAGGCCAATGTGAAGGGCGTGGCCGGCACTTGGAAGGACCTTACCGACAACGTCAACCTGATGGCTGCCAACCTGACCGGCCAGGTGCGCAACATCGCCGACGTCACGACGGCGGTCGCCCGCGGCGACCTCTCCAAGAAAATCACCGTCGACGTGAAGGGCGAGATCCTGGCGCTGAAGAACACCATCAACACGATGGTCGACCAGCTCAACGGCTTCGCCAGCGAGGTGACGCGCGTGGCGCGCGAGGTCGGTACGGAAGGCAAGCTCGGCGGCCAGGCGCGCGTCGAGGGCGTTGCCGGCACCTGGCGCGACCTTACCGAGAATGTGAACTCGATGGCCGCCAACCTCACCGGCCAGGTGCGCAACATCGCCGAGGTGACGACCGCGGTAGCTTCGGGCGATCTTTCCAAGAAGATTACCGTCGACGTGAAGGGCGAGATCCTGGAGCTCAAGAACACCATCAACACGATGGTCGATCAGCTCAACGGCTTCGCCTCTGAAGTCAGCCGCGTGGCCCGCGAGGTCGGTACGGAAGGCAAGCTCGGCGGCCAGGCCCAGGTGCCCGGCGTCGGCGGCACCTGGAAGGACCTGACCGACAACGTCAACTTCATGGCCGCCAACCTGACCGGCCAGGTGCGCAACATCGCCGAAGTGACGACCGCGGTCGCGTCCGGTGACCTGTCCAAGAAAATCACCGTCGACGTGAAGGGCGAGATCCTCGAGCTCAAGAACACCATCAACACGATGGTCGACCAATTGAACGGCTTCGCGTCGGAGGTGACCCGTGTCGCCCGCGAGGTCGGCACGGAGGGCAAGCTCGGCGGTCAGGCGCAGGTCGAAGGCGTCGGCGGCACTTGGAAGGATCTGACCGACAACGTCAATTTGATGGCCGCCAACCTGACCGGCCAGGTGCGCAACATCGCCGAAGTGACCACCGCGGTGGCCCGCGGCGACCTTTCCAAGAAGATCACGGTCGAGGTGCGCGGCGAAATCCTCGAGCTGAAGAACACCATCAACGTCATGGTCGACCAGCTCAACAGCTTCGCCAGCGAGGTGACGCGCGTGGCGCGCGAAGTCGGCACCGAGGGCAAGCTCGGCGGCCAGGCGCAGGTCGAGGGCGTCGGCGGCACCTGGAAGGACCTGACGGACAATGTGAACGCCATGGCCGGCAACCTGACGGGCCAGGTGCGCAACATCGCCGAAGTGACGACGGCGGTGGCCCGCGGCGATCTGTCGAAGAAGATTACCGTCGACGTGAAGGGCGAGATCCTCGAGCTCAAGGACACCATCAACGTGATGGTCGACCAGCTCAACAGCTTCGCGTCCGAGGTGACCCGCGTGGCCCGCGAGGTCGGCACCGAAGGGCGACTGGGCGGACAGGCGCAGGTCGAAGGCGTCGGCGGCACGTGGAAGGACCTGACCGACAACGTCAACGCCATGGCCGCCAACTTGACCGGCCAGGTGCGCAACATCGCCGAAGTGACCACGGCGGTGGCGCTCGGCGACCTTTCCAAGAAGATCACGGTCGACGTGAAGGGCGAGATCCTCGAGCTCAAGAACACCATCAACACGATGGTCGATCAGCTCAACTCATTCGCATCCGAGGTGACCCGCGTGGCGCGCGAGGTCGGCACCGAAGGCAAGCTCGGCGGTCAGGCGCATGTGCGCGGCGTGGCCGGTACCTGGAAGGATTTGACCGACAACGTCAACCTGATGGCCGACAACCTTACCGGCCAGGTGCGCAACATCGCCGACGTTACCACCGCGGTGGCGAGGGGCGACCTTTCCAAGAAGATTACCGTCGACGTGAAAGGCGAGATCCTCGCGCTCAAGAACACGATCAACACGATGGTCGATCAGCTCAACGGCTTCGCCTCGGAAGTGACCCGCGTTGCGCGCGAGGTCGGTACGGAAGGCAAGCTGGGCGGCCAGGCGCAGGTGCCGGGCGTCGGCGGCACCTGGAAGGATTTGACCGACAACGTCAACCTGATGGCGACCAACCTTACAAACCAGGTGCGCGGCATCGCCGATGTCGTGACCGCCGTCGCCCAGGGCAACCTCAAGCGCAAGCTGACCTTCGACGCGAAAGGCGAGATTGCTGCGCTGGCCGAAACGATCAACGGAATGATCGAGACGCTGTCCACCTTCGGCGACCAGGTGACGAACATGGCCCGCGAGGTGGGCGTCGAGGGACGGCTCGGCGGCCAGGCGCGCGTGCCGGGCGCCGCCGGGCTGTGGCGCGACCTGACCGACAACGTCAATCAGCTGGCGGCGAACCTGACCAACCAGGTGAGGTCGATCGCCGAGGTGGCGACCGCGGTGACCAAGGGCGACCTTACCCGCTCGATCGCAGTCGAAGCGTCGGGCGAAATGGCGGCGCTCAAGGACAACATCAACGAGATGATCCTCAATCTGAAGGAGCAGACCCTCAAGAATGCCGAGCAGGACTGGCTGAAGACCAACCTCGCGCGATTCAGCCGCATGCTGCAGGGCGAACGCGATCTCGCCACGATTTCCAACCTGATCATGTCGGAGCTCGCGCCTCTGGTGAACGCGCAATATGGCGTTTTTTACGTCACCAACCGCGACGAGGAGGAAACCCGGCTCGACCTGGTCGCAAGCTACGGTGCCGAAAATCACGAAGATCTCAAAAATCAATTTGACCTGCGCGAAGGGCTGATTGGACAGGCGGCGGCAGATAAGCGGCCGATCCGGTTGAAAGAGGTGCCCGGCGACTTCATCCAGATCGGATCAGGCCTGGGCAAGGCCGCGCCGGTCAACATCAACATCCTGCCTGCGCTGTTCGAGGACGAGGTCAAGGCGGTGATCGAGCTCGCCTCGTTCGAAGAATTCAATGAGACCCATCACAGCTTCCTGAATCAGCTGATGGAAACGGTCGGAATCGTCTTGAACACCATCGCGGCGACGATGCGGACCGAGGGACTGCTTGCCCAGTCGCAGCTGCTGACCCAGGAGCTGCAGGCGCGGCAGACGGAGCTCACCACCAAGCAGGAAGAGCTGCACAACACCAACGAGGAGCTGCAGGAGAAAGCGCAGCTTCTGGAGAATGAGAAGCGTCAGGTCGAGGCCAAGAATTTTGAAATCGACATGGCTCGCCGCGCCGTTGAGGAGAAGGCCGAGCAACTGGCGCTGACTTCCAAGTACAAGTCCGAATTCCTGGCCAATATGAGCCACGAGCTGAGGACGCCGCTCAACTCGCTGCTGATTCTGTCAAAGCTACTGGCCGACAACCAGCATGGTAACCTCAGCGAGAAGCAGATGGAGTTCGCCCGGACGATCCACAGCGCCGGCACCGACCTTCTCAACCTGATCAACGATATTCTCGACCTGTCGAAGATCGAGTCCGGAACGGTGTCGATCGAGATCGGCGACATGCCGCTGGCGGGCCTCAAGCAGCATATGGAACGGACGTTCCGCCAGTTGGCTTCGGAGAAAGGCCTGGTCTTCGACGTCCGGTTCGACGAGATGCTTCCGCAGACGATCCGCACCGACGAAAAGCGGCTGCAGCAGATCGTCCTCAACCTCCTGTCCAATGCGTTCAAGTTCACCGCCCAGGGCGGCGTAACCCTGTCGGTACGCCCCTCGGCCGAAGGCTGGAGTCCCAATCACCCGGTGCTGCGCGAAGTCGACGAGGCGATCGAGATTTCGGTCAGCGACACCGGCATCGGCATTCCGCAGGATAAGCAAAAGCTCATTTTCGAAGCGTTCCAGCAGGCGGACGGCACCACCAGCCGCAAATATGGCGGGACCGGGCTGGGGCTTTCGATCAGCCGCGAAATCGCGCGCCTGCTGGGCGGAGAGCTGCAGGTCCGCTCGGTGCCGGGGGAAGGCTCGACCTTCACACTTTACGTGCCGAAACAGTCGCTCGGCGGTCCGCTTGCGGTCCCCGCGTTGCCGATGGTCGCCGGCCCGGCCGAACCGGCGGTGGCTATCAGCTATGCACCGCCCGACGATCGCGATGAGCTTCGCGGCCACCCGTTCGTGCTGATCGTCGAGGACGACCCGACCTTCGCGGGCATCCTGCTCGATCTGGCCCATGAGCAAGGGCTGAAGGGGGTCATATCATCAGCCGGATCCGGCACGGTAGCGATGGTCCGCAAAATGCGTCCCAGCGCCGTGACGCTCGACCTTGGCCTGTCCGACATCGACGGCTTCGTGTTGCTCGACCTGCTTCGGCACGACCCGGACACGGCCGACATACCAGTGTATGTGATTTCGGGAGCCGAGCAGGCAGATCATGCGCTGACGATCGGCGCCGTTGGAGTGACCGAGAAGCCGGCCGATCGGGAGCAACTGACCGACTTGTTCGAATCAATTGCCGAAGCTGCGCGCGCGGCGAAGAAGAAAGGCAAGCAGCCTGCCCGCCGTGCGGCGCGGACCAATCGGCGTGACGCGATACCCGAAATCTCCGGCAGCCGCATCCTCATCATCGATGACGACATTCGCAACATCTACTCGCTGACCAGCGTCCTGGAGGTTCACGGGGTCGAAGTGCTGCACGCCGAGCGTGGCGCCGAAGGAATCGCGATCCTGCATTCTTCTCCGGCCATCGACGCTGCCTTGGTCGACATTATGATGCCGGACATGGACGGCTATGAGACCATGCGGCGAATCCGGGAAACCCCCGAAATTGCCAATGTTCCGTTGATTGCCGTCACGGCCAAGGCGATGAAGGGCGACCGTCAGAAATGCCTCGACGCAGGCGCTTCCGACTATATTGCCAAGCCGGTCGACATTGACCTCTTGCTGGCCTTGATGCGCGTCTGGATTGGGCGTTCGCGCGCCAGCCAGGACCAGGCACAGCGCGCGCCGCGCAAGAGCGCATCGTCGCAGGCCGCGTAAGGGCTCCCAGATTATGCAGTCAATCAAGAAGTCTCGGAGCAAGGCGGCGCCCATCGAAGGTGCCGGAAAGGCGCGCATCCTGCTGGTCGACGACGACGAGCGCAACCTGATGGCGCTGACAGAGGTCCTCAAGGAGCTTGCCGACGTGGTGACCGCCACCTCGGGACGTGAAGCGCTCCGCCATCTGCTCAAGGGCGATTTCGCGGTCATTCTGCTCGACGTCTTCATGCCCGGAATGGACGGTTACGAGACGGCGAGCTTGATCCGCGAGCGCGATCAGACGGCGCGCATTCCGATCATCTTCCTGTCGGCCGTGAACAAGGAAACCGAGCATCTGATGCGCGGCTACGCAATGGGCGCGGTCGAGTATGTGTTCAAGCCGGTCGATCCACTGATCCTGAAATCGAAAGTCGGCGTGTTCGTCGACCTCTTCAACATGCGCGTCCAGGTGGAAGATAAGAGCCGCGCCGAACAGGACCTTCGGGACGCCAACTTCAAGGCAGAGCTCGAGAAGCTGCATATCGCGCGCGAACTGGCGGCATCTCGGGAGCGGGAGGCGGCAATCCTCCAGTCCCTGCCGATCCTGCTCTACATGGAGCCCGCCTCGGCCGACATGCGGCGACCCGAATTCGTCAGCGGCGACTTCGTGGCGATGACCGGCTTCGAATATGAAGTCGTCGAAAGCGACCCCGAGCTATGGGAACGCAGGCTCCATCCGGACGATCGCGAACGAGTGCTGTCCGCCATTGGCGCACGACTGTCGACCGGCCGCCAGTCCATCGAATATCGCTGGCAATGCGCCGATGGCAGTTACAAATATTTTCACGACCAGGCCGTTTTGGTGCAGGACCCCGGAGGCGGAGCGGCGCAGTTTGCGGGAACCCTGACCGACGTCACGGAACAGCGGATATTGGAAAGCCACTTGCTGCACGCGCAGAAGATGGATGCCATCGGCCAGCTGACGGGCGGAGTGGCGCACGACTTCAACAACCTGCTTTCGGCGGTGCTCGGCGGGCTTCACCTGCTCGAGCGCCGTGTGCAAATGAGCGAACGGGAGCAGCTGCTGGTGACCCAAATGCGCCATGCCGCCGAGCAAGGCGCGGAGCTGATCCGGAGAATGATGGCCTTTGCACGCAAGCAGGAGCTCAGCCCGACGAGCGTCGAGCCCGCTTCGCTGTGCGATTCGGTGGCCGGATTGGTCGAGCATACGCTCGGCGGCACCGTTCAGGTTGAGTGGAACTGCGCCCCCGATGTGCCCAATATTTATGCCGATCGGTCCCAGCTCGAGCTGGCCCTTGTCAATCTGATCATCAATGGCCGAGATGCCATGCCGCAGGGCGGTCAGATTGCAATTGCGATCGACCGCTTCGAGCATGGTTCACAAACTGGCGACCTGACGCTTCCTGCGGGCGGCTATATTTCGATCAGGGTTACCGATGAAGGCGAAGGAATCCCGGAGTCCTTGATCAACCGGGTGACGGAACCCTTCTTCACTACCAAGGCGGCCGGCAAGGGGACGGGTTTGGGCCTGTCGATGGTGTCCGGCTTCGCCCAGCAATCAGGCGGCAAGATCAGGATCGACAGCAGGCCCGGCGGCGGCACGACCATCGAGCTTCTGTTTCCCTGCACGGAAGAGACCGAAAGCGTGGCGGTTGCCGCGCCGCCGCCGATGCTGCAGGCGGTTGGGCAGGCGAGGGCGGTATTGCTGGTCGATGATGATGAGACGGTCCGCACGGTCCTCGGCGAACAGCTTCGCGAACTTGGCTTCAAGGTGGACGAAGTTCCGGACGGCAAGTCTGCGATCGACCGCTTGACCTGCAACGGATCTTATGACGTGCTGCTTAGCGATTTCGCGATGCCCGGCATGAACGGAATCGACACCATCCAGGCGGCGTTGCGGACTCGTCCGTCGATGCGGGCCTTGCTGATGACCGGCTATGCCGACGAGCAGGCCGTTGGCGATTTGCACAAGAGCGTTCCCATCATTCGCAAGCCGGTCAACATCAACGACCTGGTCGGGCACCTCGCCAGGAACGATTAGCCGATCTGACGCGATTTAGAGCTGCAGCCTCCTAAGCCGCCTGACGGTCGACTGATTTTGATCCCATGACGACCGCGGTCGTATCGATTCTTAGGATTTGATAGCCGCCTCGGACAAAAGCGCGTTTCCTCCGTCATTTAGACCTGAGGATTGCGGGAGATGACGGTAGCTTGTGACGACGAGAATGAGATCGCTGTTCGATCTCAGGCTTCGCTCAGCACCAACGGCGATCGCGAGAATCCTCGTCAATGCCGCCGGCGCTCATGGGACGATCGGTCGTCGATCGGGTGGAAGCCAAGTGTCCGCGAAGGCGAACCGGA
>Ga0307409_100001638_pt1 | contig 11213 bp, 10 predicted proteins | sample 322Ometagenome_2_FD_203888 | JGI IMG/M metagenome (GOLD analysis project Ga0307409, IMG submission 203888) | Maize rhizosphere microbial communities from greenhouse at UC Davis, California, United States - 322HYB-O-2 | ecosystem: Host-associated > Plants > Roots > Rhizosphere > Soil | place...
CTCGCCGGCGACGATCGGGGCGACGAGCCGCGCGATGTCCGGCCCGTAGTACTGGTTGTCGGCGTCGGTGTTGACGATCACGTCGGCGCCGAGCTTCAGCGCCGCGTCGAGTCCGGCCTGGAAGCCGGAGGCCAGGCCCTTGTTGTTCGTGAGGCGCACGATGTGGTCGACACCGTGCTCGCGGGCGACCTCCAACGTCCGATCGGTGGAGCCGTCGTCGATGATCAGCCACTCGATCGCGTCGAACCCCGGCAGCTTCCGCGGAAGGTCGGCGAGCGTGACCGGAAGCGTGGTCTCCTCGTTCAGGCACGGGATCTGGATGATCAGCTTCATGGCGCCCGTTAGACGGTACCGCCGGGAGATAGTTGACCCGTCAGTCAATATCCTTTGCACGCCCGTGACCCCGCTCCTGCAGACCGACGCCGTCCACCTCGCCCGCGCGATCGAGCTGGCGCTCCAGGCGCGGGGCCGCACGACTCCGAACCCGCTCGTCGGAGCTGTCGTGGTCAAGGACGGCGAGGTGATCGGCGAGGGGTTCCACAGCGCCTACGGAGCGCCGCACGCCGAGCGCGAGGCGCTGGCCGCCTGCGGAGACGTCGACCCGCGGGGGGCGACGATGTACGTCTCGCTCGAGCCGTGCTGCCATCACGGCCAGACGCCGCCGTGCACCGACGCGCTGATCGAGGCCGGCATCGCCCGCCTGGTGGTCGGCTCCGACGACCCGACGGAGAAGGCCTCGGGCCGCGGCCTCGGCATCCTCCGCGACGAGGGCGTCGAGATCGTGATGGCCGACGGCGAGACCGCCGCTCGCGCTCGCCTGCTCAACCAGCCGTTCCGCAAGCACGCCCGGACCGGTCGCCCGTACGTGATCTTCAAGTCGGCGATGACGCTCGACGGCAAGGTCGCCACCCGCACCGGCGACTCGAAGTGGATCTCCGGCGAGGCGTCGCGCCGCATGGGCCATCACTGGCGGGCGGAGTGCGACGCGGTGGCCGTCGGCATCGGCACCGCGCTGGCCGACGACCCGCTGCTCACCGCCCGCGTCGACGGCGTGCACCGCCAGCCGCGCCGCATCGTGTTCGACTCCGAGGCCCGCCTGCCGCTCGACTCCCAGCTCGTGCGCGGGGCCGTCGAGCTGCCGCTCACCGTGGTCATCTCGCGCGCGGCGCCCCGCCTGGCCGCCGACGCGCTGGAGGTGGCCGGCGCCGACGTCATCGTGGCCACCGGGGAGAACGAGCCCGCACGCGTGCGCAACGCGCTGGCCCAGATCGGCGCCACCGGCGTGACGTCGATCCTCCTCGAGGGAGGCCCTCACCTGGCCGGCGCGTTCCTCGACGCCGGCGAGGTCGACGAGATCCGCCTCTTCGTCGCCCCCGTCGTGCTCGGAGGCTCGCACGCGCGCGACCCTCTGGAGGGAGAGGGCGTCGAGCGCATCGCCGAGGCGACCCGCGCGCTCACGCTCGACTGCTCGCGCGTGGCCGGCGACGTGCTGATCTCCGCGCGGATGAGGGAGTGGTAGCCGTGTTCACCGGGCTGGTGGCGGACCTCGGAACCGTGACGGCGGTCGACGCCGACGAGGCCGGCGTCCGGCTCACGGTCCAGACCGGCCTCGAGCTGCGCGAGGGCGATTCGATCGCCGTCAACGGCGTCTGCCTGACCGCCACGTCGCTCCCCGACAACGCCTTCACGGCCGACGTGATGCAAGAGACGCTGCGGCGCTCGTCGCTCGGCGCCCTCGAGCCCGGCTCGCGCGTGAACCTCGAGCTGCCGCTGCGCGCCGCCGACCGCCTGGGCGGCCACTTCGTGCAGGGCCACGTCGATGGCCTGGGCACGATCTGGGACGTGCGCGAGGAGGGCTTCTCGCACGTCGTGACCATCGGCGTCGAGCCGGCCCTGCTGCGCTACGTGATCGAGAAGGGGTCGATCGCGGTCGACGGCGTGTCGCTCACCGTGTCGGCCGTTGGCGACGACTGGCTGCAGGTCTCCCTGATTCCTGAGACGCTTGAGCGCACGGTGCTGGGCGCCGCGACGACCGGCACGCCGGTGAACCTGGAGGTGGACGTGCTCGCCAAGTACATCGAGAAGCTGGTGCCCGCCCGATGAGCGCCTTCGTGACGATCAACGAGGCGATCGAGGAGATCCGCGCCGGCCGGATGGTCGTGGTGTGCGACGACGAGGACCGCGAGAACGAGGGCGACCTCACGATGGCGGCGCAGTTCGCCACGCCCGAGGCGATCAACTTCATGGCCAAGGAGGGGCGCGGGCTGATCTGCCTCGCGCTCACCCCACAGCGCTGCGACGAGCTCGGCCTCGACCTCATGGCCGCCAAGAACGAGTCGCCGTTCGACACCCCGTTCACGGTCACGATCGAGGCCCGCGACGGCGTCACGACCGGCATCTCGGCGGCCGACCGCGCGCGCACCATCCAAGTCGCGATCGACCCGGCGGCCGCGCCGCGCGACCTCGTCCAGCCCGGCCACATCTTCCCGCTCAAGGCCAAGGCCGGCGGCGTGCTCGAGCGCACCGGCCAGACCGAGGCGGCAGTCGACCTCGCGCGCCTGGCGGGCCTCAACCCCTCCGGCGTCATTTGCGAGGTGATGAACGACGACGGGACGATGGCCCGCGTCCCCGACCTCGAGCTCTACTGCGCGCGCCACGGGCTGAAGATGATCACCGTCGCCGACCTGATCGCCTACCGGCGCCGCCACGACAAGCTGGTCGAGCGCGTGGTCACCACCCGGCTTCCGACCGGCTTCGGCGAGTTCGACGTCGTCGGCTACCGCTCGCTGGTCGACGACAAGCATCACGTCGCGATGGTCAAGGGCGAGGTCGACGGCCAGCCGGACGTGCTCGTGCGGGTGCACTCGGAGTGCCTCACCGGCGACGTCTTCCACTCGCTGCGCTGCGACTGCGGCGAGCAGCTCGAGTCCGCGCTGGCCATGATCGAGCGCGAGGGCCGCGGCGTGCTCCTCTATCTCGCCCAGGAGGGCCGCGGCATCGGCCTCCTCAACAAGCTCAAGGCTTACAAACTGCAGGACACGGGGCTCGACACGGTGGACGCAAACCTCGAGCTCGGGCTCCCCGTCGACCTGCGCGACTACGGCATCGGCGCCCAGATCCTGTCCGACCTCGGGCTGACCTCGATCCGCATCCTCACCAACAACCCGAAGAAGATCCGCGGCCTCGAGGGCTACGGCCTGTCGGTCAGCGACCAGATCCCGATCGTGCACGCCCCCAACCCGCACAACGAGGCGTACCTGCGCGCCAAGCGCGACCGCCTCGGGCACTCGCTGCACCACCAGGGGCTCCCGCTCGACGAGCAGATGGTCCACGACGAGCAGGTGCACGACCGCGAGGCCGGCCGCGGGTGAGCGATCGCACCTTCGCGATCGCCGTTGGCCGCTTCTATACCGACCTCGCCGAGCGGCTCGTCGCGGGCGCGCAGCGGGCGTTCACCGAGGCCGGCCACCAGCCCGCCGACGTGCACGACGTCCCGGGCGCGTTCGAGCTCCCCCTCGCCGCTCGCTACCTCGCCGAGACCGGACGCTACGCCGGCGTGGCGTGCCTCGGCGCCGTGATCCGGGGGGAGACCGACCACTACGACTACGTGTGCGCGGAGGCGGCGCGCGGGATCCAGGACGTCCAGCTCAGCACCGGCGTTCCGTGCGCCTTCGGCGTGCTCACGGTCGAGACCATGGAGCAGGCGCTCGCCCGCACCGGCGGCGGCAAGCGCGACCAGGGCGCCCACGCCGCCGAGGCGGTCATGGCTCTCGCGGCGCTCCGGGACGCTCTGACCTCGTGACGGGGTCGGCGTCCGCGTTTCCGGTCATCATGAGGCGATGCGCACACTCAGGCTGATCGCGGTCGTGGGGACCGTCCTGCTCCTCTCGCCGGTCACGTCCCGGGCGGCGACGTGGCGCGGGAAGACCGAGCAGGGCCGGGTCGCCAAGGTCGTCAAGCGCGACCGGAAGATCGCAAGCGTGGAGATCCGCTATCTCGCGCAGTGCGCCGACGGCGAGGTGCTTCGGGGCGCGACGGTGTTCCGGCCGCCGCTCAAGGTCTCACGGCCCCGGAGGTTCGAGGACGGCGGCACATACAGGTTCGGCGTCGGAGGTGGCGAGCGCGCCCGTGCGCGCGTCTATGTGCGTGGCAAGCGGCGAGCGGGCGGCGTGTGGACCGGCGATTTCCGCGTCCGCGCGCGGATCGTCAGGGACGGCCGCACGACGACGTGGTGCAAGCTCAGCAAGACGGGCTGGTCGGCGCCCCGGATCCGATAGCCGCGAGCACGGCGGCCAGGGCGGGCCGGTGGCCGGCCCCGGCGCGCGTGGCGGCGAACACAGTCCGGGAGAGGACCGCGCCGGCGACCTCCCGGACCGCGACCGTCGCGGGGACGCCGCGGAGCGCGAGCGCGGGCAGGAGCGTGACGGCGTGGCCCTGGGCGACGAGGCCGACCAGCATCGAGAGCTCGTTGGTCCGGTGCCGCACCTCGGGCTCGAAGCCCTGCTCGGCGCAGACACGGCGGACCAGCTGCGCCATGCCTCCGCCCTCGTAGCCGACGGCCCATGGCGAGGCGGCCACGGCGTCGAGCGCCACCGCCCGCCCGCCCGCCGTCGCCGGATGACCGGCCGGTAGGACGAGCTGCACCGGCTCCGTGAACAGGTCTTTCCGCTCGACGTTCGGATGGACCGGGCGCGGGCTGCCGCTCCACTCGTCGGCCAGAACGAGGTCCAGGGCGTGCGAGCGCAGCGCCTCGAGCGCCGGCTCGGTCTCGGCCTCCACGAGCTGCACCTCGACGCCGGGGTGCGTCCTGCGCAGCTCGGTCATGGCCGGCAGCAGCAGCAGCAGGCTCGCCGTCTGGAACGAGCCGACGCGCACGACGCCGCGTACCGCGCCGGCGGCGGCTGCCTCGAGGTCGGCCTCCGCCCGCTCGACCCGGGCGAGCAGCGACTCGGCATGGCCCACGAGCACGAGCGCCGCGTCGGTCAGCCGTACGCGCCGGCCGGCGGGCTCGAACAGCGCCGTGCCCGCTTCGCGCTCGAGCACCCCGAGCTGCTGCGACACCGTGGACGGGCTGTAGGAGAGCGCCTCGGCGACCGCGCCGACCGTGCCGCGACGGTGCAGCTCGTGCAGCAGGCGCAGGCGGCGGAGGTCCAGCATCGTTCGACATCGTCGCATGGAAACGTACGGAGATATCCGTTGCTCTCGACGAATCCAGTGCGGATCATCCGGTCATGCGCGGCGCCCTTCTCTGCCTTCTCTCCGCTGCGGCCTTCGGGACGCTGGGGATCTTCGGCAAGCTCGCCTCGGAGGCCGGCGCCAGCGTCACGAGCACGCTGCTGGTGCGGTTCGGGCTCGCGGCCGCCGTCTTCGCGCTCCTCGTGCGCGTGACCGGCGGCTGGAGCGCTCTGCGGCACCTGCCGCGCCGCGTCGTGGTCACCGGGCTCGGGCTGGGCGCCATCGGCTACAGCCTGCAGTCCGGGCTCTTCTTCCTGGCCATCGGCCGGCTGGACGTCGCGCTCGTCTCGCTGCTCCTCTACACGTACCCGGCGTTCGTCACGGTCGCTGCGCTGATCCTCGGCCGCACGCAGCCGACCGCCCGCACATGGCTGGCCCTCGGCGTGGCCTCGGTCGGCCTCGTGCTCGTGCTCGCCGCCGCGGGCGCCGCCAGCTTCGACGTGCTCGGCGCGGGCCTGGCGCTCGCCGCCTCGCTCACCTACACGACATACATTCTCGTCTCCGACGGGATCGTCGGCGAGGTCGAGCCGTTCACGCTCTCGGCGCTGGTCCTCACCGGCGGGACCGTCAGCTTCACGCTCGCCGGTGCGGTGACCGGCACGCTGGACCTGTCGCTGTCCGGCGAGGCGTGGCTCTGGCTGGTGCTGATCGCGCTGGTGAGCACGGTCGTCGCGGTGTCGGCGTTCTTCGCCGGCCTGCGGCGGGTCGGGCCATCCGAGGCCGCGATCCTCTCGACGTTCGAGCCGCCGGTGACGGTTGCGCTGGCGTTCCTCGTGCTGGGGGAGCGGCTCACGCCCGTCCAGCTGGCGGGCGGCGCGCTCGTGCTCGCCGCCGTGATCGTCCTCCAGCTCCGCGGCGGGCTCAGCTTCCGGCGCCCTTGGCGGCTTTCCGTGCCTTCTTCAGCTCGGCCCTGACGTCGGCGTTGTTGCCGTAGGTGTTCAGGCGCTGCTCGAGGTACGGGATCGCCTCGGCCGGGCGCCCGAGCGCGTTGAGCGCCGTCCCGACCTCGTACAGCGCGTAGCCGCATGGGTTGAGCTCCTGCGCGTCCCCGCACGCCTGGAGCGCCTGCTCGGACAGGGTGAGCGCCTGCTCGTAGTTCCCGGCCCGGCGAGCGTTGAAGCCCTGGATCTGGAGATCCGCGGCGCGGCCGAGATCGGGCTCCGCCGCGGGCTCGGCAGTGCTCGTCGCCTCCGGGGTCGTGGTGGGCGTGGCGGTCGCGGTGGCCTTCGGCTTGGGCGTCTTGGTTGGAGTCGGTTCGGGAGTCCGCTCCGCGGTCGCGGTCGGCGTGGGCTGCGCGGCTCGCTCACCGTCGCCGTCGCCGCCACCCGACAGCAGGACGAAGCCGAGCACGGCGATCAGCAGGAGCGCGGCGAGGCCGGCGAGCAGTGCAGCCCCGGGGCGCCGGTCGCGATCCTCGTGGCGCGGCGGTCCGGCGGGCGGGGGCGCTGGCGGTGGCGCCGGCGCCGTGTCGTAGCGCTGGGTGGGCTCGGTCGCCTCGGCGGCGGGCACCGCGGCTGCAGCCGCGGCCGGCTTCGCGCCCATCGCCCGGTCCAGCGCGTCGACCATCTCGGTGGCGCTCGTCCACCGGTCGCCCGGATCCTTGGCCATCCCGCGATCGAGCACGCGGTCGACGCCGGCCGGCAGCGTCTCGTCGCGCTCGGTGGCCAGCGGCGGCGGGTCCTCGACATGGGCGCGTGCCTGCGCCGCGAAGTGCTCGGCCTGGAAGGGCTTCGTGCCGGTCAGGAGCTCGAACGCGACGATCGCCAGGGCGTACCGATCCGAGGCCGCCGTCGCCGGCTCGCCGACCGCCTGCTCGGGCGAGATATAGGAGGCGGTGCCGAGCACCTGCCCGGTCATCGTCAGCTGGTCCTCCATGGCGAGGCGGGCGATCCCGAAGTCGGCGATCGCGAGCCGGTCGCGCTCGTCGAGCAGCAGGTTGCCGGGCTTGATGTCGCGGTGCACGACGCCGGCGTCATGCGCTGCGTCGAGCGCCCCGGCGGCCTCTCGCAGCCAGCGCAGTGCGGTGTCGTCCGCGATCGTGCGGCCCGCCCGCAGCCGGTCGGCGACCGTGCCGCCGGCCATCAGCTCCATGACCATGAACGCGCGGCCGTCGTACTCGCCGACGTCGTAGATGGTCACGACGTGCGGATGGGTGGAGAGGCCGGCGGCGGCTCGCGCCTCGCGCTCGAAGCGCAGGCGCGCACGGTCGTCCTCGGACAGGTGGGAGGCGAGCACCTTGACCGCCACCGAGCGGCTCAGCAGCTGGTCGTGCGCCTCCCAGACACCGGCCATCCCGCCGTTCGCGATGTGGCGGACGACGCGGTAACGCTCGGGCAGCGAGATGCGAGCCGGACTGGCCGGGGGCACCAGGACACCGTACCCAGGCCCCACGGTCGCTATGCTTCCCGCCGCTATGGCCCGTGTCTGTCACTCCTGCGGCAAGCGTCCCGCGTTCGGCAACAGCCGGTCGCACTCGATGGTCGCGACCCGGCGGCGGTTCGACCCGAATCTGCAGAAGGTGCGGATCCGGGAGGGCGGTGCGCCGCTGCGCGTCTATGTCTGCACCCGCTGCCTGAAGGCCGGGAAGGTTACGAAGGCGTGACGTAACGTCGGCCGGAGATCGGCGGGTGGGGTTTCCGCCGACCGGAGGGCGAAGATCCCTATCCCGTGGCAGACCCGAGCCTCATCCGTTTCCGTGCTGTGGTCGAGGGAGCGCTGCTCGAGTTCGAGTCCCGGCGTCGCGAGGTCAACGATCTCAACGTGTTCCCGGTCGCGGACGGTGACACCGGTGACAACATGGCGCTCACCCTGCGCGCTGTGCTCGACGAGTTGGACCGCCTGTCCGCCCAGGGCGACATCGACGACATCGGTCGCGACGAGCTCGTGGACAACGTCGCCCGGGCGGCGCTGCTCGGCGCGCGCGGCAACTCGGGCGTCATCCTCTCCCAGCTCCTGCGCGGCGCCGCCGAGGAGCTGATCTCCCGGCCCGGCGAGCTGGTCGACCCGGTGCTCGTCGCCGCCGCCATGGCGCGCGCCGCCGACCGCGCGTACGGCTCCGTGCGCGAGCCGGCCGAGGGCACGATCCTCACCGTCGTGCGCGAGATGGCGGCCCGGGTCGCCTCCGAGATCGCCCACATGGACGAGCCGCGCCTGCACAACGAGGTCCCCGACGACGAGCAGAACGCGCTGATCGCCGGCGTGCTGGAGGCGGCGCTGCGTTCCGGCGAGCTGTCGGTCGCCCGCGGGCCGGAGCTGCTGCCGATCCTGCGCGAGGCCGGAGTGGTCGACGCCGGCGGCTACGGCCTGACCGTGATGTTCGCGGGCGTGATCGCCGCCCTGCGCGGCACGGCGGCGCCCGAGCTCGCCCACCACGTGCCGGCCCGCGTCACCCACCCGCAGCACGAGTCGACGACCTACCGCTACTGCACGAACTTCGCGGTCACCGGCCAGGGCATGGAGCCCACGTCGTGGACGGAGCCGCTCGAGGACCTAGGCGACTCGGTGCTCGTGGTCGGCGACGGGCGCACGCTCAAGGTCCACCTGCACACGGACGAGCCCGAGCGTGCGACCGCGCTGTTCGGCGGTGAGGGCGAGGTCTCCCACCTGGACGTCGCCGACATGACCGAGCAGGTGGTCGACCGCAGCGAGCGCCTGGCCGAGGCGATCCAGACCTGCGGCGTGCTCGCCGTGGTGTCCGGCTTCGGCGTGGGGGAGCTGTTCGAGGGGTTGGGCGCCGTCGCGCTCGACGGCGGGGGCACGATGAACCCGTCGACCTACGACCTGCTGGCCGGGATCCACGACGTGCCCGCCGAGGAGGTCGTCGTCCTCCCCAACTCGCCGAACGTGATCATGGCCGCCGAGCGCGCCGCGGAGCTGGCCGAGAAGGCCGTGCACGTCGTGGCGTCCCGCTCGATGCAGGCCGGGCTGGCGGCGGTCGTCGCACTCGACCCCGACCGCGGCGCCGCCGAGAACGCGGCCGCCATGCAAGAGGCGCTCGAGCACGTGCGCACCGGCGCGGTGACGCACGCGGCGCGCGACGACGTCGAGGGGCGCTTCCGGCGCGGCGACGCCGTCGGCTTCGTCGACGAGCAGATCGTCGCCTGGGGCGAGCCGGGGGAGACGCTAGAGGCCGTCCTCGGCGAGCTCGGCCGCGAGGCGGAGCTCCTGACCCTGATCGAGGGCGACGGCGCGCCGCTCGAGGGAGCCGCCGTCGCCGCCCTGGCGCCCGGCGGCGTGGACGTCGAGTACTCCCGCGGAGACCAGCCCGCCTACTGGTGGCTGATCTCCGCCGAGTGACCGCCCGGCGACGCGGGCGAACGTCAACGCGTTGCCCTTCCCGACCGGACCCCCGATCAGAATGAGGCCGTGCCGCCCACGGCCTTCGCGTCCGCTGATCCGCTGACCGACGACGCATTGCGCGCCGCGGCGCTGCGCTACCCGCGCCCGTCTCGGCTCGCCGCGCCGCTCGCCGTCTTGCCGCCCAAGGCGGCGGCCGCCGCCGAGCGGCTCGGCCTGGCCACGGTGGGCGACCTGCTCGAGCACCTGCCGCGCGACCGCGGGAGCGCGCGGACGCTGATCGACCTCTCGCCGGGGGAGACCGCGACGGTCGTCGTCGAGGTTCGCTCGATCTCGAGCCGCCCGGTCCGGCGGCGCGGCATGCGCCCGCTCGTGGAGGCCGTCGTCGCCGACGAGACCGGAACCATGAAGGCGACGTTCTTCAACCAGCCCTGGCTCGAGCGCAAGTACCGGCCCGGCACGCGGCTGCTGCTCCAGGGCAAGTACGAGGCCCGCAACCGCTTCCGCGTGCAGTTCCACGCGGAGACCGGCGAAGCCGTCGGAGCGGAGGCCTCGGAGGTCGCCACCTACCCGGCCACCGACGGCCTGTCCTCGACCCAGATCCTCGCGCTCGTCCGCGAGCATCGCAGCGCGGCCCGCGACGCGCTCGAGCCGCTGCCGGCGCGCATGCGGGTCGACGACCAGCTCCCGGACCGCCGCGCCGCGCTCGACGCCGCCCACTTCGGCGACCACGAGGGCGGGCGGCGGCGGCTGGCCTACGACGAGCTGCTGCTCGTCCAGATCGCGCTGCTGCGGAGGCGGGCGCGGCGGCGGGAGGGCTCGCGCGCCTCGGCGCTCGACCCGCCGGGCGAGCTGACCGCGCACTGGCTGAACACGTCCCTGCCGTTCGCGCCGACCGGCGACCAGCGGCGGGCCATGGACGCCGTCGACGAGGAGATCACCCGCGACCGGCCGATGCAGCGGCTCCTGATGGGCGAGGTCGGCTCGGGCAAGACGGTGGTGGCGCTCTACGCGATGCTGCGCGCGGTCGAGGCGGGCGCCCAGGCGGCGCTGATGGCGCCCACCGAGACGCTCGCCGAGCAGCACTTCGCCACGCTCCAGGCGCTGATGCCCGGGGCGCTCGTGCAGGCGGCGCTCCTCACCGGCTCGACGCCCGCCGGCCGCCGCGCCGACCTGCTCGGAAAGCTCGCCACCGGCGAGCTGAAGCTGCTCGTCGGGACGCACGCGCTGATCGAGGAGGCGGTCGAGTTCGACAACCTGGCGGTCGTCGTCGTCGACGAGCAGCATCGCTTCGGCGTCAACCAGCGGCGGGCGCTCGACCGCAAGGCGCCGGCCGGGCTGGCACCGCACGTGTTGCACATGACCGCGACCCCGATCCCGCGCACGCTCGCGCTCACCGCGTACGGCGACCTCGACGTCACCGTCCTGCGCGAGCTGCCCGCCGGCCGCCGGCCGATCCACACCCACGTATGCGCGACCGAGCCCGAGCGGGCGCGGGCCTACGAGCGGATCCGCGAGGAGCTCCGTACCGGCCGCCAGGCGTTCGTGGTCTGCCCGCTGGTCGAGGAGTCCGAGGCGCTGCAGGCGCGCGCCGCGACCGCCGAGTACGAGCGCCTGCGCGCCGGCGAGCTGCGCGAGTTCGACGTTGTGCTCCTGCACGGGCAGATGTGCCCGCGCGAGAA
>Ga0307409_100001640_pt1 | contig 11212 bp, 7 predicted proteins | sample 322Ometagenome_2_FD_203888 | JGI IMG/M metagenome (GOLD analysis project Ga0307409, IMG submission 203888) | Maize rhizosphere microbial communities from greenhouse at UC Davis, California, United States - 322HYB-O-2 | ecosystem: Host-associated > Plants > Roots > Rhizosphere > Soil | place...
GGCCGCCAACCGCTTCATCGGTTTTGGCGGTTCGTTCGACCAGGTGGACTACGACTTCGACGATCCGCGCACGCAGGACTTCGATCGCCGCGAGCTGTTCTTGCGCATCAATGCGCAGGGTGCGCGCACCACGCTCGATCTCGACGCGGGTTATTCCGAGATCGAGAGCGATACCTTCGACGACGACGGTCCGATGTTCCGCGTGCGCGCCACGCGCGACCTGACCAACTCGCTGGCGGCCTTCGCCACCTTCAACCAGGTCTTCCCGACCTCCTCGGGCGCCACGTTCACGCCGGAATCCCCGCCGCAGCTCGGCACCGATTCATCGGTGTTGTCGGGAGGCCCGCGCAAGACCCAGGACGTGGGCATCGGCTTGCAGGCGAATGCACGGCGTACCGATGCGGTGGTGAGCTACGTGCTGCGCGAGGAAGAGGAACTGGAGACGCAGTTGCGGCGCGACTATGAAGTCATCACCGCCTCGGGCACGTATTCCTTCCTGCCCCGCGCCAGCTTCACCTTGTTTGCGCGCTTCACCAACGAGGAAGTGGTGGGCGTGGAATCCGACGAGCAGATCTACGGCGGCCGTCTCAATTTCCTCATCGGCCGTCTCACCTCCATCAGTCTGCGACTCGAACATCGCAACCGCGACAGCGATGCGCCCGACGGCGAGTACGAGGAAAACCTCGCGGGCCTGTACCTGCGTTATGGCAATGCCACCGGCGCCGAGGGCTGGCGCTGACGGCTGCCCGTTTCCTTGGGCCCCATTGACCGAGGCGGCGGGCGCAAGCCCGCCGTCTCCACGACCGGATTCCGTTCAATGCCGTGGATGCGCCGCGGCGCCCCACATTGCAGCAGCTTAATGTGATGCAGGGCTCGAATCAGAGCCTTTGACCCGCCAGCAACCCGCCGGCGGGGACTCCTTTCCCTAAGCTTCAGACCTCTCGCGAGCACCCCGCGCCATCGTGCGGGCCGTATGGGGGTATGAGGTCCGATGACTGAACTCGGGCGCAGGTCAGCGCTGGATCCGCTGCTGTTGCAAACCGAAAACGTGGCGCAGTCCCTGTTTGCGCATCTCGCCCGTTACTGGGCGTTCTGGATCGCCTTCGTCGGGGCGCTGACGGCCGCCGGCATGGGGCTGTACACCGGTCTCGAGCGCCTCGCGGTTCGCTGGGACTACCCATACGACCATAGCTGGCTGGTGCTCGGCATGACCGCCTGGCTGCTGCGCCGTGCCTGGCGCGAGCACCCGGTGGAGCGGGTGGCGCCATCCGCCATGGGCCTGCTGGCGCTCATTCCCGCGGTGCTGCTCTATGCCTTGTCCGAGGTGCTCGACATCTCGCTGGGCATGTACGTGGTGCTGCCGCTCATCCTCTTTGGCTTGCTGACCATGCTCGCCGGCGTGCGCTTCGCGCGCATCGCGATCGTCCCGTTCGGAATGCTGTATTTCACGATTCCGATCTGGGATCTCACTATTCCAGTGCTGCAGAAGATCACCACCGCGGTGGTGGCGGCGCTGGTGGCCTTCACGGGTCCGGTGGCTTACACCGTGGGCAATCTCATCACCATCCCGGCCGGCTCCTTCGAAATCGCCGAAGGCTGCTCGGGCATGCGGTATTTCATGGTGAGTCTGGCCATCACCGCCTTCATCGGCCTCGCCTGGTACCAGCGCTGGCGCACGCGATTGCTGCTGCTGGTGGTGGCCGGTCTCGGCGCCATGGTGTCCAACTGGATCCGCATCTACACGCTGATCCTCATCGGCGATGCCACCGACATGCAGCACTACGTGATCGCCAAGAGCCACGACGGCTACGGCTGGTTCGTATACGTCGCGTTCCTGCTGCCGGTGTTGTGGTTTGCGCGGTACCTGGATCAGCGCGAGCCGCGTACGCCGCCCGCGGTCGTGGCCGCGCCCACGGTGGCGCTCGCGTCCCCCGCGGGATTCCTCTTCGCGGGACTCATCGCGGCACTGGTCCTCCTGACTCCGGTTTTCATTCGCGGCGGTGACGCCGCCACGCATGCGCCCGGCGACGTTCGAGTGCTCGCCCACGGAGGAGCCGGCTGGATTCCCGTGGAGCCTTCCGATACCTGGCGGCCGGATTTCCAGTCTCCGTTTTTCGCCACTCACGAAGCGCTCGAGTCGGCGCAGGGCCAGAGGGTCGAGGTGTTCGTCGCGCGGTACCTGCGCCAGAAGCCGGGCTCGAAGCTCGTGACTACCAAGAACCGCATCAGCCCGGAGTGGCAGGCGAGCGGCTCGCGCACGCATGCCGTGACCGTCGACGGCGAGACCCGTCAGGTGCTCGAGACCACCATCGTGCGCGGCAGCGAGCGGCGGCTGGTATGGCAGTGGTACATGGTGGGCGGCCAGCCCACGCACGAGCGCGTACGCGCCAAACTACTGGAAGTGGTGGCGCTGCTGCGCGGGCGGCGCGACGGCGCCGCGCTCGCCCTGTCGGCGCCCTGTGGCGCGGATTGCGAGGCCGCCGCGCAAGGCATGGCCGCGGTGCTCGGGATCGCGGGTCCGCGGCTCGAGGGCCTGGCCAATGGCAGCGCGGACCAGCCGGTGGCGCCATGAGCCCGCCCACGATGCCGACACGCCAGGAATTCCTGCGCTTCGGCGCGCCGCTCATCGGCGAGGAAGAAATCGCCGAGGTGGTGGCCTGCCTGCGCAGCGGGTGGATAGGCACCGGGCCGCGCGTGGCGGCCTTCGAGAAACAGTTTCGCGAATACCGGGCGATGAAACACGCGGTGGCGGTGAATTCCTGCACGGCGGGCCTGCACCTGAGCCTGCTCGCGGCGGGCCTCAAGGCCGGTGACGAAGTCATCACCACGCCGATGACGTTCTGCGCCACCGTCAACGCCATCATCCACGCGGGCCTGAAGCCCGTGCTCGCCGACATCGATCCGGTGACGCAGAACATCGACCCGGTCGAGGTGGAATGGCATCTCACGCCGCGCACGCGCGCCATCGTCATCGTGCACTTCGGCGGCCGGCCCTGCGACATGACGGCGCTGGTCGACCTCGCGCATCGTCACAATCTCAAGATCATCGAGGACTGCGCGCACGCCACCGAGGCCATGTACGACGGCCGCCCGCTCGGCTCGTTCGGCGATTTCGGCTGCTTCAGCTTCTACGTGACCAAGAACATGACCACCGGCGAAGGTGGCATGGTGGTCACCAACAGCGACGAGGCGCAGGCCAAGGTCAAGATGATGGCGCTGCACGGCCTCACGCGCGACGCGTGGAACCGCTTCGGGGGCGAGGGCTACAAACACTACGAAGTGGTGGATTGCGGCTTCAAGTACAACATGACCGATCTGCAGGCGGCGATCGGCATCCACCAGCTCAAACGCATCGAGCAGAGCTGGGAGCGACGCGCGGCGATCTGGCGCCGTTATGCCGAGGCGCTGGCGCACCTGCCGGTCACGCTGCCGGCGCCGGCCGCGGACAACACCCGCCATTCCTACCACCTGTTCACGCTGCTCATCGATCCGGCGGTCTGCGCGGTCACGCGCGACCAGTTCGTGCAGAACATGACCGGCTGCCGCATCGGCGTCGGCGTGCACTACGTGAGCATCCCCGAGCATCCTTACTACCGGAAGACCTTCGGGTGGACTCCCGACGACTTCCCGCATGCCGCCAGGATCGGCCGGCAGACGGTCAGCATTCCGCTGTCGCCCACGCTCACGGACCAGGACGTGGACGACGTGATCGCCGCCGTGCAGTTCTCCTTGCGCCCCTGAGCCGGCGATGCTCGGCGTGATCCTCAACCAGCAGACCTGGCTGCCGCTCACCCAGGGCTGGATCCACACCCAGGCGGCCTATCTACCCTCGCACGTGGTGCCCTACGTGGTCTGCGGCGAGACCGACAACCTGCCGCAGTTCGAGCTGCCCCGCATGCATGCCTGGTCACGCCTGTCGTGGCGCGAGCGGGTGCGCGCGCTCGCGGGCTCGGCGGGCCTCCTGGGCGCGGGCTTCAGCCGGCGCGCCGCGCTGCTGGCGCAGGTGGCGCGCCGTCACGGCGCGGAAGTGGTGCATTCGCATTTCGGCTACACGGGTTACCACGCGGCGCGCGTGGTTCGACGGCTCGGCCTGCGCCACGTGGTGACGTTCTACGGCGTCGACATGAGCGCGCTGCCACGCCAGGACCCGCGGTGGCGGGCGCGCTACCGCGTTCTCTTCGAGCGCGTGGACCAGGTGTTGTGCGAGGGGCCCTGCATGGCCGCCGGCGTCGCGGCGCTCGGTTGCCCACCGGAAAAACTGCGCGTGCACCATCTCGGGGTGCGGCTCGACGATCTGCACTTCAATCCACGCCGCTGGCGGCCCGGCGAGCCGCTGCGCGTGCTGATCGCCGCGTCATTCCGCGAGAAGAAGGGCATCCCGTCCGCGCTCGAGGCGCTGGCGCGCGTGAAGGACGAGGTGTCGCTCGAGATTACAGTCGTCGGTGACGCGGGCAGCGAGGCGAAGTCGAAAGCGGAGAAAGTCCGAATACTCGAAGTTGTCGCCAATTGCCGTCTTGCGCCGCATGTTCGATTTGTGGGATATCAGCCCTGGCGCTGGCTCATGGAAGAGGCCTACCGGAATCACATATTCATGTCGCCCAGCGTCACGGCTGGCGACGGGGATACCGAAGGTGGTGCACCCGTAGGGCTCATCGAAATGGCGGCCACCGGGATGCCGGTCGTGAGCAGCCGGCACGCGGACATTCCCGAGGTCATCGAACACGGCGTGGGCGGCTGGCTTGCCGGCGAACGCAATATCGACGAGCTCGAGCAATGCCTGCGCCGGCTGATCGATGCTCCAGAAGAATGGGAGACTCTCGTGCGTGCGGCCCGCGGCCGTATCGAGCGGGAGTTCAATGCGGAAAAACAGGGCGTGGCGCTCGCGGAAATCTATGAGCGCGTGCGCCACGTGTGATCAGTGTGGATCGGCCGGTGAGGGGTTCGGCCGATGCGCAATGAGCTCATTTACAAGAACAGGTTGAATGACGACTAGCGACATAAGACCCCCGGCCGAGAGCGCTGCCGCCTCGCCCAAGGATTTCTTCAGCACGGATCACCTGAAGGCCGATCTCGCGCGCCGTTCGGCGCGTGGCGGCATCGTCACGGTGAGCGCGCAGGCCTTCAAGCTGGCGCTGCAGCTGTGCTCGACGGCCATCCTGGCCCGGCTGCTGACTCCCGCGGATTTCGGCGTCTACGCGATGGTGGCGGTGTTCACCGGGTTCATCTCCCGCTTTCGCGACCTCGGCCTGTCGGCCGCCACCGTGCAACGCGCGGACATGGATCACGGACACGCGAGCACGCTGTTCTGGGTGAACGTCGCCGGCGGCGTCGGACTCATGGTGATCACGCTGGCCATCGCGCCGCTGGTGGCCATGTTCTACGGCGTGGAGGCGCTGGCGAGCATCACCATGGCGCTGTCCATCACCTTCGTGTTCGCCGGTTTCAGCGCGCAGCACACCGCGCTGATGCGCCGCCAGATGCGCTTCAGCGCGCTCGCCTGCGTGGACGTGGGTGCCATGGCCTGTGGTATCGCCGCGGCGATTGCCGCGGCGCTCGCCGGGGCCGGGTACTGGTCGCTGGTGGCGATGGCGGTGGTCCAGCCCCTGGCCGAGATGGTGTTGTGCAACATCCTGTCGGGCTGGCGTCCCGGCCGCTGGCAGATGAGCGCGCAGGTGGTCGAGATGCTGCGCTTCGGCGGCACGCTCACCGCCGCGAACATGGTCAATTTCGTGAGCCGCAATTTCGACAACCTGGTCATCGGCCGGTTTGCAGGCGCCGCGCAGCTCGGCTTCTACTCCAAGGCCTACGCGCTGCTGCTCATGCCCGTGCAGCAGATCAACGGTCCCATCGCCGCGGTGGCCATCCCCGCCCTGGCGCGTCTGCAGGACCAGCCCGGCGAGTACCGGCGCTACTACCTCAAGGTGGTGCAGATCATCGCCTATGTGTCGATGCCGCTCGCGGTGCTGCTGGCCGTATTGTCGGAAGAGGTGGTGCTCATCCTGCTCGGGCCCCAGTGGCACGAGGCGGCCATCATTTTCCAGATCCTGTCGCTGTTCGTGATCGTGCAGAATGTCGCGGTGACTACCGGCTGGGTGCTCCAGTCGCTGGGCCGGGCCACCCGGCTGCTCAAATGGCAGGCCGCGCACGCCCTGATTTATGTCATCGCCTGCTTCATCGGCGTGCGCTGGGGCGCGATCGGCGTGGCGGTAGTCACCACGGCGCAGGGGTTGTTGGCCATGCTTCCCGCAATGTGGGTGGCGTATCACGGCTCGCCCATCCGGATGCGTGATGTGATGCTCGCCATGCTGAAACCGGCGCTGGTGGCGGCATTCTTCTTCGTGGTGACATACGGCGTGCATTCGCAGCTCCTGGCGCAGCCGCTGGTGGTGCGCGTCGGGGCGGTGCTCGGGGCCGCGGCGCTGGCCGGCGGCCTGGTGCTGCTGGTGGCGAGCCCGGTGCGGCGCGACCTCGTCTCGCTGCTGAGTGTGATCCAGAAGGGCAAGAAATGAACCAGGGAAAGGCAATGAGAACAAGAAACGGAATCGACGTCCTGATGATCACCTACAACCGCCCTAGCTACACCCGGCTGGCGCTGTCGGAGCTGCTGGACCGCAGCCAGCCGGACACGCGGGTCTGGGTGTGGCACAACGGCAGCGACCCGGAGACGCTCGCGGTGGTGGAGAGTTTCCGCCCGCGGCTGCACCGGTTCCACCATTCCCACGAAAACGTGCGGCTCACCAAGCCCATCAACTGGCTGTTCGAGAACGCCGACGGCGCCTATCTATCCAAGGTCGACGACGACTGCATCGTGCCCCGCGAGTGGGACGTGAAGCTGGTGCAGGCGCACTCCGACGAGCCACGCTTCGGCGTGCTCGGCTGCTGGCGCTTCCCGGACGAGGACTTCGAGCCGGAACTCGCGGAACGCAAGATCCAGACATTCCAGGGCGGCCACAAGCTGCTGGTGAACCTGTGGGTCGAAGGCTCGGGATTCCTGCTGAAGCGCGCCTGCGTCGACAAACTGGGGCCGCTCACCGAAGGGCGCAGCTTCCCCGACTACTGCATCGAGATCGGCCGCTCAGGCTGGACCAACGGCTGGCTGTATCCGTTTCTCTACCAGGAACACATGGACGATCCGCGCGCCGAGCACAGCGCGCTGCGCACCGATGCGGACCTCGCGCGGTTCCTGCCGCTGTCCGCGGCCAAGAATGGCGTGAATACCATCGAGGCCTGGGTGGCTCAGCTCAAGCGTTCGGCGCGCATCGTGCAGAGCGCGCCCATCGATCCGGCCTACTGGTCGCCGGCCCGCCGCCGGTTCCGCAACATGTTCAAGAAGCTGACCCGCGCGTTTACGGGTGAGGTCGGCTACTGGTAGGCAGACGCCTCAGGCCGCGCGCCGGCGAAGCTTCTGCAGCAGGCCGCGAGCCTGCGCGCGGATTCCCGAGTCGAGCGCGGGCAGCAGCGCCGCGGCCAGAAGTCCCGCCAGGCCACCGGCCACGATCAGCAACAGGCTGATGGACACCGTCTGCCTTTCGCCGATCGCCTCGAAAGCGAAGAAGCCCGCGACGGACAACACGGCGAAGCCCGCGCTCATGACCCAGGACTGGCGCAGGAAGCGCGCGTGGAACTCGCCGATGTTCACCAGCCTGAACGACACCTCCATGGCCAGCAGCTCGCCCAGGATGGCGCTGAGCGCCACCCACTCGATGCCGAAGCCCATGAGCGCGAGCACCACGGCCAACGGCAGGCCGATGATGCGTACCAGGTTCGAATACATCGCGTTGGTGGTGCGGGCCTGGCTGTTGGAGATCATCGCGGGCGCCACGCGTGCGATGCGGATGGCCTGGCCCACCGCGAGCAGCATCAGCAGTTCATTGCCGCGCGCATAACGCTCGCCGAAGGCCAGCAGCAGCAGCGCCTTGCCGCCGATCGCGAAGAACACGGTGATGAAGGCGGCGCAGCCGAAGCACAGCGCCAGCGCCACGGCGCATTGCCGGCTGAAGCGTTCCGGGTCGTTCTTGGAGCCGGATAACCCGGGCATCAGCAGGGTGCCGCAGACACGCGCGAACATCATGCCGGGCACCAGCACCAGCGAAAACGCCGCGCCGTACCAGCCAAGCGTCGTGGTGTCGAACAAGGCGCCGACCAGCGCGCGGTCGCCGTTGAAGATGCCGAACATCAGCAGACCGTTGACCAGCAGCGGCCAGCCGAACTTGAATTTCTTGCGCGCCAGGTCGCGGCGGAACGACCAGCGGTACGGGCGGCGAGCCAGGAGGTGCGAGAACAGGATCATCAGCACTGCCTGGCTCAGCACCACCAGCAGCATGGCGCGGTAGTCGCGCAGCCACAGCGCGCCGAACCAGGCGATGAAGAGCGTGAGGACGGCCGGCGCGGCGTCGACGATGGCGGTGGCGCGGAAATCCATGCTGCGCTGGTGCACGACCATGTCCCAATGGACCAGCCCGCGCAGGATGGGCAGCAGGGCCAGGATCTGGAAGGCCCAGGCCACGTCCGGGACCTTGAAAAGGTGGGCGATGGGCACCGCCAGCAGCAGCAGGATGCCGCCGCCGATCAGCCCGCGGAGGAACTGCAGGGCATGGGAGGAGGCCAGCATGGCGTCCGAATGGCCCTCGTCGTCCTGCACCAGGATGCGGTCCAGGGCGAGGTTGCTGGTCATTTCCAGCAGCGTGGTCACCAGCGCGAACATGACCGCGATGCCGAAATCCTCGACGCTGATGAGTCGCGCGATGATGACGTTGCGCAGGAAGCTGCAGACCGCGACCGTGGTCTGGCTCATGGTCAGCAGCGACGCCCCCTTGAGGAACCGTTTGGTGGCCATGGGTTACTGACTCGGGGGGTCCGGCCGGCGTGTCACTGTTGTCTTACAGATCGGCGGGTGAGATGGCATTTTCTGTTGTTTTCCATAAGCGGACGGCCGCATGGTCGTTCGCGGGGGGCGCAAAGGTGGCACGCGTCGCCGTCGATTTTCACCCTGTTAGGCGCCTTCCGTGGCGTTTGTGCACTGGTCCACAGAACTTTCTGACTTGCCCGGGACTTAGCTTGAAGGGGGCGGGTGATTCCCCGAGACTTTGGCAAAGGCCAGGGGTGGCGGGCGCGAGTCTGTCCCAATCATAAACACCTGACTCCATTCCGTTTTCCAGGGAAGCGTGCATGTCTGTACCCACCGTCGATCGTGGAATCGCCAAGCCTTCGATGAAGGAATCACCGATCTGGAATGCCCTCCGGCATCTCAAGCATTCGCTGGTGGTGCGGTTCTCCAAACGCGAGAACCGTGTCTATACCCAGTTCTACCGTTTTCCCCACCAGTACCGCGCCATCGTCGAGCGCGTGATCCCGCGCCTGCGTGCCGGCGAGATCGGCGCGCAGAGCGCGCCGCTGGAAATCCTCATGTTCGCCTGCTGCAGTGGCGCGGAAGCGTTCTCGCTTTCCTATGTGCTGCAGAAGCATTTCCCCGGCCTGCGTTTCCGCATCCGTGGATTCGATCTGGTGGCCCCCGTCATCGAGAAGGCGAAGAGCGCGACCTTCACGCGCGAGGAAGTGTTCCAGGGCCCGTTCGTCACCGAGGAATACGTGCGCGAGGCCTTCGACTCGATCGATGCGCACCACTACCGCGTGAAGCGCCCGATCGCCGAGGCCTGCTCGTTCGCGGTCGGCGACCTGCTCGACCGGCGTTCGATGGAAGCCCTCGGCCAGGCCGACCTGGTCATCGCGCAGAACGTGTTGTTCCACCTGCCGCGGCCCGCCGCGCGTGCGGCCTTCGGGCACCTGCACCATGCGCTGAAACCCGGTGGCGCGTTGTTCGTCAACGGCATGGATATCGACATGCGCATCGAGCTCACCCGCAAACTTGCGCTGGAGCCGCTCGACTACCTGGTCGAGGAAATCCACAACGATGCGCGCGTGGATCGCGGCAGCGGCTGGGCAGGCGCATACTGGGGTCGCAAGCCGTTCTCGCGCGACTCGCGCGAATGGCTGCGCGAACACGGGACCATCTATTACAAGGCGGGCTGACCGGATGGCGAAGGCATCTCCCAGGGCCGTCGAAACTGTTCCAGTCGTCGATGTCGAGACGTCCATCGCCGCTCGCTTCGAAGAACAGGTAGCCCTGAGTGGAGACCGGCTCGCGATCAGCGATGACCACCTGTCGCTCACCTATGACGAGCTGAACCGGCTCGCGAACCGCATCGGCCACAGCCTCGGCAGTACCGAGCCTGGCCGCGTGGTGGTCTGCATCGAAACCGGCACGCAATGCATCGCCGCGATTCTCGGCGTGTTGAAGGCCGGGCACGCCTATGTGCCGGTGGACCCCGCGTTCCCGGAAAGCCGCAACGCCTACATCGTCGAAGACGCGCAGGCCAGCATGATCGTGACCAACGCGCGCAACCGCGCCGCGGCCGAGTCGCTGGCGCGCGGCACCACCAAGGTCATCAACATCGACGCGTTGCCGGCCGATGCGCCGGATCACAATCTGGCGCGGGCGATTTCGCCCGATGCGCTGGCCTGGATCATCTACACCTCGGGCTCGACCGGAAAGCCCAAGGGTGTCATGCAGAACCAGCGCAACACGCTGCATGGCTGGATGCGCCGCACCCGTCTGCAGCGCGTCACCGACGCGGACCGCATGACGCTGTTCTATTCGTGCAGTGTCATGGGGTCGGTCTACTGCATCTTCGGCTCGCTGCTGAATGGCGCGGCGCTGTTCCCGTACGACTTCCGCGAGAAGGGCGTGGAAGAGCTCGCCAGCTGGCTGCAGTCGCGCCGCATCACCGTCTACCATTCGGTGGCTTCGGTGTTCCGGCAGTTCGCGGCTAACTACCAGGCCGGGCAGGGCGGATTCGCCGTGCGGCTGGTCACCTTCGGCGGCGAGCGCGTGCTCACCAGCGACGTCGAGCTGGCCCGCGGTGTGTTCGGCCGCAACGTGGAGTTCTACACCGGGCTCGGCTCCACCGAGACCGGCACCATCCGCTATTTCTACATCGGCCCGGACACGGTGCTCAAAGAGCCCGTGGTCCCCATCGGCTACCCGGTCGAGGGCATGGAAATCGTGCTGCTGGATGACAACGGCAAACCGGCAGGTCCGGGGCAGGTGGGCGAGATCACCGTCCGCAGCCGTTATCTCGCGCTCGGCTACTGGAACAACCCGGACGCGACGGCCAAGGCTTTCCGCGCCGTGCCGGGCGATGCGACGCTCAGC
>Ga0307409_100001641_pt1 | contig 11206 bp, 5 predicted proteins | sample 322Ometagenome_2_FD_203888 | JGI IMG/M metagenome (GOLD analysis project Ga0307409, IMG submission 203888) | Maize rhizosphere microbial communities from greenhouse at UC Davis, California, United States - 322HYB-O-2 | ecosystem: Host-associated > Plants > Roots > Rhizosphere > Soil | place...
ACACCATCTTGCGCGCCAGCTCGGTCGCACGCTCGATGTCGTTCGACGCGCCGCTCGTCATCTGCCTGAGGAACAGCTCCTCGGCGACGCGGCCGCCCATGAGGATGGCAATCTGCGCCTCGATGTAGCCGCGGCTGTGGGTATATCGATCCGCCTCGGGCAGCTGCATCGTCACGCCAAGGGCGCGCCCGCGCGGGATGATCGTGACCTTGTGGAGCGGATCCGCTTCCGGGAGCATCGCGGCGACGACGGCGTGGCCCGCCTCGTGGTAGGCGCAGGTCACCCGTTCGCGCTCGCTCATCGCCACCGATTTCCGCTCGACCCCCATCAGGACCTTGTCGCGCGCGGAATCGAAGTCCCCGTTGCTGACCGTCGTCCGCCCCGCCCGCGCGGCGATGAGCGCCGCTTCGTTCACCAGGTTCGCGAGGTCGGCGCCGGAAAACCCGGGCGTGCCGCGGGCAACCGAGCGCAGCTCGACGTCCGGTTCGAGCGCCACCTTGCGAGCGTGCACGTTCAGGATCTGCTCGCGCCCCTTGAGATCGGGATTGCCGACGATCACCTGGCGATCGAAGCGGCCGGGCCGCAGCAGCGCGGGGTCGAGGATGTCCTGCCGGTTGGTGGCGGCGACGATGATGATGCCCGGCGACTGCGCGAAGCCGTCCATCTCGACGAGCAGCTGGTTGAGCGTCTGCTCGCGCTCTTCGTGCGAGAGTGAGTTGCCGCCGCGGTTACGGCCGACCGCGTCGAGCTCGTCGATGAAGATGATGCAGGAAGGGTGACGGCGGGCTTCCTTGAACAGCTTGCGGACGCGTGATGCGCCGACCCCCGCGTACATCTCGACGAAATCGGAGCCGCTGGCCGAGATGAAGGGGACGCCGGCTTCGCCCGCCATCGAGCGGGCGAGAAGCGTCTTGCCCGTTCCCGGCGGGCCGACCAGCAGGATGCCGCGCGGGATCCGTCCGCCGATCGACGCGAACTTGGACGGCTCCTTGAGGAAGTCGACGATCTCCTGGACTTCTTCCTTCGCCTCGTCGACGCCGGCCACGTCCTTGAACGTGACCGTCACTTTCTGCGGATCGATCGTGCGCGCTTTCTCCAGCGTGGGCACGCGGCCGGTCACGATACGGAACAGCGCGAGGCTTGCAAAGCCGAAGAACAGCAGCCCGAGGGCCATCGCCCCATAACTCGATGCGCTCGACGTGTCGGGCCTCGCCACCTCGATACGGATGCCGCGCTTCGCGAGGTCGGTCACGAACGTCGGGTTCGAGGCGACGTACCCCGGCGGCGGCACCGTCTGGAACCGCTCCGCGCCCCGCCGCTCGAAGACCAGCACGTCGGGCGCAAGCGTCACGGCGACAACCCGTCCACCGTCCGCGTCGCGCAGGAAATCAGAGAAAACAACCTCCGTCGGCGCGGCGCTCGCGCCGCTGCGCGCGTAGAGCACGGCAGCGACCACAAGCGTGGTGACCAGCGCGGCGGCACCAAGCCAGAACAAGCGGGGACGGGGCGACTTGCCTCCGGGCACGGGAACTCCGGGTGCAGGGCTCAGCCCTGCGGAAAAACGGCGCGGATTTTGTGGTGAAACTCAAAGCAGTGTATCGGACGGATCGTGCACTGTAAATAGAGGTAGTGCTTAGGGTTATGCAGCTGAGCCGTTCTGCCGCGATTCGCGACGCCCCGCCCGTGCGCGTCGGATGCTCGGGCTGGCAGTACAAGCACTGGCGTGGGGACTTCTACCCTGCCGAGCTGCCGCCCGCCCGGTGGTTCGAGCACTACGCCCGCGCCTTCGATACCGTCGAAATCAACAACAGCTTCTACCGCTGGCCCGACGCGACAACGTTCGCCAAATGGCGAGAGAAGGCGCCAAAGCGGTTCCTGTACGCGGTGAAAGCGGCCCGATTTCTCACGCACATGAAGAAGCTGAAGGACCCGGAGGAGCCCATCTTCCGGACCTTCGAGAACGTAAAGGAGCTCGGACCGCACCTCGGCCCGGTGCTCTACCAGCTGCCTCCCCGCTGGCCGCTGAACCTGGAACGGCTGGAGATCTTCCTTCGCACGCTTCCGCGGAACCGGCTCCAGACGATCGAATTCCGCGAGCCGAGCTGGTACACCGACGAGGTCTTCGCGCTCATGCGGAAGCACAAGGTGGCGCTCTGCCTCCACGACATGCACGGCTCGGCGACCGGCAAGACCGTGGTGGGGCCGTTCATCTACGTCCGCTATCACTTCGGCACGCAGAAGTACGGCGGCCGCTACGACGACGATCGACTCGATGAATGGGCCGAGTGGCTCGCGAGGCGGGCGGGGGAAGGGATGCCCGTGTTCGCGTACTTCAACAACGACACGGGCGGGCATGCGCCCCGCGACGCGGTACGCCTGCGCGAGCGGATCGCCGCGCGGCTCACACCGAGTGTGTCCGCTCGATGAAGGTGCGCGGCTCGAGACCGGCGATCGCGATACCGGCAGCGGCGGCGTTGTGGCATATTGCGCGTCATGTCGATGGCGGACACGATTGCAGGATGGCTGCGCGAGCGGGTGAACGCAGCGGGCGCTCAGGGCCTCGTCTGCGGGTTGAGCGGCGGGATTGATTCGGCGGTCGTCGCGCGCCTGTGCCAGATGGCGACAGGCGAGAACTACGTCGGTGTGATCATGCCGTGCCACAGCGATCCGCGGGACGAAGCGGACGCGCGGCTCGTCGCCGACCACTTCGGCATCAAGACGCTCCGGATCCCGCTCGACGCGCCGTTCGACGCGCTCACGTCGACCGCCGACTCCGCGTTCGCCGCTGCCGCCTTGCGGCCGCATGCGACCGACGATGTGAAGGCGAGGATGCCGGCGGCGAACGTCAAGCCACGGCTCCGGATGGCGACGCTCTACCTCGTCGCGAACCGCCTCAATTACCTCGTCGCCGGAACCGGGAACCGGAGCGAGATCACCATCGGCTATTACACGAAGTACGGCGACGGCGGCGTCGACCTGCTTCCCATCGGCAGGCTCGTCAAGCGGGAGGTGTGGGACCTCGCACGCGAGCTGGGCGTTCCCTCGCGCGTCATCGACAAGGCGCCGAGCGCCGGGCTGTGGCTCGGCCAGACCGACGAAGCGGAGATGGGCTTCACCTACGTCGAGCTGGAGCAGTACATCAACGACGGACCGGCGGCGGTTGCGCCGGCGGTCGCCAGACGCATTCAGCACCTGGTGAGCGTGAGCGAGCACAAACGGGCGCTGCCGCCGGTCCCCGATCTCTGAATTCGATCGACAGTCACAGGCGCGCCAGCGCTTCGCGGGCGGTGTCGCGGAGCAGGGGATCGCCGTCCTGTGCCCACGCGCGGAGCTGGGGCGCGAGCGCCTCGATCTGCAGGTCGCCGGCGACGAGCGCCGCGCACGCCTGGAGCCACGCGTCGTCACTCGCCACCAGCACGCGAACGGCTTCCGCAGCGGTCCCGATCGGGATGCCGACGATCTGATCGGCGAGCTGAACGCGCTGATCCACGGTGATGGCGCTGTCGAGGAGCGGGACGAGCAGCTCGCGGAGCTCGCGGTTGAGCACCGCCTCCACGAACTCCAGCGCGTTGTCGTGCACCACCGGGTTGTCCGACTGCAACCCGACGTAGGCGCTGTGCATGTCAGCGGCGGGATAGAGCACTTTCAGGAGACGAAAGATACGTTCGGTTTCGTGCCTGATCGCGTCCCGCATCGCCTCGGTGACGACCTCGCGCGCCGCAACGTGCCGCTGTAACGCCCCGAGCACCTGATGGGAACGATAGAGACCGATGATCTCCGCGCTCAGCACGGTCTCGACGAGGCGGATGTCGACTCGCCGCATCGGGTGGGCCTGGCGCAGCTTGTTGAGCGCGGTGATGATGCGGAAGCGGATGTGCGCGTCGCGGTCGGACAGGTTGTCGACGAGCACCACCTGGGCGCCGGCGCTTCCGATCCGCAGCAACACCTCGGGGATCTCGCGACGCATCGGGCGCGGGGCGCCCGGATCCGCCAGGTAGTCGCGGAGCGTTCCGACGATCGCGTCGCCGAACGCGGCGAGCGCCTCGACCGCGTCGGGCACGAGGAGCGGCTCGCACAGACGTTCGAGCACGTCGGGGACGAGGAGGCGCTTCCGCAGCGCGCCCACCGCCGCAACAGCGTGCCGCGCCACTTCGGCGTCGGTGTCATGAAGCAGCAGGCGCAGCTGGGGCTCGAAGGCGTCCGGCAGCCACCCAAGCAGCCGCGCGGCCTCCGTCCGCGTCCGGCGGCCTTGCGGCCCTGATTCGTGCACCATCGCATCGAGCATCAGGCGCGCGGCATCGAGGTTCTGCGCGGCGCCCGGGCGCGCCAGGAACGCGACGGCGCTCGCGCGGATCGAGTAATCCGCAAATCCGCCGAGCTGCTCGATGCGCTGCAGCGGATCGAGCGCCGTGTGCTGCGTCAGGTAGAGGAGCGCTTCGGTCCGGACCTGCAGATGCGGGTCGTGCAGGAGCGGCTCGACCGACGGGAGCACGTCCACGTCGCCGGCGGCGGCGAGCAGTCGAACCGCGCGCACGCGCACTTCGGGCGCCGGGTGCGCCAGGAGCGCCTGCAGAGCGGGCAGGCCGATGCGCGCATGCTCCGATTCAATCACCCCGAGCGCGTACAGCACGTCCGCCGGGTCGGCGCTCGACAGGCGGCCGACCACGATGTCCAGGCTCGTCGCGTCGAGGACAGGATTGGCAGCTTTCTCGGTGTCGAGCCGGTAGTTGAGGATCCCGTCCGTCAGCGTGCGCACGTACTGCCGTCGGGCGGCGTAGGCAACCGCCATCCAGAGCGCGATCAGCAGCAGGTTGACCCAGCCGATGCTCACCGCCGACATGCCGAGGGCCCCCGCGAAGAGAAGCACCAGACCTCCGGCGAGGCCGTCGCCCGTGCGCCACACGACAGTGTCGATGAACGACTTGGCCTGGAACGTTTCCGACGCTGAGACCGGCAGGTAGAGCAACTCCACCGTGGCCTTGTCGATCGAGTAGCGCAGCACCTGGTCGCTGCCCTTCAGCAGCACCGCGGCAGCGAGGCCGCCGCTCAGCAACACGCCGGCCGTCCCCAGCGCCATCATCACCGGGACGACGAAGAGGCCGAACCCGATGCCGAACCGCCGCAGCAGACGTGACGTCAGCAGCAGCTGCACGGCCAGAGACGCGAGGCCGGCGACAAAATTGAAGAGGCCGAAGAAGGCGGCGAGATCGTCGGTGTCGGGGATGTGCGCCTTGGCGATCGCCTTGAACTGCCATCCCGCGACCGCGGTCACAAGCGACGACACGAGGATGACGCCAGCAATGGCCCGCAGGTACGGCGCCGACCACACGAGCGCGAGGCTCGCGCGCAGGCCGCCTTCGCGCCCCGCCTCGAGCTCGGGCTCGCTCACCGCGTTGGTGCGCTCGCGCCAGATCAGCGGCACGAGCGCAGCCGACACCGCGAGCGCCAGCGCCACGAGCAGCAGCATGTTCTCGGTGCCGATCCGCTGCGCCATGCGGTCGGTGACCAGGCCGCCGACGATCCAGCCGGCGATCGCGCCGCTTCCCACCAGGCCGAACACCCGCTTGGCGGCCCGCGTGGTGAACACGTAGTTCGCCAGCGTCCACACCTGCGCCGGCGCGAGCACGCCGAACATCCCGACCCACACGTAAATCACGGGAAAGAGCCACTTCGAGTCCACCCGCCCCTCGAGCCACCAGAAGAGCAGGCTGGTGGCGGCGAGGAGCCCGAGGCTGCCGGCCTGCAGCGCGGGCAGGCTGACCCGGCGGCCGATTCGGATGTAGGCGGTGATGAGGACGCCGATGAGGAGCGCCGTCGCGATGTCGACCAGCGGCAGCTGCAGCGCGCTGAACCGCTCGAGGAAGAGCGCATCGCGCGCCGCCTTGCTCGACGCGAACGCTGAAATGATCAGAAAGAGGTACGTGAAGAGCAGCAGCCCGCGGCGCCCTTCACCGGGGTGCAGCCGCAGCAGCCGCTCGACGAGGCGGCCCATCCGCGCGAAGTGTACTAGAATGCGTGCGATCCCATGAGGCGCCTGCTCAAGCCCGTTGTCGATCTGCGCGAGCACGAGACCGTCACCGCGGTCCTGATGTTCACCTACTCGTTTCTCGCCATGACGGCTTACAACATCATCAAGCCGGCGACGCGTTCGACGTTCATCTCGGGGCTTGGCGCCGACAACCTGCCCTGGGTGCAGCTCACCGCGGGAATCCTCATCGGGTTCATCATGCAGGCCTACAGCCGCGCCATCGGCCACGTGCCGCGGCGATGGGCCATCCCGGTCACGCAGAGCGCGTGCGCCGGCCTGCTCATTGCACTCTGGGTTCCGCTCGCCGCGAAGCAGGAGTGGGCGTCGGTCGCGTTCTACGTCCTCGGCCTGATTCTCGGCATCCTCCTCATCAGCCAGTTCTGGACGCTCGCCAACGACGTGTACGACGCCCGCCAGGCCAAGCGGGTGTTCGGTTTCATCGGCGGCGGCGCCAGCCTGGGCGGCGCCACGGGCGCGGCGGTCACGTCGATGTTCGTGACGCGCGTCGGCACCGCCAACATGGTGCTCATCAGCGCCTTCGTCATGCTTCTCTGCGTCGGCCTCGTCGTCATCATCGTCCAGCGCGAGCGCTCGGCGGGAGCGTCGGGTGCGGTGGTGGAGGAAGAGGGGGTCGGCGGCGGTGAGGCAATCCGCATGCTGCGGGACTCGAAGCACCTGCAGATCATCGCCATCGTGATCGGATGCGCCGCCATGGGGGCGGCGATTGTCGAGCAGCAGCTGAACATGGCGGCCGAGGCACGCCTCGGCCAGGGTCAGACCGACAGCATCACCGCCTTCCTCGCGCAGGTGACCGTCTACCTGTCACTCATCGGCTTCGCCATCCAGGTCGGGCTCACCAGCCGAATCCACCGCCTGCTCGGGCTCGGCTTCGCCCTCATGATTCTTCCGGTCAGCCTGGGAGCAACCGCCATCGTGATGCTGTTCAACGGCGCGCTGTGGGCGCCGGCGATGGCGCGGATCCTCGATACCTCGCTGCGCTACACGGTGGACAAGACATCCCGCGAGGTGCTGTTCCTGCCGCTGCCCTCGGCCATCAAATACAAGGCGAAGCCGTTCGTCGACGTGACGATGGACCGCTTCGCGAAGGCGATGGGGGCGCTGCTGATCCTGGCGCTGATCAAGCCATGGGGCCTCAACCTGGATTGGCAGCGCCTGAGCCTCGCCAGCCTCACGCTGATGGTGATCTGGGTGTTCATGGCGATGCGCGCCCGCCGCGAGTACCTGTCGGCGTTCCGCCGCAGCATCGAGCAGCACGATGTCGCGCCGGCGGAGATCCGCAGCACGCAGGCCGACCTGCAGACGATCGAAACGCTCGTCGAGGAGCTCGCGCATCCCGACGAGCGCCGCGTGCTCTACGCCATCGACCTTCTCGAATCGCTGGAGAAGCGCCACCTGGTGACGCCCCTGCTGCTGCACCACGCGTCGGCGGCCGTGCGCGCGCGCGCGTTGCGAACGCTGGAAGCGCTGCGGACCGACGTCGCCCAGAAGTGGGTCCCGGCGATCGAGCGCCTGCTCAACGACCAGGATCAGGAAATGCGGGCGGGCGCGGTGCGCGCCATCGCCGCGATCCGCGGACGCGAGGCCGCCGGACTGATGCGTCCGTACCTGAAGGATCCCAACCCGCGCATCGCGGTGACCGCCGGGGTGGCGCTCGCGGCGAGTGCCGACCGAGCCGACGTCGACGCGGCGTTCGACCTGCTGCAGCGCCTGGCCAAGGACGTTCGCGAAGGGGCGGCCAGCGCCCGCCGCGAAGTGGCCGAGGCGCTCGCCCGCATTCCCGACGAGCGGTTCCGGGACCTGCTCGTGCCGCTGATGTACGACGCGGACCTCGACGTCGCCCGCGCCGCGATCCGCAGCGCCGGCGCGATTCCGTCGGACAGCGTCCTCTTCGTCCCCGCGCTCGTCTCCCTGCTCCGCAATCGCCTCCTCAAGGCCGACGCGCGCCGGGTCACCGTCGCCTACGGTGAGCCGGTGGTCGAATCACTCGCCTACTTCCTGCGCGATCAGGACGAGGACCTGTGGGTGCGCCGGCACCTTCCCGCCACGCTGGCGCTGATTCCGTGCGACGCCACCGTGAGGGCGCTCGTGGCGGCACTGAGCGATCGCGACGGCTTCCTTCGCTTCAAAGCGGTGACCGCGCTGGATCGCATTCACCGCGAACGACCCGACCTCGAGATCCCGCGCGCGCCGATCGAGGCGATGGTGCTGGCCGAGACGCTCCGCTATGCGAACGCGCTGACGCTGCACTTCAACCTGTTCCAGACCGGCGCCTTGCCGCGCGATACGCTGCTGGCGCGCGCCCTCGAGGAGAAGCAGGGGCGCTCGCGCAACCGGATGTTCCGGCTGCTCGGGCTCATCTACCCGTTCGGCGACATCGATGCGGCCCGCTTCGCGTTCGATCACGGCGACGCGCGCAGCCGCGCGAGCGCCGCGGAGTACCTCGACAACCTGCTCGGCGGCGACCTGCGCAGGCGCGTCATGCTGCTCGTCGAGGAGATGCCGCTCGAGGAACGCGTCCGCCGCGCCAACATGCAGTTCGGCACCCGCCGCCGCGACCGCGACGACACGCTCGCCCAGCTGATTCACGACGAGGACCAGATCGTCGCCGCCGCGGCCATCCACCTCGTCGCCGAGCACGGCATCTGGAAGCTCGCGGACGACGTCGAGCACGCGCTGGCGCACCGGGACGTGCGGGACTGGTACGTGTTCGAGGCGGCGTCGTGGGCGCTGGCCGCGCGCCGGATGCCGGCGAGCGAACGACGCCAGCGCTGGGTCGAGCCGCTGCCCGCCGTGGAGCTGGCCGATCGCCTCCGCCGCATCACGCTCTTCGACTACGTGTCGGTGGACGAACTGTTTCGCGTCGCGGGCACCGGGCGGCAGGTTCGGCACGAGCCGGGCCGCCCCATCTACCAGCCCGGCCACCAGCCGGAGACGGTGCAGTTCCTCATCGACGGCGAGGTGGCGATCGGCGGGACGGACGAGCCTCCGTACGCGCGTACGGCGCCGGCCGCCCTCGCCTTCGAGGAGATGCTGCAGGGCGTCCCGATGCGCGCGACCGTGCGCGCCACCGACGTCGCCGTGGTGCTGTCGCTCACGCGCGAAGAGTTCCTGACGCTCCTGTCGGACAACATCGATCTCGCGCACGGCTTGTTCAAGATGATCCTCGATCAGCCGGCGCGGCTGGCGTGGACGCGCGTCATGCACGGCACGCTCCCGGTGGACATCCAGCAGATGGCGGCCGACGGCCTGCAGCCGATCGAACGCGTGCTCCTGCTCCAGGGCAGCCCGCTGCTCCAGCACGCGACCGGCGAGCAGCTGCTGCGTCTGGCGGAGCTCGCCCGCGAAGTGCCGCTGGTCGTCGGCACGGTCCTCTTCGGCGAGACGGAGAACGCCGCCACCTACGCGTTGATCAGCGGCCAACTGCTGGTGGAAGCGCCAGGCGAGGCGCCGCAGACCCTCGATGCCGGCGACGTCGTCGGCATCTATGAAACGCTGGCGGCGGTGCCGGCGGGCGTGCGGGTGACGGTGGTCAAAGCGGGCACGGCGCTGCGGATCGATCGCCGCGGGCTCTTCGACCTGCTGGCCGACAACATCGATCTGCTGCAGGGCGTGTTCAGCGCGCTGCTACGGGCGCAGCCGTCGGCGCAGTTCGCGGCAACCGATGCGGTGGGGTGAGGACCGGGCGCTGTTTCGTTGGTGGCGTTGGTCGTTGTTCGTTGGTCGTTGTTCGTTCCTCTTGGCCGTTGCTGTACTTCCTTGTTCGTTAGAGGTCACTCACCACTCCGTGCCTCACGCGCTGCGAAGCCCGGCGAACGACCGACGATACAATCGCGATCGTGGCCGGACATCTCACCCTTGCCCCCGAGCTCGACGCGTTCCGGCACGCGTTCGAGCAGATTGCCGATGAAGGCGAGGCCCTCGCTGGCGCGCTGACCGACGGCCAGTTCAACTGGCGGCCGCAACCCGACGCGTGGTCCGCGGCGCAATGCATCGAGCACCTGAACGTCACGGCCAGGGTCTACCTCCCCAGCCTCGACGAGGGGATCGCCGACGCCCGGCAACGCGGGCTATACGGTGAGGGGCCGTTCCGCTACAACTGGATCGGGCGGAAGTTCGTGCAGTCGCAGGCGCTGCCCGTCAAGCGGAAGTTCAAGGCGGCACAGGTGTTCACGCCTCCTCCGTCGCGACCGCGGGGTGAGGCGATGGCGGCGTTTCGCGCCTACCAGGTGCAGTTCATCGACCGCCTGCGGCAGGCGAACGGCCTCGACCTGTCGCGAGCGCGCGTCAAGTCGCCCGCCGTGACCTGGCTCCGCCTGCCGCTCGGCTCCGGCTTCGAGCTGATGATCGCGCACGAGCGGCGACACCTGTGGCAGGCCTCACAGGTCATTGCTGATCCGGCATTTCCCCGCTCCGGGCGCTGACAGCAAGAGGACCAGTCACAACACCACCACGAGACGGCAACGCAGGCGTTGCGCGCTCTGTCGTGTGTCTTTGTCGGTTGTCGTCTTGTCGTTCCGCCCGCTACTGCGACGTGGTGGTGGCGCCGCCGACCGCCACCGCGAGGTGCGATCGCCGGGGCTCGGATCCGCCTTCCACCCGACGGTTGGCAGGATCGACGAGCACGGCAGACGCGTAGCCGTAGCGGACCTCGCCCTTGCGCCCGATCTTCTGGAAGCGGTGCCCGCGTGCCATCAGGTTCTCGAGCACCGCGCGCGGGAAACGATCCTCGATCTCGACGCGCGCGCCGGTGCCGAGCGGATCGGCCGGGTCGCGGCCGACGAGGAACCGCGGCGCCTCGATGGCGCGCTGCATCGGCAGGCCGCCGTCGATGACGCCGGCGATGATCGAGTACGCCGACGCGGGGATCCACGCGTTACCGGCGACTCCGACGGCCAGGCGAGGTACGCGCTCGCTCCCCTCCTCGCGAAAGACGAGTGTCGGCACGCTCGACGTGTTGGACCGCATCAGCGGCAGCAGCTGCCCGTAGGCGCCGCGCTGCGTACGGCTCGAGCGAAGGTGGTTGTTGTAGAGGAAGCCGAGCCCCTTGGAAACGTAAAAGGTGCCGCCCCACGTGCTCAGCGTCTGCGTCACCGCGATCATGTTGCCGTCGGCATCGGCCACCGCAAACGCCGTCGTGCCGCGGCCGATGCGCTCACC
>Ga0307409_100001643_pt1 | contig 11203 bp, 9 predicted proteins | sample 322Ometagenome_2_FD_203888 | JGI IMG/M metagenome (GOLD analysis project Ga0307409, IMG submission 203888) | Maize rhizosphere microbial communities from greenhouse at UC Davis, California, United States - 322HYB-O-2 | ecosystem: Host-associated > Plants > Roots > Rhizosphere > Soil | place...
GGAAATCCTACTCGCGATTGGCATTACGGCCACCGCGGACATGGGTAGTTCGATTGCCGATTGGGCAGCCATGAACCAGGCGGGACGGACAGGACGCCTCAATCTTCGGATCATGGCCTACTCGAGCGGCGTCGGGCCAATCGCCACCATTGCGCCGACCGGTCCGTCCAACTGGCTATACGCAGACCGCCTGCGGCTGGGCGGCGTGAAGCTTTATTCCGACGGCGCACTCGGTTCGCGCGGAGCCTATCTGAAACAGCCCTATACGGACCAGCCGGACACGCGAGGCCTTCGCTTCCTGACCGACGAGGAACTTCGCGCACAGGCGAATCAGGCCGCATCGAAGAGCCTGCAACTGGCGATCCACGCAATCGGCGACGCTGCCGATGCACAGGTAATCTCCGCCTACGAGGAGCTTTCGCGCAAGTATGGCAAGGACCGCCGCTGGCGCATCGAGCATTTCCAGATCGCCGACCCTGCCGACATCCCCCGCCTCGCGCCCGCCGGCATCATCGCGTCGATGCAGCCGACGCACCAGACCAGCGACCGGTTGATGGCCGAAAAACGTCTGGGACCGGATCGCCTGGCCGGAGCCTATGCCTGGCAGTCGGTGCTCAAGTCCGGCGCGCGGATTGCCTTCGGATCGGACTTTCCGGTGGAATCGCCCAATCCGTTTCCGGGCATCTCCGCGGCGGTTAGCCGCCAGGACATGAATGGTCAGCCTCCCGGCGGATGGCTACCCGAACAACGCGTAAGCTTCGAGCAGGCCCTGTCCGGGTTCACCCGCGACGCCGCATATGCTGGTTTCGCCGAGCAGAAGATCGGCGCCCTCGAGCCCGGCAAATGGGCCGACTTCATCATCGTTGACCGCGACATCAGCGAAGCCGGCGCGATGGAGATTGCTCGGACGCAGGTGCTCGAGACATGGGTCGCGGGAACGAAGGTGTGGAGCGCCTCGGCTAAGGCCGCTGGCGAGCGCGGGAAGTAAGCATCGAAGGCGTGAGGATCTGCGGCAGTTCCTCGGGCTCGCGCCCCGGCGCATACCAAAAGTAAAGCGGCACGCCCGCGCGTCCCCGGCTCTCCAGGAAACGCGTGATCGACGGATCTCCGTTGGTCCAGTCACCGACCAAAGTCTTCACGCCAGCCGCCTTGAACGCCCTCTGCACCTCCTCGCGTTCGATCGTGCCTGCCTCGTTCGCCTTGCAGGTCAGGCACCAGTCGGCGGTGAAATAGACGAAGACGGGCTTCTGCTGCTGAAGGTAGGAAGCGACCCTGACTTCGCTCCAGGCTTCCACCCCGGCGGGGATGCTCGCTCGGACTGACGGAGTGGAAGGCAGGTTGACCACCATGCTGGCCGCCAAAGCCAGCGCGATAAAGATTGCGACCAAGCCGGAACGACCGCCCCTGACTTGCTGCCGCCCGGTCCACCAGAGCAGGATCGCCAGCAGGACAACCGCGATCAAACCGATGATCAACGCCGATGTGCCCGCGAGCCGGTAAAGCAGCCAGATGCAGGCCAAAACGGTCAATGCCATTGGGATGGCGAGGATGCGCTGAAGCCGCACCATCCAGGGTCCCGGCTTGGGCAAGCGCCTCCTGATGCCCGGGACGAAGGCTATGATGAGGAAGGGGATCCCCAATCCCAATCCGAGGGCGGCGAACACAGCAATCGACCCGTACAGCGGCAGCAGCAGAGCCGTCCCTAGCGCGACGGCAAGAAACGGACCGGCGCATGGCGTGGCCACGAAGGCCGCCAGCGCCCCAGTGCCGAAGCTTCCTGCCGGACTATGTTCGCCACCAAGAACCGGCAATTCGAACATCCGTAGTAGATTGAGCGTGATCGCCGTCGCCAGCAGGAGGAGCACGCCGATGGCACGCGGGTCCTGAAGCTGGAACGCCCATCCGGCGGCACTACCGCCGGCGCGGATGGCGAGCAGAGCCAGGCCAAGCGCGCCCGTTCCGACCACCGCGCCGGCCGTATAGGCAAGCGCGTCCCTCCTGGCCTTGCGCTCGTCGCCGCCGCTCCTGGCCAAATGCAGCGCCTTCAGAGCAAGGATCGGGAATACGCACGGCATGAGGTTGAGCAGAAGGCCCCCGGCGATCGCTCCCAGCACCGCCCAAAACAACGCGCTGCTTCCCGCCTCGCCGATTAGGCGACCGCCGGCGGGAACATCGCCAGCGACCGCCCGAATCTCGAGCCCTCGGCCGTCTCCGTAGGAAAGGACACCATCGATGCGGCCCGGCTCGCCCGTACGGCGCGGAAGCTCCGCGATCAGCTGGTCGCCAAGGCGACGGAAGCTCTGCTTCGCGGGATAGTCGACCGGCCCGTCGGCAGCCGGGAAGAAATAGGGATCGCTGACGGCCACATCGCGTGGCAGCGGAATGCTAAGTCGCAGCAGGTTGCCGGCAATCTCGAACTTCGCGGGCGTTACGAGCGGTCTCGGCAAGGCGCGCTGCCACTCGTCGAATCGCGCGTCGCGGGTCGCGGATCTATCAATCGGAAGCGCGAGCGAGAACTCACCCTGCTCAGGCACGCAAATCTTGTCGGTGCATGCCAGCCATCGCGCCTTGGCGGAGATCGGAACTGTGCCGCTCGCGCCCGCGGGCAGCTTCAGCCGCGTGAGGACCGCGTAATCGTCCTCGTAGACATAATTCATGATGCCGGCGACGGTTAGCCGCGACGGCACCGGATACCGGAGCGGCCCAACGGAATAGCCCGGCGGAAGCGTCCATTCGACGTCCATCGGCAGGCCCGCGTCGCCCGGATTGAGCCAATAGCCGTGCCATCCCGGCCTGGTCTTCATCAGGATCGCAAGCTCAACCTCGCCGCCCGGTGCCCCAGCTCCTTCCGCGACCAGCTCCGGCTCAATTCCGCGCGCTTTCGCAACCGCCGGCGCAAGCAGCAGAGCGAAGAGGATCAGCAGGCGCCGGAACATGAACAATTTCGGTACAGGTCAACAGCAGCAGCGCAAGAGAGTCGGAGTCGCAATGGCATCCAATCTCGGCTAGCTCTCATGATAACTTTAGGTCGGAGAATCATCAGGATGCGTTTCGCCCGGGCAATCTGGAAGCTGTTGGTCGGCGTCAAAGACGCATTGGTCCTGATCTTCATGCTGATGTTCTTCGGCCTGATCTACGCCGGTCTGTCCGCCAAGCCGACGCCCCTGTCCGACGGCGTCCTGGCGTTCGACCTGAACGGTCCAGTGGTCGAGCAGCCCTCAAAGGCTGATGTTTCCGAGGTTCTGACCGGCGGCAGTCCGACGCGCGAATACCGCCTCCGCGACCTCGTCGCCGCGCTCGACAATGCCCGCACCGACGATCGAGTGAAGGCGGTTGCGCTCGATCTCGACAGCTTCGCGGGAGGCGGCCAGGCGGCGATGTCGGACCTGTCCGACGCGATCCGTCGTGTGCGCGATTCCGGGAAGCCGGTCATCGCCTATGCGACCGGCTATACCGACGACAGCTACCAGATTGCGGCAGCTGCATCCGAAATCTGGCTCAATCCGCTGGGCCTCGTCGCCGTTGCAGGTCCGGGCGGACAGAACCTCTACTACAAGGGGCTGCTGGATAAGCTCGGCGTAACCGCTCACGTCTATCGCGTCGGCACCTATAAGGCCGCCGTCGAGCCGTTCACCCGCGAAGACATGTCGCCGGAGGCGGAGCAGAATGCGCAGGCGCTCGCGAACGCTTTGCTTGAAACGTGGCGTGAGAGCGTCCTTAAGGCCCGTCCGAAGGCCAAGCTCGATCCTTACATGCGCGACACTGCCGGCGCCGTTCAGGCCGCCGGAGGCGACATGGCGAAGGCCGCGCTCAATGCCGGCCTCGTCGACAAGCTCGCCGACCGTCAGGCGTTCGAAAAGCGCCTCGCCGAACTTGGTGGCGACGACGACAATGCAATCGGCGGATATCAGCGCATCAAGCTTCCTGCCTATCTGAAGGATACAGCCGGAGAGCGCGGCGACGGGCCGATCGGTGTCGTGACCGTTGCTGGCATGATCGTCGACGGCAAGGCCTCCGCCGGCACCGCGGGCGGCGACAGCATCGCTCAGGTGATCGAAAAAGGTCTCGCCCGGAATAATCTCAAGGCACTCATCGTGCGGGTCGACAGCCCCGGCGGTTCGGTCCTCGCATCGGAGCGCATCCGCCAGGCGATCCTCCAGGCGAAGGCGCGCAAGCTCCCGGTCGTCGTGTCGATGGGCAACGTTGCGGCGTCGGGCGGATACTGGGTCTCCACTCCCGCTGACTTCATCTACGCCGAGCCGTCGACCATCACCGGTTCGATCGGCGTGTTCGGCATCCTGCCGAGCTTCGAAGGCACTCGGCAAAAGCTGGGCCTTGGCGCGGACGGCGTGAAGACGACGCCACTGTCGGGCGAGCCTGACCTGCTCAACGGCCCATCTCCGGAGGCCGAGCGCCTGCTTCAGACCAGCGTCGAGTCCATCTACGGACGTTTCCTCGGCATCGTTGCCCAGTCGCGGCGCAAGACTCCGCAGCAGATCGACCAGATCGCTCAGGGCCGGGTCTGGGACGGCGGCACCGCCCGCCAGATCGGCCTCGTCGACGGCTTCGGCGGGATGGAAGAGGCAGTCGCGAAAGCCGTCGAACTCGCCAAACTCGGCGACGAACGCGGCGTGACTTACCTGGAGCGTCCGACCAGCTTCAAGGAACAGCTGCTGGACATGCTTGCCCAGCAGGAGCGCGACGAAGGTGCGGCTCCGGCCGACGGCTTCGCCTTCTTCGGCAATGGCCAGCGCAAGCTGGCGCAGGCGCTTGCAGACATCCGCACGATCCTGAACGGGCCGAGCATCCAGGTCCGCTGCCTCGAGTGCCCCGCCTCAGCGCCCGCAAAGATCGAGCGCCGCGACGTGGGATTCATGGCAAGCCTGGCGGAGTGGCTGTCTTAGGCGATCAGCGCATCAAGCCCAGGATGAACCCGAAGGCGGTGAACTGAAGCACGTGATAGCCGCCGTTGATCAGCCAAAGGCTCAACGGCCTGCGCTCGAAGAGATAGCTGATCCCATAGGAGGCTGCGACCCAGCACAGTCCAGCGGCGAAACCCGCGGCGGTTGCTGCGCCGACACTCATGTCCGGGCCGAGGAACATCGCGAACACTGCTGCGGCAATCAGGCTCAGGACGAAGGCGCCGCCGAAGATCATCGCCATGTTGCCGCTTTGCGCCTGCTCCTGCGAAAGGCCGGCAGCAGCCTGCCACTGGCGGGCGAACAAGGCCGGTGAATACCAAAGCCCACCGATCACGAGCGAACTGACCGCGCATAGCGCGATCGCTATCCAATTCACTTCCGGCATGTCGTCCCCCTTTGTCTGCGCGGCTTAGGCCGCCTCTTCCCGCACCATCATCCTTTCGACGAAGGTCCGAAATTGTGCGACCGCCCGGTCAAAGTGCGCGACGTCGCGATAGGTGCGCGCCTGCATCACGCCCCCCTCCATCACGTTCAGCGCAAGCTCGGCGAGCCCGCGAAAATCGGTGTCCGGCCGGAAACGATGCTCGGCGGCGCGGAAGCATTCCTCGACCGCATCGACCCAATTCGTGAAATTCTGCGCCAAGCGTTCGCGAACGATCGGGTCCGCATCGTGCAGCTCGAGCGCCAGACTGCCGATCGGGCAGCCGTACTGGCACTCGGTGTCGACGATCGCCCGGCGATAGAAGTCGAGCAGAGCGAACACCCGCTCGACCGGGTCCGACACACCTTGCCAAGCTGGCTCCAGGAGCATTTGGCGGATGCCGTCGCGATAGGCTTCGAGCACTGCGAGGAGCACGTCCTGCTTGCCCGGAAAGAAGTGATAGAGGCTGCCGCTATTGACCTGACTACGGCTCAAGATGTCAGCGATCGAGGTCGATGCGTAGCCCTTGAGCCAGAACAGCTCCATCGCCGCTTCGACAATCCGCCAGCGCGTGTCCTTCGCCATGCGCAATTCTTAGTTGAACGCTCAATCAAGAGTCAAGGCGACGCCCCTCGCTTCTTCTTGAGCGCCTTCGGAAGGAGGATCGTCCCCAGCACGCTCATCGCCAGCGCGACGATCCCGAACAGGATGACGAACGGATTGTGCGTATCCTCGCGCGTGACCGGGTCCATGATGTGGAGCCCCCACATGAAATCGTAAAAGCGCCACCAGCCGGTGCGCGTCGCGACGATCTGACCGGACGAGGTATCCACGTAGAAATGGACGCCATCGCTCATCGTGACCTTCCACGCGGCGACGGGGCGCCGAAGCTCCAGCGGCGGATTGTCGGCGGCCGTTCGCGAGACGGACTGGACGGCCGCTTCCCCGGCGTAACGCGCCTCGATTTCCCGCCGGGCGTCGTTCGCGGACAACTGCGGCAGAAGCAGCCCGGTGCTCGGATCGGCCAACCGTGTCTTCCCGTCAGGAAGCTTCACCACCCACCGCGGCCCACCCGCCCGCTGCTCGAGCGTTAGCGACTGGACCGGTACGCCCGAAATGAGCGGCGGAATGGGCGGGCCAACCATCCGGATCGGCGCGGGGTCGCTGAGCAACCCTTGCCCCCGCACATCCTCGATCGGACGGGCGACCATCACCAGGCCGGAAATCGTCCATAGCAGGATCGGAATCGCCGCGACCCAGCCCAGCCATATGTGCCAGCGGCGGTTTCGGCTTCGTCCGTTCATTGCGCCTGCGTACGAAAGTGCAGGCGTCGCGGCTAGATGTGGATCGGCTTGCCCGTGACCGCCATCGCCGCTTCCTTCAGCGCCTCGGCGTGCGTCGGGTGGGCGTGGCAGGTGTAGGCGATGTCCTCGCTGGTCGCGCCGAACTCCATCGCCTGCGCCGCCTGGGCGATCATCGTCCCGGCAACCGTCGAGATCATCCATACGCCGAGCACCCGGTCGGTCTTCGCGTCGGCGATGACCTTCACGAAGCCGTCCGTCTCGCGATTGGTCTTGGCGCGGCTGTTGGCGAGCATCGGGAACTTGCCGACCTTCACCTCGCCGCCCTTCTTCGCGTCTTCCTCGGTCAGGCCGACGCCGGCGATTTCGGGATAGGTGTAGACCACGCTGGGAATGACGTCGTGGTTCACGATGCCGGTCTGCCCCGCGATATTCTCGGCAACGGCAATGCCCTCGTCCTCGGCCTTGTGCGCGAGCATTGGGCCGGGGATCACGTCGCCGATCGCCCAGACGCCAGCCACTGACGTGCGGAATTCATGGTCGGTCTCGATCTGGCCGCGCTGGTTGAGCTTCAGACCGATCTTGTCGAGGCCAAGCCCCTCAGTGTTCGGACGTCGGCCGATGGAGACGAGCACGACATCAGCCTCGATCGTCTCGGCGGCGCCGCCGGCGGCAGGCTCGACGGTCAGAGTGACCGACTTGCCGTTGTCCTTCGCGCCGGTGACCTTGGTCGACAGGCGGAAGTCGAAGCCCTGCTTCTTGAAGATCTTGTTCGCTTCCTTGCGGACGTCGCCGTCCATGCCCGGCAGGATCTGATCGAGAAACTCGACCACGATGACCTCGGCGCCAAGCCGCTTCCAGACGGAGCCAAGCTCCAGCCCGATCACGCCGCCGCCGATGACGACCATGCGCTTCGGCACGGCCGCCAATTCTAAAGCGCCGGTGGAATCGACCATACGTCCCTTGGCATTATCGACTTCCACGCCCGGAAGCGGAGTTACCGACGATCCCGTCGCGATGACGATGTTCTTCGCGGTCACGGTTCGGTCGCCGACCTTGACCGTGTTCGGCCCCTCGAACTTGCCGAGGCCCTTCAGCCACTCGATCTTGTTCTTCTTGAACAGGAATTCGATGCCCTGCGTCAGGCCCTTCACCGCTTCCTTGCGGCCGCCGTGCATGGCTTCGAGGTCGAGTTCGACGCCGGTCGTCTTCACGCCCCATTTGGCGAGCGTCCCGTGCGCAGCTTCCTCGAACAATTCCGACGCGTGCAGCAGCGCCTTGGACGGGATGCATCCGACGTTGAGGCAGGTTCCGCCCAGCGTCTCCCGGCTCTCGACGCAGCCGGTCTTGAGCCCAAGCTGCGCAGCGCGGATCGCGGCGACATAACCGCCAGGTCCAGAACCGATGATCAGCACGTCGAAGTCGAAATCAGCCATCCACACCTCGTTCCCCGACGAAGGCCGGGGTCAAGTCCTCGAAGAAACGGCGCAGTCGCGCCGTCCTGGACCCCGGCCTTCGCCGGGGAACAGGGAATGCGGGCCATTTAAGGAGCCGATGCCCCACTGACCAGCCCGACTATTTCTGCCGAACCTCCTTTGGCCCTCAGTAACCCGCATTTAACGAGGCAATGATAGCGTTAACAGAACCGAGGGAGAGCGGTTCGAATGATCGAAGAAGCGGCAGGCGCGCGTTCATGGCTTCTGATTGAAGCATCGAGCGAGGGAATCCTGCGGTTTGCAACCGCGGCGCCGTCGGCGAGACCGCGCATCACGGAGGTATCCGAGATCAACATCGCCGGCGTGCCGACATTCACGGACGCATTGCAGAACCTCGAACGCGAGAGAGGGCTGAGCCTGCGCGGAATGCGTTGCGCAACGGCCATTGCCGGCGCTTCCAGCGGCGAAAGCATCTCGCTGGTTCGCTCGCGCTGGACGATCAGCCGCGGAGGCCTGGCCGCCTTCTTCGGAACCGATCCCGTCATCCTCAACGACGTTGTCGCGCGGGCCTGGGCCGTGCGTTCCGGCAGCGGCATGACCGAGCAATTGCGCGGTGCGGGCTCTCCCAACTTCGACCGCCCCGGCCGCTACGGAATGCTCATGGTGGAAGAAGGTGTTGGAGCCGCGATCATCGATGTCGGCCGTGACGGATCGATGCACGTGCTGGAAACCGAAGCCGGCCATACTGATTTCGTCCCAGCGAACGAACGGGAAGAAGCGCTGGCCAAGGCGCTCAAGGGGGCCAATCCCGTCGTGAGCTGGGAACGCCTGCTCATGTTGGACCGGCTCGATCCGATCTGGTCCGCGGCCTGCCCCGACATGCTCGAATCCGATCGACCTCGCATGCTCGCGGCGATGCTTGGGCGCTTTACCGTGAACCTGATGCACTCGTTCGGAGCCTGGCAGGGAATGATGCTCACCGGCCAACGAACGGGGCGCCTGCTACAGTCCGACAACCGCATGCACTTCGGATCCGCCTTCTCGGTCCGCCGGAATTTCAGCCGGCTTGTGGCCGGTGCGCCGGCGTGGCGCATAGACCAGCACGAGGCCGTCCTTGCTGGCGCAGCGGAGCGCCTGGCACATGAATTGGCTCCGGAGTTGCGCGCCGCCGCCTGAGCAGCGGTCGACTAGAGGTCGATCAGCAGCCGGGTCGGGTCCTCGATCGCTTCCTTGACGCGAACGAGGAAGGTCACCGCTTCGCGACCGTCGACCAGGCGGTGATCGTAGGACAGCGCCAGGTACATCATCGGCCGCGCGACGATCTGGCCGTCCTTGACCACCGGCCGCTCCTCGATGCGGTGCATGCCGAGCACCGCCGACTGCGGCGGGTTGATGATGGGCGTCGACAGCAATGATCCGAATACGCCGCCGTTGGAGATGGTGAAGGTGCCGCCCGTCATGTCGTCGACGGTCAGCGTACCTTCCTTGGCCTTCTTGCCATATTCCGCGATCGTCTTCTCGATCTCGGCGAAGCTCATTCGGTCGGCGTTGCGGACGACCGGGACGACGAGACCCTTCGGGGCGGAAACGGCGACCGAGACGTCGAGATAATCGTGGTATACGATCTCGTCGCCTTCAATCTTCGCGTTGACCGACGGAATGTCCTTCGCCGCTAGCGCGACCGCCTTCACGAAGAAGCCCATGAAGCCGAGCCGGATGCCGTGCTTCTTCTCGAACAAGTCCTTGTACTTGGCGCGCGCCTCGATGACCGCGGACATGTCGACGTCGTTGAATGTGGTCAGGAGCGCCGCCGTATTCTGCGCTTCCTTGAGCCGGTGCGCGATCGTCTGACGCAGGCGCGTCATCTTCACGCGCTCTTCGCGGCGATCGTCGGCCGGAGTCGCCTTGGCTTGCGGCACGGGCTGCGCCGCCACTGGAGCAGGTTGAGCGGCCGGTTGCGGCGCGGGGGCGCGCGCTTCCGGCTCGTGCACCGGACCGCCGCTCTTCTGCGCCTCGGCGGCTGCAAGAACGTCGTCCTTGGTTAGGCGGCCATCCTTGCCGGTGCCGCGGATCTTGCTCGGATCCACGTGATGCTCGAGCACCGCGCGACGGACCGCGGGCGAGAGCGTCGTAATCGAATCATTGTCGCCCTCGGCAGGTGCCGCATCCGGCGCATGCTCGGACCCGCGAAGCTGCGGACTTTCGCCCGCCCCCGCCGGATTGGTGGTCGAATCCGCAGCGGCCTGAGCCGGAGATGCCTCGGCAGGTGCCGCAGGCGCCGCCGCTGGAGCAGCCCCGGCCGAAGCGTTCTGATCTATCCGGGCAATCAGGGTCCCGACGGCGACCGTGTCGCCCTCGTTCACGAGCGTTTCCGTAAGCACACCCGCCGTTGGCGACGGCACATCGACGCTAACCTTGTCCGTTTCCAGCGTCGCGATTGCCTCGTCCGCCGCAACCTGCTCGCCGGGCTTCTTCAGCCACTGCGCCAGCGTACCCTCAGTGATCGACTCGCCAAGCGCGGGAACTACGACCTCGGTGCTCATGTCACTTTCTTCCTGATTCTTCGTCGGACCACCAACGCAAGTCCGTAGCCCCACCGTCGTCCCTGACAAACTTTTCGAGCTGGCTTGCTATTTTTTTCAACGACGGGCCGGGTGTCCGTTTTACTGAACAAGCGCCGGACGTAGGGCTTGCTCGGCTCGATGAACACAAGCCACTCGCCATCGTCCTCGTAAGAAGCGCAGCCCAGCCACGTTTTGAACGGCTCGCTAGAAAGCGGGACCATCCATCCCCAATCCTCTTCGACGACGCCACCGTCGTAGCCTGCGGACCTGAAGTGCCGGTCCAAGAACGCCGCGAGATTTGCGCCGAGAATCTCCGGATTGATGCTGTTCGCACCACCGGCAAGTTTAGCCGATCGGAATTCCAGGTGCGTTCGCATCAACGCCGTCAGTTTCCGCTAGCCTTCGCAGCCACGCGCTGGATCTGATCGTCATGGCCGAGAGCGGCCGCGATCAAGCTGGCCTGCTCGGACGCGTGGCGCTTCGCAAGACCGGTCGCCGGGGATGCACCCGCCGCACGGCCGGCATAAGCAGGGCGCATGCCCTTGAAGCCTGCCTCGTT
>Ga0307409_100001644_pt1 | contig 11199 bp, 15 predicted proteins | sample 322Ometagenome_2_FD_203888 | JGI IMG/M metagenome (GOLD analysis project Ga0307409, IMG submission 203888) | Maize rhizosphere microbial communities from greenhouse at UC Davis, California, United States - 322HYB-O-2 | ecosystem: Host-associated > Plants > Roots > Rhizosphere > Soil | place...
GTGCCACGGCGAAAAACGACGATTTCGTCGAACATCTTTTCATCGCCTCGACCCACGCCTACCTGATGATCTTCACCGACGACGGCCAGGTCTACAAGATCAAGGTGCACGAGATCCCGGAAGCCGCAGCGGCAGCTCGCGGAAAAGCAGTGGTAAATCTTATACAGCTCTCGTCTGAGCGAAAGCTCGTGGCCGTTATGCCGGTTCGCGATTTTGGCGAAGAGGTTTACCTCACGATGGTAACGAAGCAGGGTGTGATCAAGAAAACATCGCTCGGCGATTACCAGAACATCCGCGTCACCGGCATAAATGCGATCAACATCGACGACGGTGACGAACTGCTCGATGTCATTCGCACCGACGGAAGCTGCCAGATCTTCGTGGCGACGCGCGACGGAATGGCTGTCAGATTTAACGAAAAAGACGTTCGCCCGATGGGACGAGTGGCCCGTGGTGTTCGCGGCGTGAACCTGCGTAAGGGCGATGTGGTCGTTTCCGTTTGTGCAGTCTCGCAAGAGGGAACCGAAAAGATCTTGTCGGTCTCCGAAAAAGGCTTCGGCAAGCAGACACAGGTGAACAGCTACCGTCTGACCAAACGCGGCGGCGTCGGCGTGATCAATATGAAAACGACCGACAAAACCGGCAAGGTTGTCGCGGCGTTCCCGGTTGAAGACGACAGCGAAATCATGATCATCACCCAGCAAGCGAAGTTGATTCGCCTGGGCGTCGACAAGATCCGGGAAACCGGCAGAAGTGCTCAAGGCGTCACGCTGATCAAATGCGGCGACGACGATCTGGTGACCAGCGCATCATTGCTCGCTATTCCGGTCGACGAAGACGACGAATAACAGTCGTCCGGCATAAAGACGAAAACCGCGGATCGTAAAGGTCCGCGGTTTTTTATTTTCGAAAAAAACTAAAAACTGAAAAGTTAAAACTGAGAATCGTCCATTTTCAGTCCCAACTTTTCAGTTTGTCCGGAAACAATCTTACTAATTTTCGAAAAGCGACCCCGCTTCCTGTCTGGAAGGAATCTGGATCCCAAAATGCTCGTAAGCCAACCTCGTCGCTACGCGCCCTCGCGGCGTACGGTTCAGAAATCCGATCTGCAGCAGGTACGGTTCGATTATCTCCTCAATGGAATCCTTTTCTTCGTGGAGTGACGCGCACAGCGTACTCAAACCGACCGGCCCACCGTCGAATTTCTCGATGATCGTCATCAGGTATTTACGGTCCATCTCGTCCAGACCGTAAGTATCGACCTCCATTCGGTTAAGGGCGTCGTTTGCGACAAATTCGGTGATCTTCCCGTCGTGGTCCACCTCGGCGTAATCGCGCACGCGGCGAAGTAGGCGGTTTGCAATACGAGGTGTTCCGCGTGATCGCCGTGCGATCTCGTTCGATCCGGATGCGTCGATCTCAACATTCAGAATTCCGGCCGAACGCTCAACGATCTGCTGCAGCTCCTTAACACCGTAAAAGTCGAGATGAAAAATGATCCCGAATCTTCCGCGAAGCGGTGCCGTGATCAGACCCGGCCGGGTCGTCGCTCCCACAAGCGTAAATTTCGGCAATTCAAGCTTTATCGACCTCGCCGCTGTCCCTTGCCCGATCATAAGGTCGAGGCTGTAATCCTCCATCGCGGGGTACATTATCTCCTCGATCGCCGGATTCAGGCGGTGGATCTCGTCGATGAAGAGCACGTCGCCTTCTTCGAGATTCGTAAGTATCGCTGCCAAATCTCCGGCTTTTTCGATGATCGGCCCCGCCGTCGACTTTAACGCCGCCCCCATCTCCGTCGCCACAATATTAGAAAGCGTCGTCTTTCCAACCCCCGGCGGCCCCGTCAGCAAAATATGATCCAAAGCCTCCCGCCGCTTCAACGCCGCCTTCATAAAAACGCGTAGGTTGTCCTTAACCTTCGCCTGTCCGATGTACTCCGATATCGAAGCCGGGCGCAACGTCGCCTCGAAGCGTTTTTCTTCGGAGGTCAGTTCTTCGTTCCTAATATCTACAGGTAATGTTTCCAACACGTATTCAACTCTTTGCGTCTTTGCGACTTCGCGGGGGGAGATACTCTTCGTCCGCAGAGTCGCAAAGACGCAAAGGAAACCAAAAGTTAATACAAAAGTCCTTTATTCCACAGCGCCAAAATATCCATCGAAAACGCCACCGTGCAATGTAGTATCAGCCCCAGCCAGATACTTCCGTTCTTGTATGAGAGCCACCCCAAAAATATCCCCGCGGCGATCGCGGCAAGGGTTTCGGCTGGAGGTTTGCTGAAATGGATCATGCAGTACGGCACGGTCATCACAAAGATCGAATAAAGCCCCAGCGACCGTTTCAGGCTGTGCACGAGAAACCCTCGAAAAAAGAATTCCAGCCCGAAAAACTGGAGAAAGTATATCAACTCCCAGACCAGCAGCGTCTGCCCGATATACGGCTCGCCGTTGTGGATCCGCAGGAACGGGTACTTCCCGGCAAACCCTGATGTCAGCGACATCAGGTATGTAACCGGCAGCATCACCGCCACACAGGCCGCCAGCAATTTCCCAAAACCGGGTTCGATCGCGTGCTTCAGCCCATAATCGGCAAGCCTCTCGCGATACAGATATTTGATCGCCAAAGCGGGTAGAGCAAAATAAAAAATCGTAACGACCGACACCCACCAGCCCAAACCTGGCAGATTGTTATCCGCCGAATACGCGATCCAGTTACCGAAGTCCTCGAATTGAGTTCCCGCAAGCAGCTTCGCGACCGTCTCCTGGTTTTTCAAGTAATAGATGCCGGTCAAGCCAACGGCCGCGTAAACCAAAGCGAAAACCGCCTTCCAATCGAGAGCCGCGACATCCCGGCGGATATGTTCCAGGATCTCGATCATCGTACAAGCTCGGTTGCTGTAACGACCGAATACGGCCGACATGATGGAGTTGGCCGCGTACGGACCAAAATGGGAAAAACGGTCATACGGCGGTCATATTTGCCCCTGCTGGGGTCATACGGATTGGGACGCCGCGGGCATTTTGGGACGGACCGCGTCTCGGGTTCGGGCTCATGGATCATTTTGCAAGTCTCTGCAGAGCCGCCCGCAGCATCTTCTGCACACTCTGCTCCACGCCGTCCTGGCGAGCCTGCTGCAGGGCCTTCTCGGCCGAGTTCTTCTGATAGCCAAGATTCACAAGGGCCGACAACGCATCCTCGTAAACATCGTCCCCGCCGATCCCTGCCGCGGACGCAGTCAAAGTTCCCGCCGGAACACCCGAAGCAAGCTCACCTATCTTGTCCCGAAGCTCGATAACGAGCCGTTCCGCCGTTTTTTTTCCAACGCCCGGGATCGCTGTCAATTTGGCCAGATTCTCAGTGCGGATCGCCGCGACGATCTCGTCCGCATTCATCCCCGACAGCATCGCAATGCCCGATTTCGCCCCGATCCCCTGCACGGAGATCAGCTTTAAATAAATATCCCTCTCCCGTGCCGTGTTAAAACCGAACAGCTGTATCGCGTCCTCGCGGACGTTCGTGTAGATACGCAATTGCACGTCCGAACCTATTTCGCCTAATTCATAGAACGTCGAAAGCGGTATCGACACGTCATATCCCACCCCGCCCACATCCACGATCACGGAGTTGGCTTCTTTCTCGATAAGTTTGCCTGAAAGAAAAGCTATCATCGTTTCACAGGTGAAACAAAATTGTAATCTATATTACGCCCCGGAGCAAAAGTGAAACAATTTTCGCTCCCGAAGGCATTTCTGTACAGAAAAAGCTTTTCGCGACGCGTGAAAAAAGATAACATAAAGTTACGGAACAGTTTGGCGGTTAGTCGGTTTACAACTCGGGTGAAACCGAAATCATCAGACAGACGTAAACAATTTCAAGAGGTGAAGTAATGTCCTACCTAGCAATTTTCAAGCGAATCATACCCTTCTTCCTGACGTTCGCCGCCGGTCTGTTTATCGCGAGCTTTTTCGTCACGATCGCTACGCCCAATTTCGGAAGTGTCGAACGCGGAAAGAAATGGCGTTATTACAATGAAATGAGGCGTGAGAACGAAAACCTCCGCCGCGAGAACTGCCGCTTGAAACGGGAAATGGAACAACTTCGCCGCGACGCGGAGAATGTCGACTTCAAGAATCTTAAACTCGTGCTTCCTGAAGTAGAAGTTGATGTCCCGGCTCCGCCGGCACCGCCGCGAGCCATTAGATAACGGCTGGGCAGTTGTTTTGCTACTTAACCGAAACCACAGGTTAACGCTGTTTGTGTTAATCTGTGGTTTCTTCAGTTTGTAAGACAAGCTCTCCAGCCTGTCGTGTTTGCAATAGTGCTTTTATTAGTTAAAACGTCAGGCTGGAGAGCCTGTCGTACTTGGAATGGACGAATCACAAGCCCGCAAGCTGATCGTTGAGATCGGAAAGCTGCTCTATGAGCGATCCTACGTCGTTTCCTCAGACGGCAACGTCAGCATCCGCCTGGACGAAAATACCGTTCTCGCCACGCCGACGATGACCTGCAAGGGCCGGATGAAGGAGGACAGCCTTGCTTTGACCGACATGGACGGTAAGCCGCTCGGAGACAAGCGGGCGTCGTCGGAGCTGGCGATGCACCTGCTGATCTACAAAATGCGGCCGGATATCAAGGCGGTCTGCCACGCCCACCCGCCGCACGGAACGGCGTTCGCTGTGGCGGGCCTCGCGATTGACAAGCCCATCCTTTCCGAAGTGATCCTAACCCTCGGTTGCGTGCCGCTGACCGATTACGGCACGCCATCGACCGACGAGTTGACCGAGTCGATGAAGCCATTCGTCGCGCACCACAACGCGCTCCTCATGGCCAATCACGGTGCCGTCGCCTATGGCGAAGACCTTTGGCAGGCGTTCGATCGCTTGGAAACGCTTGAGCACACCGCAAAAATCGCCATTTTAGCCAAAACCCTCGGCGGCGCTGTCGATCTGCCCCAAGACGCGATCGAGAAACTCATCAACATCCGCGAAAAAGCCGGCTACCTCAAAGAAAACGCCCGCTGCCAGGCCTGCGGCTACCTCCACGAAGCCAACATCACCTGCGACCTCGACGTGGATTATCCATCGGCCAACGGCTCAAACGGCAAAAAGATTTCCTTCACCCGCGAAGAGCTGATCGATCTGCTCGCTCAGGCTGCATCATTGGGTGGCGAAAATCTCAACTAGCCTGTATATTCATTTCAACCGCCACCTGTAAGACACGGGATCTGCATAATTACAGGGTATTGCGGTGCAGTTCCCACTCTGAGGTTCGACTCCTCTTTAGCTGTGGATAGCAAACGACTAAGAATCGTTACACCCGCTGTCGAATGACAAGAGATGGCGTTCGACGCAGGCCGGAACCCGGTTTGCAGGATCGAGGATACCGGCCGGTTCGAAAGATTCGTCCTTAATTGATTCTCCCCGACTTCGGTTTCTCTTATCATTCGGCGGCTAAATCTTCCATCATGTATCAATTAGTTCAGAATGAAGTTCGACGAAGCTTCTGGCGGGTCAGATTTCTTGTCGCGCCCAACCAAATCGGATTCCTTTATAGACGAAACCAGTTGGAAAAACGTCTTGAGCCTGGAATCTATGATTATTTCGACTACTCCAAAGTTCTTCGGGTCGTCACTCTCCCGATCACCAACCGCTTACAAGTAGTAACCAATCAGGAAGTGCTTACCCGTGACAACGTCGCGCTTAGGTTTTCGTATGTGGTCGAGTTCAAAATCGGCGACGCAGAGGAATTCCTTAACAGCTTTGACGTGTTTTCCAATCCGTACAATCCTTTTTTCGAAGCGGAGCAGTTGATCCATAATCTTTCGCAGTCTTACTTCCGCACGATCATCACGGATATCGAAAGTGAAGAATTAAATGAAAGGCGAAGCGAATTGGTGCCGGAAATTCCCGCCGATCTTGTCTTGGAGCTTGGGAAATCGGGGATATCGGTAGTCAGGATCATCGTCCGAGACCTAACATTTCCAAAATCCATCCAAGATCTTTTCGCTAAACAACTGGAATCAAAAATTCGCGGGAAAAGTGATCTGGAAAACGCCAGAACCGCCGTCGCCACTGCCCGTGCCCTCAAAAATGCGTCGGAACTTATGAAGGGAGACGAGAACATCAGGTTCGTCCAGCTTTTGGAAACTGTTACCAAGATCGCCGATAAAGGCAAGCACACGTTTGTGATTGGAGATTTGTTGCAAAACGCTGTAGATTTGAAGAAATCGTAGTACTTCTACCGCTATCCAGGAGAATCAGAATACATGCAGGAAGCATTAGGAATGGTCGAGACAAAAGGTCTCGTAGCGATGATCGAGGCAGCCGATGCAATGGTCAAGGCCGCTAACGTGCAGCTGGTCGGCTATGAAAAGATCGGCGCCGGTTTCGTCACCGCGATCGTGCGCGGCGATGTTGCTGCCGTGAAAGCCGCCACCGACGCCGGAGCCGCGGCGGCCCGCCGCGTCGGCGAACTCGTCAGCGTCCACGTCATCCCCCGTCCGCACAACAGCGTCGATGAAACGTTACCGGTGGTATTGAAGTAGCTCTTTCTCGTTCGTTGATCGTCGTTCATTGCGACAGCGATGGCCCCTGGTTTTAGCAACGAACAATCGATAACGGACCACGAACAAATGATCATTGGACGCATCCTTGGCACCGTCGTTTCTACGCAGAAAGACGAACGGCTGCAGGGCAAGAAACTTCTCATCGTAAAGCCGATCAACCTCGACGGCACGGACCAGAATGGTTACGTCGTCGCGGTCGACACTGTCGGGGCGGGCTACCACGAAAAGGTCATGATAGTCGGCGGCTCGTCCGCACGCATGGCCGAGGGTAACAAAGATTGCCCCGTGGATTCTGCTATTATCGGAGTTATCGACACGATCGATTTTAATTAAAGTCAAAGAGGCACGGATATGAAAACTAAACTGAAGTTGATGTTTATTTTCATGAGTACGGCGTTTTTAGTTCTTGGATTGGCCGCCGGTGCGGACGGACAGGGGATCGGCGACCGGAACCGTCCCGCGGATAGTGGTGACGGGCGATACGGCATTCAGGGGAAGGTATACCTGCCTAACGGCAAACCTGCAGGAAACGTTCGTGCCGTAATCAGCAGTGCCGATTCGGCGGGCAGTTCCGCGGTTTCAAACATGGACGGGGTCTTTCAGGTTGGCGGCCTTCGTGCCGGCAATTACAGCGTCTCGGTATCATTGGACGGGTTCCAGACGGAAACCGACCGGTTGACGATCGATCGATTTTCTCCCATCGGGAGGACCTTCAACGTTGTTTTCCATCTCCGCGCGGAACAAGTTGCGCGCGATGGCTCGTCCAGAGCGGGAGTGATCTCGGTCAATCCGCTCCTCGCAGATGTGCCGGACGATGCCCTCGCGAAATTCCAGAAAGGAATCGACCGCCTGGTCAAGAACGATCCTAAAGGGGCGATACTCCATTTAGACGAAGCGATAGCTTCATACCCGAGGTTCACCGCCGCCTACTATGAGCGCGGAGCGGCCTTCCTGAAAACGAATGAACTCGACAAAGCCCTCGAATCTTTCGTAAAAGCGATCGCGATCAAACCGGATTACCTTGAGGCAAAGTATTCGGTCGGGTACACGCAGTTCACAAAGAAGAACTATGAAGTGGCGGCTGCCATTTTCGACGATGTACTAAAGCAGAAAAAGGAATTTCCCGAAGCCCAGATGTACCTCGGAATCTCGCTGCATTTTTTGAAAAACATCGATGCCGCGGAAGCGTTGTTAAAGCTGGCGATCGCCGGCGGCAGTCAGGATGTGGCTCTCGCTCACCGCTATCTTGGTGGTATATATCTACAGAAAAAACGCCCCTCTGAGGCCGCGGCTGAGTTGCAGAAGTACCTCGAACTGGTCCCGAGGGCTCCGGACGCGGATCGGCTCAAGGACACGATCGCTGATTTAAAGAAGAAGCCCTAAATACGATGCTCGGTTCCGATAACAAGACCGTCGCCCTGGTTATGATCCGGCTTGTTCTCGCCGCGATTTTGTTCGTACACGGCGCGGCACGTATCAGCCACTCGGGCGTCGGGGGCTTTGGCGAATTTCTCGGTTCGCAAGGGTTCCCGCTCGGGTTTTACATCGCCTGGGCGATCACTCTTTTCGAACTGGTCGCCAGCGTCCTGCTCGCTGCGGGATTCTACACCTGGATCATCGCTCTGTTGTTCGCGGCGGAACTATCTGCCGGGATCGCTATGGTCCACTGGAAAGAAGGCTGGTTCGTCGTCGGCCACGGCCGCAACGGAATGGAGTTCAGCGCATTGCTGATCGCATCGCTGCTGGCGATCGCGTACGCAAATTATAAAAAATAATGCAGATCGCACGCGTCATTGGCACGGTCGTCTCCACCATCAAGAACCGATCGCTCGAAGGGCGAAAGTTTCTGATCGTGCAAACGCTCGACGCAGATTTGAACCCGAAGGGAAGCCCGATGATCGCCCTAGACGCTGTCGGATCGGGCGAGGGAGAATTGGTTTTCTGGTGTCGCGGCAAGGAAGCCTCGTTCCCCTTCAAACGCGACGAAACACCAACCGACTGCACTATCGTCGGGATCATAGATTCCGAATCGCACGTGTTTCAAGAGTCTTAATGCTTTTAGCCAAGGTCATCGGCAACGTCGTCGCCACTCAAAAGAACCAGCGTTACGAAGGTACGCGGGTGATGCTGTGCCGCCAGATCACGCCCGAGGGAGATGATATGGACTACACCTGCCTCGCTCTCGATTCGGTAAATTCCGGAATTGGCGACACCGTCATTATCGCCCAGGAAGGCTGGTCCGCTTCGACCGCCGCCACCGGTCGCCCCGGTGCCGCGATCGATTCGGCGATCGTCGGAGTGGTTGATTACGTCGATCTCCTGGCTGCGGATTCAGGAAATGAGTAATACAGACTCCCTAGCAAAAAAGATTGCGGAGCTGCTCGAAAACGAGCGGCCTATAGTTGATCTGTCTTCCATTCAGACTACACTCGACGCGGTCAGAACAAGGTTAGACAAACTCGAAGCGGCGACCATAGAAAATCCCGGGTCGCCGATCCCAATTCTCAATTCGTCCCATCCTTCTCTCGACAAGTTTGCCATTGCCGAAGCGGTTGCAGATCAGATTTTCGCCAGCCAGGGCGCAGAAAAGGCCTGCACGTTCGAGCCGAACGGCAAGCCTTGCGATCACTGCTCGATGTGCAGTTCCCGCGGTTTCTAAGAATTACTACCTGTTAGAATTGTTCGCCGGCGCAACGTTCGTCACCGTCGGTGGATTTGCCGGAGGGGCTGGAGCGCTCGTTGCCGAATTCGATGCCGGGGCCGTCTGATTTCGCCTCAGGTCGTTCGCGCTGCCGATATTGGGTGCTTGCTGTGCATTCGGGTCTGCCTGGAAGTAAGGTTCTTCCTTGAATCCGAGCAGGCCGGCCGTCAGCACCGCCGGGAACGAATTCCGCGTCGTGTTGTAATCCTGCACGGCTGTCGTGTAATCCTGCCGTGAAACGTTGATACGGTTTTCGGTCCCCGCCAACTCCGTCTGCACGTTCATAAAAGCCTCGCTGGACCTAAGTTGTGGATAGGCTTCCTGTAAACTTAAAAGCCTTCCGATCGTCCCGCCGAAACTGTTTGCCGCGTTAATGATCTGCTCCCGCTGCTCGGGTGTGCGGTCTCCACCTTCGCCGGCCGGTGGTTGCTGTGTCGTGTTGATCAGGCGCGAGCGTGCCTCGGCGATCTGCCCGAAAACTTCCTGTTCCTGTACGCCCGCCATTTTTGCGGCTTCAACCAAATTCGGGATCAAATCCGCACGCCTCTGCAGCGAACTTTCCACGTTCGACCATTTCCCGCGGACGTTCTGCTGTTTCGAGGTCAGCTCATTATAGCTGCAGCCGGTCAGGCCGAATGCCGCAAACATCGCAATACTAACTAAAATCAGTCTTCTCATCGTTTTCTCCCCCAAGTCTGACCGCCCTTAAGCGGCCGCTTCCTTTTTACCCACTGCGTCTACCGAATCTATTACATTCTCGATCTGTTCCATGTACTGCGCGAACAGTTCGTTGGCTTTCACTTCCGTTAATGTGTCTGCGAAATTCTTTTCCCGAATGTTGAAAATGCGTGCGAACACTGACCCGTCGAGTCCTAGCCGATCCACCGTAAGCGCCATGATCTCGTGCTTCGTCGCGGGCGGCTGAACATCATGCAGCAGCAAAACCGCGCGAAATATCGCTGAAAAACTCGCCAGGCTCTCACCCATTAGGTTCGACAAACCTTCGACCGAGGCCGACGCCGGTATGTATTGCCGCCGCAGCAAAAGCAGCTTGCTCCGCAATTCGTATTCCGTCTGGTGTCGCAAAAATACGTCGGAGATCTTCAGCCCGGCCAGCACATCCTCCCCATACAAAACCTTATGTGCGACCTCCATCTGATGAAACTCGATCGGGAACACGTCCGCCGCGTTCTGCAATTCGGAAACAGTAAAATACACCGGCACCGGGTGACCCAGACGATGCCATTCGCGAACGCACGCATGAGCGTTTCTCAAGTCAGCAGGGGTTATCTTTCGAAGCGCGATCAGAATGTTATAGTCTGAACGCTCCGGGATAAAATCCCCTGCCGCCGCCGACCCATACAAAGTCACTGAAGCCAGGTTTCGCCCGTGCGTTGACTTCAGATCATCCACGAAGGCTGCAAATTGATGCTGCATAGCTAATCTCTCTCAAATCCGCAATCCAAAATCTCAGATCCAAAATCGGACTACCAGTCTCCCCCTGCCCCTCCGCCGCCGAAATCGCCTCCTCCGCCAAATCCACCCCAGCTTGAACCTCCGCCCCCGTCCCAGGAGGAACCCGAACCCCAACTACTCGAGGACGAAGAGCCCGATCCGAGACTCGACCCAATGGCTGAGCCAATGATCCAGGGCAGCACGCTTCCGCCGCCGCCAAATCCGCCGCCCCAGCCGCCTTTTTTCCCACCGCCGCGGTTGGAAAAGACGATTACAAGCAATACAAAAATTATCACTAAGCAGCAAAATCCGGACGATGCGGTTTGCCCGACCGACGTTCCTGGTTCGTTTACGGGGACGGGGGTTGGCGACGCTGCCGTTCCGCTGCTGCGTTGGTCGATCGTGCGGATGTACGCCTCGATCGTGTCGGATATGCCCTTGGCGTAGTTTTTCTGCTTGAATTCCGGAACGAGGT
>Ga0307409_100001646_pt1 | contig 11199 bp, 11 predicted proteins | sample 322Ometagenome_2_FD_203888 | JGI IMG/M metagenome (GOLD analysis project Ga0307409, IMG submission 203888) | Maize rhizosphere microbial communities from greenhouse at UC Davis, California, United States - 322HYB-O-2 | ecosystem: Host-associated > Plants > Roots > Rhizosphere > Soil | place...
TTGCGTCGAGTGCGCCGAATGGCTCGTCGAGAAGTATCAGGTCGGGTCGCGCCGCCAGCGCTCTGGCCACCGCTACCCGCTGTCGCTGGCCGCCCGACAGCTCTCTCGGCCACCGATCGCCGAACACGGCAGGGTCCAGTCCTACGATCCCCAGGGCCTGCGCCGCCAGATCTCTGGTGTTCGGCACCTCGCGGAGCCAAGGCACCAGCTCGACGTTCCGGCGTACCCGCCAATGCGGGAGGAGCCCTCCGTCCTGCGGCACATAGCCTACCCGCCGGCGAAGCAACACGGGATCGAGCTCCGAGGCTCGCCTTCCGCCGACGAATACCTCCCCGGCGTCGGGGTCGATCAGCCGGTTAAAGCAGCGAAGCAGTGTCGTCTTTCCCGAGCCGCTTTCGCCAATCAGAACGACGCACTCGCCCATGTATACGGTGATCGAGACACCATTCAGTGCGCGCACCGACCCGAAGTGCTTGGCCACCTGAAGCGCTCGAAGAGCTTCCTCGTGCGGGTCAGCCGACATGCGCGCGCCGCCACCCCATCCACCACGCCAGCGATAGGCCAATTTCTACCACTGCATCGGCGAGATACACCGCGGAGATCCGGCCGGCGAGTGCATACCGAAGATCGATAGCGGCCAACCCAAGCGCGGAACCCACGGCAAGCATCACGATCTCCGGAGTGATCCGACGCGTTCGCGAAGCAGCGATGAGCACTGCTCCCACCACGCTCACGAGCACGCCCACCGTGCGCACCAGCCATAAATCGGTCTTGGGACCGGTGACGAGCTGGAAACTCACGATGTCGATCAAGGGCCAGACCCCGGTGGCGAGGTAAAACAGCCCCTGAGCCAGCGCAAGCTTCGGCAGCAGGTTGCGTTCAACCACGATGATCTCCTCCAGTTTCTCCGGCTCTTGCAGTGTTTGTGGCAATCTACCAGGCGCGGCACACTGACCGTTACCGCCCTCGGAACACGTCGGCTCTGCCGTCCCGGCACGCTGCAGAATCAGGCATGTTGAGAGGACAGGCGTGAGCAGGTCCAAGTGCGTGAGGTCCTGAGGACGTCCTGGACCCCCGGACAGCCATTGCACTCCGATCGCGCTGCCACGTCGTCATGAACGAAAATGCATGGATTGCCAGCGCGAAAGTTGCGTGCATTCTCGAACCTCATCACCCCGAACGTCGCTCGAAAACCTCGGATTCATGGGGACGGCATGTACCGAATCGAGCTCTCGCCTGGCGAAGAAACCGTCTTCCGATCGATCGAAGAGCTGGCAGTCGCGATCAAGCGCGGCGTGGTTACGTCGCGGGCTCGCATCTTTCACAACGCTTCCAGCAGGTGGCTCCCGATCCAGTTCCATCCGCACTACAAGGCTGCCGTGTCGATGCCGTTGACGCAGGCCGCCCTGGTGGCAGGGCCGCCGGTCAAACCGCTCTCCCCGCTGAGACTCGAGGCGGCGCCGGAGCCAGAGCCTCCAGTGCCTGCGTCACCTCTGCCCGCTGCCTACACCGCTCCGGTCGAGGCTCCGGCAAAGCGGAAGCCGGCCCGCTCCGAAAAATCGATCCCGAAACAGAGCCGCCGCAGCGGCAAACCGCGCCGGCAACTCAGAATCGCTCTGGTAGGTGCGTTGCTGATCGGCGGTGCGCAATGGGTACTCTCGGCGCCGCTGTTCTCCCGCGCTGAGAGTACGGCGCTCTTGCGGATTCAGCGGCATCTCATCGCTACGCCGACCGAGGCCATGCAGCGGATCAGCTCACCGAACACGGCCGCGATGATGCCGGTCGTTACCAGCTCTCCCACGTCATCCGCGTCGGTTCAGCTCGAAGGAATCTCGGAAGCCTACCCGAACCAGGCTCCGAGCTTCGGCGGCACCGCTACAGCCGCCAACGAAGCCCCGGAGATCGAGCAGATGCCGTCGAGCCTCGAGGTGGGATCGGCTCCGGTCCTCAGTGCGGAATCCCTCGGGGTAAGATCGGCTGATTCCAGCGGCAGCAAGGGCATCAAGGGGATCCTGCGCAGTGTCAGCGGCGCCCGCCCTCCCGGGAAGGCCGCATCCAGCCGCTAAGAGCGTGTGACTCATCCCACAGCAGCCGTCTCCTGAACGACTGATAATCCAGTGGTCGTAAGTCCTTATTTATCAACAAGTTATGTTGATAAACCTGTGGAAAACGACCTCGGCTTGTGGAAAACACTTCGCTTGGAGAACCGCATGGCGAGGGCGATCTGGAGTGGCTCCATCAGCTTCGGGATGGTCAGCATTCCGGTCAAGCTGTATGGAGCGACCGAGAGCAAGGACATCTCGTTCAACCTGCTGCACGCCACCTGTGGCACCCGGCTCCAGCAACGGCGCTGGTGTCCCACCGACGAGGTGGATGTCCCCTGGAATGAAACCGCTCGAGGTTACGAATATTCCAAGGGGCAATATGTTGTGCTGACCGAGGAGGACTTCGAGCGCCTTCCGCTGCCCAGCAAGCACACCATCGATCTCAGCGCGTTTGTGGAGGAGAAGGAGATCGATCCGGTCTTCTACGAGCGCAGTTACTATCTCGAGCCCTCGGAGCGCGCCGAAAAGCCGTACGCCCTTCTGCTCAAGGCGCTGGAGCAACGCAAGCTCACCGCTGTCGCCACGATCACCATTCGGAAGAAGGAGCAGCTCTGCGCGATCCGGGCCCATGAGGGCACCATCATGCTCGAGACGCTCTACTACCCGGACGAGATCCGGGCTGACCGGGGCATGGATCTCAGCAGCGTGAAGGTCTCCGATCGTGAGCTCGAGATGGCGTTCACCCTCATCGACATCTTCCGCAAGCCGTTCGACCCCAGTGAGTACCAGGACCACTACCGAGAGGCCCTGGCCGAGCTGATCGAGGCCAAGCTCGAAGGCAAAGAGGTGGTCACTGCTCCGGCCGCTCGGGATACGCGGGTGTTGGATCTGGCCGATGCGTTGAAGCGGAGTGTCGAGGCGGCCAAGAAGGAGGCGCCGAAGGCCAAGCCTCCGGCTCGCGCGCGCACCCGCGCCACGCGGGCGCCTAAGCGCACCCGGAAGGTTGGATGAGTCCGGTTGGCACTGATCTGGGGGGTGTCCTCGAGCAGCTCGAGGCACCCCACCCGAAAGTGGTGCTGACGATCGAGGAGTTCGAGCTTCCGGTTACCAATCTAGACAAAGTGCTGTGGCCGGCGGTTGGTCGTGCCCGGCCGCTCACCAAGCGTGACCTGCTGCGCTATCTCACCCGAGTTTCGCCCTGGCTGCTCCCGCATCTCGCAGGTCGCCCCATGTTCACGACCCGCTACCCCGATGGTGTGACCGGCAAGAGCTTCTATCAGAAGCACTGGGACAAACCACCCGAGTTCGCTCGCACGGTCACCATCTATTCCAGCCACAACGAAGGCGACGGTGAATACCTGATCTGCGATAACCTGGCCACGCTGCTGTTCCTGGCGCAGATGGGAGGCCTGGAGCTGCATCCCTGGTTTTCCCGGGTAGACCCGGGCCCCGATGCTCGGGGCAAGAGCCGCAAGTTCTCCGGCTCCGAAGCTAATCTGGAGCGCTCGGTCCTGAATTATCCGGACTTCGTGGTATTCGATCTCGACCCCTACCTGTACTCGGGACGGGAAGGAAAGGGTGAGGAGCCGGAGCTGCATCGGAAGGCGTTCAAGCAAACCCGGAGTCTGGCCCTCCGCCTGCGAGACATGCTGGCCCGCCTGAGTCTGGAGATCTTCGTGAAGACCTCCGGACGCACCGGCCTGCACCTGTACCTGCCCATCGTGCGCAAGTTCGATTACGACGCTGCCCGAAGCATTGCGGAGACGATCGGACGGTACGCCCTGCAGCAGTGGCCGCAGGAGGTCACTCTCGAGTGGGCCGTGGTGCGGCGCACTGGAAAGATCTTCTTCGATTACAACCAGAACTCCCGAGGGAAGTCACTCGCATCGATTCTCTGCCCCCGCCGGCATCCGCTCGGCACGGTGTCGATGCCGCTCGACTGGCAGCAGCTCGAGGAGATTTATCCCACCGACTTCACGCTCCGAACTGTACCGGACATGCTGGAGGAACAGGGCGATCCCTGGGCCGACATCCTGAGCGCGAAGCACGATCTGAGTGCTCTGGTGCAGCAAGGCGGGCGGACGTGACTCGCGTGTTAAAGGTGCTTGCCAAGAGCGCGCCGGGCGGGCTGCGACATCGGGTGCAGCCGTCGTGGATACCGCCCATGCTGGCCACCCTTACCGAGACGCTGCCAACTCAGGGGAAGTGGGTCTACGAGCCCAAGCTCGACGGCGTGCGGGCGTTGGTATACGGGAGCGAGGGCGCTGTTCGGATGTACTCGCGCAATCGCAAACCGCTCAACGATGCATACCCTGAGCTGGTCGAAGCGCTGGAGCCCGCCGTGCGAGGCGATGCAGTGCTGGATGGTGAAATCGTGGCATTCGACACCGAGGGGAAGGAGACCAGCTTTGCCCGCCTCCAGCAACGAATGCAGCTGCGCGATCCGGTACGAGCACGCCGCAGCCAGGTGCCGGTGTATCTCTACCTCTTCGACTGCCTCTTCTACGAGGGAGTCGACCTCAGGGGGATGCCTCTTATCGATCGCAAGGCGGTCCTGCGGGATGTGGTGTGGTACGACGATCCGATACGGTTTACTCCTCACCGGACCACCGGTTCGGCAGCGATGCTGCGGGATGCGTGCGCCCGGGGCGCGGAGGGCATCATCGCGAAGCGAGCCGATGCCCGGTACGTGAGCGCCCGCTCAACCGACTGGCTGAAGCTCAAGTGTGTGCGGCAGCAGGAGCTCGTCATTGGTGGCTACACCGCGCCCCAGGGCTCGCGCGAGCGGCTGGGAGCCCTGTTGGTGGGCTACTACGATGGGAAGTCGCTGCGCTACGCGGGCAAGGTGGGTACGGGATACGATCGCCGGACTCTCGAGTTCCTCCACGATAGGCTGGTGCCACTTCACCGGGCGGCGTCACCGTTCTCCGATGGTCCGGCGCCTGCCGGCGAGGTCCAGTGGGTGGCACCCAAGCTGGTGGCGCAGATCGGGTTTTCTGAATGGACTTCGGCGGGTCTGTTGCGCCATCCCCGGTTTCTGGGCCTCCGCGAGGACAAGTCGCCCCGGGAGGTACGCCGGGAGGACTGACAGCGCCGCAACCCGCAGCAACATCCTCGTTTTTCTACTCAGCCCGCTAAACCCGGTACCCTAACTCCTTCAATTTAGTTGACTTGGTGCGGCACCCCTTGGTGCACACTTCTTGCCTGCCAGCGGACCACCATTCACCACCGCCGGGAGCTTTCTATGTCGGGTACGCGTCACCTCCTCTGGTCCGGCCTTGTGGCCATCGCGCTGATCGGGAGCGCCGCTCCGGTCGAGGCCCAGGGCAAAGGCAAGAAGCACTACGTGGTTTCGAGCGAGAAGGCCGTGAGCGTGACTCGCGCGGTGCTGGTCCGTCAGGGCTATACCGTGGTCCGAGTCAAGCAGATGGGGCCAACCCATGTGGTGTACTACCGCCGCGGAAACATGGGAAACGGTAAAGGAAAAGGGCCGATCCAGCACATGGTCATTCGCACGGTGCGGGACCGCGTGCTGTTCGAGGAGACCGAGCCGTCGGTGCTGGTGGCTATCGATGTAAGACTGCAACTCTAGCAGTGTCATCCTTCCCCTGGCATCCATCCGGAGGCTCAATGCGTGGCAATGCGTGGGTAGCTCGTGCGCTGCTGGTCGGTGGTGTACTGCTGGCAACCCAGACACATTCGCTGCTGGCGCAGAAGATCAGCCTCACGCCGAGCATCGGGATGTACGTCCCGACGACGGAGCTGGTCAAGGCGGCGAGCGGCGAAGAGTTCAAGCAGGAGATGAGCTTTACGGTCGGTGGTCGGCTGGGAGTGATGCTGAGCAAGCGGCTGGGGTTCGAGTTCACCGGCGCCTACGCCCCGAGCGACCTGAAAGTGACGGCGAGTGGCCTCGGCGATCAAACGGCGGACGCGAACATCTTTACCGGCAGCGGACGGATCAGCTATCACGTGATCCCCTCCAGCAGCCCGCTCTCGTTTCTGGTCACCGGCGGCGTCGGCGTGATCAACCGGAGTGGCGCGTTCTACGCTGATGTCGAGAAGAAGACCGATATCGGTGGAACCCTGGGCGCAACCGCCGGGTTTCGCCTCGGCAGCCTGATCCGCCTCCAGGTGAGCGCGGAGGACTACATCTACAAGCCCAAGGCCGAAATTCCCGGCTTTGGTCCGACCGATGAAAAGAAGACCCAGAACGACATTCACCTTTCCTTCGGTGTAGGGATCCCGCTCCTGGGAATGGGGAACATCGGGAAGTAAGACCCCCCACCAGAACATAGCCTAAGTCACGAGGGCGGCTTCGCTTGCGGAGTCGCCCTCCGGCTTTTTCAGCGCGATCACTCCGGGTTGGTGACTGGGTTCACAGCCCTCCCAGACGCCCCCCGCCATTGTTGCCACCAGCCGGAACGACCCCTGAGGCGAGGCAGGAGGCAGCGCCGGAATTTCTCGCGCCCTCCAGCGGAGCCGTTCTGGTGCCGCGGATTTCCGTCAACGAGGAGTGTGTATGTCTATCCGCAAGCTGATGGGAACTATTCCCGGTCTGGTGACCGCAGCCGTCGTAGCCACCGCCGCAGCAGTTCCGGCAGCAGCACAAGGCGGCGTAGAGCTCACCCCCTGGGCGGGTGCATATGTGCCTACCAGCAACTCAGTCGGGGCCTTGGGTCAGGACATCGACCGGAACACGAGCGTGATTGGCGGAGCCCGCCTGACCTTCTGGGGCACCGGCAATCTCGGCTTCGAGGCCACTGGTGGATACGCTCCCGCCAAGATCGGAGACGAGACGCTCAACGGGGGCAATACCGATCTCCTACTTGCCAGCGGGCGGCTCATGCTGGCCCTTTCGCCAGTGAGCAACAGCGTTGGATTCTATGTCGCCGGTGGTCCCGCACTGTTGTCGCGCGGCAGCAATCCGTTCGATGATGACGCGAGCAGCACCGACTTCGGTGGTGTCGTTGGCCTGGGGTTCCGCTTTGGCGGCGGCGACAATAACCGGGTCGGGTTCCGTCTGGATTTGGAGGACTACCTCTATAACGGCGACTTCGGTGGTGGCGACGACTTCCAAAACGATCTCGTCGCATCGCTGGGCGTCTCCTTTGCACTGGGCGGGAATGCCAGCGAAGACTAAATCACGATGGGTTGACCAGCGGATGCTGAAAACACCAGGAGCCTGCCGATGGCAGGCTCTTCGTGTTTTGGACGGCGATTACCGGCTCGAGCGTTTACGGCTTCTGCTTGCCGAACGACTCCGAGTGCTTCGCGAACCAGTCCGGCTCCCACTGGCCGGGGTCCGGGCGCGGCTGCGACTGGTACTTCCGCGGGTGCGGCTACTCCCGCTCCGCTTGCGGCTCGTCGTGCTGCCGGAGCTCCGCCGGCTCGCTCCAGCCTTCCGTCTCCGCGTGGAAGCGGCCTTGCGCGCGGAGCTCGAGCGCGACGACTTCGAGCGAGAAGCCGTGGCCCGCCCACCTTTACGGCCACCCTTTCGGGAAGAGCTCCGATTGGTCTTCTTCCCCCGCCCCGAGCCGCTCTTCTTCCCGCCTCCAGTTTCCTTATTTACCGTAGCCCAGGCACGCCGCTCGGCCTCCCCCCGAGAAACACCACGCTTCTCGTAGCCCTCTTCGATATGCTCAGCCTGGCGCTTCTGCTTGTTCGTGTACGAGGACTTGTCGCCTCTGGGCATAATCCTGACCTCCGCTGAAATGATTCGGGATCGATTGTCCCGAGGAACTTGACTGGCAAGTAAACCGTCGGCTCTTGGTGGTTGCTGTGGGTTGGGTCACATGACGAGTCGCTAGTCAGGAGTCCTTAGTCGCTGGTCGGGAGTCGGGAGTGGAGACTCGAGAGTCGAGAGTCGAGAGTCGCAGGTCACTGATCGCCGGCTCCTGCTGAGTACAGGTCGGGGGATGTAGGGGGAATGAATAGCCATTATTGCCTACAGACGAGTTGCCAAAGACCAGTGACTCGCCACCAGTGACTCGCGACTAGTGACTCCCAACTAGCAACTCCCAACTAGCGACTCTTAAGAAAGGTGGGTGGAACGGGCCTGAGGCCCGTTCCCGGCGAGATAGAAAAGAAGGGGGAATAGAAGGGAAGTTGCAGCGAAAGCGCTGGATTGAACGACTCGTCCGGCCATCAGAGCAGGGGACTCAGGGCTGTTTCGGACGTCTCGCAGTTCGCCGTCCAGCAACGCTCTCACTGTGGCCAAGTATAGACCGGGGAGGAGGAGCCGCTGTGCGGTGGATCACACCGTGAGTGGCGGCTCAGTCAGGAGAATTTCTCTCGCGTGGCGGAGTAGTGTCGGCATGCTGCTGCGCCTTGAGCTCACCAAGCGCGGCGCGAAGCCGGCGGGCCCCTCGAGCTGTCGGGTAGCGGTCAATCAGACGACGAAGCTCGCCCATGGCGCGACCAGGATCGTTGAGACGATGCTCGTACAGGTCCACCAGGGCCAGTCCCACACGAAAGTCATCGCGCCCGGAGAGCTGGTGTGCGCGGAGGGCATCGAGCTCGACCGCTGCCGCTCCCGGCTCCTGGAGCGGGCCGGCCAGCAGGGCGGATCGCCGCAGCGTAGCCTCGACCCGCTCGGCGGGGTTTCGGGCTCGCTCGCCATACGCGTCTGCAGCAGCTTGATGGTGGCCTCGCACCTCGAGTGTCTCTATCGCGGAGTACCCACCGCCTACCTGCATCAGGCCGACGTTGATGAGGAGGTGGAACAATCCATCGATCACCGGCTCGAGCACACCGGACAGGAAGCCAACCGTGAGGCCGTAGACCGCCCACAGCGCCACCACCAGCTCGAGCATCCGCGGATCTCGGGTGACGATCGCAAGAACCACCGCCAGTATGGTGCTGAGCAACGCGACAGTGCCGACAGCCACTCGCACCAGGCTGAAAGGCTCTTCGGTCCAGGGTTTACCGGTGCCGGATTTCTGCGTTGTTTGTTCGGTCATGGCATGGAGGGTGGGAGGTCTCCGCGAAAAGCTAGAGAGCCTCGTCGGGGGCAGCAAGCGACCCGCCCGGTGAGGCTCGGTTGACTTTCGCTCCGGGCCGCGCCTAAATCCCCTCAGCCCTCGTCGGATCCACCGCAGCAGTGAGGTGTCATGTCATCACCGGTCTCCCGCCGCACTTTTCTGGGGGCGAGCGGCATCGCGGCAGCCGCTGCCGCATTTCCCGCGGCACCGGTGCTCCTGCGCCGACGCGCGGCGCAACCGGCTGCGGTCAGCTCGAGCAATGGTCTCCGTGCCGTCAACCGCGCCATGGAGCTGATGCTCAAGGGAACGGATACGCTGGATGCGGCCGTCGAAGGTGTGAAGATTCAGGAGCTCGACCCGGAAGACAATTCGGTGGGATATGGTGGACTCCCGAATGAGGATGGAGTGGTCCAGCTGGACGCTTCCTGCATGCACGGGCCCACTCGGCGCGCCGGCGCGGTAGCCGCACTCGAGGGTATCAAGACGCCCAGTGAGGTCGCGCGTCTGGTGCTCAAGTACACCGACCATATCATGCTGGTGGGCGCAGGGGCCAAGCGCTTTGCGCTCTCCTATGGATTCAAGGAGGAGGACCTGCTGACCCCGGAATCACGCCAACTCTGGCTCGAGTGGCGGGCCAATCGGGGCGCGGAGGACGACTGGCTGGATGTGCCCGAAAAGGAGCCCATGGTCGCGCGGCCTACCGGCACTATCAACCTGGACGTCGTCAACGCTCGGGGCGAGATCTCCTCGATCACCACCACCAGCGGTCTCGCCTGGAAAATTCCTGGCCGCGCGGGAGATTCCCCTATCATCGGAGCCGGACAGTATACCGACAATGATGTCGGCGCCGCCGGGTCCACCGGGCGTGGAGAAGCCAATATTTTGGCCTGCGGGGGCTTTCTCACGGTGGAAGGGATGCGGCGAGGCCTTGCCCCTACCGATGCCTGCCTTGAAACCCTGAAGCGGGTTGTGCGAATCACGCCTCCGCGTCTGCTGAAGAATGGCCGACCCACCTTCAACCTCAATTTTTACGCGGTGAACAAGCGGGGCGAGTTCGGAGCGGCTTCCCTCTACCCCAGCCGCTATGCCGCTCACGATGGGAGGTCGGGCTCGCTGCGGGATACGGCCCACCTCTATGAGAGACCCGTTTGATACGGACCCTTCCGGCACTACTGCTTCTGCTCTTCTGGTCCCAGCGCGCTGTCGCCCAAGGCGAAAGCGACATACCCTGGCGCACCAGCTACTTCCCCTATCTCAGCGGCGGATCAAACGATGGACCCGTGCTCAACTTCCGGGTGCGCCATTGGCAGGCGGCGGAATACGAAGACCGGGTGACCGCCAATGCAGCCCTGGACCTCGAAGCGGGTATCACATCGAACGGCAGCCGTCATATCTACGCTCAGTTCCGGGCACCCCAGATTGCCAGAGGCTGGAGGTTCGACGCGAAAGTCGGCACCTCACGTGAGGTGCGGTTCGGCTACTTCAGTGTGGGAAACGACACTGAGTTCAACGAAGACGCCGTCACTGAGGCTCAGCCGTTTCTCTACCGGGTGCGCCGCACCCGGTATCGCGGAGTGGTCGAGGTCACGCGGGAGATCCGGAGGCCGTTTCTTGTCGCATTAATGGCCGATGTCGAGCAGGCACGATTCACGTCGTTGCCCGGGCCGTCACTTTTTGCCGCGGATTTCGAGCCGGACGAGGTGAAACAGAGCGACGTCTCGGGCCGGCTCGCCCTGCTATACGACACCCGTGATAACGAGTTCAACACCCACCAGGGGCTCCTGCTCGAAGCCGGCACCCAGGTGGGCAGTGGTGGCGACGGATACACCCGGCTGTATACCGTGCTCCGGGGCTATCTCACGGTACGGGAGGGGACGGTGGTGGCTGCTCGGCTAGGAGCCTCGGGAACGGGCGGCACTCCCAGCCTCGACGCGCGCTATAGCGTTCCCGGATGGGAGCGGGAAATTTCTGTGCTTGGGGGTCAGTACTCTCATCGATCACTCGACGTGGGCCGACTGACGGGCCGCCATGCGCTGTTCGGTAACCTGGAAGTGCGGCACGACCTGCTCCCGTTTGGCGATCTGGGAGCCATCACACTGATCGCATTCACCGATGCAGGGCGGGTATTCGAGGACGAAGGCTTCAGGCTTACGACGGACGATCTCAAGGTGGGC
>Ga0307409_100001648_pt1 | contig 11194 bp, 7 predicted proteins | sample 322Ometagenome_2_FD_203888 | JGI IMG/M metagenome (GOLD analysis project Ga0307409, IMG submission 203888) | Maize rhizosphere microbial communities from greenhouse at UC Davis, California, United States - 322HYB-O-2 | ecosystem: Host-associated > Plants > Roots > Rhizosphere > Soil | place...
TCACCGTCTGGGGCATCCGCGACACCGACTCCTGGCGCGGCGGCGACAACCCCCTACTCTTCGACGGCTCCGGCAACAAAAAACCCGCCTACACCGCCGTACTCAACACCCTCAACACCGGCGGCACCACCAACCCGACCGACCCGACCACTCCTCCGCAGCCCGGCGCCGGGTGCACGGCGAGCCTCACTCCCAACGCCTGGACCGGCGGCTACACCGCGAGCGTCCGGGTGACCGCCGGCAGCAGCGCGCTCAGCGGATGGACGGTCCGTGTGTCCCTGCCCTCCGGCGGCACGATCACCAACGCCTGGAACGCCACCGTCTCCGGCAGCACGTTCGCCAACGTCGGCTACAACGGCCAGGTCCCCGCCGGCGGCACCACCGAGTTCGGCTTCCAGGGCACCGGCACCCCGCCCACGGCGGCACCGGCCTGCCAGGCCCGATAGCACCTGCGACGAAGGATGAGGCGGTAACCCGTGAAACCCTGGAAAGCCATCATCGCGGCGGGGGTGCTGCTCCTGTCCGGAGCGACCGCGGTCCTCGGCGGCCCCGCCGCGCAGGCCCTCGACAACGGCGTGGCCCGCACGCCCCCGATGGGTTGGAACAGCTGGAACACGTTCGGCTGCAACATCAACGAGACTCTGATCCGGCAGATGGCCGATGCGATGGTCAGCAGCGGCATGCGGGATCTGGGCTACCAGTACGTCGTGGTGGACGACTGCTGGTTCAACCCGAACCGCGACTCCGCCGGAAACCTGCAGGGCGATCCGAGCCGGTTCCCGAGCGGCATGCGGGCGCTGGGCGACTACCTGCACGCCAGGGGCCTGAAGTTCGGCATCTACCAGGGCCCGCTGGACAAGACCTGCGCCCAGTACTTCGGCAGCTATCCCGGCGCCACCGGCAGCCTGAATCACGAGGCTCAGGACGCCCGGCAGTTCGCCGCGTGGGGCGTCGACTATCTGAAGTACGACTGGTGCTCCCCGACCGGCACCATCGAGGACCAGGTACGGACCTTCGCCAAGATGCGCGACGCGCTCGCGGCGACCGGCCGGCCGATCGTCTTCAGCATCAACTCCAACAGCATTCACGCCAAGACCGGGCCGCAGCGGAACTGGGGTGACGTCGCGAACCTGTGGCGCACCACCGAGGACATCACCAATGCCTGGGACACCGGGCAGAGCAACGGATACCCGATGGGCATCCAGAACATCGTCAACGTCACCGTCCCGCTCGCCGGCTACGCCGCGCCCGGCCGGTTCAACGATCCGGACATGATGGAGGTCGGCCGTGGCGGCATGACCGACACCGAGATGCGTAGCCACTTCGCGCTCTGGGCGATGCTCGCCTCGCCCCTGATCGCCGGTAACGACCTGCGCTCGATGAACTCCGCCACCCAGACGATCCTCAAGAACCAGAATCTGATCGCCATCAACCAGGACGGTCTCGGGCTGCAGGCGGCACAGATCTCGAACGACGGCACCCGGCGCGTGCTGGCCAAGAGGCTGGCCAACGGCGACGTCGCGGTCGCCCTCTTCAACCAGGGCACCGCCACCACGACCGTCTCCACCACCGCGGCCGCGGTGGGCAAGAACGGCACCTCGTTCACCCTGCGTGAGGCGTGGAGCGGCGCCACGACCACCAGCACCGGCGCGATCTCCGCGAGTGTGCCCGGGCACGGCACCGTCGTCTACCGGGTGAGCGGTGGCACCAGCACCCCGCCGCCGAGCGGGACCACGCTGGTCAGCGCCGCCTCCGGACGCTGCCTGGACGTGCCGAACGGCGCCACGGCCAACGGCACCCAGCCGGTCATCTGGGACTGCAACGGCGGCGCCAACCAGCGGTGGACCGTGGCCGGGCAGAGCCTTCAGGCGCTCGGCAAGTGCCTCGACGCACCGCTCAACGCCACCGCCGGCGCGAAGGTCCAGCTCTGGGACTGCAACGGTGGCACCAACCAGCAGTGGACGTTCAACGCCGACGGCACCATCCGCGGCACCTCATCCGGATTGTGTCTGGACGTCGACCGCAACCTCACCGCCAACGGCACCGCCGTTCTGCTGTGGACCTGCACCGCGGCCGGCAACCAGAGGTGGTCACGATAACGCCTGCAGCGGCACCGTCCTGACCACCGGAGGGTACGTGCCGATGACCACGCGAGCGACCGGCCGGATGGCCATCGGCGTCGCGGTCGCCGACAGTCCCACCGGTCCCTTCCGCGACGCGCTCGGCCACCCGCTCGTCGACACCAACGAGATCGACCCGACCGTCTTCATCGACACCGACGGCCAGGCTTACCTCTACTGGGGCAACCCCAATCTGTGGTACGTCAGGCTCAACGCCGACATGATCTCCTACAGCGGCAGCGCCACGCGGATCCCGTTGACCACCGCCGGTTTCGGCACGCGCACGGGTGACGCCAACCGTCCCACGCTGTACGAGGAAGGACCGTGGGTCTACAAGCGAAACAACCTCTACTACATGGTCTTCGCCGCGACGTGCTGCTCGGAGTTCGTCGCCTACTCCACCGCGCCCGGCCCCCTCAGCCCGTGGACCGATTCCGACCATCACCATGTCGACGGCCGGCGCGCCGCAGGTCGGCACCCTCAACCCGTTCGTGCGTCAGGAAGCCGAGACGATCGCGTTCGAGTCCGGCGTCGAGACCGAGGCGATCACCGCGGGCGGTCGCAGCGTCAGCTTCATCGACAACGGAGACTGGATCAAGGTCAAGGGCGTCGCGTTCGGCACGGGCGCCTCGGCGTTCACGGCCCGGGTCGCCTCCGCAACGAGCGGCGGCCGGATCGAGCTGAGGCTCGACAGCAGCACCGGCGTCCTGGCCGGCACCTGCACCGTCCCCGGCACCGGCGGCTGGCAGACCTGGACGGAGGTCACCTGCCCCGCGACGGCGTCCGGCACCCACGACCTGTACCTGCGCTTCACGGGCGGCAGCGGCAGCCTCTTCAACGTCGACCGGTGGCAGTTCGCTCCTGCCGATCCGGCGCCCACCGATCCGGCGCCGGTCCCCGGCGCCGGCTGCGCGGCCACGTACCGCACCACCAACACCTGGGCCGGCGGCTTCCAGGCGGAGGTGACCGTGACGGCGGGCTCCAGCGCGGTGAACGGCTGGCGCGTCGCCTGGACGACGGCCTCCGGGCAGAGCATCAGCCAGGTGTGGAACGGCACGTTGAGCACCAGCGGCGCGACGGCCACCGTGACCAATACCGACTACAACCGCAGCCTGTCCCCGAATGCGTCGACGACCTTCGGCTTCCTCGCCGGCGGCAGTCCGTCGACGCCGTCGCTCACCTGCACCGGGTAAAGGTTGGGTCGCCGACCGGCGGACCCAGCAGGACACGCGCAGCCGGAGCTCAGTCCTTGCCGATGCCGCTGGTGAGACCGCTGATGAGTTGCCGTTCGGCGAAGGCGTAGCACACCAGCGACGGCAGCATCGCCAGCGTGACGTAGGCGAGAATGCGCGCGGTGTCCGCCGAGTACTGCGACTGGAACTGCTGGACGCCGAGCGGCAGTGTCCACCACTGTGCATCGTTGAAGACGATCAGCGGTAGGAGGTAGTTGTTCCAGCTGCCGACCACGGCCAGCACGGAGACGGTGCCCAGAGCCGGTCGGGACATCGGCAGCAGGATGCGCCAGAAGAAGCGGAACGGACCGCAGCCGTCGAGCACCGCGGACTCCGCGACCTCCGCGGGTATGCCCCGGAAGAAGCTGCGGAGGATGACGATGGTGATCGGTAGACCGAACGCCGCTTGCGGCAGGACGACGCCGAGCGGGTTGTCCAGCAGGTTCATCTCGCGCAGCAGGACGAACAGCGGCAGGATCGCGACGGCGAACGGGAACATCAGCCCGATCGCGAAGACCATGAACAGCACCTCACGGCCCGGAAAGGCGTAGCGGGCGAAGATGTACGCGGCCATGGCGCCGACCAGGATCACCAGAATCGTGCTCGCGATGGCGACGGCGAGGCTGTTGGTCGCCTGCCTCCAGAAGGCCGACGAGCCCAGGGCGTCCAGGTAGTTGCCGGGCACCCACGGTTTCGGCAGCCCGAACGGGTTGGCGAACAGCTGGCCGTTGTCCTTGAACCCGCCGAGAATCCCGAAGGCGATCGGCACCAGCACCGTCGCCCCGACGACGATGCTGACGGCGTGCAGCACTCCCCCGCGCACCAGGTGGCGCCGGTTGCGGGGACTCTGCTCGGTGACTGTCGTACTCATCGCCGGTCTCCGATCGTGGTGATCGCGCCTTCGAGGTCGCGACGCAGGACGAAGCGCTGGTACAGCAAGCCGAAGGTGAGGCTGATCAGGAAGATCGCCATGCTGATCGCGCTGGCGTAACCCACGTGGGACCGTTTGAAGCCCTCCTGGAACATCGTCACGGCGAGGGTTTCCGACGAGCGGATCGGGCCGCCGCCGGTGAGCACCCAGATCATGTCGAACAGCTGGATCGTGCCCAGGATCGACAGGAACACACTGATCCGGATGGTCGGACCCAGCAGCGGCAGCGTGATGTTCCGGAATGCCTGCCAGGGCCCGGCGCCGTCGATGGCGGCGGCGTCGTGCAGCTCCTGAGGGATGCCTTGCCGGCCGGCCAGATAGAGGATCGTGTGAAACCCGAAGTACTTCCACGAGATCACCAGGAACAGCGAGTACATCACGGTGTCGGGTTCGGCCAGCCAAGTGGCGCCCAGGTCGCCGAGGCCGATGAGCCGGGTGATGTGGTTGGCCAAGCCCTGGTTGGGCGAGAAGATCATGGTGAACAGGACCGCGGTGACGACCTCGGAGAGCACGTACGGGGCGAAGAACAGCATCCGGTACACGCGCCGGCCGCGCAGGGGCTGGTTCAGCAGCATGGCGAGGGCGAGCGACACCGGCAGCTGAATGCACAATGAGAGCACCACCAGCAGCAGTGCCCGGCGGAGGTCGCCGACGAAGATCTCGTCGACAAGCAGGCGGTGGAAATTCTCGAGGCCGACGAAGGCGGTGGGTACGCCGAAGCCGTTCCATTCGAAGAAGCTGCCGTACGCCGCGATCGCGATCGGCGTGAGCACGAGCAGGGCGAACAGCACCAATGCCGGGCTCAGGAACACCACCACGGTGGACCAGGGCCGCCGCCGGCGGCGGGCGCCGGCCTCGACCGGTGGCTCTGGCTGGGCCGGCGCCGGCCGGCGCTCGTCGGTGAGCACCGCCGGTCAGCCCTGTTTCGCCGCTGTGGTGACGGCCTCGACCAGTTTCTCCGGCGACGCCTTGCCGGCCAGCAACTCGGCCACGCTGTCGTTGACCTGCTGACCGACGGCCGGCGCGTAGGCCTGGTCCAGATAGAGCTGGAAACCGGTCGAGCGGGACAGCGTCTCGGCCACCATCTTCAGGTTCGGGTCGGTGACGGCGTCCGAGGCCGCCTTGACGACGGGCAGGACGCCGGCCGTCTTGGCCTCTATCCGCGCGTTGTCAGGTTGCGCGATGAACTTGAGGAACTCCACCGCCTCCGGCGGCGCGTCCTTGCCGACGGCGAAGCCGCCACCACCACCGAACGCGTCGGTGATCTGTCCTTTTCCACCGTCGACCGCGGGGAACGTGAAGAATCCAAGCTTGTCCCCCAGGCCCTTCTTACCGGCCGAGTTGTCGCGCTGGACGACCGGCGCCCACTGACCCATGAGTTCCATGGCCGCCTTGCCGTTGCCCATGGTCGCCGCCTGCCCGTCGGCGGTGGAGTAGCCGGCGGCCAGGAACCCCGTCTGGAAGGGTTGCAACGCCACCAGTTCACTGAGGCGGGCGCCGGCCGCCACGAAGTCGGGTTTGGTGAAGTCCTTGTCCACGGCGGCCTGGCGGAGAGCGTCCAGGCCGGCGACCCGCATGGCAAGGTAGGCCCAGTAGTAGTGGCCGGGCCATTTCTCCTTGCCGGCCAGCGCGATCGGCGTGATGTTCGCGGCCTTGAGCTTGCGCACGGCCTCGAGGTAGTCCGCCCAGGTCGCCGGCGGCTTGCTCAGCCCGGCCCGCTCGAAGAGCTGCTTGTTGTACCAGAAGCCGACCATGCCGGTGTCCACTGCGGACGCGTAGGTCTTTCCCTCGATCGTGTACGCGTCGAGCGCGGTCGGGATCAGCGTGTCCCGCCACCCGCCGACCTCCGCGGTGATGTCCTTGACCATCCCCGCGTCCGCCTGCTGGGCGAGAACGCCGCCACCCCAGGTGTGGAAGATGTCCGGCGGATCGCCGGCCTGGATGACGGTCGTCAGCTTCGTCTTGAAGGCCTCGTTCTCCAGTGGAGTGATCTCGAACTTGACTCCGGGGTGCGCGGCCTCGAACTGCTTGGCCATCTCCGCCCACTTGGACAGCATCGGATCGGTGTTCGCGATGTGCCACCACCGGATCTTCTTGCCCGAGCCCGACTCTCCCCCGTCGTCACCACACCCGCCGAGGACGGCGCCGGCCGAAGCCGCGGCCGCCAGACCGAGCACCGATCTGCGGCTGAACCGAATTGGATTTGTCATGGTCAACTCCCCCTTCGGCGCCGCTGCCGGCATGCGTCAGACCGGCGGTCGGCATTGCCGATCCGCGAAACTTTCGGACATTGATCGACGTCGTTGGCACTGCATTCGGTACGTTACGAGCTAGTGATCAGCCGGTCAAGACCGTTCTCGAACCGCGCGCATACAGCTGCGTGAGACGCCGTAAAGTCTGAAACAGTCGGATTGCTATCGGAACTTTTGGACTCGCCTGCGATTTCAGCCGCGAGGTAAGCGCCGTTGTGAGAATGGCGCGATTCCGTGGGCGAAGTCGTTGCCGAATACGCGTTACGCGGCGCCGCTCACGGAGGTCGCCCGACGCTGATCGCGTCACTGGTCACCGACGGGCCCATTGCTGATGGGCGCCTCCGTGTGCAGGACAGTCGTGATTGGACCGCGACGAGGAGTGCGCCGAGATTTCAGCCGACTGCGACCAGGCGCCAGACGTTGTCGGCGGTGCCGTTGTCGGAGTCCTGGACGACCTGGGCGCCCCAGGTGCTGGAGCCGTTGAGGATGGCCAGCAGCTTGCCGCTGTTGACGTTGCGGACCTTGTGGGTGCCGTTGCCGAGGTCGGTCAACGTCCAGCGGTGGTCGGCGGTTCCGTTGTCCGACCACTGCAGGATCCGGGCGTTGTCGGCGGCCGACATGTTCTCGACGCCGAGCACCTTGCCGCTGTTGACGTTGCGGAACCGGACGGCGTTGCCGTCGTTGATCCTGACCCAGTGGTGGTCGGCGGTTCCGGTGTCGCCCCAGACCACGGCGAGGCCGCCGTCGGCGGTGGACATGTTCTGCACGCCGAGGACCAGACCGGTGCCCACGTTGACCAGTTTGTAGGTGGCGCCGCTGCCCCCGGTGTTGCCGCCGGCGCTCCAGTAGACGGCGTAGTTGAAGCCGTGGGCGTCGTGGAACGGCCCGATCGGGACCGTCGCGCCGTTGGCCGTCGCCGTGAAGGCCAGGCTCGACGTGCTGGTCCTGACGATGGACGAAACGGTCAGCGACGGCGCCGAGGACAACGCGGTGCTGCCGTAGTTGCCGCAGAGCACCACCGGTCCGTAGGTGATCGCTTGGACGTTCGCGTTGTCGTTGGTGACCTGCATGATGACCCGCATCGGCAGTTTGACCGTCAGCGTGTCCCCGGCCGCCCAGGCGCGGGTGATGGTGGCATAGCTGCCCGGTGTGGCCGTGACGGTCTGGGTGACGCCGTTGACGGTGATGACCGGGTTCTGCGTCCAGGCCGGAATCCGGACCCGGATGCTCCAGGTGCCGCTCACGGCGCCGGCCAGGGTGAGGGTGGTCGTGTCGCCCACCGGGTAGGTCGTGGATTGGGTGACGGTGATGCCGCGCTGCGACCAGTTCAGCGTCGAGGGCACGAACAGGTTCACGGTCAGGGTGGTGCCGGCGTAGAAGTAGATGGAGTCCATCAGCTTCGTGTTGGTCTCGATGCCGGTGCCCTGACAGCACCAGAACGAGTTGTAGTCGGTCGAGTAGGTGCCACCGCCCCAGGCTGGGCCGACCCCTCGGCGGCCGCCGGGCCGCAGCGGGGTGAAGTAGGTGACGCCGCCGTGGCCGTCGGCCGGGTTCTGCGCGCCGATCAGGTGGTTGAGCAGTGCCCGCTCGTAGAAGTCGACGTAGCCGGCGTTGTCCGGGTCGAGCAGCCACAGTTCCCGGGTGAGCTTGAGCATGTTGTACGAGTTGCAGTGCTCGCAGGTGTCGTTGCTCAGATAGCCGGCGATGGCGTTGGGGGCGCGGAAGTGCTCGGCCTGGCTGTTGCCGCCGATTACGTACGTGTGAGCCCGCGTGGTGATGGTCCAGGCGTTGGTGGCAATGTCGCGGTATCGGATGGTGCCGGTCGCCTTGTACTCGCGGACGGCGCCGATCCACTTGGGCACCTGGGTGTTGGCGTGCAGCCCGTTGAGCTGGTCGACGTTGGCGGCCAGCGGGGTGAACACGGCCGCGTGGTCGAAGCGCTGCGCGGCGGTCAGCCACCGAGCGTCGCCGGTCTGCTGGTAGATGTCGGCGAGCACCTCGTTCATGCCGCCGAACTCGGTGCCCAGCATCGCCTGCATCTGGCTCGAGCTCAGCCGCGCGGTGCGGCTGTCGACCCAGCCGGCCAGCGCGAGCAGCACGGTGCGCGCCTGATCGTTGCCGGTGTGGCGCCACACGTCGAGCAGACCGGCGAGGGTCTTGTGGACGCAGTAGTACGGCACGTTGCCGTTCGACAGCGTGCGCGCCTCGAGCGCGGTGAAGTCCGACTCCGGGAACCCCGACAGGTAACCGGCGGCGAACCCCGCGGCCGCATTGTTCGCCTGGCACCGGGCCATTTCGGCGACCATGTAGGTGGCCTTGTCCCGGCACGTCGTGTCGCCGAGGACCGCGTAGGCCTGCGCCCAGGCGGTCAGGAAGTGCCCCTGCATGTGGGAGCGGAACGGGAAGGTCGGTGCGTCCCAGCCTCCGTTGGCCGCCGCGCCGTTGGTGGAGAGCCGGTGGTTGGCCCGGAAGACGTACAGCAGCCGGTCGACGTCGACGAATCTCAGGTAGCTCAGCGTCCGGTTCTGGTTGTCCATGAACCGGCCCGCGGTCAGCCGCACCTGGCCGAGGTCGAAGGAGAACGCCGCCGCGCCGGCGTCCGGACGGGCCGGTGGCACGCCTGCCGCGGCGGGCCGGGCGTCCAGCACGCCGGTGCCGGTGGCGGCGACCAGTGCCGCGGCGCCGGTCGCCTGCAGGAGATGGCGGCGGCTGAGAGTGGGGGAAGACAAGGGAGACACTCCTATCGAAGGGCGGCCGCCCCCGGCCCCGTAGGCGCAGAGGCGGCCGCAGTCCATCAGCGCTGCCGTGTCAGCAAGCCCGGCCGGTACGGAAGCAGGCCGTAGTCGCCGCCGGAGCTGGGTGATCTGCCTTGGTAGAGCAGTTGCAGGTTGCACGGGTCGATGGTCATGGTCTGGTCGGCGCTGGTGCGGATCAGCTCGCCGTGGCTGATGTCGTTGGTCCAGGTGGCGCCGCTGTTGGCCTTACCGGCGAACGGGTTGCTCTCGGTCGCGGCCTGCGGCGTCCACGAACCACCCAGGCTCGAGGCCGTGAACGACCGGAAGTACCGCCCGTTCGCGCCGATCGCCTCCACGATCATCAAATACTGGTTCTGGCCCTGCACCTTGTACACCTGAGGCGCCTCGAACAGGTTGTTGGTCGAGTCGCTCATCACCACCGTCGAGGTCGAACCGAAACTGCCCGGGAAGTTCCCGATCGGCATGCTCGCCCGATAGATCTTGCCGTTGTCCCCGGCGAAGAAGAGATACATGTTCGTCCCGTCACCGATCAGCGTCTGATCGATCGGCCCGGTACCCGAACCCGAGATGGAGCCGGAGAACAGCGTCTGCGGCGCCGACCACCCGTTCGGGTTGCTCGGATCGCTGGAGGTCCGGTAGGAGAACGCAGGACCGCCCCATTGATAGGCCAGTACCCAGATGTTGCGCGGGGCGAAGTAGAACAGCGACGGCGCGACGGTCGCGGACGACATTCCGTTCTGGCTGGCCGACGCCATCTCCGACCAGTTCGAGAACAGGCTGAAGTTCATCGAACCCCAGGTGGATCCGAAGTCGTGCGTCGTCGCGTAGACGAGCGTCCGGCCGTTGTACGGGGCCGTGGTGAAGTCCTTCAACGACACCCAGCCCGACCGCGGGTTGGCCAGTGAGCCCGTTGATGACCACCGGTACGACGACGGGAGCGTGCACGTGCCGGGCGGCCCGGGGTCGGTGCCGCCGCCGATCCGCACGAGTTGCCATTGCTGGTTGGCGCCGTTCCAGTCGCTGTACTGGACGATGTTGCCGCCGTCGGCTGTGGAGGCGCCCTGCACCTCGACGGCCTTGCCGCTGTTGCGGTTGATCAGCTGGATGTAGCCGTCGATGTCCTGAATGCTGAACTGCTGATTGGCGCCGTTGTTGTCGCTCCACTGCACGATGGCGCCGCCGTCGGCGGTGGACCGGTTGTAGACATCCAGCACCTTGCCGGACAGCCGGGACTTGACCCGGTAATAGCCGCCACCGGAATCGACGAACTGCCACTGCTGCTGACTGCCGTCGTTACGCGACCACTGGGTGATCCGGGCACCGTCATTGGTGGCCAGGTTGTACACGTCGAGCGCCTTGCCGCTGTTACGGTTCACCAGCACATACCAGGCGCTGGTGTCGATCGTCGCGGCCGACGCGGCCGGAGCGTTCACGACCGTGAACAGTCCGGCGGCCAGCGTGATCAATGCCGCGGTTGCCGCCGCCAGCCATCGACGGGTGCCGGATGCGCTCACTCTACCGCTCCTTGCCATTTGAAAAAGATTGGATTGTTAGCGCTAACATCTGCTCGACGCCCAAAGAGGCCGGCGTGGGTCCGTGCGTTCCTCGCCGTCAGCCGGTGGTGCAGGTGGAACCGTTGAGGGCGTACGCGGTCGGCGGCCCGTTGTTGCCGGTGTGGGTGGCCTGGAATCCGAAGCTGACCGATGCGCCGGGCGACAGGGCCGCGTTGTAGCCGACATTGGTCGCCGCGATCCGTCCGGACGTGGGCGTGTAATTAGCGTTCCAGCCGTTGGTGATGGTCTGACCCGCCGGAAGGGTGAAGGCCAAGGTCCAGCCGTTGATGGCGGAGCTGCCGGTGTTGGTGACGGTGAGGTTGGCGGTCAGCCCGTTGTTCCAGGCGTTG
>Ga0307409_100001652_pt1 | contig 11187 bp, 9 predicted proteins | sample 322Ometagenome_2_FD_203888 | JGI IMG/M metagenome (GOLD analysis project Ga0307409, IMG submission 203888) | Maize rhizosphere microbial communities from greenhouse at UC Davis, California, United States - 322HYB-O-2 | ecosystem: Host-associated > Plants > Roots > Rhizosphere > Soil | place...
TGTAGTTTGCCGGCAGCCATAAGGCTTCCGGTGATCGTCAACGATCCGAGTATGACCTCCAGCAACAGCACAGTCATGGTGAACGTAGACATGTGCGCGCCTTCGAGATAGAAGTGCGAGGCGCCGACCAACGTTACGCAAAGAGCGCCGAATGCGTGACTGAGCGCAGTCCGTTGCGGCACGGCAGTCATCGCAACTTTGCCGAGCGGAACGCCGATGAGGCTGCCGAGCACCAGCGCGATGCCGATCCACTTGTAGTCGACGATCCCGTGATGCAGCAGCGTGCCAATTATGGCAAGCAGCATGCCGAATTGACCGGCTTTCACGCTATGGCGCGCGGTCTTCGGAGAACTCATCCACTTCAGCGAGAGAATGAAAAGGACGCTTGCTACCAGGTATGTGATTTCGATGAGGTGATCGGTCAGCTTCATGGGCTCGTTTACTTCTTCGGACCGCTGGATTTGAACATCTTGAGCATTCGGCCGGTGATGATGAAGCCTCCAACGATGTTGGAGGTGGCGGCCACGACGGCGATTGTGCCGAGCACGGTAGTGAGTGTGCTCTTCTGTTCGCCGGCCACGATGATTGCGCCCACAACGGCGATCGCCGCCAAAGCATTGGTCAGAGACATTAGTGGCGTGTGCAGTAGCGGTGATACTCGGCGGATCACTTCAAACCCAATGAAGCCGGCGAGCACAAAGACGTACAAACTGGTGAGGATTCCCGATTCCATTCGTCCTCCTGGATCTTGTTATTGCGTTACGAGCGCGGGCAGTTGATGGAATTCTCGCACGCGCGCATTCACGACTTCGCCGCCCTGCGTTAGCAGCGTGTCGCGCACAATCTCGTCGTTCATGTTCAGGTTGAGCTTGCCGTCTCTGACCATGTTCAGCAGGAACGCGGTTACGTTTTTCGCGTACATCTGGCTGGCGTGATACGGAACGGTGCTGGCGACGTTGAGGGTGCCGTAGATAGTGACTCCGTGTTCAACGATAACTTCTCCCGGCTTAGTGAGTTCGCAATTCCCTCCGCGTTCGGCGGCAAGGTCAACAATGACCGATCCCGGGGCCATGCCCTGGACCATCTCTTTCGTCACGAGCAACGGCGCTCGCTTACCGGGAATAACCGCAGTACTAATCACAACATCACTCTCCGCGATCACGCGGCCCAGCAGCTCGCGCTGCTTTTGATAGAACGCTTCATCCTGGGCTTTCGCATAACCGCGAGCGTCTTCAGCATCTTTAGCCTCAATCGGAAGTTCGACGAAGCGCGCACCCAAGCTCTGGACTTGTTCCTTGGCGGCGGGACGAAGGTCGTAGGCTGAAGTTACGGCTCCCAGCCTCTTCGCGGTCGCGATCGCCTGCAAACCAGCAACGCCTGCGCCGATCACCAGCACGCGTCCTGGAGTGATCGTTCCGGCGGCAGTGGTCATCATCGGAAAGAGTCGGGGAAGGGTATCGGCGGCGAGCAGTACCGCTTTGTAACCACAAATTGTTGCCATCGACGACAACGCATCCATACTCTGCGCGCGCGTAATGCGGGGCATCATTTCGATTGAGAATGCCGTCACGCCAGACTTCGCAAGGGTTTCAAGCGTTGCACGTTCTCCCAGGGGTCGCAAGAACGCCACGAGAACTTGATCGTGCCGCAGCATTGCGACGTCTTCGAGACCGGTCTGATCGTTGGCGCCCGGTCCGAGCAGTTGCACGATGACGTCAGAGTTGGCAAAGACGTCGGCCCGAGTGGGGGCGATCTGCCCGCCCTTGGCGATGTAGTCGGCGTCAGGATACCCGGCGCCGGCGCCTGCGCCTGCCTCGATAATCACTTCAACGCCAGCCTTTTTCAGGCTCGGTAGGACACTGGGAACAAGCGCGACTCTGCGCTCTCCTGGATACGATTCCTTCGGAACACCTACGAACACGCAGGCCTCTCCCTCTGGGCGCGCTGACGCGTGCCGCTGATTGACTTTAGGAACAGAGCTAAGGATGGCCGCCCAATTTCCTGAATCAAACTCGCAATTCTACATTTTGAAAGCCAATCGGCACAGTGTTTGCGCGAACGTGTGTTTGTGATCGATTACCTTTCGCTATAAGGCACAGAAATGCTGCGCTGTTTGCAGACCCACGTGCTAAATTCCTCGGCATGAAGCTGAACACCACGCTGGTGAAAAGCACGGGAGTGGCCGCACTCGGGGGACTTCTGTTTGGATTCGACACGGCGGTAATTGCCGGCACTACTGCGCAATTGACGCAGTTGTTCTTGCTTTCTCCACGTGCACTTGGCGTGACGGTCGCCAGTGCTGTCGTCGGCACGGTGGTCGGCGCAATGCTCGCTGGCATTCCAGGCGAGCGTTGGGGACGCCGCGACAGCCTTCGCGTTCTCGCCCTCTTCTACCTGGTATCGGCTATCGGCTGCGCAATCGCCTGGGACTGGTATTCTCTGCTGTTTTTCCGCTTCATCGGAGGCCTCGCCATCGGCGGCTCCTCTGTGCTTGGCCCGATGTACATCGCCGAGATTGCGCCCGCTCACCTTCGTGGACGACTCGTCGGCTTCTTCCAGTTCAACGTCGTCCTCGGAATCCTGCTCGCGTATTTTTCCAACTACGCTGTCAGCACCTTCGATCTTGGCGTGAACGAGTGGCGCTGGCAGTTCGGGGTCGCTGCAATTCCTGCCGCTCTATTCTTTCTACTGCTGTTCGCAATCCCCCGCAGTCCTCGTTGGCTTGTTAAGAAACGCCGGGTGGACGAGGCACGTGCCGTTCTGCGCATGACGGGCGAGCAGAATTCAGAAGCAGAGCTTCAGGACATCATCCAATCGATCGACGCAGAACACGGCCACGCAGACGAGCCCCTGTTCTCCGCCAAGTACAAACTGCCGATCTTTCTTGCAGTGACCATTGGCATGTTCAACCAGTTGGCTGGAATCAATGCCATTCTTTACTACCTTAATGACATCTTTGCTTTTGCCGGATTCAGCAAGGTTTCCGCAAATCTACAGGCAGTCGCCATCGGGCTCACAAATCTCGCCTTCACCATGATCGCCATGTCCGTCATCGACAGGGTAGGCCGGAAAGTCTTGCTGTTGATTGGCTCGGTGGGTACCGCGGTCTGTCTTGCCGGAGTCGCATGGATATTCTTTACGGAACAGCACCAGCAACTGCTGCTCGGATTCCTGATCGGCTACATCGCGTTCTTCGCTTTTTCGCAGGGCGCGGTCATTTGGGTTTACATCAGCGAGGTTTTCCCAAACCGCGTTCGTGCCAAAGGCCAAAGCCTGGGCAGTTTCTCCCACTGGTTCATGAATGCACTGATCTCATGGGCGTTTCCGCAGATGGCGGCTGAGTCTGGCGCGTGGCCGTTCGTATTCTTCTCCGCGATGATGGTGCTCCAATTCTTTGTGGTGCTTTTCGTCTATCCCGAAACCAAGGGAGTTACGCTGGAGGAAATGCAGAAGCGGCTGCACATTGCCTAGAACTGGTGCGACTTCCGCAGCATACGACGCATCAAAATTTGAGTGGGTTCAGAACGTCCCCGCCGTGTATATTCGAAGAGAGTGCCTATAGCCTTTGATTTCAGCTAGATGACAGGAATTGAGAAACTTCCCAACCGAATAGTTTGGGCGGACGCCGCCCGTGTGCTCGCACTTCTTTTGATGGTTCAGGGGCACACCATTGACGTGCTTTTGTCGTCGGCGGTGCGCGAAGGGCGTCTGCACGACCTGTGGCTCTACTGTCGCGGCCTGACGGCGCCCACGTTCATGTTCCTTTCCGGTTTTTCCTTCACCATCGCGAGCCTTAAGCGCTGGGATTCTTATCTCATTCCATCAGCGGCTGTCCGCAAGCGCCTCACACGTTTTCTTTTCCTCATTGCGCTTGGGTACGCCATGCACTTACCGGTACGTTCCGTACACGATTTCGGTCACGTTGACCAGGGCGCGTGGCACGCGTGGTTACAGATCGACGTTCTGCAATGCATCGGTGTTGCGCTGCTGCTTCTCCAGGCGCTCGTAATGATTGCCAGCGATCAGAAACGTTTCGCTATTTCGGCTGGCTGTCTATCAGGAATTATCGTTCTTGTAACACCTTTCCTGTGGTCGATCAAGTGGACGGAACATGTGCCTGAGGCCGTCGGCGCATACTTCACCGGCACCATGGGTTCGCTGTTTCCGCCATTTCCCTGGGCGGCTTACGTGCTTGCCGGAGCAAGCGTCGGTTACGTTTATTCACGATTGAAATCCACGGCTGTTGCCCTGCCTACCGCTTTCATCGGCTTGGGGATGATGAGCCTTGGAACAGTCTTCAACAAGTTGCCGTTCACCGTATTCAACGGAATCGAGTACTGGCGTACGAGTCCCAACCTGTTCCTGATCCGCGTCGGATGCGTGTTCGTATTGATTTCAGTCGTCGCGTTTATTACTGAACGCGTGAAGATTCCTGCTCAGCCAACGCAGTTCATCGCGCAGGAAACGCTTCTCGTTTACTTCATTCACGTCTGTATTCTTTATGGATCGATCTGGAACCCCGGGTTGCAGTTATACCTTGGGAAATCGCTTGGATGGCCGAGTGCGCTGATGGTGGCGTTCTTTCTGCAGGTCTCCATGGTCGCCCTTGCCTACTGGTGGCACAAAGCTAAAAGGACAATTCCGCAACATTCCGCCTTCGCACGCACCGCAATCGTAGGATTGGCTGTAGCATACTGGCTGTTCTAAGTAGCTGGCGAGTTCGTCCCTGGCGTGTTGCCAACATGCCCCGCGGCGAAGCCATCTGATTGGGTGGTCTAAAGGACGCTCATGAAAATCAGCACGCCCGAGGTAAGCAAACCCGAGCTGCGGGAAAATTTGAAAGTAGCGGCTCTGGTGGCCGCCTCTCTACTTACCGCATACCTCTGTTACAAGATCCTGCTCCCGTTTTTGCCTGCCTTGATTTGGGCCATCACATTGTCAATTGTGGCGTGGCCCATGCAGCGTCGGTTGAATGCGCGAATGCGCAATCGCAACCTGACTTCCACCATTACGGTGGTAATTACCATCCTTGTTCTCGTTATACCGGCAGTGCTGATAACGAACGAACTCATCGACCAGGCGACAAGCGCAATCCAGACCGCGCGTTCTCCGGAATTCCGCGAACGTTTTTTTGCCGAACTGGAGAAGAGGCCTCAAATACGGCCGGCGATTGCATGGATTCAGCAGCGGGTCGACTTGGGCGAGCAAGCTCAGAATGTTGCGGGCAGGGCGGGCGCGAGTGTACCGGCGGCGTTCATGGGGTCACTGGCGGGCATCACGCAACTGCTGATCGCGCTCTTTACTATGTTCTTTTTGTTGCGTGATTTCGAGTACTTCACCGGCGCGCTGAAAGGCTTCATCCCGCTACCTGACAAAGACACCAATGAAGTGCTGGCGCGCATTCGCAAAACGGTGGACGCCTCGATCCGCGGGCGCGTGTTGATCGCGATCATCCAAGGCGCGCTTGGCGGCCTGATGTTCTGGTTCCTCGGGCTGCCCGGGGCAGTTCTGTGGGGCACTGTCATGGCAGTTTTTGCTCTGGTTCCAATGCTAGGAGCGTTCGTCGTCTGGGTGCCGGCCGCTCTCTTCTTACTGGCCACAGGAAGTCCAGGCAAAGCACTGGTGTTGGCCATATGGGGAGCGGTGGTAATCGGCACCGCGGACAATGTGCTCTACCCGATTCTGGTTGGCAAGGACCTGCGCTTGCATACCATAACAATCTTTTTTTCGGTGCTGGGCGGAGTAGCGGCGTTCGGTGTCTCGGGGTTGGTGATCGGCCCTGTGATCTTCGCGATCGCGGACGCGCTGCTGGAAGTATGGAGCAGAAGAGGACCCACGCCGGCTCCTAGCGCAAAACCGGCGTGATCACCCACATCTGCCAAACTAGGGCAGATGTGGGCTTCAGGTAATTAGATCACTTCGAGCGCTCGCCGCAGGAATTTCCAGAACGACTCTACCGAAGAGATCTGCACGCGCTCATTCGGGCTGTGCGGATTTTCGATCTGTGGCCCGAATGATGCCATCTGCATGCCTGGATATTTTTCGCCGATGACACCGCACTCCAGGCCAGCGTGCATGGCGATGAGCTTGGCCTCGTTTCCGAAGACTTCCTTGTGCGCTGACTGAAGCTTCTTCACGATTTCGCTGTTCGGTTCCGGCTTCCATCCCGGATATCCGGCACCGTGCTGCACTTCGAAACCAGCCATACGGCACGTGGTTCCGACCATTCGCGCGAGTGCATTGCGACTGCTCTCGATGGCGCTGCGTTGGCTGGTGATGATCTGCACCGAATCGCCGTCCATTGAAACGGTTGCAAGGTTGGTCGAGTTCTGTACAAGGCCGGGCACATCGGGGCTCATGGCGATCACCCCATGATGCAAGCTGGCGAGCAGGTCGGCGACGGCCTTCGCATCGGCGGCGTCAATCACCTGCTTTGGTCCGTCGACCATTTCTGCCGCAATCTGCACGTCAGGATCGAATGCCCCGAGGTCGGACTTATATTCTGCCTGTGCCTGCGCAACAAGCGTTTTCAGTTCATCAGCCTTGGCTTTATCCACGGCGATTACGGCCCAAGCTTCGCGCGGGATTGCGTTGTGGGCGCTACCGCCTTTTACGTCGGCAACCTCAAGCGAAGGAATTTCGAGTCCACGTTGCAACACACTGCCGAGAATCCGGTTGGCATTGCCTCGCCCGAGATGAATGTCGACCCCGGAATGGCCGCCCTTAAGTCCGGAGACCTTGATGCGATATCCGGCGGCCCCGCCCCTCGCCGCATGACGCGAAAGCTTGCGACGCGCAGTCGTATTCATACCGCCAGAGCATCCGATACAAATTGTTCCCTTCTCTTCGTTGTCGAGATTCAGAAAGTATTTCGATTTGAGCAGTCCGGGAGGAAATTCCGCCGCACCGGTCAGTCCGGTTTCTTCGTCGATGGTGAACACGAACTCCAGCGGGCCGTGCGCGATGTCCTCGCTCTCCATCACCGCAAGAGCGGCAGCCACGCCAACTCCGTTGTCAGATCCAAGTGTCGTACCGTCAGCCTTGAGCCAGTCTCCATCACGTACCAGCTTGATGCCATCGGTATCAAAATTGAACGCTGTGCCTTCATTCTTTTCGCACACCATATCAAGGTGACCTTGCAGCAGGGCCATCGGCGCGTTCTCGCGACCCGGACGCGCTGGCTTTCGGACCACGACGTTTCCAACCTTATCCTGTACGGCTTCCAGCCCAAGCCGTTTCGCCTGGGCAAGGACATAGTTTCGAGCGGCATCTTCTTTCTTGGAAGGACGAGGAATGGCGGCAATAGCTTCGAAGTGCTTCCAGACCTGTTTCGGTTCGGCGCTTGAGAGTGCAGATGACATGAGTGTCTCCGTGAGTGCAAACTCAACATTGTACCCAACCCGAGTTGGATGTTCCGGGTGCCTCAGGGCCAATTGTGAAATGGAATACGCGAGGGGTGTGATCCAAGTCACAGAGGGATGTGCGCACACCTGCGAACATATTCACGTGGCCCGGTCAGGGAACATGCCCAGCCGGGCGTAGGAGAAACGCAATGTCGAAGTCCCCCAGCACAGCTTCAACGGCATCGAGCGGGTTGACCGCCGGCGCATACGTCCTCGCGGTGGTCTGCCTGATCGTGGGCATCGCGATCGGCTACCTGGTTCGCGGAGGTTCCGTCCCGGCACAAACGGCCGAGTCGCACGAAGGACACAACCACCCGCCTGCGCAAGCGATGGGTGAAGGCCAGGTTACGCCCGAGCAACTGAAGCACATGGCCGACAAACAGGCCGAACCATTACTGTCACAATTGAAATCATCTCCAAACGACCCGACGCTCCTCGCCAACGTCGGCAATGTTTATTACGACGCTCGTCAATTCAAAGAAGCCATCGACTACTACTCACGCTCGCTCCAGAGCGCTCCGAACAACGCCGATGTGCGCACCGACATGGGCACCGCCTTGTACCAGAGCGGCAAGCCCGACCAGGCATTGATCGAATACGACAAAGTCCTGAAGCAAAACCCTAAGCACGCGAATGCGCTGGTAAACCAGGGAATCGTTCGATGGGAAGCCAAGATGGACTTACAGGGCGCGGTGAACTCCTGGGAAGAATTGCTGAAGACGAATCCTGATTATCCAGGTCGTGCGGACGTGGAGCAGTTAATGGCCCGTGTCAAGGCACATATGAATATCAAGCCCGGAACGCCGACGAACAAACCTGCGAAGATGTAACTCCTGATGAGAAAAAGTCCCGTGCCTGCTGCTGGCACGGGATTTGTTGTAGGGTCAAAAACCCAAGCACTGCGGGAAACGGCGCGGCATCGATCCTCCGGGACACGCCACCCCACGACAGCTCTTAGCTAAGTTGTTGAAGACTCGTGGGTTGCACAGATTGTATCCAGGACAGCCTTTGGCACGATTCATGCACTATTAACTTCGTTTAAGCAGTCGTCAGGAGTGTCTGTGGAAACGAGTATTCACCAACCGGCGCTGAGCGACAGGCCAACACTATCAAAGACCGCGTACGTCATGGCAGTGGTTTGCCTTGCTCTGGGTATGCCCATCGGTTACTTTGCGCGCGGACTTCGCCAACCGAATTCAGATGGTTCTCATAACACCGCGAAGCCAGCAGCGGCGGCTTCAGAGCATGCACAGATGCAGCGGGCTCAGCCGACTATGGACCAAATGAAGCGCATGGCTGACAAGGCTGCGGCCCCATTGCTCGAACAGTTAAAGAACAAACCAAACGATCCAACGCTGCTGGCCGCTATCGCGCAGAAATATTTCAAGGCCCACCAGTTCAACGAGGCGATCTCCTACGCCGAGCGCGCAGTGCAGGCCGATCCGAAACATATTGGAAACCGCGCTGACCTGGCATCATTCCTCTATCTTTCGGACCGAGTCGACGACGGCATTGCACAACTGGAAGAGGCTCTTCGCAACGATCCCAAGAATCCGCAGGTGTTATTCAACCTGGGCATGATGCGCTGGAAAGGTAAGAATGACGCCGTCGGTGCAGTAAAGTTGTGGCAGCAGATGTTGGCGAAGAATTCTAATTTGCCCGAGTCACACAAGAAGCAAGTCGAGAAAGTTATCGAGCAAGCGAAACGGTCTCCTCAGTTCGTAGCAAGTGGAAAGTAGCATGTGCTTGGACTCGGATAGAGTTCTGACTCCCATTCCTATTCACCGCTTTTGAAACACCTGCACGCGACTATGTTGTCTGTCCGCCACGAAGATGTGATCAGAAGTATCGATCCATAATGCAGTTGTGGCGATGCTTCGAGAATCTCCCCGTGCATTGGCCAACGCCAGGGTTGCGATGTGTTCTCCCGTGAATTTGAACACTTTGATCTGCTGCGCCTGCTGGCCACCGATGTAGATATTGCCGATCGAGTCGATCGCCAATCCCATCTCCCGCGCAACAGGGGTCCCAACGACATTGCGGAATTTGAACTGTGAGAGAAGATTGAAGCCTCGATCCAGAACCTGTACGCGGGAGGAATACGAGTCCATGATCACAACGTGGTCTTTATTGACCGAGATTTCGCTCGGGTGTTCCAGGGTTGTGACTGCACCACGGCGTCCGCCAACGCGTTTCAGTAAACGTCCTTCAAGGTCTAGAACCAGGAGTTCGTTGACCGGGGCATCGAGCACGAACAATCGATTGCTGCTCGGTTCGACTGCAATGGCCGTCGGCTCCTGGAAAATGCTCTCGCCGTCACTGAGCCTGCCTATGTAACGTTGAAATACGCCCTCCGCGTTGTAAACGAGCACTAAGCCACGTTTTAGGTCGGCGACGTAGATATTGTCCTGTCCATCGACGGCCACGCCATGTGGATGCTGAAGCCTGCGGCCCTCGCCACCCGCAATGCGGATGGACCTCGTTCCATCCAACACGTGCACCGAAGATTCTCCAGGATCGGCAACGATGAGGCGGTGTTTCGAATCGGTCGTGAGATGTCCGGGCGAAGCGAGCACAGGTTCGTGGCCGTACGCAGCAGCCACGATGCCATTGCGAAGATTCGCCCACGCGGACGGAGCACGCATTGGCTTTGCGGCCCTCCTCGGCGCCTCATAATCCTCAACCACGACTTCCTGAGGAGGAGAGGCAAACGAGGGTGGAAGTTCAGCGATCCTGCGGATTTCACTGATAAGTGCCGCGCGAGAATTCGGCGGCGCCAGTTTCCCATCTGGGGTGTAAGTTCCAATGAGTTCCGGCCGGATCAAACGAACTTCAGATGTGTCTGGCACGTCCATGGCTGCCCTGGGCGCGGGAGCCTCTATGAAGGGCGTAGTCGAATTGGCAAACTGCTGGGCGGATCCCCGAGGGCCGAGGAGGAGAAGTACTGCAATCGACATCAGGGCACATCTGGACATTTGAAGCATGATAGTGACCCCCCGGGCCACAACTCAGCCCCGCTTGTACAGGAGCGACCTCTTGTCTGAAATTACGACACTGCGAGTTTCGATCTTGATCCGTCGTGAATCAAGCTTTTGATGAACGATTTCACGCTGAGTTCATTACTAAAGTTTGGGCAAGATTTCTGAGGAAAACAAAGCCAGGCATGAGCGCCTGGCTTCGTTCCATTTCCAACTACAGTGGAGTTGTCGGCAAGTGCGGAGTTGGCTTTGCACCAGTGCCGCTGTGGTCCATCATGTGACACACAAGCGCACACTTGCCATTCGAATACGTAAGAGCACCTCGATAAGGAGCCACTACATTGACATCGAAATTCACGAGCCGGTCGCCAGCCATTCCAGCGCTTCCCGACGGCACTCCATGTGCGCTGTGGCAAACCGAGCACGAAACACCTTTGTTAATGTGAGTACCGTGGTTCCTGAAAGTACGGTCGGCGTTCACGTTTGTCAGGTCGTGACATTTCGCGCAGAGGTTATACGGATTCCCCTGTCCCGGCGCAAGGACCGGATTGGGAGCGAGGTTGGAGATGAGAGTCCCAGGCCCTCCATTTGGGAATGTCCCAGGGGTCACCTGACTCGCGTCGTATCGGCGCTCGAGGATGTGACTATTCGGCGATCCATGAGGACCATTCGGACCCGTTCCGCCGAACTCGCGGTTGTTTTCGCTGTTGTGACAATCCGTGCAGAAGATGCGCGTTCCCATCGTCCGACTCTCCCCAGTACCAGCCAGGTTCAGCATCGCGGACCGCAAACTGAACTGCTGCGAG
>Ga0307409_100001656_pt1 | contig 11181 bp, 12 predicted proteins | sample 322Ometagenome_2_FD_203888 | JGI IMG/M metagenome (GOLD analysis project Ga0307409, IMG submission 203888) | Maize rhizosphere microbial communities from greenhouse at UC Davis, California, United States - 322HYB-O-2 | ecosystem: Host-associated > Plants > Roots > Rhizosphere > Soil | place...
GCGCAGCTTTCCGGTGGCCAGCAGCAGCGGGTCGGCATCGCCCGTGCGGTGGCCTTCTCACCGGAAATCCTGTTTCTCGACGAACCGACGTCGGCGCTCGACCCCGAGATGACAGCGGAGGTGCTGGAGTTGATTCAGGAGCTCGCCGAGGCAGGACAGGACATCATCCTGAGCACCCACGAAATGGGCTTCGCCCGGGCCGTGGCGGATCAAGTTGCCTTCGTCGCGGCAGGCAAGATCGAGGAATGCCGCCCGCCCGCCGAGCTGTTCGAGGCGCCCGCATCTGCCATTTGCCAGCGGTTCCTGTCGAAAGTCATGCGATATTGAATCACTGTTCAAATGCGCTATTTCCCGCTTGCCAAGCGAAGTGTTCTCGCGAACAGTTTTCGCGAAGTCATGAACACGGAAACCACTCTCGACCCGCAACGTCTTCCCCAGCTTCCGATCTACAAGCCCAACAGTCGCGGCACCGGCGGGGTGATCCGCTTCGGCCTCAATCCCGCCAAATCGGCATTGTTTGTGGATGCTGCCACACAGGTTGGCGACAAGCAGTTCGATTGGGAGCGGAAGCTGACAATGAAATGGAGCCTCACGGACATCGGCTCCGCGCTATCCGTGCTGCAGGGCCGGCAAAGCGAGGCGAAGCTCTTCCACCAATCGGAAAAGTCGAACAGCGCCTTCGAAATCGTGGCGCGCAATGATCCCGACCGAGCACCTTACTTGCTCAGTCTTTCCCGTCAGGATGCCGCGGACAAGTCGGTGCGAAAGGTAGCCATCCCGGTAACGCACGCGGAAGCCGCGACACTTGAGGCCGCTCTCCGCGCCGCCATCGGCCGCCTATTGGCGTGGTAAAAGGTGACCATCTTCAGGCGTGCGCCCGGGTGCCTTATCGAGCAGGAAAGTCGCCATGGAAATTCACCGAGCAGGTTCCCGTCCGTCCAGCAAAGGTCCCGAAGACTGGTTCACCGGCACCGTGCGCATCGACCCGGTGATCCAGACAGGTGCTCCGGCGCGCGTTGCCTCCGCCACGGTCACTTTCGAACCTGGCGCTCGTACGGCGTGGCATACCCACCCGCTGGGCCAGACCCTGATCGTCACCGCCGGTTGCGGCCGGGTGCAGCGCGAAGGCGGCCCGATCGAGGAAATCCGTCCCGGTGATGTCGTCTGGTTCCCGCCGGGCGAGAAGCACTGGCACGGGGCCGCTCCCTCCACGGCGATGACTCACATCGCCATTCAGGAGCAGCTCGACGGCAAGGCGGTCGATTGGCTTGAGAAGGTCAGCGACGGGGAATACGGCGGCTGATCGCCTGGGATCCAAACGGATACAGCTACTTTCAGGCAAAGATGATTACCATTCTCCCGTTGTCCAAAGCCGAGCACTATCTGAAAATCGGCGAGGCTCACAATCCACCGGACGACACGACATCCGAAGACGAATTTGACAGAGAGTATTATCGGCTCTTCGAAGAGGTGGAAAAGATCATGGCTCGTTACGGCGACAACGACCCTTACGAGCAAGGAGACTACTCTTTGGAGCCACATATCAGCCAATCCCGAGGACTCGGATTGGTGATCACGAATCCCGGCATTCCTTCACCTGCTCTCCTCGATGAGCTGAGCGAGGCCATTCGACGAACGGATCCTCGTTGGGAGGTCTATTTGGGATCCGGGGAGTTTGAGTTCGGGATTTTCATCAGCGCGGAGAAAGCACTGGTGTGGAGGTCTAAAGGCTTCGGCTTCTCCCAACCCGAGCTCAATCGCTAGTCTCGCAGCGCGGTCATCACTCGGGAACAGAATTGCCACGATGAAATTGGAACTTGGCACTTCTGCCTTGGAACTTCCTCCTCTCCGCGTGGCCTCGTTCGTCATCTCCATCGCTGCGCTGAAGCGCAACACCGCCATCCTTCGCGAAACCGCCGATGCCGCGGGCTGTAAGATCGTGCTCGCGCTGAAAGGGTTCTCCTGTTGGAAGGCCTTCCCGCACTTCCGCGATCAGCTGGACGGCTGCTGCGCCTCAGGCCTGTGGGAAGCGCTATTGGCGCGCGATTACTTCGGCAAGCACGTCGTCACCTACTCGCCCGGCTATCAGGAGGATGAAATCCGCCAGCTCTGCGAATTCACTCATCACCTCGATTTCAATTCGCTGTCACAGTGGTTTCGCTTCCGCGACATGGTAATGGCGCATCCGCGCTTCAAGAACGGCGAGCTGCACTGCGGCCTTCGCGTGAACCCACAGTGCTCGACCGGCCACACTCCGCTCTACGATCCCTGCGTCGCCGGCTCGCGGCTTGGCATCACGGCAGACCAGCTCGAAGGCGCGGATTTGACCGGCCTGTCCGGCATTCATTTCCACACCCTGTGCGAGCAGAACTCGGACGACCTCGAAAAGACCCTCGCCGCGATCGATGAGAAGTTCGGCCACCTACTACGCTCACCGCAGTTCACGTATCTGAACATGGGCGGCGGCCACTGGATCACCAAGCCCTTCTACGATCGCGACCGGCTGATCCGTCTCGTCCGCGAGGCGAAGGCAAAGTACGACGTGGAAGTCTGGCTCGAACCCGGTGAAGCCGCGGCAATCCACACCGGCGTCCTACGCGCTGAGGTGCTCGATGTCTTCGAATCCGCCGGCCACAAGCTGGCGATCCTCGATGTCTCCGCCACGGCGCACATGCCGGACGTGCTTGAGATGCCTTACCGGCCGGATGTTTACCTTGTTGAGAAACAAGAGGCCGAAGACCAGACGACCGAAGAAACAAAGCCCGCCGTCACCTTCGAAGGCGAGTCCTATGAACTCTCGACCGAATCCGGCGAACACGTCTACCGCATCGGCGGCCCGACTTGCTTGGCCGGTGATGTGACCGGCGACTTCGCCTTTCCACGCGCGTTGCAAGCCGGTGACGTGCTTGTCTTCGACGACATGGCGCACTACACGATGGTGAAGACGACCACCTTCAATGGCGTCCCCCACCCTTCCATTGTCTTGCAACATGAGGATGGCTCGCTGGAGACAATCCGCGAGTTCGGGTATGCGGATTTCAGGGACCGGTTGTCGTAAGGAGCGTGAACATCCTGTTCACGCCGTGTCGACGGAACGTCGACACCCCTTACAGGTGAAGCCCGGGTGAATTCGCCATGAACCGGTCGAGCGAATTTGACCTCAGCCGGTTAGAGAGGCCATACCGGACGGAAAGGCCATGCTGCTCCGTCTCGCTTTCATTCTTTTCACTTCAGCGTTCGTCTCACTCGTCGTCCTCGCAGATCGCGGGCAGATTGGACGGATCTGGGAGTTCATTGCTCTGGTTCCCTTCGGCGACAAACTCGGTCACTTGGGATTGGTCGGCACGCTCACCGTCCTGCTGAACCTGCAACTGAAGCGCCGCAAGGCCGGCCCGCTGATGCTTGGCAGCCTGATCGTCCTCACCGGCATGATACTGGAGGAAGGCAGCCAATACTTCATCCCGGCCCGCAGCTTCGATGGCTATGACGCCTTGGCAAATCTCGTCGGCGTCCTCTGCGGAGAAGGCTTGGTGCGAATGCTCCCCCGCGGCATCACGAGACGGGATCAGCTGCCGTTGCCACGAGCGACGAAGGCACCGGCGTCCTGTGGCGCGCCTTGAGTAGGAAGACCACGGTCGCCACGGCGTGCAGCGACCGTGGGAGAGTGCGAGTCAGCGCGCCTCGATGGCTTTCTTTACCTCTTCGATCAGATCCCCGAGGCGAGTCTCGGTCAATTCGATCCTGACCGTGAGCTTCTTCTCCTCGGCAGTGACGGTAACAGGTGGAAGCCTCGAACCGACATCCTATCAGCGGCCAATTCCGCCTTGAAGCCCTCTAGAAGCGATTTGGCAGTCTCGGCGAGTTCCTTGCTCTCGAGGCCCGCGCTCAGGTCGATGGCAATGCCCTCTCCGGAACTTGATGCGGAGAAACTGAGGCTCTGCGGCAATTTCAGCGTGTTCGATTCCAGTTCCTCGATCTCTGAGGCCTTGGCCGTCGGGTTTCGCCTCCGCCTCGATCTCCTTCATCAGCGCTGCGGGATCGGCGAGGTCGTGCACCTCGGCGACCCAGTCTTCCTCCGGCGTGGCCTCGTTGTCGAAGCCGGCGATGCGGAACACGGCCTTGTCACCAATCATGGCGGTCGAACCGTCCTTGGCGAAGAGCTCCTTGATCCAGCCGTTCAACCGCGGGTTTTTCCCGCCATCGAGGCGAGCTTGGACCTCCCAGAGGGCTTTTTCCTCGGCGAATCCCGCCAGCGGCAGCAGCGCTGCGGCGAGGGTGATGAGCGTTTTGCGTTTCATGTTCACCGGGACTCCGGGAAAAGCGCAGGAAAGGTCACGCGCCCGGCAAATTTTTTCCATACCGGCCGGGCGAACCCGCGGAAGCGCCCCTCCCCGTCATTTCCCTTTCATTTTCCGGAAAAAGCCTTTTCTTCCCGCGCATGGTTCCGCCCGCCACCGACAAGGTCGCCAAGCCCAAGAAAGAGAACGCCTGGTCTCCCGCCCAGTCCGCCGAGTTGTACGGCGTCGACCAGTGGGGACACGGCTTCTTCGGCGTGAACAAAAAGGGCCACGTGACCGTGAAGCTTCAGGACGACAACGGCGGCTCCGATGTCTCCCTCCACGACATTATCGAAGGCCTGCGCGACCGCGGCACGGACCTGCCCGTGCTGCTACGCTTCCGCGACCTCCTGCACTCGCGCATCCGTGAGCTCAACGAATCCTTCCGCCAGGCGATCAAGGACACCGGCTATCGCGGCGAATACCGCGGCGTCTATCCGATCAAGGTGAACCAGCAGCGACAGGTGATCGAGGAGATCTCCGAATTCGGGAAGCAATACCACTACGGCCTCGAAGCCGGCTCCAAGCCGGAGTTGATCGCCGCGCTGGCCCACATGCATGACACCGAGGCCTACATCGTCTGCAACGGCTACAAGGACGAGGAGTTCATCGACCTCGCCCTGCATGCCCAGAAGATGGGCCTCAAGGTCATGCTGGTGTTGGAGATGCCGACCGAGCTCGATCTGATCCTTGAGCGCTCCCGGAAACTGGGCGTGCTGCCAAACCTCGGCGTGCGCGTCCGGCTTTCCACCCGCGGCTCCGGCCACTGGGCGGAAAGCGCTGGCGACAAGTCGGTCTTCGGCCTGAGCGCCACCCAGGTCATCGAAGTGGTGGACCGTCTCAAGGAGGCAGGTTACCTCGGCTGCCTGCGCATGCTCCACTACCATCAGGGCAGCCAGATCCCGAACATCGCGGCGATCCGTGAGGGTGCGACCGAAGTGGCGCGGATGTATTGCGATCTGGTCAAGGAAGGCGCACCCATGGGTGTGCTCGACATCGGCGGCGGCATGGCGGTCGACTACGATGGCTCGCACACCAATTTCCACTCCTCCTGCAACTACTCGATCCTCGAGTACTGCACCGACGTCATCGAGACGATCATGCAGATCTGCGACAAGGCCGGCGTGACACATCCGAACCTGATCTCGGAGTCCGGTCGCGCGATCGTCGCCTACTACTCGGTGCTCGTCTTCAACGTGCTCGACGTTTCTACCGTGCAGACGACGGAGAATGCGCCGCCCGTGCCGGAACAGGCGCCGCAAAACCTCTTCAACCTGATCGCGGTCAACAAGGACCTCAGCAAGCGCAACCTCCAGGAGTGCTTCAACGACGCGGTCTACTACCGCGACCAGGTCCGCGCCCAGTTCTTCTACGGCGCCGCCACACTGCGCGAGCGCGGGCTCGCCGAGGCGTGGTTCTGGCACATCATGACCCGCATTTCCAAGCTGATCCTGGAGCTGGAAATCGTGCCGGAAGACCTGCGCGAACTTTCCGACACGCTGGTCGATTTCTATTACTGCAACTTCAGCTTGTTCCAGAGTCTGCCCGACTCGTGGGCGATCAAGCAGCTCTTCCCGGTCCTTCCGATCCATCGTCTCGACGAGCGACCGCGCCAGCGTGGCGTGATCGCCGACATCACCTGTGACTGCGACGGCAAGATCGACCGCTTCATCGACCGCGAGGACGAAAAGAAGGTGCTGCCGCTCCACGACATCAAGCCGGGCGAGCCCTATTACATCGCGACCTTCCTGGTCGGAGCCTATCAGGAGACCCTGGGCGACCTGCACAACCTGCTGGGCGACACGAATGTCGTCGGCGTGCACCTCGAAGACGGCAAGCCGGTCTACACTCACGAAGTCGAGGGCGACACCGTGGCGGACGTGCTTTCCTACGTGGAATACGACCCGAAGGAACTGGTCGGCCGCTTCCGCGCCTTCGCCGAGAAAGCCGTGGCGCAGGGCCGGATCTCGCCGAAGGAGCGCCGCGAGGTGCTAGACCTCTACCGCACCGGCTTGGCGGGCTACACTTACTTCGAGGGCTGAGCGAGCGCTTGCCCCCGGCGGTAGCGGCGGCTAACACCCGTGGATGCTGCCATCGATTCAAGCGCTGCTGGTGCTCCAAGACCGCGACCGCCGCCTGCGTACCCTCGCCGAAGACCTCGCCAAGATCCCCAAGGACGAGACCCGGGCGAAGGACAAGCTCGCCGGCGACAACGCCGCCGTTGCCAAGGCCAAGGAGGGAGTACAGGCGAACGAGATCGAGATCAAGAAGGTCGAACTCGATGTCGGCACCCGCAAGACCACCATCATCCGCCTCAAGACCCAGCAGTTCGAGACTCGCAAGAACGACGAATTCACCGCACTCGGCAATGAAATCGTCCGCTACGAGAAGGAAGTGGACGGGCTCGAAACCAAGGAGCTGGAGCTGATGGAGCGCGCCGACGTCCTCCGCGCCACCCTTTCCGCAGCCGAAGCCGCACTCGCCAAGACCAAGAAGCTCGTGGACGAGGACCTGGTGGCACTCGCCGAACGCAAGAAGCGGCTCGAAGCCGACTTCGCTGAAGTTCAGGCCGAGCGCAACCGCCTTGCCGCCGACGCTCCTGAGGCCCTGCTCCCGCTTTACGAGCGACTGCTCAAGATCAAGAACGGCGTCGCCATCGTGCCCGTCACCGCCGGCAAGTGCAGCGGCTGCCACATCAAGCTGGTCGCCTCCACCTTGGTGAAGGTGAAGGCGGGAGCGGAAGGCGTGCAGTGTGAAAGCTGCGGACGCCTTCTTTACGACGGCGAATGAAGCCTCAGTTCGCGCCAGCGCCGGAATAGAAGATCTTCCGGCGCTCCTCGAGCACCACCAGCCAGTTCATCATCGTGATCGGCGGCAGCTCCGCCGGATGAGTGATGGGGCGCAGGTTGACGTCGATATTGCCGGCGGCAGCCTTCGTCTCGCTGGCCATCTTGAAGTCGAGCACATGCACAGGGGTGGCTGCGGGATTCGCGCCATCGTCGCCCTTGAGGTGACCGATCTGCCCGGCCACCTCGACCTTGAAAGGATCGAAATCCGTGCCGTAGCGCTTCTCTGGAGCAAAGAGCGAGGCGGGTGGATAGAACGGAGCCACCAGTCCAGAGCCCGCAGGTACTGTCGTGGGCACCACATTGAAATCGTCGCCGATGTAGAGCCGCAGATTCGTCACAAGTGAGAAACCTTTGGTATACTCCGTGAGATCGTCACACTCGGTCATCAGCACCCCGTAGTCGTCGTCGGTGCAGGGGGTCGTGTTCGGTTTGAAGGCGATATTTCCGATCCCCGTGCTGTCGTAATCGACGTTGATACAAATCGAGTTGTTAACGTCCAGTCCGTCCGCTTGGAGCGAGGTGAGGAAGGCCTTCATGCGCTTCGGATAATACGCGATACAGGGCTTCGAGCCGCCTCCAGGAAGTGGAAGCGACTTCATTTCGAACGGATAAGAGGGCCGGAAGTAACCTTTCTTCGGCGTTCCCACCAGGGGATCGCCGAAGGTGGCGTTGTTGAAGGTGACGCTACCGGTGACCCCGCTCTTGTAGTAGAAGTTACCACCGACACCGTATGCCACGTCCACCACGGTGGTTCCGAAGTTGTAGCTCTGATTCTCGTCTGCAACCGCGATATAGCCCGACGCGAGACCGCTCACAGGCCCTCTGTCCAGAGGAATGACCAGACCACGGTCGAGCCGCCTGGCGCCGCCCTTGTAATAGTCGAAGCGCAGTTCCGTCACTGTGCGGTTGATCGGGTTGGTCGCGCTCACCACCTGCTTGATATCGAGACGCATCGCGCACTGCTGGGCACCCACCGAGTAGTTGTGCCAAGGTGTCGGGGAAAGGGAACCGGTGCTCTGGTTGTCCAGGATTGCGTGGTAGGGGATACGATCGAAGAACTCTTGGCCGCGATTGATGGAGACGAAAGCCGCACGGGCCGAATCGGACGCCAAGGCCACCGGCATGTAGGATCCCGTGGTCACTTCATATTGTTCGCGCACCCCGGGCGTCATCGGATTTCCATCGATCGCGTTCGCGCCGACGGTCACATCGGAGCCGAGATTCAGGCCGCGGCGAGCCATCACACGGTCCACGTGCATGCCGCCTTCCACTTGGGCACGCGTTGCATAGATCCCGCCCTGGATATTGGCGTGTTGCCATGGTGTGCCGTCGGCATGCTTGCCGATCGAAGTGAAGGCCTCTGCGGAAATGGCCAGCTGCGAGGGAATCTCGTAAATCGAAAGGATGAAGTCCCGCTCGCCGATCTGGGAATCTCCACGGGAGTAACTCTTGAGCAGGCCGGCGTGTTCGCCGAGGTGGAGGCTGAAGGCCCACCAGTTCCGCTTCGCCACGAAAAGCTGGCCCGGAGCACAGTAACCGAAGCGAATTTCCGGATAGGGAATCTTGGTATAGAGCGGATAGCTGCTCACCGGAACCGTCAGGCTGCTCTGAGCCAGGTTCCCATACACCTTGGCGGTGCTGATGATGGGATAAACCGGATCACGGCTGGTCACGTTACTATTGACGGTTTCCAAGGGGGCCGGGTATCCGGTCCCAAGGGAACGTCCGATGCCGGGCGAAACCAAGCCGGACTCGGGGTCGATCGCATCAAAGACTTTCTCGATGTTAGACGCCTTGATCACATTCCCGTTGGCATCCTTCACGTCATCGGTCTGGACGGCGATGTCCCCGGAGTTTGCCAAGATCGCGTTCGATCCGCCGATCTGCGTAGCAAGGGCCGTCGTGATCGACCCGCGCGTGCCTGCTTGGTCGAGCGCATCGGAAAAGATGTTCTTCCAGCGCAGCGAATCACGCTGGGGACCACTCGAGTTGGAATTGGCCTGCATGGCCCGCATGGCCCGGTTGGGCACGATGTTCACGATCCCTCGCAAAATGGTGTCTTCCTTCTCCTGGTAGTCTACCCGGAGTTGGGTCTCCTTTTGAACGGATTGTGAAGCCCCGGCAAACTTGTAGGCACTCATGGTCAGCCCGGTCAGCAAGGCCCCGACCATGATGACCATCAGGTAAGAGACATATCCCCTCTTTCCGACACGTGATGGAAATCGTGTTTTCATAGCTGCGTTGCTCCCGAATAGATCACTTGCTCACGGTTCGGCCCGGTGACACGAACCCTCAGGATACCCTGCTCAATCGAAAAGCGGACATTGGTCGGTCTCTTGGAAAGAGCCCATGATGGCGCTCCAAGCACCCCCGAGGTATTCACCATCCGGTAGTAGAGCCCGCTGCCCGTTCCCGGGTTCTCAAAGGAAAGCACGGAGGCGCGGAAGGTGCCGTTCGGCTCCTTGAAGCGGAGCATGATGACCGGAGCATCCGTCATTACCTGCGCCCGTCCCCCGACCAGATCATCCACGCTCGCGTAAAGCCGGTAGCTGTCGGCATTGCCGACGACCTTCACGATGTAGTTGTTCAGCATCGGCGCCTCGGTCACCAGGAAGTTCTGGACGCGGAAGATCTTCAGGAACGCCAGTTGCTGATTCACCATCGCCATGATGATCGCGGAGATGATCACTCCGACGGACATGGCCAGCGTCAATTCAATCAACGTATACCCGCGAGCGCGGGATTTCCGGATCGCGGCTTTCATTGTGAGCGGACGACAGTTCGGGATTTCAAATAGGTGCGACCGCCAAGATCATAGCGGATGACGCTCTGGAAGCGCCACACCTCCATGCCAGAAGGGTTCGTCGTCGCATCACCGCCGGAACCCAGGTTGTTGGTGTCTGCATAGCGCGTCCGCGTCACCGTGCCCATGATCGGGGTATCGCCCGGCAGCCTGCCGAGCTCCACCACGGTCGTGGCAACACTCGGCTGGGCTGGCCACAGCGACTGCGCACCAGTCAGATCGGCGAAGGGCAAACGCTGTGCCGCAGACTTTTCATAGGTCAGATAGGCATCGGTTATCGATTGCTGCAGCGTCCACTGGCGCGGCGAGGTCACATTGAGCGAGAGCTTCAGGAGTGTCAGTCCGAGCACGGTCAGCAAGGCCATCGAAATGGCGGCTTCCACGAGCAAGGAACCACCCTTCCCGCTTGCAGGCTTGCGACGGCGTCGGAAAAGAGAGAAACCGCGGCCGTGCGAACCTTCATCCGCTGCCTTGTCATCGCCCTGCTCGGCTGGGCACGGCTGCACGCTCAAGCGGTGCTGGAGCCGCCTTTCGGCCTGCGCTGGGGAGATACTCCCGAAAAATTGATCGACTGGGCTTCCCGACATTCTCTGGACGTTAACATTTCGCTTCCCGGGGATCAACCCGCACTTCGAATTGTTAAAATTTCCCCCAGGCAAGGCAATCTTCCGGGCGCCGCCGCCCAAGCTTTGGAAGGTCGCTTCCACAGCGGCCGGCTCTTCGAGGTCACCGTCCACTACCGCGATCCGGCGGCGAAGGCCGACGAGATGGAGATCCGTTTCAACAAACTCAAAAAGGAACTCACCGGCGAATACGGCGCGCTTTCGGCCAACCGCCAGGACCGCACCATCAAGGACCAGTTCGCCACGCGTACCCTCTCCTTCCACCGCGAACCCGTGAAAGGATTGTTCCTGCTGCTGGCCTACACCGAGATCGAAGACCAGCTCCGCCAGACCCGCGAGGCGACGTTCTCGCTCCTCTATCGGAACGACAACCTTCGGCAGGATCTCGAAAAGCTCGCCGTCCCCGGCGGGCAGATGCCCGGTGGGAACGGAAAGTGACGGAGGTGGAAGGACCATGGCGACTATGGGCTTTCCCCGCAAAGCGGAGTGGATGTTTTAGTCGGTGATCGTGGTCACCGAGCCGTTCATTTGGATCGTGCGATCGAGCCTGAAGGTCACATAGGCGAGCC
>Ga0307409_100001657_pt1 | contig 11176 bp, 10 predicted proteins | sample 322Ometagenome_2_FD_203888 | JGI IMG/M metagenome (GOLD analysis project Ga0307409, IMG submission 203888) | Maize rhizosphere microbial communities from greenhouse at UC Davis, California, United States - 322HYB-O-2 | ecosystem: Host-associated > Plants > Roots > Rhizosphere > Soil | place...
CAGCCCCACCTGAACGTGAGGGCGGTGGCCAGCACCTATTAACAATGATCGTCGCCGGCGAGCAGCGCCATGGAGGTCACGACCGTTATTGTTGGAACGACATTCCCCTACCCTACCTGGCACAAGCGCGCCGAGGAGATCCACGACCGACTCGGCGGCTACCGCCGCGCCCTCAACAGACAGCGAGCGCGCCAACGTGACAGAACACTAGGGCCTGGATGCCCGTTGGGCGTCGTAACAGCAAGCTAGATGACGGTGAAACCGCAAAACGGCAGAGCCGAACTACGGCTGGGCTGCCTGACCGTCCGTTGAGTGCTCCTGACGAATCGACAGCGCTGGTCAGCTAGCGGATGGCCTCGAAGCGACAGGGTGCAGGCTATGGCGATATGAGGCTTGGGTGCTGGGAGATTGCTGGCAGGCCCGGCATCAGCTCGGCTGTCAGGGCCGTGGGCGGTCCTGGTCGATCCGGGTCGCGCCACCACCGTCTGACTGGCCACGTTCGGCCCGGTCACGTTCAGCCGGGTCACGGTCGTCCGCTTCACGGGTCGGGGCATTGGCACCACGGTCGTAGGTGGTGGGCTGATCGCGGTCTGGGCCGTACTTGGGGCTGGCCGCCCGGCGGGTCAGCTTGGTGTGCCATCGCTCACCGAGCATCCCGCCAAGCAAGGCGCCAACCAGCATGGCGGCAAGCGAGCCGATTCCGGCCAGGGTGCCGACGTCGCTCCACTCGGCCCCGGTGGTGGGAATTCCCAGGCTGCGCAGGTTGCCGCGGATCGCGCTGGTGTCGGTCTGGGTCGCGGCGATGGCCGCGATGAGGGCCACGATGACCAGGGCGAGGATACACACAGCAAGGCCGTGGATCGGCCCGGCCCGGCGGGCCATCCGGCCGGCCACATAGCCGCCGAACAGATAGGCCAGCAGCAAGACCACGGCGGCGACGATGGCACTGCCCACCCCCAACTCGGCCCAGTTGTTGGCGCTCAGGTCGGTGTTGAGGCCGATCGCGGCGGCCGCCGCAGCCGCCAGGGCGGCCAGCACGGCGAAGGCGCCGTACGCGACCAGCACCCCAGCGAGCACGCTAATGAAGGACAGCTTGCCGATGCCGGCCTCGCGAGTCAGCGCGGCCCGGTCACGACCGGTCTCGATAGGGTCAGAGGCGCTCATGGGACCTCCTCAAACCAGAAGCGGGAGGTGGCTACAACGTGGGCGCGGCAACGCCGCTCAGTTACGGGCGCCGGTCGTCGCGCACATCGGTGTCGCCCTCGTCGACCTCGATCTGCTCCTTGCGGATCTGCTCGCCAACTTGACGCTCTTCGGTCACGGTGTCGGTGTCCAGGCGCACCCGCTCCCGGGGCACGACCTCCTTGTCAACCACGGGCCGCTCCTCGTGCAGGACGACCTCGTGCTCGGACTCGGTGAGCTCGGGGCCGCTGGTGGCCGCGTCCAGGTTGGCGTCGGTGACCGGCTCACGCTCCAGCCGGACCTCCTCCCGCCGCACCGGCACGGTCTGGGTGACCTCCTCTGTGGTCACGTACTTGCGCAGCCGCACCCGCCCGCGCTCGCGGGTCTCGGTGCCGACCCGCAGCTCCTCCTCCGACCGGGTCATCGCCTGATCGACGCCTCGGCCGGCCGTGTCGTCGCCCGCCTGGCGCCCGCCGGAACCCGCGTCGGCGGGCCGGTCGACCACCTCGGTCCCTGGCTGGGGCTGCGCCGTCCGGCCCGCCTCGGCGGCGCCGTAGTCCAGGCCGTAGTGGCGCCACAGTTGCTGCTCTTCAGCCTCGGACAGGTGCTGGTCGGCCTCGACGCGTGGGGCGTCCTTGACCAGCTGCTTGTCATAGGGCACTTGGACGTCGTTGTTGCGCTGGCTGGCCTGTGCGATTGGCACGAAGGTGGACTTGGTGCCGAACAGGCCAGTCTTGACCAGTGCCCACTCCGGCTCCCCGGACTGGTCGTCGGCGTAGATGCCCTCGATGCTGCCGATACGGTCGCCGTCGCCGTCGACCATGGTGCGGCCCTGCCAGCCACGGACGGTGTCGATGTCGGGCATGAGCATGCTCCTTCGCTGCTGCGCTCCTTGCGAGAGCGTCAGGGGATGTCGATGCCAGGACCAGACCGGCCGCCGCTGCTGCGGCGTCGCAGCAGGCTAGCCATCTACCGACCCGGCAAACCCTCACAAACGCAGTCCGGCGCGCGCTGTCCTGGCCGACCCGCCGAATCCTCCACGCATCCGGTAGCGAACGCCTAGCGGGGATATCCCGAGGCCGGTACCAGTGTGCGAGGATGGGCGCCCATGGGTAGCACACGGATGAAGATCGAGGAGCGCATCGATGTCGAGGCGCTCCTCACGAGCATCGGGTCGCTGCAGGATCTCCAGTTCCGGCAGCGGGGCCTCGAGCCGGCCATGCAGCAGGTCGTCGACGCGGCCAAGGCGCTGTTCCGCGCTGATGGGGCCGGGTTGATGCTGATCGGCGAGGGCGAGGTGCTGCGCTGGGTGACCGCCTCCGACCCGCGCGCCCAGGTCATGGAGGCGGCCCAGGAGCGGCTCGGTGAGGGCCCCTGCGTGGAGGCGTTCGAGAAGGGCAGCCTCCAGCTGATCCCGGACACCGCCGCCGAAGAACGCTGGCCCGAGCTGACCAGGGTGTTGCGCCACGATGGGGTCCACGCCGTCCTGAGCGTGCCGGTCCAGGTGGCCCAGGGCACGGTCGGCAGCCTCAACTTCTACCTGGCCGAGCCCCACGAGTGGGACCACAGCGAGCGCAACGCGGCCGAGGTCTACGGGCGTCTGGCCGGCGCCCTGCTCGGCAGCGCGCTTACCGCCGAGCTTCAGGGCCGGCTGATCGACCAGCTCCAGTGGGCCCTTGACCACCGGATTCTGATCGAGCAGGCCAAGGGCGTGCTGATGGGCCGCGAGGGCATCCCGGCGGACGTCGCCTACCAGCGCATGCGGTCGGCGGCCAGGTCCTCGCGGCGACCGGTGGCCGAGGTGGCCCAGATCGTCGTCGACGGCGGACCCTGGGGGCTGGCCAGGAAGGGCTCCTGAGCAAGCACCCGGGTGCCGGCCGCCAGAGAAGCTCGGCCGGCACCCGGACAGGCGTCGCCGCTAGTGTCCGCTGCGACTCCGCTCCCGACGGCCTTTGCTGGAGGGGCTGGGCTCCGGCGACGACGACCCGCCGCCGTCCCGCCCGCTGCCCTCCACCGGGCCGGCCTCGGGTGGTTGCGACCGCGTCCCGCCGTGGCCCGCGCCGGCTTCCGGTCCGGCCACGGTCGGGGGCGCCTGGCCAGTCCCCTGCTCCGGCCGCTCGCCGACCTCTGGCCCACCGGCCTCGGCCCGGGGCTGACCCTCGGGGCCACCTTCCTCGCCTCTAAGCTGCCGGAGCCGGTCGCTGGCGGTGCCGGCGGCCTTGTCCAAGCCGGCCTCGAGGCCGGACCGGACCTTGCCGGTCAACTCACGGACCTCGGGCCGCTCGGCCAACCGGCGGGTGGCCTCGGCGATCCGCTCATAGCGCTCGCGACCAGCCCTGGCCCCCAGGACGTACCCGGCGGCCAGCCCGGCCAGCAGCTTCAGGTTGCCTGCCATACGTCTCCTCCTCTTGCTCGGTTTTCTCGGCTGCAAGGTCTGGGTTGGGACCGGGACACGCCGCCCGGCCCTGGCCGCGGCCCGCCCTGCCGCGACCATGGGCAGGGCCGCCGTCCCGGCCAGGGCACGCAGCCGCCGACGACGACGCCGCCGACGCAACGTTCCAGCGGGCACGGCGAGCACCGACCCGACAACCCGGCCGACGGCGGCGGCCAGGCCGGACGGCCGCTCTCGCCGGCGACGCCGGGCCAGCCACACGCCGCCGACCACTGAGGAGGCGGCCGCGCCAGCGACCAGCAACCTCCGGCCACGGGGAATCCCAACCCCGGGCAGGCTGGCGGCCCGCTCGCGAGCCCAATCCAGCCCTTGCCGCAGGCGCGCGGGTGGGCTGCCTCCCGGCATCCGCCTGGCACTTCCCCAGCGCAGTTCCGGGGCGCCGCCGTAGTGGCCATGCAGCCGAGCGGTGTCCTCCTTGGACAGCCGCCGACCGGGACGGATGGCCGGGGCATCGGCGACCAGCGCCCGCTGGACAGGGACACCGATCTGGTCCTGCTGCTCGGTGGCATCGACCAGCGGCACGAAGACCAGACGATCCTCCCGCCCGCTGGCCACCACGGCCCACTCAGGCTCCCCACTGACCAGGTCCAGGTAGATGTGCACGATATGGCCGAGCGGGGCGCCCTCGCGGTCCACCAGGGGCTTGTCTCGCCAGGCGCGGGCCGTCTCGATCGAAGGTCTGGGCATGGCCCTCACTGCTCCCCGTCCGGCTGGTCCACCTCAACCTGCTCCTTACGGACCGGCTCTGAGACATGCTCTTGGTCGCGGATGACCTCCTTGCCGATCCGTACGCGCTCTTTGGGCACCACACGCTTGTTGACCACCGGCTGCTCCTCGCGCAGCTCGATGGTCCGCTCGTCCGCTGACAGCTCGGCGTCGCGGTCGCCTTCACCGGCCGTGATCGGCTCGCGCTGGACGCGCAGCTCCTCCCGCTCGACCGGGACAGTCCGGCGCTGCTGCTCGGTGACGACCTGCTTGCGGACGCTGGCCTGGCCGCGCGGTACCTGCTTGGTGTCGACCTCCAGCTCTTCCTCGGAGCGGGTCAGCGCCTGCTGGCCGGCGCGCTCCCGCTGGTGGCCGGCGGCGTCCGCACCAGCAGCGGCGGGTGCGGCGGTTGGAATGGCGGCCGGGCCCTCGGCCAGCCGGAGGACCTCCTGGGCCTTCAGCACGAAGTCGTTGATGGCCAGGTCGCGGATGGTCTTGACCCCGAACGCCTTGCGCAGGGCCTCGCCGCCCCGCTTGCCAAGCCCGCGCAGGGCCTCGACCGGGGCGTCGGGCAGCTCGTGGATGTCGCGGTCCTCGTATCGACTGTCGACGTACTCCCGTGTCTGGGCAGCTCCCATGGCTGGATCGCCTCCCTGGTGATCCGGATGGTGCGCCGGGCGCGCCGGAATCGGCGCCGGGCGGCGCGAGGGGTGAGCGCTTCGACCTCCGCGGGCAGCCAGTGGCTGCGTTCGACGCGGCGCAGGACGGGTGCGGTCCTGCTCGGAAGGCGGCATCGCCGTCTTGGAGGATATGCAGGACGACCGTAGTCCAAACCTGCGACAGCGGCCAGAGATGGTCGGTGTGAGCGAACGGTTGGCGGGGACGCACCGGGTGATCATGCAGGCGCAGAAGCGGTCCTCCGGAAGCTCACGAGCCGCCGCGCGAGCTCCTGGCGCTGACCGCGGCCTGGGCGCTGCCGATCCCCAGGTCGGCGGCGGCCAGAGTGAGCGACCAGACATGGGCGCCAACCTGGCAGGGACGGTCCGGCGGTCGTTCCCCCGGGCCTGGCGGTGAGCGGCGCCCCCACGGCTCCCCCCGCCGCCGCCCCCCGCCGCTCATTTCCTGTATCGCGCGAGCCGGTCCGCCATGACGCACTAACCGGATGCCGGGCCCCAGTCGGCCGGCTTCCGTTCCCACTCGGCACTCCGCCAAGGCACTGGATGCATGTTCCGCCGGACGGCTCCACCTCGACCCTGTCGAGCCCTGACCTACGCCGTGAGGCGCCGCTGATTGGCCCTTGTTTGACCCGAATCACCCTGTTACGGTCGCGTTCCAGTTGTTGGGATCGGTTCCCGTTGGGTGGGACACAGGGGAGGAGCGCCGAATGCAGCGTGCGCGGTTCCTGGCAGGTTGGGTGCTGCTGTTGGTGGCCATGGTCGCCCTGGCGGGCTGCGGGTCGACCACCGACAGCGGCGGTGACGGTGACGGTGGTGGCGGTGGTGCGGCCGCCGGGGGCCTGCCCAAGCTGGCTCAGAAGGACAACTACACGGTCTGCTTCCCCCAGACCGAGGAGAACAACCCGTGGCGGCTCGCCCAGACGGCGAGCATCAAGGAAGAGGTCCAGAAGCGCGGCTGGAAGCTCGTCTACACCAACGCCGCCGGGTCGGCGGCCAAGCAGGTCGCCGACGTGCAGTCCTGCATCGCCCAGAAGGTGGATGTGATCTGGCTGCCCCCGCGGGAGGAGAAGCCGCTGGCCGTGGCCGTCAAGTCGGCCAAGCAGGCCGGCATCCCGGTGTTCCTGCTCGACCGCAACGTCGACCAGAGCCTGGCCAAGGCGGGCGAGGACTACGTCGCCTTCATCGGCTCCGACTTCATCGAGGAGGGCAAGCGGGCCGCCGACTGGCTGATCAAGGAGACTGGCGGCAAGGCCAACATCATCCAGCTGCTCGGGACCTCCGGGGCCTCGCCGGCCAACGACCGCCGCAAGGGCTTCGAGGACGCCATCAAGGGCCAGTCGGGCATGAAGGTCCTGGCCTCCCAGGACGGCGACTTCAACCGTGACAAGGGCCGCCAGGTGATGGAGACCCTGCTCCGGGCCCACCCGAACGTCGACGCCGTCTACGCCCACAACGACGAGATGGCCATCGGCGCCATCGCCGCCCTCAAGGCCGCTGGCCGCAAGCCGGGCCAGGACGTGACCGTGGTCTCGATCGACGGCGAGCGGGCCGCCCTGGAGGCGATCGTCGACGGCGAGCTGGGGGCCAGCGTCGAGTGCAACCCGCGGTTCGGGCCCAAGGCGGCCGAGACGACCGTGGCCTACGCCGGCGGTCAGACGATCGCTCCCAAGATCATCAACCCCGACAAGTTCTTCGACGCGTCCAACGCCAAGGAGAACATCGCCGCGGCCTACTGAGCATGACCGCCACCGGCCCCCTCCTCCAGATGGAGGGGATCAGCAAGGCCTTCCCCGGGGTCCGCGCCCTGGAGGAGGCCTCGCTGACGGTCGGGCGGGGTGAGGTGCACGCCGTCATGGGCCAGAACGGCGCCGGCAAGTCGACGCTGATCAAGATCCTGACCGGGGCCTACCGCCGCGACGCCGGCACCGTCACCCTCGACGGCGAGGCGGTCGACTTCCACTCCCCCCAGCAGGCCCAGGCAGGCGGCGTCAGCACCATCTACCAGGAGGTCAACCTGGTCGGGTTCCGCTCGGTGGCCGAGAACATCTTCCTCGGCCGCGAACCCCGCCGCCTTGGCCTCATCGACCGCCGGCGCATGCACGCCGAGGGTCGGCGGCTGCTGGAGCGCCTGGGGGTTGAGGCCGACGTGTCCCGGCCCCTTGGCTCGATCAACGTCGCCCTCCAGCAGATGGTGGCCATCGCCAGGGCCATCTCCTTCGAGTCCCGGCTGGTGGTGATGGACGAGCCGACCTCGTCACTCGACGAGGCCGAGGTGGCCACACTGTTCGGCGTCATCCGCCAACTCAAGGCGGACGGGGTCTCGGTCATCTTCGTCAGCCACCGCCTGGACGAGGTCTACGCCATCTGCGACCGGGTCACGATCATGCGCGACGGGCGCACCGTCGACGACTGCGCGGTGGCCGACATCAGCCGGCTGGAGCTGGTCGCCCGCATGCTCGGCAAGGACCTGGCCGAGGTCCGCCGCTCGGGGGTCACCGGCTTCACCGACGCCACCCACCACGCCGAGCGACGGCTGCTGGAAGCCCGCGGGCTGCGAGGCGCCGGCCGCACCTTGCAGCACGCCGACGTAGCCGTCCGGGCCGGCGAGATCGTCGGCCTGGCCGGCCTGCTCGGGTCGGGGCGCACCGAGCTGGCCCGGGCGATCTTCGGGGCCGACCCGGTGGAGGCCGGCGAGCTCGAGGTCGACGGGCGGCCGGTGCGGTTCGGCTCCCCGGCCGACGCCATCCGGGCCGGGATCGGCCTGGCCCCCGAGGACCGCAAGACCGAGGGGATCGTGCCCGAGATGTCGGTGCGCGAGAACTTGACCCTGGCCCTGCTGCCGGCCATCTCCCGCTACGGCGTGGTCGACCGCCGCCGCCAGCAGGAGGTCGTCGACCGGTTCATCCGGCGCCTGGACATCAAGACCACCGGCCCCGACCAGAAGATCCGCGAGCTGTCGGGCGGCAACCAGCAGAAGGTGCTGCTGGCCCGCTGGCTCTGCCTCGACCCGCGGCTGCTGCTGCTGGACGAGCCGACCCGGGGGATCGACGTCGGGGCCAAGGGCGAGATCCAGGCCCTCATCAACGAGCTGGCCGACAACGGTCTTGGCGTGCTGATGATCTCCTCGGAGCTGGAGGAGCTGGTCGAGGGCAGCGACCGGGTGGTGGTGCTGCGCGACGGGCGAACCGTGGCCGAGCTGCCCCATGCGGCGATCACCGAGGACGCCATCATGGCCGCCATGGCCGAGAGCCCGGCCGCCGGCGACAACGAGCGCGACGGTGGCTAGGGCCAGCGAGACGGCCGCGGTCGGCTCCCCCGGCCGGGCCCGGGCCTGGCCACGGGACGTCCGCGACCTCGGGCAGACCTACGGCGCCGCCGCTGCCCTGGCCCTGCTGGTGCTCTACAACGCCGTCTTCACCGACCGGTTCCTGACCACCGACAGCATCTACGTCAACCTGACCCAGGTCGCCCCCATCGTCATCGTCGCCATGGGGATGACCGTGGTCATCGCCACCGGTGGGATCGACCTGTCGGTCGGCTCCCTGATGGCCATCGCCGGGGCCCTGGCCCCACTGATCTTCCTCAGCGACCTGCCGTTCGGGGTCGCGCTCGCCTTTGTCGTCCCCGTCCTCGTCACCGGCGCCTTCGGGCTGTTCAACGGCGTGCTCATCACCCGCTTCGGGTTCCAGCCGATCATCGCCACCCTGGTGCTGTTCATCGCCGGGCGCGGCATCGCCCAGGTGCTGACCAACGGCGAGCTCCAGCCGTTCCGCAACCCGGCCTTCCAGTACATCGGCCTCGGGCGGGTGCTCGGCATCCCCTTCCAGGTGCTGCTCATGCTGGCCATCTTCGCCGTCGTGGCCTGGACCGTCCGCACCACCCGCTTCGGCCGCCAGGTCCTGGCCATCGGCGGCAACGAGGCCGCCGCCCGCCTCGCCGGCGTACCCGTCAACCGGGTCAAGCTGGCCGTCTACGGGATCAGCGGCCTGCTGGCCGGCGTGGCCGGGCTGATCGTCATCGCCATCAACTCCTCCTCGGACGCCAACCAGGTCGGCCTCAACGTCGAGCTGGCGGCCATCGCCGCCGTGGCCGTTGGCGGCACCCCGCTCACCGGCGGCCGGGCAACCGTCGTCGGGACCCTGATCGGCGCCCTCATCCTCCAGCTGCTGCGGTTCACCCTCCTGTCCCACGGGGTCCCGGACGCGGTCGCCCTGGTGGTGCAGGCCGCCATCATCGTCGGGGCCGTCTTCCTCCAGCGCCAACGCCAGACCTGACCAAGGGAACCGCCATGGCCACCACCTCCGCCCCGGCCCGCTCCGTCACCCGCGCCCGCCTGGCCGGCCTCGTCCAGGGCCAGGGGGCGCTGATCGCCCTGGCCCTGCTGGTGCTCTTCGGGGCCCTGCGCTACGACAACTTCCTGTCCCCCTACAACGTCACCAGCTTCCTGGCCAACAACGCCAAGTTCGGGCTGATCGCCCTGGGCATGACCTTCGTCATCATGACCGGCGGCATCGACCTGTCCGTTGGGGCCGTGGCCGCCCTGGCCAGCGTCGTCGCGGCCATGGTGAGCGAGTACGGCCTGGTCGCCGGGATCGCCGTCCCGGTGCTCGTCGGGGTGGTCATCGGCCTGGTCAACGGGTCGCTGGTCGCCTGGGGACGGCTCCAGCCGTTCATCGTCACCCTGGCCATGCTGCTGGCCGCCCGCGGCCTGGCCTTGACGGTGGCCGGCAACCAGTCGGTGGCGGTCGACTTCGAGAGCGGCTTCACCGCCCTGGGCACGACCACCCTGCTCACCCTGGCCGCGCCCATCTGGATCTTCGGCGCGGCCTACCTGCTGGGCGTGCTGGTGCTGGGCCGGACCCCGTTCAGCCGCCACGTGCTCGCCATCGGCGACAACGAGGAGACGGCCCGGCTCATGGGCCTGCGCGTCGAGCGGGTCAAGCTGCTGGTGTACGCCCTGAGCGGCGGCCTGGCCGGCATGGCCGGGGTCCTGCTGGCCGCCCAGTACGGCGCCGGGCAGCCGGCCGAGGGGGTCGGCTGGGAGCTGACCGCGATCGCGGCCGTGGTCGTCGGGGGAACGCTGCTCACCGGCGGGCTCGGGTCGGTGGTGGGGACGCTGTGGGGGGTCCTGCTGCTCGGCCTCATCTTCAACGTCCTCAACTTCGAGAACGGGCGGGGCGTGATCAGCCTCAGCCCGTACTGGCAGTCGATCGTGCTCGGGGGGTTCCTGCTGGTCGTGGTGCTGCTCCAGAACCGCCTGGCCGTCCGTCAGACGTGAGCGCCGCCGACGCCGGCCGGCCCGGGGAGCGGTCTGGGACGCTGGAGCGGGGACTGCGGCTGCTCCAGTTCTTCGCCGCCGCCGGGGAGGCGACCCCGGCCGAGGCGGCCAAGGCCACCGGCCTGAGCCGCAGCGCCACCTACCGGATCGCCGACAGGCTGCGGGGCTGGGGATTCCTGGAGCTGAACCCGGCCACCGAGGCCCTGCGGCTGGGGTCGGAGGCGGTCCGCCTGGGCATGGCCGCCCTGACGTCGCTTGAGGTGACCCGGGTGGCCCCGCCGCACCTGCGGGCCCTGGCCGACCAGACCCGGGAGACGGTCAACCTGGCCGTGGTCGACGGCGACGCCGTCGTCTACATCCACAAGGAGGAGGGGACGCTGGCGGTCAAGATGGCCGCCCAGCTCGGCGCCCGCCGGCCGCTGCACTGCACCGCCCTGGGCAAGGCCTACCTGGCCGCCCTCCCCCGCCAGGAGCTGGAGGCCCGGCTGGGCGGGCTGGAGCTGACCCGCTTCACCGCCGGCACCATCACCGACCCGGCGGCCCTTGAGGCCGAGCTGGACCGGGTCCGTCAGCGGGGCTACGCCGTCGACGCCGAGGAGGTCGAGGAGGGGGTGTACTGCCTGGGGGCGGCCGTCCGTGATCACCGGCAACTCCCGGTGGCCGCCATCAGCGTGGCCGGGCCGGCCTACCGGCTCCGGCCCGAGGCGGACCGGACCGGCGCGCTGGTCGCGGCCACCTCGGCCTCCATCTCCCGGCGGCTCGGCCACAGCTAGGGGCCGGTCAGGCCGAGCGCAGGCGCCCGGCCAGCTGCTCGGCCGCCCGGCAGCACAGCGCCCACATGGTCAGGGTCGGGTTGACCCCGTGGCAGGTCGGGAACACCGC
>Ga0307409_100001658_pt1 | contig 11176 bp, 8 predicted proteins | sample 322Ometagenome_2_FD_203888 | JGI IMG/M metagenome (GOLD analysis project Ga0307409, IMG submission 203888) | Maize rhizosphere microbial communities from greenhouse at UC Davis, California, United States - 322HYB-O-2 | ecosystem: Host-associated > Plants > Roots > Rhizosphere > Soil | place...
TCGGGTCGCGTCGCAGGTTGCGCGTCTTGTCGGCGCCCTCCCAGGTCGAGATGACCACCTTGGCCTCGTCGTCCACCCCGACCAGGACGGGCGAGGTCTGCAGTCCCCCACCGGACCGGCGGGTGATCAGCAGCGCCCGATGGTTGCTGGCCACAAACGCTCGTGCCTCGTCAGGGCTCATACGCCTCCCTTTGCCAACCCGACCCGGATCGTCAACGACCGTCCGCAGTGTGCGCAAGCGTCCACGAACCATCCGGCTCCTGCGCCAAGCGGCAGCGGCGGCCATCCTCCAACCGGATCTGGAACATTCGGCGGCGCTCGCCACCGGATGTTCCGACCGGCTCCTCAATCCAGCGACGCTCGACTCGCAGCATCACCTCATGCCCGCCGAGCAGCACCACCCGCGGGGTCTCGTCGTCTCGGCCACCGGCATAGCAGCCGACCTCCACCCGGTCAGGCACGCGACCACCTCCAGTGTCATCTGACCAGCCAAGCATGGTGTTGCCAAGCCTCTGAAGGGCCGTGGCAGTCACCTTGCTTCTTGCCGCGGGCCGACACGAACTACCAGATCACCCGTCGAGATCAGGGCTGACCCATGATGCACGTGAATGCCCTCATACAATGGTCGATGAGCGTTGGAGGCGGAGCGAGCGTCCAGTACGGGCGGAGTTGGAGTTGTGAAAGAGAGCGTTTCCCTGGACGTCAACTGAGCGTTTCCCTTTCGCACTTACGGTTGGTGGCGACCTGGGAGAACGGCGTCTGGCACAGCGGTTCCCGGTGTTTTGCTGACACGGAAGAGGTCACAGGTTCAAACCCTGTCGCGCCCACCATAGCCCTGCTGAGCAGGGCTTTTGTAGACCCAGCCGTCCTGCCGATGGCCAGGGGACCGGTGCTGGGCAGGCACCAGCGGCAAGAGAGCACTTCCCTGTTTAACCAACGTGTTCACGTCTGCGGGCTGCCGAACCTGTGAGTGGCTCCAGTGCCCCACCGCCGGCTTAGACATCCACCCGGAGGCCGCGCCACCATCTGGTCGGGACATATGTGCCTCATTTTGATTCTCCTCAGAACCGGCGCCGCGGGCGGCCGCCTGCAGCGCCCGCCCGCGGGTCGGGAGTGACAGACCGATCTCACGCAGCCTGCCCCGTTATCCCGTCAGGTATGGGCAGAGCGCACTGAAGTCCTCCGAGTGGAAGCCGTGCGCGACTTCCGTCACGTTGCCGTTTGCGTCAATCTCCATCCTGGTCATGCCGGTTGCGGCGTAGACCAGCCCCACGCCTTCCACCGTGATCACGCCGTCGGTCCCATGTGCGAGGTACGTGATCGAGCCGTCCGGGTGCAGGGTGACGCTGCGGCCGCCGGTGCCGGCCGGATGGATGAGCAGCGATTGCCCGCTCGACGGCGCGGAGATGATCGAGTCGATCTGGACGGCGACGTCGTGGATTCGGACGCTGCCGTCGGCCACTACGGTCTGGATCTTCAGGGTCCCGTAGTCGTGCTTGTAGACCTCGAACCCGCAGGCGGCGCTGGTTCTTGGGAGCAGGTAGGTGTCATCGACGGTGACCGTTTCCCAGGTTGGCGGTCCCGCCATCGCCGAGGTTGCCCCAATCCCGACGACCAATGTCGCGAGCGCCAACGCCGTCAGTAGGCCTCGTCCTAGCAATCGCATGATTCCCCCTTTGTCGCTGCTTGGTCTGATCTGCCTGGCCACCGGCGGTGCTCGTGGAAGCCGCCTTTGAGCCGCTCTCCCCGCCGGCCAGGTCCAGCTGTGACCTGGCACTGACATCCACCTCCCACAAGGACCACGGAAAGGCCATGCACACCGCCCTCGGGGCCTCGATGTGGATAACACCAGGCGTGCGTGTCGCGACCGGACAGCGGTACGCGTAGGCGAGCAGCCGGTCCTCGGCGTTCGCCAGCGCCGGACAGGGTGGACGCCCAGCGCCGGATCAGGGACAGCACAGCGCTCGGTCACACCTCGGCTCCCAGTGCCCCGGGGCAGAGCAGGCTCAGGAGTGTCTGGTGTTGTCCTCCCGATCGTGGAGGCTCAGTTGCGGAGCAGGGTGAGCACGGCGAGCACGCGACGGTTCAGATCCGGTGATGGCTCCAGGCCCAGCTTCCGGAACAGCTGAGCAGATGCCGCCTCGACGGTCCGTTCGCTGATCCCGAGTTCGCCGGCGATGCCGGCATTCGAGCGCCCCTCGGCCATCAGCGCCAGGATGTCCCGCTCCCGGCTTGTCAGGAGGGTGAGTGGGGAGTCGGGTCGCCTCCGTTGCATGAGCCGGGCGACGATCGTGGGGTCGACGACACATTCCCCCTCGGTGACCCGGCGGAGGGCGTCGACGAGCACGGCGATGTCAGAGACGCGTTCCTTGAGGAGGTAGCCGAGCCCGCCTGGCTGGTCGGCGAGCAGCCGCTGGGCATACCGGGGCTCCAGGTACTGGCTGAGCAGGACGACCGAGGTCCTGGGGTAGCGCTCGCGGATGCGCCGGGCCGCGACCAGCCCTTCGTCGGTATGGGTGGGCGGCATGCGAATGTCAACGATGGCCACATCAGGCTGGTCCAGGGCGACCAGCCGTAGCAGCGCATCGGCGTCGGCGGCCTCGCCGACGACCTCGACGCCGGCGTCCGACAGCAGCCGTGCCAGGCCCGACCGGACCAGCATGACGTCGTCGGCGACTACGACCCGCATGGGATCACCGCCGTCACCGTCAACATTCCATCCTGCGCCGGGCCGGAGAGGGTGAGGTGCCCGCCGAGGGCGCCGACCCGGTCGGCGGCGTCGGTGCAGTCGGGCGCCACGACGGTTCCATCACCTCCGGTCACCTCCACCCGAACGGTCAGGGTGCCGCCGTGCTGGAGGACCGAGATCATCTCCCGTGTCGCCACCGATGGGCGTTCGACGGCGTCGAGGGCGGCGACGACGGTGGCATAGGCGGCCATGGCCGGGGCATCGGCGACGCTGTCCACGCGGACGGTAAGGGTCGCCGGGACGTTGGAGGCGGCGACGAGCTCGTCGAGGGCTGCCCCGAGCCCTTCGCTGGCGAGCACGCTGGGGAAGATGCCGTGGGCGAGCCGGCGGAGGCGGGCGAGCGCGTCGCGTACCCGCGCCTCAGCGCTGGTCAATCGCACGCCGGCCGCCGGATCGGCCCCGGAAAGGGCGACTCGCAGGTGGAACGCGACGCTGACCAGGCGTTGCTGGGCGCCGTCGTGCAGGTCGCGCTCGATACGCCGGCGTTCGGCGTCGGAGGTGGCGACAACCCGCCGTTGGGAGGCTCGGACCTGGGCCAGCCGCGCGCTGGCGACGGCGGCCAGCTGGGCGTTGCGCAACGCCAGCCGGGTCGCCGGGGTCAGCCCGGCGAGGACCTCGCCCTGGTCGGCTCGCCTGGCCAGCAGCAGGCGAAGCACCGGTCCCGACGCATCCGACAGAACAAGGTCGCTGCCCGGTCCCGGTGGGTCACCGACGTCCTGGCCGGCGGCGTCGACCCAGCGCCTGTCGTCCGGCACCAGGAACTGGACCCCGCGGATGGCGCCACCGGACTGGCGCAGCGCCGCCGCCGGGTCGGACAGCTGGGCCGCTAACCGATCGATCGCGGCCCGGGTCCGCACCGTCCGGAACCCGATGGCGCACACCACAGCCCCGACGAGGGCCACGGCGAAGGGCTCCGGGGCGAACCGGGACACCGACGCCAACGCATCTCCCCAGCCCACCAGCCGCGTGGCCGCCGCGAGGGCGAGCGCTGCCAGCGCCAGGACGACGGCGCCGGTGACGCTGCGGGGTGCGCGAGCGGGCCTGGCGGCCAGGACGGCGGCCGCCGCGCCGACGGCCGCCGCGGCGATGGTCAGCAGGCTCGCCACGGTCACCGCGGCCCGCGTGGTCAGGATGCCGCCGAGCACTGGTGGGACGTCTTCGCAGGTCCGGAAGCATCCTGGGTCGGCGAACGCGTTGTAGCCGAGCAGGTGCGTCAGGCCGGCGAGGCCGGCGAGCACGTACACCGCTCGCCCGGCGCGGCGGGCGGCAGGCGGCACCTCCGTCGGCCAGCCCAGGGCGACTTGGGCGACGCCGGCGACGGTGAACGGGGCCGCCGCGAGCACCCCGGCCCGGACCGACCCCGGCAGCCAAGGCGACGCCGCCCACAGCGGGAGCAGCGACCCCGCGGTCGCCACCGCCAGTCCGGTCGACGCGAGCGGATGGGTGGCCCGCACCGCCCATGCTCCCGCCACCATGACCACGGCGGCCGCCAACTCGACGAATGACAGCCAGGGTGTCGTCGATCGCTCGACGACCAGGGCCGGGTCGTACCTGGCCAGCACCAGGCCGGACGCGACCACGGTCACCACGGCAACCGTGGTCGCCAGCGGAGCGGCGAGGACGCCTGGTGCCCGACCCGGCGCCGCCAACCCCGGGGATGCGCCCTCGACCGTGGTCACGTCTCGCATGCTGCCCGTCCCCCCTGGACCTGTGCTTGATGCAGTGTTATCCACATGGCAGCTCTGAGGAAGCACGGTTGGTCGGGGGCCGTGCCGCTTCTAGCGTCCGGGTCATGGACGTCAACCAAGGCGACGTCCCGACCAAGGGGAGACTCCCATGCACCCAGCCCGGCGGGTCGCGGCCCGCGCGGTCATCGCCATCATGATCCTGGCCATGACCGCCGCCTGCACGACCACCCAGGGATCCGACAAGACCGGCGGGGACACCGTCGTCCTGACCCTGGCCACCTTCGAAGGAGAACCCAACGCCAACGGCCAGAACCACGGCCCGGAGGCGTTCGTCGAGAACCTGGGTAAGGTCTCCCAGGGCCGGCTCAAGGTCGAGCTGAAGACCGACTACGGCGACGGCGCAGCCGACGCCGAGTCGCAGATCGTCCGCGCGATCGCCTCGGGCGAGGTGGACGGGGGGTGGCCTTCGACGCGGGCGTTCGCCAGAGGCGGGGTTCCTGGGCTGGAGGTGGTCGAGGCCCCGTTGACGATCACCAGCTACGCGGCCCAGAAGGCCCTGGTCTCGGGGCCGGTGGCCGGCAAGCTGCTGGCCCGGCTGAACGGCAGCGGCGTGGCCGGGCTCGGCCTGGCCGTTGGGCCACTGCGCCGGCCGTTCGCCGCCAACGCCCCCCTACTCGGCCCCGAAGACTGGAAGGGCATCACCTTCCGGGTCTTCAACTCTCCCGTCCAGGCCGACGCCGTCCGAGCCCTCGAGGCCACCCCGGCCGACCTGAGCCTCTCGTTCATCGACCAGATCAAGGATGGGACCCTGCGTGCCGCGGAGTTCGACATTGCCCAGTACGAGCACAACGGCCTCGCCACCGAAGCCGGCAACGTCACCGCCAACGTCGTGCTCTGGCCGAAGGTGTTCGTGCTCGCCCTGAGCCAGAAGCGCTTCGACACGCTCACCCCCCAGCAGCAGACATGGGTGCGTGAGGCGGCCGCCCAGGCCGTCAAGACCTCGGTCGACGCCACCTACGACGAGGCACCGGCCGGGCGGACCCTCTGCGACCGGGGTGCCCGCTTCCTGAACGCCTCCCCCGGCCAGGTCCAAGGCCTGCGCACCAGACTCCGCCCGGTGCTCGACAAGCTCGCCGCCGACCCGACCAGCGCCCAGCTGCTCCGCGACCTCCAGGCGATCGCCGCCCAGCACCCCGGCCCCGACACACCCGACGTGCCGGCCAGCTGCGCCCAAGGCGTCGCCGACAATGGGTCCCTCGGCCCAGTGCCGGCGGCCGCCTCGGACCTGCCCGACGGGGTGTACCGCCGGCAGCTCACCCACGAGGAGGTCGACGCCGCAGGCGGCGACCCTGGCCACCACCCCGCGGGGACCTACACGCTTCGGGTCCGAGGTGGGACCTTCCAGATGAGCTGCCGCCCCGTGGAGGGGGCCGGGGTGAGCTGCGGCGACTCGGGAATCGATTCGGACACGATCGTCGGGGCCGGTGACCTCCGGGGCACGGGCCGGACCGTATGGTTCGTGAGCGATCCCCAGCAGGTGGCGCGTTTGACCGGCTGCAAGCTGCCGGTGTCCGAGACCCAGTCTGGCCACTGCGGACCGCAAGCCACCGACCGGATGGCCTGGGCTCTATCCGGCGACAACCTCAGCTTCACCGACTACAAGGGCGAGCTGACCAATCCCATCGAGTGGATCGGGGGACCCTGGCGCAGGATCGCCTAGCCGACAACGGTCGCGGTCACGGTCGTGCCGGCTCCGGGTGGGCTGTCCACCCGGAGCCGGCCGTTGTGCGTCGCCAGCCGGTCCGCCAGCCCCTGCAGGCCCGACCCGGAAGGGTCCGCGCCCCCGCCCCCGTCATCGGCCACGGTGGCGACCATCCCGCCGTCCAGGCGCTCCACCCTGATCACGACCCGGGTGGCCCCTGCGTGCTTGACCGCATTGGCCAGCGCCTCGCAGCAGACATAGAACAGCGCCGTCTCGGCCCCTTGGCTCCCCGCCGCGTCGTCGGCGACGGCCACAGTGACGGGAACCGGGCTGGCCTCGGCCAGCGCCTGGAGCGCACGCCGCAGCCGGCCACCGCCGAGGTCCGCTGGGGGGATGCCGGCGACCAGGTCGGCGATCTCCCCGGTGGCTGCGGCCAGCTCCTGGACGACGACGTCGACGGCCGCGGCCGCCTCGGGGTCGCGGACCGCCGCCCGCACCGCGCGCAGCTCCGACTGTGCGATGCCGAGGGCCGCTTGGACGTCCTCGCGTAGCTCGGCCGCGGCCCGGGCGCGTTGCCGGTCGGCCGCGGCGACCATCCGTGCCCGGGCGGCCTCCAGCTCACGCAGCCGCTCCTGCTGCTCCTCCTGCAACCGCATGTGGGTCACGGCCAGCCGGACGGCGCTGGCGACGGCCGCGGCCGTCGGGCCGTCGTCCAACGCGGACGAGCGATGGGCCACCACGGCAACCGGCCCGCTCGGACCGTCGACGGGAAGCCACCGCCGCTCCCCGCGGCCGTCCACCCGCTGCCCGCGCCCATCCACATAGGCCGCCTCCGCATCACGCCACCGATAGATCTGGAGGTCCTGGTCGCCGAGCGCGTCCCCGAGCACTGCGGCCAGCCCGTCCAGCCCAGGGAGCTGTCTCTCTGACAGGAGCGGGTCGGCGAGCCTCGCCCGAGCCCGGAGCACAGCGGCGGCGGCGAGCGGGAAGCCGCCTGCGACCAGCAGCAGCACCAGCTCGTAGCCGAGCAGGATCACGCCAGCGTCGAAGGTGCCGGTTCGCCGATGGGCGGTCCACCACACCCAGGCGAGGACCGCCGCCACGGCGGCCGCGGCGGCAGCCGGGTACCAGGCTGTAGCAGGGTCGGTGCGCCACCTAATCAGCGCCGCCACGGCGATCCCGCCGAACAGTGCGGCGACACCGAGCTGCGGCAGCATTTGGAGCGCGGCCAGCCCGGCCAGTCCCACCAGCAGCCAGGAGGCGACCCCGCGGACCCGTCCGGCCGGGAAGGCGACCAGCGCCACCGACAGCACGGCCTGGTGCAGCGACCGGGCACCGACCAGGAAGGAGCCCGCCAGCCACGTCGGCCCGACCGCGGCGACCAGGACACGTTCGAGGATCGGCCCCCTGGCCCCCAGGCCGGCGGCGACGAACGCGAGCCCGACCGCAAGGTCCATGGCGGTCAGCCAGGGGCTCGCCGACGGCGCCTGGCTGTCGGCGTGCACGGCCAGCGCGACGAGCACCCCCATGGCGACGACGCCGCCCGCGGAGATCACCACGGCACGCGGAGACCGGCTCAAACCTGCTGCATCCACACCGGCATCGTCATCCCAGCGAGTGGATGGATCAACGATCCCGGGCGCTTGGGTGCCGAGCAGTATCTTGCATCGCGGCTGCCGGCGGCGCAGAACATCAGCTCACTGTGCTGCCATCTCACCCGCCCGTCACCGCATTGGAGCCGGTAGACGGCCTGTTGTAATGGCAGGTGAGCGTCGGCAGAGGGTGGTGAAAGAGAGCGTTTCCCTGTATGCCAAGAGAGCGTTTCCCTACGGCACCTACGGTCAGACGCGACCTGGGAGAAAGGCGGTTAGCACAGCGGTTCCCGGTGGTTTGCTGACACGGAAGAGGTCACAGGTTCAAACCCTGTCGCGCCCACCAACCTCGCGCTGACCGGCGAAATGCCCATCGAAGGGGCCCGTTGATCGGTCCGGGCAGCCTCCTGCATGTTGTGGTCACGCCGATCGCTTGGTTTCGATCTTGTTGGTCAGGGTCCTGCTCGGGGTCAGCCGAGTGTCCGGAACGCCTGCTCGAACTGGCGGGCCAGGCCCTGGGAGGTGTTCCACTGGCCGGCCGGGGCGATCAACTCGACGTTGTAGCCCCAGGTCTTGCCCTTGAGGTTGATGTGGCTGACGTGGACCCGCCGGCCGTCGCGGACGGCCTCGTACTCGAACACCACCGCGCCGCCGTGGCCGGCGTAGGTCTGGTTCTCGGCGTAGCGGACCTCGCGGAAGTCGGCAAAGTTCCTCCGGGCCCAGGTCCGGTAGTCGCGGGAGGCCTGGGGCAGCCGCGCCGACGGGTTCTGCGACCGCACGGTGAACACCCGCTTGGCCCCGGCCTGCTCCTCGACCACGGTGGCGTTGTAGCTCTGCCGGGTCCGTGCCCGGAACCCGGGTGGCACGCCGACGCGGTTGCTGCCGGCCCGGTTGGTGAAGGGGCGCCATCCGGCGGGGAGTCCGCTCCGTGGGGCGGTGGGACGGGTCGTGGGCGCCTGGGTCCTGGCTGGCTCCTTCGTGGTTGAAGGGGTCGGCCTGGTCGTCCGGGTGGCGCCCCCGCCGCTCCTGGTTGCCGCCGGCGCCGCTCGCTCCTCGCCTGGATCAACCCCGGCGCGCCGCCCGGTTGTCGCCGGCGCCGCCCGGTCCGTGGTGCGATCGGGCTGGAACGCGCCGATCAACCAGGCGGTCAGAAGTCCGCCGAAGAGCAGAAGGGCAAGCATGCCGAGCAACCGCCGCCCGGCCCGGCGGGGCACCGATGGGGCTGGCGGGAGGAGCGGGCGGGATGGCCGCGTAGCGGGAGCTTGTCCGGCGGGAGGCATCCCAGCCGCCGCCTCGTCGGGCTCGAATGCTGTCATGTCTTCGGACCGCTGCGGGGAGCCAGCCGCGACGAGCGGTGGAGTTGGCGTCCCGACGGGCAAGGTGGAAGGCGGCGCAAGGGGGCCGGCGCGGCTCGACCTCTGGGTCGGGAGGACCTCGGTGGGGAGCGACGACGGCGTCACGACCAGCAGCCAACTCAGCCACGCCCGCACCTTGGGACCGGTGGGGCGGTCGGCCGGGTCCTTGGCCAGGAGGGCGGTGATCAGGCCGGTGAGGGGCCCGGCCCGGCGGGGGGCGCGGGGCGGGTCGTTGACGACAGCGGCGAGGGTGGCGATCGAGGTACCGCGGTCGAACGGCGGCTCGCCCTCGACGGCGTAGAACAAGCTCGCGCCCAGGGCCCAGAAGTCGGCCGGAGGCCCGCTCTCCTCCCCTCTGGCCTGCTCGGGCGCCATGTAGGCGGGCGAGCCGATGACCAGGCCGGTCGAGGTCAGCTGGGGATCGCCCTGAAGCGAGGCGATGCCGAAGTCGGCCAGCTTGGCCGTGCCCCGCGCACCGACCATGACGTTGCCCGGCTTGACATCACGATGCACGATCCCGGCGGCATGGGCCGCCTCCAGGGCGCCGGCGACCTGACCGCCGATCTCGGCCACCCGCTCGACCGGCAGCGGCCCCTGGTCGGCGACCAGGTCGGCCAGGGTCGGGGCCTCGACCAGCTCCATGACGATGAAGGTGCCGCCCCGGTCGGTGACGACGTCGTACAGGGTGACCGCGCCGGGATGGTTGAGCCGGGCCGCCGCCCGCGCCTCCCGCATCACCCGGGCCTGGGCCGGGCGCCGCTCCTCCAACGGCATGGTGGGCGGGAACACCACCTCCTTGACGGCCACCTCCCGGCCCAGGACCGCGTCCTGGGCACGCCAGACCACGCCCATCCCTCCCCGCCCGAGGGGGGCCCTGAGCACATAACGACCGGCGACCATCCGGTCGGTGACTGGTCGTGCCATCTGGGCCGACTACCCACCAGCAACGGCAGGAACCGGGCAGTCGCGCTAAGACCCTCGGATCACCGGCGTGGAGGCTTGGGAGCCTGCCGGTCGAGGTGGCGCTGGGGCCACCGGCCTCACCGCTCTCACCGCGAGGACCCATCGGCCTGGAGGGCGGCCACGGTGGCGGCGACGTCGTCGGTCAGGAGATGGAGCTCGGCCCGGCCGCCCTCCTCGGCCGGATGGACGGCGAGTTCGGCCGGTGGCAGCGCGAAGATCAACCAGGCGTCGCCGGCGTCGACCGACCGGGTCCCGAGCACCTTGGCCAGGGTGGCCCGGGTCGCGTCGGCATCGTCGCTGTAGGGGATGGCGCGGGCACCGTTGATCGTGGCGGCATCCTTTCTATGGCCGGAACTGGTGCAAGGAACGTCGAGGCGGTGGATGGCCTCATACAATGACTCGTGGGGCGCCGGAGGTAAGCAACACGTGCAGCAGCGGCAGCGTCGAATGCCGAAAGAGAGCGTTTCTCTTGACGTCAAGAGAGCGTTTCCCTTCCGCCTCTACGGTCGGACCCGACCTCGGGGGAACGGCGTCTAGCACAGCGTTCCCAGTGTTTGCTGACACGGAAGAGGACGGAGGTTCAACTCCTCCCGCGCCCACCACACCCCGCCTGAGCAGGGCTTCTGCAGATCGCTGCGTCCCACCGGTGGATGGGATGGGCAGCGTGAGGTAGCCGACGTCGGGAGAGCGCGTTTCCCTGTATAACCAAGTCGTTCAGATGTCAATCTCGATCCGCTCCGTAGGCGTCCCAGGTAGTGGTGGACTTTGAGGATTGGTCCTTGCCCTGCTGAGTAGCAAGGCGAGGGCCATCGCGTGAAGCTCAGTGTGATCCGACCAAGGTTCACACCAAGGAGTCCGCCACGATGGCCCTCAACAAGTCTGCCCTGTCCGAGCTGCTGGACGCACTGCGCGCCGGCGGTGACCTCGATCTCATCCGCGAAGGGCTCGCCCTGGTGCTGCAAGCGCTGATCGATGCCGAGGCCACCCAGCACATCGGCGCCCGCCCCTATGAACGCAGCGAGCAGCGCACCGCGCATCGCAACGGGTCCCGATCGCGGCTGCTGTCGACCAAGGCCGGCGACGTCGAGCTGCGCATCCCCAAACTCCGAGAGGGCTCGTTCTTCCCG
>Ga0307409_100001659_pt1 | contig 11175 bp, 9 predicted proteins | sample 322Ometagenome_2_FD_203888 | JGI IMG/M metagenome (GOLD analysis project Ga0307409, IMG submission 203888) | Maize rhizosphere microbial communities from greenhouse at UC Davis, California, United States - 322HYB-O-2 | ecosystem: Host-associated > Plants > Roots > Rhizosphere > Soil | place...
GGCTCGGCGGCGACCCGCGACAGGCGCGACTCGAGCGCGCCGCGGTCCGGCACGGCCTCGCCGTTCCAGAGCACCGTGCCGTCGAAGTCGATGTCGATCGTGACGACGACCGGCTCCTTCGTCGGCGGCGGCGGCGTGCCGACCGGCATGTTCAGGTTGACGCTGTGCAGCTGGATCGGGATCGTGATGATCAGCATGATGATCAGGACGAGCATCACGTCGATCAGCGGCGTCGTGTTGATGTCGATCATGACCTCGGGATCGCCGCTGCTGCCGCCGCTACCTACGTTCATCGCCATGTGCGCCTCAGCCCTTGGGCGGTGGTTCGGTCACGAAGCTGACCTTCTGGATCGCGGCGCGCGTGCACTGGAAAAGCACGCGTCCGATCGACTCATAGCGCGCCTGGGCGTCGCCGCGGATGTGCACCTCCGGTTGCGGGGTCATCGTCGCGATCTTGCTCAGGCGCTGAAACAGCGCGTCGCTGTCGGGAACCTGCTGCATGTTCCAGAAGATGTCGCCGTCCTTGTTGACCGAGATGTCGATGTTCTCCGGCTTGGTCTGGCGCGCGATGTTGTTTTCCTTCGGCAGCGCAACCGGGATCGTGTGCGTCACCACCGGGATCGTGATCAGGAAGATGATGAGCAGCACCAGCATCACGTCGACGAGCGGCGTGGTGTTGATGGTGGAGACGACTTCGTCCTCGTCGCCGTCCGCGGAGCCGACGGTCATGGCCATCGCCGGCTCCTCAGCGCTGCGCCGCGACGACCGCAGCGACCGGCCGCGCGCCCATCAAGACGCCGTGCAGGTCGGCGCCGAAGCGGCGCACTGCCTCCATCGTGACCTTGTTGCGGCGGACCAGCCAGTTGTAGCCGAGCACCGCCGGCACCGCGACGGCGAGGCCGATCGCGGTCATGATCAGCGCCTCGCCGACCGGGCCGGCGACCTTGTCGATCGACGCCTGGCCGGCGATGCCGATCGCCGTCAGCGCGTGGTAGATCCCCCAGACCGTTCCGAACAGGCCGACGAACGGCGCGGTCGAGCCGACCGTCGCGAGGAATGCCAGCCCGTCCTGGAGCCGGCTCTGGATGTCGTCGATGCTGCGCTGGACGCTCATCGAGACCCACGAGTTGTGGTCGATGTTCTCGGTCAGTGCGCCTTCGTGGTGCTCGCTCGCCAGGATTCCGCTGTCGGCGATGAAACGGAAGGCGCTGCCCGTCTTCAACGACTCCGCGCCTTCGCGCAGCGATCGCGATTTGAAGAACGTGCGCTGCGCGGTCTTCGCCTCCGAGCTCAGCTTCAGGCTCTCGTAGAGCTTGGTGATCAGGATGTACCAGCTGCCCATGCTCATCACGATGAGGATGATCAGCGTGCCGCGCGCGACCCAATCGCCCTGCTCCCAGAGCGCGGCCAGGCCGTACGGGTTGTCGACGGTTTCCTTCGAGATCGGCGACGCCGCCATCGGCGCCGGCGCGGCAGCCGAAGCCGGCTCGGCGGTCGTCGTCGCCGGCGCCGCGGCGGGGGGCGGCGCAGCAGCCGCGGGCGCCGAAGCGGGCTGGGCGTTCGCGGTCCACGGGACGAGCGCCAGCGCGCAGAACACCAGCGAAGCGAGCACTGTCGCGACGCGCGCCGAAATAGGTTGGAAGTGCGGCATGAACGTTCTTTCTGTCTGAGGATTGCGAGATCGTGTGTCGGTGTCCGGCTGCGCGCCGGCGAGCGGAATCACTCCAGCTTGTAGGCGAAGGGCACGGTGACGGTGATGTCGCGCCCTTGTCCCTGGCACTTGTATTCGCTGACGATGCGGATGCTGTTGCGCGCGAAGATCTGGTGCGACGAGCGAAGCGCCTTGATGTCCTTGAGCTCGCCCGAGGCCGTGAGCGTGAACTGAACCGTGGCCTCGCCGCGCTCGATGCCCTGGCGCTGGGCTTCGCGCGGATAGGCGACCTCGCCCATCACCGTGGCGTAGTTGGAGCAGACGACGCTCGCGGCCGCGGTTGCGGGCGCCGGTGGCGGCGGCGCCGGCGGCGCGACGGCCACCGGCGGCGGCGGTGCCGGCGTGATGACGACCGGTGCCGGCGGCGGCGTCGGCGTCACCGCGGTGATCGTCGGCTGCGGCGGCGGCGGCGTCGCGATCTGGATTTCCGGAGGCGGAATGAACGGCGGCGGCGGCGCCTCGAGCTTCGGCGGCGGCGGCACGACGACTTCGGGCGGCGGCGGCGGCTTCTTGATCTCCTCGATCACCTTGGTCTCGATCGGAGCCTTGACGACGTCGACGACCTTCTTGGCCAGCCCGGTGAGCAGCGCGTAGACCACCAGGACGTGGAACAGCAGCACGGCCCCGAAACCGACGAGACGTCGGCGCCGGTCGGCTTGCGGCTGAGCAAAGTTCATGACTGGGATCTCCAGCGAGAAGGCAAAGCGCGCGAGGTTAACAAAAATGCCCGCCGACTTTTGGCCAGCGGGCACCATTCCTCGCGGAGTGGGGCGACCCCTTGCGGGGCCCCTAGTTTAGAAGAACTCGTCCTCGGGCTTCGGCCCGGGCAACTGCCGCGCCATGCAACCGACACCCGGCGGTGAACGACCGCCCGGGCGCGACGCCCGAGCGGTCTTCGCCTCGGGCGGCTCTCAGAACGTGTACTTCGCGCCGACGGTGAAGAAGCGGCCCACCGCGCCCGACTGGTGCCAGGTCTGGTTGTAGTTGATGCCGTAGGTCAGCACGAGGTAAGGATCGAACGGCGCCTTCTTGTCGAAGACGTTCTGGATCGAGAGGTTGATCTCCCAGTTCTTGGTCGGGTTCCACTTTCCGAACAGGTCGAAGGTGGTGAACGACTTCAGCTTGCAGCCCTGCGCCGGAGTGCCGTCGGTGTTGAACACGGCACAGCTGAGGTCGCCGTTGTTGTTGTAGATGAGTCCGTTCGTGGTATCGGTGACGGTTCCATCACCGTTGTCCTCGGCCATCTCGCCCTTGTGATCCACGAGCTTCAGGCTGCCGACGTAGTTGACGACGCCGGTCACCGCGAACGGACCGCGATCCCAGGTCAGCGAGAACGATCCCCGGTCCTTGGGCGTTCCGGCGCCGGCGCTGAGGACGATCGGCCCGTGCGTGCCGGCGTACTCGATCACGTTGCCCGCCGGATCGGTGCGCGAGAACTTCCTGGTGTGCGTCCAGGTCAAGGCTCCGGTGAGGTTGCCCGCCTCGGCGAGCCTCATCCTGTGGCGAAGCTCGACGTCGAAGCCGTCCGTCTTCGTCTTCGCAGCATTCGAGTAGGGACCGGAAACCGTCGACAGCTGACCGGTCGAGTCGTAGTAGATGAACGAGTTCGGCAAGGCGCCGGGAATCTTCGAGAACGGGACGCCTGTGAGCGGCGTTCCGGGCGGAATGATCGAGGCAGGATCGGCCTGCACGATCTCGTTCTCGCGATTGATCTTCCAGTAGTCGATCGTCGCGTTGGTGCCGACGATCGGCTCGAACACCAGACCGAGCGTGTAGCTCTTGGCGGTCTCGGGCTTGATGCTGGGGTCGCCGATCGAGATGATGCCGACGCTCGTGAAGCCCAGCGTCGAGCCGCCGGACTCGGCCGGGCCGGGGGCGCGGAACGCCTCCGAGTACGTGCCCCGGATCGCAAGCTGCTCGATCGGCTTGATCTTGAACCCGAACTTGGGATTGGTCGTGTCGCCGAAGTCCGAATAGTGGTCGTAGCGCACCGCGCCGCTCAGCTCGAGCCACTTCGTGACCGGCGCCGTCACTTCGCCGAACAGCGCCAGGACGCGACGCTTCGAGCTGAACGCGGAGTAGCCGAGGCCGACGATCTCGGACGTGTCCGTGAACGGCACGGGCGGATTGTTCGCCGCTTCCCAGCGGTGCTCGCCACCGAACGCGACGCCGAGCCCGCCGCCCGGCAGCGCCATGATCTCGCGCGACACCTTGAGGTCGACCAGCTTGACCGAGCTGGTCGGCGTGGTCCTGAGGTCGGGCGAGATCGCAGCCAGGACGGCCGGCGACGTCGCGCTCGGGCCGAGGCCGGAGAGAAGATAGGTGCCGTTGTCGAGCGCCGCCTGCATCACGCCGTAGCGGATGAAACCGGTGTTGGTGTTCTCGAGGCGGCTCTTGATGTAGGCGGCGCCGAGGTCGTAATCCCAGCCCCACGCCGTCCCTTGCAGGCCCTGCACGATCCGGAAGACGTGATTGTTCGTCACCTGGTCGCGTCCGCCGAGCTCGTTCGGCCGCAGGCCGAGCGGCCGATCGACGCCGAACGGATTCTGCGGATGCCCGGCCGGAAGGTTCATCAGGCCGTGGATGACGAGCGGATTCAGAGGGTCGGACGGATTGAAGACGCCGCCGTCGTTGTTCGCTCCCAAGGTGCCGTTCGAACGGGTCTTGGTGTTGAAGTAGCCAAGCTCCACGTACGCGGAGAGCGAGGGCGAGAACTGCAGTACACCGCGGCCGAAGATGTTGAGTCGCTCGATGTCGGGCTGAATCTCCTGCTCGACGAGTCCGTTGTAGCGGCACAGGCCCGTGTTGGGGCTGACCAGGGACGGGTCGCACGGAACGACGTTCAACCGCGCATTGGTGACTGGGTCCCGGATCACGCCATAGGGCGAGTTCGCCGTCGGACCAGCCGCGATCCAGGGACGGGCTTCACCATTGGTGGTGTCGAAGAAACCCTTGTCCCTGAGGTCGCTCTGGCCGAGGAACCCGCGGTCGGTCGACCAGATGTTCTTCTGCTTCGACGCCTCGACGCTGACGAACGCGTTCCACCGATCGGTGTCGAGGTTGCCGAAGCCGATCGTGCCGAATCCGCGCGTCGTCTGGCCGTCGCTCTTGCTGGTTTGCCCATACGTGCCGCCGACCGTCGCGCCGCTGTAGTTCTTGCGCAGGATGATGTTGACGACGCCGCCGATGGCATCGGAGCCGTAGACCGCCGAGCCGCCGTCCTTCAGCACTTCGACGCGCTCGACGACCTCGAGCGGGATCGAGTTGAGGTCGACGAAGTTGCGGGTGCCGTCGTCGGCGAGGCCGTAGGTCGTCATGCGACGCCCGTTGACCAGGACCAGCGTCGAGTTGACGCCGAGCCCGCGCAGCGAAACCGCGGCAGACCCCGAGGCGAAGCCATTGCTGAACGACGACGGGATCGAGCCCTGGCTGTCGGCCGTGATCGTCCGCAGGATCTCCTGGATCGACTGCTTGCCGGTCCTCTCGATGTCCTGGCGCGTCAGCACCTGGACCGGAGACGCCGTTTCGGTGTCGGTGCGCTTGATGTTCGAGCCGGTGACCGTGACGCGTTCGAGCGTCTGCGAGGCCTGCGCGAACGCCGTCTGGCCCGCGCTCAGCAATACGCCGCCACAGGCGACCATCAGCCCCGTGCAGAGCTTCGTCTTCTTCAGCATGAATTTCCCCCGGTGAAAGAATCGATCGACGATCTATAGACCCCGGCCCGACAGCGCGACACATGCCAATCTTGTGAACGGCACACGACACACTGAAAAGGCGTGTAAATGAATTGTCATGGGACGCTGCGCGCCGTCCCCGTCAGGGATTCCACCAATCGCTTCGGCAAACCTTGCCGAGCGGGGTCGTGATCCCTGCTGACAAGCGCCGGGCCCACCGGGCAAGAGCGAGCCCGAACGCGCGCGATACCGTTGCCTCAGACGGCGCAAGCTGCCGCTGCGGCGGCCCGCCGTTTACACATCGACGTTGGTCTCTTGCAACACGGGACGAGGCGATCGCCGCCTCGGAACGCGCGCTGGACAGACGGCGCGGCTTGCCAAGGCGGAGCGGCTCAGGCCCAGCCGATGTACGCCTGACGCCGGTCGACGAGCAGCCGGACCCGCGCGCCCACCGGCAGCGTCACCTTGGTCGCGATGTGCCCGAACGGCAGGCCGGTCAGGAGCGGCGTCCTCGTCACGGCGCGGACGCGGGCGACGACCGACGCCAGCGAGTAGCCGCGGTCGAGCGGCGACTTGCGATAGCCGCTCACCGCGCCGAGCACGATCGCCTTCTGCGCGTCGAGGACGCCGGCCTGGTGGAGCTGCAACAGGTTGCGCTCGACCCGGTACGGGTGCTCGTTGACGTCCTCGAAGAACAGGATGCCGCCCTTGACGTGCGGCCAGTGCGGCGTCGCCAGCAGCGAATTGAAGACCGTCAGGTTGCCGCCCCAGAGGGTGCCTCGCACTTCGAGCCCGTCGAAGCCCGATTCGGTGCGAAAGCCCACCGCTTCGAGCGCGCCCGACATCGCCTCGACGAAGCACGATGCGGTGACCTCGTCGACGCCGCCGTCCGCCGCGCTGCGGCCGAAGTCGTCGCAAGCCAGCGGCCCGGCCCAGGTGATGCCGTCGGCGTGCGCGAGCAGGCCCATCTGGAGCGACGTCATGTCGCTCATCCCGACCCAGCGCGTCCCCGCGGCGACGCTTTTGGCGATCCGCTTCCAGTCGATCCGGTCGAGCAGTCGCGTCATGCCGTAGCCGCCGCGCGTGGCGAGAGCGACGCTCGGCCTCGCCGCCGCGACGCGCTCGAGCGTCGCGAGCCTGGCGTCGTCGTCGCCGGCGAAGCGCTGCAGCCGCGCCGTCGCCGCCTCGTCGATCCCGACCGCGAAGCCGAGCCGGCCGAGACGGACCGCGGCGCGACGCAAGGAGTCGGCCGAGCGCACGGCGCCGGCCGCCGAGAAGAGCAGCAAGCGCTGCCCCGCGACGCTCATCGTTCGCCCTTGTCCCGGTGGTGGTCGACCTCGAGCGACTCGCCGGCGGGGATCGGCTCGGCGACGAAATCGCTGTCCGCCGGCGGCGGCACTGCGGCTGCATGGCGCTGCCGGAAGCGCTCGCGCCGTTCGGCGAAGAACGAGCGCAGCACCTCGCCGGCGGCGTCGGCCAGGAGACCGCCTTCGACGGCCGTGTGATGGTTCAGCGCCGCCGTGCCGAAGACGTCGATCGCCGATCCCGCCGCCCCGGCCTTGGCGTCGCGGGCGCCGTAGACGACGCGCTTGACCCGCGCATGCAGCAGCGCCATCGCGCACATCGCGCACGGCTCGAGCGTCACGAAGACCTCGCATTCGGGCAGCCGGTAGTTGCCGAGCAGATGCGCGGCGTGGCGCAGCGCGACGATCTCGGCGTGCGCGGTCGGATCGTGGTCGGTGATCGGCCGGTTGTAGCCGGTCGCGACGACCTGCCGGCCGCCGGGCACGTCGCGGACGACGACCGCGCCGACCGGCACCTCGCCGACCAGCCATGCGTTGTGCGCCTGGTCGAGCGCCAGCCGCATCGCCGCTTCGTCGTGCGGCGACGCCATCAAGGATCGGCGCGCTGGTTGCGCTGCGCGCCCTGCTCGAGCGCACGTGCCGTGTTCGCGCGCGCACGCTCCTGCAGGTCGCGCGACTGTTGCGGCACCGTTGCCGCATCGGCACCGACGGCGATCGCGCCCGGCACCGGCGCCGCGCCCGTCCGGTCGGCCGACTTCGCCGAGAACGCCCCCGACTCTCTTGCCGCAGCCGCGTTGCGGCCCGCGCTCTCGCCGCCGCCGATCGCCTGCAGCTGCTTCTTGGCGAGCGAGCCGACGACGGCGAGGACGATCACGAGCGCCAGGATCCCGAAGACTGCCTTCATCGCGTCACTCCCATTCGATCGTCGCCGGCGGCTTCGACGAGACATCGTAGGTGACGCGGTTGATGCCGCGCACTTCGTTGATGATCCGGGTCGAGACTTTTTTCAGCAACGCGTAAGGCAGCTCGGCCCAGTCGGCGGTCATGAAGTCGCTGGTCTGCACCGCCCGCAGCGCGACGACGTGGTCGTAGGTGCGGCCGTCGCCCATCACGCCGACGCTCTTGACCGGCAGGAAGACCGCGAACGCCTGGCTCGTCAGCGCGTACCAGCTCTTGCCGCTGACGCTGTCGATGGTCGTGCGCAGCTCGTCGATGAAGATCGCGTCGGCGCGCCGCAGCAGCTCGGCGTACTCGCGCTTGACCTCGCCGAGGATGCGGACGCCGAGCCCGGGGCCGGGGAACGGATGGCGATGGACCATGTCGTGCGGCAGGCCGAGCGCGGTGCCGAGCTCGCGCACCTCGTCCTTGAACAGCTCGCGCAACGGCTCGAGCAGCTTCAGCCCGAGCGTCGCGGGCAGGCCGCCGACGTTGTGGTGGCTCTTGATCGTGACCGCCTTCTTCGTCTTCGCACCGCCGGACTCGATCACGTCGGGGTAGATCGTCCCCTGCGCCAGCCACTTGGCCTGCTTGAGCTTCGCCGCCTCGCGCGTGAAGACGTCGACGAACTCGCTGCCGATGATCTTGCGCTTGGCCTCCGGATCGGCGACGCCGGCCAGCCGGCCGAGAAAGCGCTCGCTGGCGTCGACGGCGATCACCTTGATGTGCCGGTGCTCGGTGAACATGTCCATCACCAACCGGCCTTCGTCGAGGCGCAGCAGACCGTGATCGACGAAGACGCAAGTGAGCCGGTCGCCGATCGCACGATGGATCAGCGCCGCGGCGACGCTCGAATCGACGCCGCCCGACAGGCCGAGGACCACCTCGTCGTCGCCGACCTGGGCGCGGATCTTCGCCACCGCCTCGTCGATGTAGTTGCCCATCACCCAGTCGGGCCGGGCGCCGCAGATCTCGAGGACGAAGCGGTTCAGCAGGTCGCTGCCCTTCAGCGTGTGCGTGACCTCGGGATGGAACTGGACGCCGTAGAAGCCGCGCTCCTCGTCGGCCATGCCGGCGATCGGGCAGCTGGGCGTCGACGCCATCAACGTGAATCCCGGCGGCAGCGCAGTGACTTTGTCGCCGTGGCTCATCCAGACCTTGAGCATGCCGTGGCCTTCGGACGTCGAGAAGTCCTCGAGCGATTCGAGCAGCCGCGTGTGGCCGCGCGCGCGGACCTCGGCGTAGCCGAACTCGCGGTGCGTGCTTGCCTCGACCTCGCCGCCGAGCTGCACCGCCATCGTGAACATGCCGTAGCAGATGCCGAGCACCGGAACGCCGAGCTCGAACACCGCCTTCGGTGCCCGCAACTCGTGCTCTTCGTACGTCGAAGCATGGCTGCCCGACAGGATGACTCCTTTCGGCGCGAACTCGCGGACGAACGCATCGCTGACGTCGTTCGGGTGAATCTCGCAGAAGACGTGCGCCTCGCGCACGCGGCGGGCGATCAGCTGCGTGACCTGCGAGCCGAAATCGAGGATCAGGATCTTGTCGTGCATGTCAGGTGGTGCGAGGAGCGGCGGCGATGCGGGCCCGTCGCTCGGCGCTGAAGTGGTGCCAGGCAAGGACGAGCGCGGCGAGCTGGACGAGGGCGCAGAAGTAGAACGGCGCGCCGATCCGCCAGTCGCCGCGCGGCAGGTGCGAGACGGCGCCGAGCAACGGTGCGCTGACCACCGGCGCGACGACCGCCATCAGGCTCTGCAGCGAGCTCACCGCTCCCATCGTGCGGCCCTGCGTCGTCGCGTCGGCGGCGCCGGAGATGATGCTCTGGATCGAAGCCGAAACCGTGAAGGCGAGGACGTTGCAGAGGACGATCACGTACATCATCCAGCCTGCGCCGGCGGCGCCGTAAGCGGCATAGGCGAGAGTGGACGAGACGAGGCCCATCACTGCCAGCCGTTGCGGCGAGAAGCGCTTCAGCAGGCGGCCGAGCACGAAGCCCTGGACCAGCGCCGAGGTGATTCCCACCGTGAACAAGGACCAGCCGTTCTCCTGCGGACCCCAGCCGAACTTGAAGGTCGTGTAGAGCACCCAGCTCGTGTAGAGGACGAACTGGGCCAGCGCCGTGCAGGCGACGACCGCGACCAGCACGCCGACGCCGCCGAGCCGGCCGAGCTCCGCGAGCGCTGCGATCGGATTGAGCGCAGCCCGCCAGGAGAACGGCCGCCGCCTGTCGGCAGGCAGCGATTCCGGCAGGACGAACCAGCCGTACAGCAGGTTCAGCAGCGACAGGGTGCCGGCGACGAAGAACGGCAGCCGCAGGTCGATGGCGCCGAGCAGCCCGCCCATCACCGGGCCGAGAATGAAGCCCAGCCCGAACATCGCGCCGACCAGGCCGAAGCGCTTTGCCCGGTCTTCGGGCGGCGTGATGTCGGCGACATAGGCGTTGGCGACCGATGCGTTCGACTGCATCGCGCCGCTGAAGAGCCGCACGACGATGAGCATCCAGATCGCCGTCGCCAATGCGGTGACGAAGAAGCTCAGCGAGAGCGCGCAGAAGCCGACGAGGAGCACCGGCCGGCGGCCGAAGCGGTCCGAGAGCGCGCCGAGCACCGGCGAAGCGATGAAGTTGGCGAAACTGAACGCGAAGGTCACGGCGCCGTACCACCACGCCTGCTCCGTCTGCGAGCTGGTGAAGGTTCCGACCAGCGCTGGCAGGACCGGGACCATCAAGCCGATCGACACCATGTCGATCAGCACCGTGATCATGATGAAGGGCATCGCCGCCCGGCGCCGGCCCGCGTCGGCGGCGGGGGCGGAGGTCGGAGGGCTGCTCGTCATTCGGCGCGGTAGTTCGGCGCTTCCTTCGTGATCTGCACGTCGTGGACATGGCTCTCGCGAATGCCGGCCGACGTGATCTCGACGAACTCGGCCTTTGCGTGCATCTCGGCAATGCTCGCGCAGCCGCAGTAATGCATCGCCGCGCGCAAGCCGCCGGCCATCTGGAAGACGATGCCGACGACCGAGCCCTTGTAGGGAACCTGCCCTTCGATCCCTTCGGGAACGAGCTTGGCGCCGCCGACCGATCCGCCCGTGCTCGCCTCGCCTTCCTGGAAGTAGCGGTCGGCCGAGCCCTGCTGCATGGCGCCGATCGAGCCCATGCCGCGATAGCTCTTGTAGGTCCGGCCCTGGTAGAGGATCACTTCGCCCGGCGCTTCCTCGGTGCCGGCGAACGCACTACCCATCATGACGGCGTCGGCGCCGGCGGCGATCGCTTTCGCGAGGTCGCCCGAGAAGCGCACGCCGCCGTCCGCGATGAGCGGCACGCCGCTGCCGGCGAGCGCCTTGGCGACCGCGTCGATCGCCATCACCTGCGGCACGCCGACGCCGGTGACGATGCGCGTCGTGCAGATCGATCCCGGCCCGATGCCGATCTTGACGGCGTCGGCGCCGGCCGTGACGAGATCGAGCGCGGCCTGGCCGGTGGCGATGTTGCCGCCGATGACGTCGACGCTCGGGAAATTGCGCTTGACCCAGCGCACGCGGCCTGTGA